>Ga0075436_100001650_pt1 | contig 15248 bp, 14 predicted proteins | sample RhiMethybrSRZTD5_FD_75303 | JGI IMG/M metagenome (GOLD analysis project Ga0075436, IMG submission 75303) | Populus rhizosphere microbial communities from Tennessee, USA - Rhizosphere MetaG P. TD hybrid SRZTD5 | ecosystem: Host-associated > Plants > Roots > Rhizosphere > Soil | place: USA...
CGCCGCCCGACCGCGTCCATCCCGCGATGTTCTGATCGGCCTCGGAACCAGAGACCCTAATTTCCGATTTTTGACCTGCGATTTCTGCTACCCTGCGGCGGTGCCGAGCCAGAGGAGACAGAACCATGTCCCGATGGACCACACTTCCACTCATCCTGACGCTGAGCCTGATTTTGCTGAGCCTGAGCGCTGAGGTCGCAGCAGCTGCCGACGATTTGCCGCGCAATATCGAGCTCAAAGTTGGCGCCACATTGCCGGACGATACGACGGCGGCCGATACGAGCATCACAGGGGACAAGACACGCCAGATCGTCACCGAGCCTGCCGCGGGCAAAGATCCTATTCCCACCGATGCGGCCGGAAAGCCGGATACGCCGAAGGAAGGCGAAGGGGCCTCGGTTGCGGCGCCCGCGCCGGCGCCCGTTGTCCCAGCGCCGGACGACAATGCAACTCCGCCGGACGCGGCACCCGCCGGAGGCAAGGCGCCCGAAGCAGCCGCAATTGCCGCGCCTCCGCCCGGACCCTCTCCGGTCGAGATCGAGCCTCACGAGCTTGCGCTTGCGATGCAAACGGAACTCAAGCGGGTCGGCTGCGATCCCGGCGATATCGATGGCGTGTGGGGCGGGCGGTCACGCGAGGCGCTCGCGGCGTTCGGCCATTTCGCCAAGGTCGATGTCGCTGAGCTTTCGCCGACGCCGCAGATCCTTGCGTTGATCAAGGGAAAGAACGAAGGCGTATGCGTGGCATCAGATGCGGCGCCTCCCCCTGGCGAAGACGCGCCCTCGTCAGAGTCTGCCCCGCCTCATCATGGCGGGGGTTATTACGGCGGCGGAGGCTACTAGGCCACTTCGGGCGTGCGCACGTGCTCCGGCCTGAAGCCCATTCCGATGATTCTGCCCGGTATGCGGCGGAACACGGGAAACCAGTTCAACAGTTTGACGAGGAAAGGCGCGCGCGGCTGCTTTTGCAGCTGCAGGACATTCCGGATGACGAGGTTCTGAACGACCACTTGCAGCCCTTGCGTCATCCGCATCGGCCATTCCCTGCGCCTTTGCACCGCCGCCAAGACCGACTCCGGTACGGGGCCAGCGCGCAGCGCGGGCCCAAGGATATTGCCCGCAGCCACGGCATCTTGGATGGCGACATTGATGCCGATGCCGCCAACCGGAGACATGGCATGCGCTGCATCACCGATGCACAAGAGCCCGTCGCGATACCAGCGCTTCAATCGGTCGATGACCACCGTAAGGAGCTTGATATCGTCCCATGAGGCGAGCTCCTGAACCCGGTCGGCTAATGCAGGATTAATCTCGACCAGCGATTTGCGGAACGCGTCCAGCCCCTTGCTGCGGATCGCATCGAAGCCGCCCTTTGGAATCACATAGGCGCATTGCCAATAGTCGCCGCGATCGATCATCACGAAAAGGCGACCGGGAAGGATGCGGCCCAAGAGCTGCGTGCCGTCCTCTGGCCGCTTGGACAGCCTCATCCACAGCACGTCCATCGGCGCCCCGATATCCTCGACCTGAAGCCCGGCGCGGTTGCGCACCGTCGAATGCCGGCCATCGGCCCCCACGACGAGATCGGCGCGAACTTCAAGATCACCGTCCGGAGTCTTCGCCCGCAAACCCACGACCTTGTCCCCTTCGAACAGCAATTCATCGATGTCAGCTTTCATGCGTAAACTGAACCCCGGATAGCGCTTGGCGTGATCGGCGAGGAAGTCGAGGAAGTCCCATTGCGGCATGAGCGCGATGAACTTGCAGTGAGTCGGCAAATGCTTGACGTCGGCAAGGACGACGAGATCGTCTCCGATCAGTCCCCTCAATTCGTTCACTTCTTGATGCGGCCGCTTGAGGAACTCCTCGAGCAGTCCGAGTTCGTACATCACATCGAGCGTGGAGGGATGAATCGTGTCGCCGCGGAAGTCGCGCAAGAAGTCGCCGTGCTTCTCGAGCACCACGACACCAACGCCGGCACGGGCGAGCAGGAAGCCGAGCATCATGCCCGCAGGTCCGCCACCGGCGATCGCGCAACGCGTGGTGATGGTCTCAGTGGCCATGTTGCTTCAACGCATCATGTTTGGACTTGTGCCGGGCCGTGTTATCCGCTCGCCTCAGCCGGCACTTTGCGGAGATGCGAAAGGTCATGGAAGCGCGGGTTTTTGCCATTCAGGGGATTTTGCGGATCCCAGCTATACGCGACCGTTGTGAAGCGCGCCTGCAGGGCGTCGTAGAGGAGCAGCTTCCCGACCAGACTCTCGCCGAGACCGAGTAGCTCCTTCACTACCTCGACCGCGGCAAGCGTGCCGATCACGCCAGCGACCGCGCCCAGTATGCCGGTCTCTGAGCAAGGCGGCACGGTGCCTTCCGGCGGAGGCTCGGGAAAAAGGCAGCGGTAAGAGGGACGCGGACTGCCCTCGCTATCCTTCTCAAAGGCACGGAAGGTCGTCAGGTGCCCGTCGAACGGCCCGACCGCAGCAAAGATCAGCGGCACCTTCGCGAAATAGCAAGCGTCGTTGACGAGATAGCGCGTGGCGAAATTGTCCGAGCCGTCAACGACGATGTCGAAACCGCGCACGATATCGATGGCGTTCTCGGCCACGAGCCTCGTGGTGTAGAGGCGCGTCTCAACATGGGGGTTCACCCGCTCGATGGTCGCTGCTGCGCTCCTCGTCTTGGCCTTGCCCACGCTCTTCGTGTCGTGGACGATTTGCCGCTGGAGATTGTCCAGGCTGACGCGGTCGTCATCGATGAGGCCGATTGTGCCTATACCGGCCGCGGTGAGATAAAGGATCAGCGGAGAGCCGATGCCGCCAACGCCCACCACAAGCACGCGCGCGGCTTTCAGCTTCTGCTGGCCCTCTCCGCCGATCTCCTTCAGCACGAGCTGGCGCTTGTAACGCAGGATCTCCTCAGGCGTTAGCATGGTGCCGAATGTATGCCATCGCCGAGCGTCCTGGGAGGGTCAGGAACCGGTGGAGCCGAAGCCGCCAGGACCGCGCTCAGTTACGTCAAGGGCCTCGACGGCAACGATCTCCACGTGGCTCACCGGCGAGACCACGAGCTGCGCGATGCGGTCTCCGCGGCGGATGGTGAATCGATCGCTCCCGTGGTTGATGAGCAGCACCATGACCTCGCCGCGATAATCGGCGTCGATTGTGCCGGGGCTGTTGAGCAGCGTCACGCCATGCTTGAGCGCAAGTCCCGAACGCGGACGGACTTGCGCCTCGTAACCGTCCGGCAGCTCAAGTGCGAAGCCGGTCGGCACCAGAGCGCGAGCGCCCGAAGCAAGCTCCACCGGCTCGCTTACGGCAGCGACCAGATCGAGACCTGCGGCGTGCTGCGAGTGGTAAGTGGGAAGCGGCAGACCTTGCCCGTGAGGCAGGCGCAGAACGCGGACCGTAATGCTTCGCGCCCTCGTCTCGCTCATTCAGCGGCCGAGCGAAGGGTGGATAGCGCGTCGGCTGCGCGGGCAAGCAGCCGCGCGGCCATCTCGTCTTTGCTCATCGGAGGCCAATCCTCGACGCCAGCCGCCGTGATGAGATGAACTTGCGTGCGGTCGCCGCCCATGGCCCCGGTTCCCGGCCATACGTCGTTTGCGACGATCCAATCGGCACCTTTCCGTACACGCTTTCCTTTTGCGTTCTCGATCAGATTCTCGGTCTCTGCAGCGAAGCCGATGACAAGCCGCGGGCGGTTTGCGCCCGGCTGCGCGACGGTGGCGAGGATGTCGGGATTTGCCGCAAGCTTCAGCGCAGGTCCGCTACCGTCGGGCTGCTTCTTCAATTTTTGCGGCGCTTCGTCGGCGGCGCGCCAATCCGCGACGGCCGCGGCGCAAATCGCGATATCGGCGGGGAGTGCAGCGAGAGTAGCGGCCAGCATTTCATGCGCCGTGTCGACCTTGACCACCTTCACGCCCTCAGGATCAGGCAGCGTTACGGGGCCGCTCACGAGCGTTACCTCCGCCCCAAGCGCTGCAGCCGCGCGGGCCAGAGCATGTCCCTGCTTGCCGGACGAGCGGTTGGCGATGTAGCGCACAGGGTCGATCGGCTCCTGCGTCGGGCCTGACGTGATGAGCACTTTACGCCCATGCAGCGGCGTGCCCCGCGGGCGTAGCGGCGTAGCCGCAGACTTCTCGCTAAAAAACCGCTCAATCGCGGCAAGGATCGCTTCAGGCTCCGCCATGCGGCCAAGTCCGTATTCGCCGCAAGCCATCTCCCCCTCCTCTGGCCCGACAAAGGCGATGCCGTCGGCACGAACCGCTGCCATGTTGCGCCGGGTGGAGGGATGCTCCCACATGCGCACATTCATGGCAGGCGCGGCCAACACTTGCTTATCGGTGGCAAGCAGGACGGCAGTGGCGAGATCGTCTGCAAGGCCGTGCGCCATCTTGGCGATTAGGTCAGCGGTGGCCGGCGCGACCACGACGAGGTCTGCCTCGCGCGAGAGGCGGATATGCCCGATCTCAGCTTCATCTTTGAGATCGAACAGATTGGTAAAGGTCTTCTCCTCGGTGAGCACCGAGAGCGAGAGTGGCGTCACGAATTCTGCGCCGCCTTTGGTCAGGATCGCGCGCACGGAAGCACCCCGCTCCTTCAAGCGCCGCACGAGCTCGAGGCTCTTATAGGCGGCAATCCCGCCGCCCACGATCAGGAGAATACGCTTTCCTTGCACTTCAACTCTCCGCGTCATGCCCGCGAAAGCGGGCATCCAGTAAACGCCGAGTTTAGCAGTAACCTTCTGCCGGCGTTACCGGAGGCTGGGCCAAGCCGGGCAATGACTAAGAAATAGGGTTAGCGGTCAACAAGTCAAAACAGGAGCGCCAGCGCGATCAGGACGAGGGCAACGGCGCAAATCCAGATGCCGACGCGGCTCATGCGGTTGCGGTCGGCCTGCGCTTCGGCAAGACGTTCCACGGTATGATCGTCGAGACGGACTCCCTCCTCGATCATGGCGACAAGGGCGTCGGCGGTACGCTCGGCCTGGCCAAGAAACTTCGGGATCTCGCCGACGAAGCGAGTCACGGTGGCCGCGCCTTCGACCGCCGCCTCGATGCGCGCGCCAGTGCCGAGCTGTTGCTCCATCCAGTCCTTCACCACTGGCTCGGAAACCACCCAGATGTTGAGCTCGGGATCCAGGCTCCTGCCAACGCCCTCAACCACGACCATGGTCTTTTGCAGGAGCAAGAGCTCAGGCCGCGTCTGCATGTCGAACACTTCGGTATATTGGAAGAGCTGCCCAAGCAGCTGCGCCATCGAGATTTCGTTCGCGGGCCGGTCCAGGATCGGCTCGCCAATGGCGCGCAAGGCTTGCGCGAACTGCGCGACGGAGTGCTTGCGCGGCACATAGCCCGCTTCGAAATGCACCTCTGCCACGCGGGTGTAATTCCGCGTTAGGAAGCCATAGAGAATCTCGGCGAGAAAGCGCCGTTCCTTCATTCCGAGCCGCCCCATGATGCCGAAATCGACGGCGACGATGCGGCCCTCCTTGTCGATGAACAAGTTCCCTGGGTGCATATCGGCGTGGAAGAAGCCATCGCGCATGGCGTGGCGCAGGAAAGTCCGCATCAGCCTGGCGCCAAGCGCCTTCAGGTCGTGTCCTGCTGCGCGTAAGGCGGCGCGGTCTGAGATCGGAATGCCGTCGATCCATTCGAGCGTGAGGACGCGTCGTGCGCTCCGCGTCCAGTCGACTTGCGGCACGCGAAAGTCCGCGTCGTCCTTTGAGTTCTGCGCCATCTCGGAGAGGGCCGCGGCTTCCATACGCAGGTCCATCTCGATGGCGACCGACTTCGCGAGCGTGTCGACGACGGCGATTGGCCGAAGCCGGCGCGAGGGAGGATGCAGGCGCTCGACCATGCGCGCGGCGAAGAAATAGCTGTCGAGGTCGCGCTTGAAGCGCGTCTCGATGCCGGGGCGGAGCACCTTGACCGCCACGGGCTTCAGCGTGCCGTCGGGCTCGCGCACCTTAGCCTTGTGAACTTGCGCAATCGAGGCGGCGGCAATGGGCGTACCGAACTCGGCGAACAGCTTGTCGATCGGCGCGCCGAGTGCCGCCTCGACGGCTTGCTTTGCCTCGGCCTGCGAGAATGGCGGCAGGCGGTCCTGCAGGGTCGAAAGGTCGCGGGCAAGGTCGCGCCCAATAATGTCGTCGCGCGTGGCGAGGAACTGACCAAGCTTGATGTAGGAGGGGCCAAGCGACGTCAGCGCCTCCGACAGCTTGGTCTCGTTCCCGGCTTCCACTGCTGCGCCATTCTTTCGGAGCGGCGCAGTTGCGCGGGCGAACAGTGCGAGCGGCGCCGGCAACTGCGCATCCTCGGGCAGCACGCGGGCGCCTGACCAGGCGATGACGGCCCCGGCCTTAGTCAGCCGCGCCATGTTGCCAATCGCACTCAATTTACGGCCTCATCTAAAGTCGCCAGGCGGAGTGGATCGCCGCGATCCCGCCGGTGAGATTGCGGTAGCGCACCCGCTCGAAGCCCGCATTCTCGATCAGGCGCATGAACGTTTTCTGATCGGGGAAGCGTCGGATGCTCTCCACAAGATAGCGATAAGAGGCGCTGTCGCCCGCGACAAGGGCGCCGAGCGCCGGGATCGCATTGAAGGAATAGGCGTTGTAAAGCTTGTCGAGCATCGGAACCTCGACGCTCGAGAATTCGAGGCAGAGAAATCTCCCGCCGGGCTTAAGCACGCGGAACGCCTCGGCAATAGCCGCATCGATATGCGTGACGTTGCGAATGCCGAAGGCGATCGTATAGGCATCGAAGCTTGCTCGCGCGAAGGGCAGAGCCTCGGCATTGGCGCGCACGAAGCGTGCGCGGTCCTCTCCTTCAGGAACCCGCTCGCGCCCGACCTCGATCATCTCGGCGCTGATGTCGCAAATCACGGCCGAAGCGCCTTTGCCGGCTTCCTCCAGAAAGCGGTATGCAACGTCGCCAGTGCCTCCGGCGACATCTAGGAGAGCGTAGGGAACGGCGCTCTTCGGTGGGCCAAGCCACGTAAGAAGCTCGCTTTTCCACAAGCGGTGCAGGCCGCCGGACATGAGGTCGTTCATCAGGTCGTAGCGGCGAGCGACCTTGGCGAAGACCTCATTCACAAGGCCTTGCTTTGCGTCCTCGGGAACCCGAACGTAGCCAAAGCTCGCCCCAGACTTCGCTGTAGGGGATGAATCAAGGTCCTCGGGCATGGCGCGCGGACAATAGCGCAAGGCCAAAGATCAGGCTATTGTTGCGCCGCAACGGAACTTCTTCCGCATTGCAGTATAGAAAGTTAGATGCCGGAGCTTCCTGAGGTGGAGACGGTGCGCCGGGGGCTTGAGCCGATTCTTGTCGGCAACGCCTTTGCGCGCGTCGAACAGCGCCGCCCCGATTTGCGCTTTCCGCTGCCCAATCGTTTCGGCGAGAGGCTGTCAGGACGGCGGGTCGAGGCGCTGGACCGCCGCGCCAAATATCTGCTTGCGCGTCTGGATGACGGCGAGGTGCTGGTGATGCATCTCGGCATGACCGGCCGCTTCTCGATCGACCCCGCCAATGGAGAGCCGAACGCGCCCGGCCACTTCGCTCACCAGATCGGTGATGCTCCGAAGCATGAGCATGTCGTGTTCCATCTCGGTAATGGCACTGCGGTCCGCTACACCGACACACGCCGCTTCGGCCTCATGGATCTTGTTCCCGCCGACAAGCTCGAGAGCCACGCGCTGTTCAAAGGCCTCGGCATCGAGCCGCTGAGCAAGGCCTTCACGGCGGATTGGCTCGCGCAGAAGCTCAAGGGCAAGGCGACTTCGATAAAGGCCGCCCTAGTCGATCAAAGACTAATCGCCGGACTCGGCAACATCTATGCCTGCGAGGCCCTGTTCAAAGCGCGCGTGTCGCCGCTTAGACTCGCCCGCTCGCTCGCGACAAGATCAGGAAAGCCGACGCCGAAGACTGCCGGGCTTGTCACCGCCATCAAGGCGGTGCTCGAAGACGCGATCAAGGCCGGAGGCTCATCGCTCCGCGATTACAAGCGCACGGACGGCTCGCTCGGCGATTTCCAACATAGTTTTAAGGTCTATGGCCGCGAAGGAAAGAAATGCCAGACCGTAGGCTGCAGCGGCACGGTGCGGCGCATCGTCCAGGGAGGACGCTCCACCTTCTATTGCCCAACCTGTCAACGCTAGGGGACGAAAACCACATGTTCTTGAATGTCTTCGCTCTGAGGGAACCAGAGGAACAAAGGAAAGCAAACGGTGCCTTCGAGACGATCATCGTCTCGACCGAAGGCAAAGTTGGCCTCATCACGCTGAACCGCCCGCATTCGCTGAACGCGCTCAACACCCAACTCATCAGCGAGGTCAACCGCGCGCTTGACGCCTTCGAGGCAGACCCTTCCATTGGCTGCATCGTCATCACCGGTAACGAGAAGGCGTTTGCTGCCGGCGTCGACATCAAGGAGATGCACAAAAAGACCTTCGTCGAGGCCTATGGCAGCGACTTCCTCGCGCCCTTCGATCGAATTTCGAGCTGCCGCAAGCCGATCATTGCCGGGGTCGCCGGCTATGCGCTTGGCGGCGGCTGCGAGCTCGCGATGGCTTGCGATATTATCCTAGCCGCCGACAATGCCGTGTTCGGCCAGCCCGAGATCAATCTCGGCATCATGCCGGGCAATGGGGGGACGCAGCGGCTCACGCGGGCCGTCGGCAAGGCCAAGGCCATGGAGCTTTGTCTCACCGGGCGGCACATGCACGCCGAGGAGGCCGAGCGCTCGGGTCTCGTGAGCCGTGTCGTGCCGGCAGGCGAGCTCATGGACGAGGCGATGAAGGTTGCCGAGAAAATCGCCAACCTGTCGCAGCACGCGGTGATGATGATCAAGGAGGCGATCAACCGCGGTTTCGCAACCACGCTCGCGGAAGGCACGCGCTTCGAGCGCGGTCAGTTTTATTCCCTGTTCGCGACCGAGGACCAGAAGGAGGGAATGCTGGCCTTCATCGAGAAGCGCAAACCCCATTTCTCGAACCGCTAGGGCAGGGGGCGCGAAAGCGCTGTTAGACCCGGTAATAGTCACGGTACCAGGCGACGAAGCGCGCAATGCCCTCCTCCAGCGGAGTATGTGGCTGAAATCCGGTCGCCTCTTTGAGTGCCTCTACCGCGGCATACGTCTCCTCGACATCGCCAGGCTGCGGCGGCGAGAGCTCGAGCTTCGCCTTGCGGCCCACGGCCTTTTCGATCGCCACGATATAGTCGAGCAGCCCTACGGGTGAGTGATTGCCGATATTGTAGAGCCGGTAAGGCGCTGAAGACGTGGCAGGGTCGGGTGCCTGGGGGCGCCAATTGGGATCAGGTGTCGCGACCACATCGAGAACGCGCAACACGCCTTCGACCGCATCATCGATATAGGTGAAATCGCGGGCATGGTGGCCGAAATTGAAGACCTGAATCGGCTCGCCGGCAAGGAGCTTGCGGGTGAAGACGAAGAGCGACATGTCAGGCCGCCCCCATGGACCGTACACCGTGAAAAATCTGAGACCGCTGGCCGGCAGGCGAAACAGATGGGCATAGGAGTGCGCCAGCAGTTCGTTTGCCTTCTTGGTCGCGCCGTAAAGGCTCACGGGGTGATCAACAGGGTCTTTCACGTCGAAGGGCAGCTTGCGGTTCGCTCCGTAGACGGAGCTTGATGAGGCGTAGACAAGATGCTCCACGCAGTGATGCCGGCAGCCCTCCAGGATGTGCAGGAAACCCACGATGTTCGAGCTGATATAGGGGTGGGGATGGTCCAGCGAGTAGCGAACCCCAGCTTGCGCTGCGAGGTGGATCACTCTCTCGGGCTTCTCCTCCGCGAAGGTCGCCTCGATGGTGCTTTGGTCGGCGAGGTCGGCCTTAAGGAAGCGGAAGCGCTCCCGTTCTTTTAGCCGTGCAAGCCGCGCTTCTTTCAGTGACACATCATAATAGGGATTGAGGTTATCGAGCCCGGTCACCTCGTACCCGCGGTCGAGCAGGCGCGCCGCCGTGTGATAGCCAATAAAGCCGGCGGCGCCGGTAACCAGAATGCGCATTGGGTCGGTTCTTCACTCTTCGGGCGGAAAGCCCAGCTGCAAAGAGCCATCGACATTCCCTGCTTGTCAATTGCGCCTGCGCCCGGCAGAGTCGGTGCTGCGGTTGACGCCCCTGGAAGCGCTCGTTATAGAGCACGGCTTCATCCGCTTGATTTTTCGCGCGATGCCGCTCGGTTCCCGAGCGCAAAGCCGCTATCCAAGGATCACATCATGGCCAATACGAAATCGGCAAAGAAAGCCGTTCGCCAAACGTCCCGCCGCACGACTGCCAACAAGACACGGCGGAGCCGCATGCGGAGCTCGGTACGCAAGGTCGAGGAGGCGATTGCCTCCGGTAACAAGGAGGCTGCTCGGGCGGCCTTGAAGGAAGCCGAGCCGATCATCGTGCGTACCGCGCAGAAAGGCATGGTCCATCGCAAAACCGCATCGCGCAAAGTCTCGCGCCTTGCGAAGCGCGTAGGCGCCATGGGCACCCCCTAACACCAAAAAAAGCAAAACTGTTGCCTTCGAGCAACAAAGCACGCGCGGAAGCGCGCGCTTTGCATCATGTCAATTCGACGAATATTTCAACCGCTTGACCTTGGGCGGAATGCCGGTCTCGCGGACTGCTGCGGTCAGGCGTAACTGTCACAAAAAAAATTCGTGTAACACTCGTGACGATCGAGGCTCGGGCGACACCCTGAGGAAAGCGCCTCGATCGACGAATCAGGCTTGCCGGACAGAGGCTTGCCGAAGGCGGCAGATCACTCCGCTTGCTGGGTATTCTGTGGAAACTGTCATAGTCCCCAAGCTTGATCAGCCGGTGTGCCGTGTGTATAGTCCAATTATCCGAACGGGGCTTTCCCCTCCTTCACAATTGAGTACCTTGAACCTGGCTGTTGCCGGGAAAGGTTTTCTGTGTCTTCGCTGCAAGGATGGTGGAAATCTTGTGGACCGCTTATGCGTAAGTTGTGGGTGCTCATGTCGTAATTCGGCGCGTAGGCACCACCTATTGTGGTCAGCCCCAGATTTGTTCTTACGTCGCACTGTAGAATTGAAGGGAGGAACTCTCCTTTGAGCGCACAGACCGGCCTAAAGGCGGTCGATGATGTTGATGTCGAGGCGGCCTGGAAGACCCTCACATCAGCTCCTCGCTCGCAGCTTGTCGATGTGCGCACCCGCGCGGAATGGACCTATGTAGGCATTCCAGATCTAGCGCCTGTTGGCAAACGGCCTGTGCTCGTTGAATGGCAGACCTTTCCCGATCAGGCGGTGGACCCGCGCTTTGCCGAGCGCCTCGCTGGTGAACTAAAGGCGCTTGGCGTCGGGCTGGAGGACGACCTTTTCTTCATTTGCCGTTCGGGAAGCCGGAGCCTGGCTGCAGCCAAGGCGATGGCGACGGCGGGGTATCGCGCCTGCCACAATGTCGCTGGCGGTTTCGAAGGACCGCTTGACGACGAGAGGCATCGCGGCTCCGTTGGTGGGTGGAAGGCGGCCGGCCTGCCCTGGCAGCAAAGCTAGGGAAGCGCCAAGCCGTGGGAACGGGTCATGACTGTCCGCGTCGATTTTGTTGACTGCTCTTGTGTCAGGCGTGCGGTGCGTAGCGGCGCGAACGAAAAGAATGGGAAAGAGCAAGAACCGTGGCACAACAAGAGCAGTGCGCACCAAGCGACGCTTGGGCGAGGGTCAAGAGCCGGCTACGCGCTGAGCTGGGAGAAGACGTCTTCGCCAGTTGGTTTAGGGGGGTGGAGGTCGAGGAGGTGGACGACGAGGTCGTACACCTCACGGTGGCGACCCGCTTCCTCAGGAACTGGCTCCGCTCCCATTACTACGACTTCGTGCTGAGGCTGTCGCGCGCCGAGTGGCCGACGGTCCAGCGGGTCGAATTCAAAGTCAGGCAGCCCCATTTCGGCAACGACGTGCCGAAGGAGCCGCGGCACCAGCGGTTGCCGCTAGCGCCGGTTGTCGCCGAGGCGCCTCCCCTTCCACTGCCGCTTCGCACAGGCTATGGCGGGTTTGAGGGCTCTCCGCTCGACCCGCGTTTGAGCTTTACAAGCTTCGTGGTCGGCGCCTCGAACCGCCTCGCTTACGCCGCCGCGCAAGAAGTAGCAAGCGCCTTCTCGACCCCACAGCCTTTGTTTAATCCCTTGTTCGTGCACGGCAATGTGGGACTCGGCAAAACCCACCTCCTGCACGCTATCTCGTGGGACGTAAAACAGCGAAAGCCAGAAGCCCAGGTGCTCTACCTGACCGCCGAGCGCTTTATGTCAGGCTTCGTGCAAGCCTTGCGCGCCCGCGATGCGCTCGCCTTCAAGGAGAAGCTTCGCAAGATCGACATTCTCCTGATCGACGATATGGAGTTCCTGCAAGGACCGACCATCCAGCAGGAGTTCTGCCACACGCTGAACTCGTTGATCGACGGCGGCCGGCAGGTGGTGGTGGCTGCAGATAGGGCGCCGACCCAGCTCGACAAGCTCGATATGCGTATGCGTTCCAGGCTTGGCGGCGGGCTCGTCGCAGAAATCGGGGCGATGGACTATGACCTTCGCCATGCGATTCTGAAGAAGCGCGCGCAAGAGGCCTGCGGCGAGACCAAGGGGCTTGAGATTTCCGAGACCGTGGTCGCCTTCCTCTCCGAACGTCTTACCGAGAGCGGGCGCGAACTCGAAGGTGCGGTGCATCGGCTGCGTGCGAGCTACCAGCTCACCGATGAGCCGGTCACGATAGAGACCGCCGAGCAGATCGTGCGCGATCTCATGCGCGGTGCTGAGCCGCGGCGCGTGCGCATCGACGACATCCTGCGCACGGTCTCCAAGCACTACGGTGTGAACCGGGGCGATCTCCTGTCCGGGCGGCGCAACCGCTCGATCGTTCGGCCGCGCCAGATCGGCATGTATCTTGCGAAACTGCTCACCTCGCGTTCGTTGCCCGAAATTGGACGGAGGTTCGGCAATCGCGACCACACGACGGTGCTGCACGCGATCCGCAAGATCGAACAGTTGATGAACGACGACAATCAGCTCCGCGAGGAGATCGAGCTTTTGAAGCGCTTGCTGCGCGATTAGGGGGAAGGCGGAACGGGGGGTTTGGGTCCCAAGCCAAAGCGTCTCCCCGGCCGCTCTTGCAAAATGGCTTCTATCGGGTCAAGTTCGACCGGGAGTTCCTCGCGCCTTACGCTTTTCCCAGGGCCGGATCGGAGCCAGAAAGCGCTCCGGCCGGACGCCACGCACAGTGGAAAAGGCGCATATTGGGGATAGCGGTCGACCATGCGGCTTACCATCGAGAAACCAGCCCTATCCAAGGCGCTCGGCCACGTGGCAAGCGTAGTTGAGCGGCGGAACACTATCCCGATCCTCTCGAACGTACTCCTATCGGCGAGCAATAACGAGTTGAAGCTGACCGCGACCGACCTCGACATGGAGTTGGTCGAGACGGTGCCTACCCGAGCCAAGGGCGAAGGAGCGACAACGGTGCCGGCGCATATGTTCTACGACATCGTGCGCAAGCTGCCGGAAGGATCGGAGATCGAGCTCGTTCGCGACGGAGACCAAGGGCGCCTCACCATCACGGCAGGACCTGCTCAGTTCTCGCTGCAGACGCTTCCGGCAGACGATTTCCCGGCGCTGAGTGTCGAGGATCTCGGCCATAGCTTTTCGATGTCTGCCGGAGACCTGAAGAGGCTCATCGAGAAGACGCGGTTTGCCATTTCGACCGAGGAAACCCGCTACTATCTCAACGGCATCTATCTCCACGCCACCGAGAGCGGCGGCAAGCCCGCCCTCCGGGCCGTCGCGACCGACGGGCATCGTCTCGCCCAGGTCGAGCTGCCGCTTCCCTCCGGCGCCAAGGGCATGCCTGGCGTGATCGTGCCGCGCAAGACCGTGCTCGAGCTTGCCAAGTTGGTCGAGGATGCCGACGGCGAGGTGCGTATCGAGCTATCGCCCTCCAAGATTCGCGTCTCGACCGCGCGTGTGGTGCTGACCTCGAAGTTGATCGATGGCACCTTCCCCGACTACGAGCGCGTGATCCCGCAGGCGAACGACAAGAAGATGGAGGTGGATAACACCGCCTTTGCCCAAGCCGTCGACCGTGTCTCGACGCTGTCAAGCGACAAAGGCCGTGCGGTGAAGCTCACCATCACCGACGGCAAGCTCACGCTCTCGGTCAACAATCCCGACAGCGGCAGCGCGACCGAGGAGCTTCCGGTCGAATACGGCTTCGATCCGCTGGAGATCGGCTTCAACGCCCGCTACCTCCTCGACATCTCCGGCCAGCTCGAAAGCGGCACGGCAGAGTTCCAGCTTGCCGATCCGGGCTCGCCGACCATGGTGCGAGACGGCAAGGATGCCTCCGCGCTCTATGTGCTCATGCCGATGCGGGTATGAGGGCCTACCGAAGCGAAAAGGATCAGTCATTGGCAGTGGCGGGCAAGGAAACAGGCCCTCACGCCGACAGGCTGTTCGTCCGCGAGTTGAAGCTTGCTGACTTCCGCAACTACGCCAAGGCGCAGCTCGAGCTCGACGCGCGTCCCGTCGTGCTGGTCGGCGATAACGGCTCTGGCAAGACGAACCTGCTCGAGGCCGTGTCTCTGCTTGGACCCGGTCACGGCTTGCGCGGGCGACCTTATCAAGAGCTGTGCCGGAGAGATGGCGGAGGCGGATTCGCCATCGCCGCGCGCGTCGTGTCGCGGCATGACGAGGTGGAGATCGGCACCGGCCTTCCTGTTGGCGCGCGGGACGAGAGCACGGGGCGCACAGTGCGCATCGCCGGCAAGGACGAGAGCCCTAGCGCTCTCGGCGACATTGTTAAGATCATCTGGCTCATCCCCGCCATGGATGGCCTGTTTACGGGGCCCGCTTCCGAGCGGCGGCGCTTCCTCGACCGGCTCGTTCTCGCGATAGACCCAAAGATGCGAACTCCGCTTGGCCGCTATGACCGGGCGATGCGGCAGCGTAACCGCCTGTTCCAGATGCGCGAAGGAAGTCCCGCACTATTTGCCGCGCTGGAAGAGCAGATGGCGGAGGCCGGCGCGGCAATAGCTGCCGCGCGTCTCCATGCCGTCGACCGGCTCGCGGCGCTGATCGAGCGCACGCGGGCGTCACGGGCCGCCGGCACACCCTTCCCGTGGGCTGCGCTTGCTCTCGAAGGGACGCTCGAAGGATCTCTGGCGCACGTGCCGGCCACCGAAGTCGAGGACGATTTTCGAAACATCCTGAAGGCCGGGCGGGAGCGCGACAGAGT
>Ga0075436_100001651_pt1 | contig 15239 bp, 9 predicted proteins | sample RhiMethybrSRZTD5_FD_75303 | JGI IMG/M metagenome (GOLD analysis project Ga0075436, IMG submission 75303) | Populus rhizosphere microbial communities from Tennessee, USA - Rhizosphere MetaG P. TD hybrid SRZTD5 | ecosystem: Host-associated > Plants > Roots > Rhizosphere > Soil | place: USA...
ACCGTTTGAAGAGGCTTGTGTGCTTTGCTCAGGCCCGCTACGTCTGCTCTTGCGACCGTATTCATGTGCGGCTCGCCCTCTGTTGCCACCTGACACCTCACCTCGAAGTATAGTGCCCTTCGTCCGGTGCCCATTCAACCCCACAGAATAACTCGCAGCTTCAATTGATTGTGGATGCCCAAGACTTCAGTCCGGGGACAACCCTCGCCTTTCTCCTCTGTCATCCCGACCGAAGCAGGTCATCGCCAGGACGGGTGGACGGGTGGCCCACTCAAGCGCGCTTTTGGCTTGAGTGGGGCAGTTCTACAGCAGGACAGAGCGTTCCCGCCGCTCGTTCGCGTTTTCGCGCCGTCCACTCCGACTCGATCTCTACGCGTCCCTCAGCGCCGCTTGCGTAGTGGCGAAAGCTGCTCCACGGCCACTCCTCCGGACGATCGCATAACCCGCGCTTGACTGGATTGCGGTGAACATAGCGCAGCTTCTCCGTGAACTGCGCGTAATTTCGAATATTGAAATCGTAGTACCGCTTCTGCCAGAAATGCTCGTGCGGCCCACTCAAGCCCGGTTTTGGCTTGAGTGGGAGCTTCCCTATCCAACGCCGCGATATCCCCTGCTTCAGCGACTTCAACGCATCGGCCAGCGTGCCCTGTTGCGGTTCGCTGAGCAGCAGGTGAACATGCTCGGGCATGATTACGTACCCGTAAACGCAGAGTCTGTAACTACGCCTCACCCGCTCCAAGGCTGACTCGAAGATGCGGCGGATTTCGTCTGTGCCAAGCAAGGGACGGCGATGATAACAGCAGAATGTGACGAAGTGACTCTGCCCGCTGTGCTGAAAACGTGTCAGTCCCCAAGGTATGAAGACAATCTAGTTCGTCAGCCCGGGCAGTGTCTGTGACGTGTGAGCATTCCCACTCAAGCCAAAACCGGGCTTGAGTGGGCCACTCGTCCTAAAAATGATAACTATGAACAAAGGCTGGGTGCCCCACACAACGCGGTTTTCGTTGTGTGGGAGATGAGAAGCTTGAGAAGCTTCTCCCGAGTCATTCGGAAATCGCTCCGACCAACTCTCAACATTCCCACTCAAGTTGAGGCGCTTGCGCCTCTGCGCCGCGCGCCGAATCCCGAGCCGATCGAGGGACCTAAGCCAAACCCGGGGCTTGAGTGGGCCACCCGCCCAAAGGAAGGCGTCATGCTGAGGCCCTTTAGGGCCGAAGCATCTCGCGTGCACCGCCAACCCACTTTCATGGTTGTCATCCTGAGCGCAGCGAAGAGCCTGCCCTGAGCGGAGCCGAAGGGACCTGCTTTTTGTTTAGACTGGGTGCCCCACACAACGCGGTTTTCGTTGTGTGGGAGATGAGAAGCTTGAGAATCTTCTCCCGAGTCATTCGGAAATCGCTCCGACCAACTCTCAACATTCCCACTCCAGTTGAGGCGCTTGGGCGGCTTCTGAGCCGCGCGCCTAAATCCCGAGCCAGTCGAGGCACCTCGGCCAAAACCGGGCTTGCGTGGGCCACCCGCCAATTCATTGTGGAAGCCCCGGACTTCGGAAGCCCCGGACTTCAGTCCGGGGATAACCCGGCCCCCTCTCTTATGTCATCCCAAGCGAGCGCGACTGAGCGCATGCGAAGGAGCGCGAGTCGAGAGCCTGCCCTGAGCTTGCCGAAGGGGACCTTGCGTTTTGGATTGGTGAAGAGGTGCCCCACACAACGCGGTTTTCGTTGTGTGGGAGATGAGAAGCTTCAGAAGCTTCTCCCGGGGAGTCATTCGGAAATCGCTTCCATCAACTCTCAACATCCCCACTCAAGTTGAGGCGCTTGCGCGGCGTCTGAGCCCGCTGCCGAAATCCTGAGCCAGTCGAGAGGGACCTCGGCCGAAACCGGGCTTGAGTGGGCCACTTACGCTCCACCTGCCACCGAATTTCCTTCCCGCTTTTCCTCCAGGGTAGCTTTCACGGCGCCCCAATCTCTACAGCGATCGGGGCGGCGTTTCAAGTCAATCTGAAGAAGACGTCCATCACCACGGCTTCATCCGGAACAACCTACCCTGTTCGTTCTCGTCATGTAGAGTGACGATAATTTCCTCCGTTGTGAAGACCGAGCCCTCCTTTTCTGTCCTTGGCGGCAGGTCGGAATCAATCAGCGTGATGATCGATTGGATCCCTATCTCAGCGTATGCACGGATGACGGCGAGGAGATTTTCCTTCTTTCGGTCATCCAGAGATTCGAAAACCCCATCGTGGAAGACAAACCGAGGGAATCTTTGGTCGAGGTGCGCGCGTATAAGCGCCATGTCGAAGGCGATACAGAGAAGTTTGCGATACGTGTGGCCTTTATCAGCGCTGGTGCTCCTACCAGCCTCGTCTAGGATTTCAACTTTGAATTCGAGATGCCCTTCCTTGTTGGGGGAGACACTGAGAAGAGCTTTGCGATCAATGACTTCTTCCACAATATCGTTGAAGAATAAACGAATGGTTGAAAAGAGGCTCTCTTCGTCGGAGTTTTGTTTTTCCACGTCATCTTCGATTTGCGTCTGGAGATGCTCACGCTCTTCATCAATGGTGCGGACCTCGGCGCGTAGCTGTTGCAACCTGCTCAGAAGCTCACGCTGTCGTTCGAGCGAGATAATGTCCGCCCGGAGCATAACCAGATCACGTGAGACCTGTTTGTATTTGAGAAAAACGTCCGTTGAGCTGAGGAAGGACAGCATGTCGGAACGGCGCTTACCAAGCGCGGTCAATTCTGAATTGATGGTCTTGAGTTGCACCTCGATTTCGGCACGCTCTTCCTGGAGATAGCCGCGACGTTCATCCGTGATAGCACGATTAAACGATACAAGTTGCTCAAAGTCCCTCTTGATCTGGTCTTTGAAAAGAACACCGGCCTCCTTGAAGAGCTCCTCAGCTTCGTTGGGATTGAATAGAATCTGGTCCTCTTCGAGCGAGGTGAGTATTTTCTTGTGATTTTGGTTGAGAGAATACCGTTCGGCATTAAGTTCTGCAATTTTGGTGTCTACCTCATCGACTACCTGTTTCGTCCGTTGCTTATCCTGACTGCGAAAGTCGAAAGCGTCGAGAAGTTTTTGCTTTTTTTCCACTTCTTTTTGCTTCAGCAGCAGTAAGCCCTCGATCTTGCTCAGATCCTCGACCGAACCGCCCAACTCGTTCATGATCGTGTTGACGGTGGCCCGTTTACTTTGGAGGTCTTCCTCTTTCTTATAATGATCTTCGATCAGCTTGGCGTTAAAGCCCAGAATGTGCGCCAGGAACGGCTTCCAATCGGCGTGAGCCGCGGCGAACTTGTTCAGCTGGAATACATCACCATAGTCGTCCTGCGAGCGTAGAAGATATCCGATGATCTTGCGGTAGGGCCACGGTTTCAGCGCACGCCAATCCAGAAGGCTGTCCAGCATTTCCTTTGCACGCTCGAATGGCAATTCGAAATGATCCCAACTGCTCTCCGGCAGTGCTGAAAAATCTTGATGACTGGCTTCGTGCTTCTTGAAGCTAATCCTGGTAGCCTCTTCAACACCACGGCGCAGTGTCAGGAATGAGGCGTCCGCGAGCTGGATTTCGAGGTAGAAGACGAATTCCCTGAACCTGTCCAGATGTTTAAAGATGAAAAACTTCTGGTCCTTGCCAAGCAGGAAGCAAAAATCGAGAATTTTACCGAGGGTGGTCTTGCCGAGATTGTGCGTGTCCTTCGCTTTATTCTCGGGCAGCCGAATTTCAGCGATAACGGTGTTCAGGCCGCCGACGAAATCAATCGGCCCGAATATCTCCGGTTTATTCGTGTAAAGCTTCGATAGCTTCATTGTGGCCCGAGATACTCTACTGAGTCTGTTTTGGGGCGGTACTCGACTAGCCCAATGAGAAAAAGAAAATTCAGTGCCGGGAGAAACAGAACGTCGCCGCCCTTCACGCTCCGCTTGGCGAATTTCCGAAGGCCGAAATAGTCCTCCAGCCGGCGCATCTTGAGGCGAGCGAGAAGGAGCAGAGATAGGCTGATTACCGTGCGATCAGGATGGGCGTGTTTAGTTGGCCGTAGTATCAACTGATGCTCCGATATCGCAGTGCCAGTACATATAAAAGACGAGCGCACGCGTCAGCCGCTTGTAGCTTCTCAGGATTGGATCGCGGGCGAACAATAAATCTACCAAATAGTTCATGATATCGTCGAAGGTCTGGTAGTCCTTGCGCTTGGCGATGATCTTGAGCTGAAATTCCTCGATCGTGGTCTCATACCGCCGAAGCACCGCGAGGTTCTCGGGAGCTGCTAGAAATTTCTGGATTTGCGGGGTCTCCTTCAGGTAATACTTGCGCTGTGCGTCAGCATAGTCCTTCGTCATGTTGTTGATCCCGTTCTTTTTGTTGTAGCTGACGCGATCTGTTGGCGGATCATTGATAGCTGCGGCAATCATTGTTTTGTGGCCGGCGAATGCCTGTACGACCTCGGCGAGTTCGTCGGGACTGACGATCAAAGGTGAGTCCACTAACTCCAGCTTGGCGCCTGTGGTGACATCAGGAAACCTTTTCAGAAAAAGTTCGAGCTGTTCTAGTCCGCACAGATAAATGGACGGCTTTGGGACCCCGGTTTTCTCGGAAATGTAGGCGACAATGACGCTTTCCGCGTTTCCGGCGAGGCGCCGATTAGAGAAAAGCATGTAATTGTCGAGTTCCTTTCCATCACGTAACTTTTTGATCCGGGGAATTTCCTCGAAAAGAATGCTGGTCGTGTCCGGTTTCGGATTGTAGAAATCTGTCTCTGAAAAACTCTTATTGTACCCGTTCGTGTGCTTGGCCTGGATTATCGTTGTACCACTCCACGGAGAGGCTTTGCTGGGATGGAGTTCCGCTGTCCCGACAAACTTCGCGTCGCGTCCGCCATCTTTCCCCTTTGAGAAGCCCTGCACGCCGATTCCGAGGAGTCGTTGACAAAGAAAAATGATCAGCGCCTCGAATTGTTCATCCCCGAGGTTCTCGTAGGCGTATTTCATTTTGCGGCAGCATAGCAATTAAAGCACATCCTGAAATCAGAGGCTCTGGCCTAGTTGAGGGCGTGTCAAACGATTAACTAGCGGAGTTTCTAACGACAGCTGGCCCACCTCCGAACTGCCATGGAACCAAAACAAGCTTCCCCTGGCCGAGGTTTGCAGGACAGGGTGACCCCCTCACGCCCGGCCTTGGCTTGAGTGGGGCAGTTCGGCAACTGGATCAGCCTCCAACATTCCCACCCTTTCGGCAAGCTCAGCGCAGATTCTAAATGTCACAGCAAACGCGAAATTCAGAACGGGCCGCCATCCCTACAACAGCCCCAGATGGTCCGGATACTTGGCCTGCAGCGAGCTCACCAGCAGTTCAAAGCGCGGATCGCTGCGCAGCTTTTTCAGGCAGGGGTCGCGGCGGAAGAAGGGCCAGCAGGCAAAGCCGGTATCCACGCTGCGTTCTAGCCACTGGAACGCCAGGTCGCGGCTGCCAATCAGGGAATGTATGCAGGCAATCTGGTAATAGGTGTGGTGAGCATGGCCGAAGGTCCGGGGAAACTCGCAGGCCCGGCTCACGCACTCCAGCGCCTCGGCGTACTTGCCCAGCAAAGCGGCCAGCAGACCCTCCAAACTGAGGAGCAGCGGCTCCTGCGGCCGGTGGCAAATTGCGTCGTCCAGTAAGTCGGCGGCCTGCTCGTAGTCGCCGCACAGCATGGCCGCCTGCGGCGCAAAATAGAGAGCGTACTTATTGTCCGGCGTCTCCGCCCGCCACTTCTCCACCTCTTCGCGCGCCAGCTCGTACTCGCCACCCCACATGTACACCTGGACAATGCTGTGGCTCACTTTCTTTCCCGGCTGGAACGGCCTGCCTCTCTCATACATGGTGCGGGCATGGTCCAGCAGGCCGATGTGCGCCAGGATGGTTCCCAGCCGGTTGTAGGCGTGCGGCAGATTTTTCTGCAGCGCAAGCGCGCGTTTCAATTCCGCCGTGGCTTCCACGTGCTGAAAGTTCCTGGCCGGCCCCCACAGGAGAAAGGCGTTGGCCACGTGCGCTTCGGGCAGATTGGGATCCAGGTCCAGCGCCCGCTGGCAGTGGAATTGCGCGTTGTCCAGCCAGACGTGGGTGGGGTCGAATTCATAGTAACGGCTGGCGCTCACCATCGCCAGGATGGCATGCGCTAAGGCAAAGTCAGGATCGCGCATCAGCGCACGCGTCAGGTGTTGAGTGGCTTCGATCAGCAGTTTCTCGTCCCCGGAAGAACTGCGCTGGTATCCCTGGATGAATTCCGCGTAGGCCAGCGGATCGCGGCTGTAGCGCGGACGCGCTTCCGGGCCGGGCGGGCGCAGCGGCCGCTTCAGCGCTCGCGCCGTCTGCCGGGCGATTTCATCAATGTGGGCAAAGGCCTGCTTCGGATCAAAGGAAAACTTGCTGCTGAAGCAGGTGGCCTGCTGTTGCCCATCCAACAGCTCCACCGACAACCGCGCCTCCGCCTTCGAGACCTGAACCGCGCCCTGCAGCACAAAGCGAATGCCCAGCCGCGACGCTGTCTCCTGCGCGGTTGCGCCCGCAGGCACATCCGCCAAGGCCGAAGCCGGCAGCACATCCACATCTTCCATGTTGCCCAGGCGCGCGGTGAGCGCGTCCGCCAACGCCAGGCTGAGCGCATTGTCATGGCCGGCGTACCCGGAGATGCGCAGCGGCAGCACGGCCAGCGCCGGCCGCTCCGCCCGCCAGGACTCATCCTGCACCATCACCGGCGGGACGTTGGCTTCCTCCAGGCTCTTCGTGGGGTAAAGAGGGCCAATCACGCGCATGGGTCCAACGAAGCGGTAGCCCTTGCCGATTACAGTTTCCAGGAATCGCGGCTTGGCCGTGTCGTCAGCCAGAGCGCGGCGGATTTTGCGCACCAGGTTGTTAATGTTTCGTTCCGCGTCAATGAGCGACGACGTCTGCCAAAGCCTGCTCTCGATATCTTTTCGGGAAACTAACTGCTCGCGCCGGCCCACCAGGAAGATCAGCAGCTCCATGCTCTTTTTTTCGAGCTTTACCCGGCGGCCCCGCCGGCGCAACTCGTAGCGGCCCAGGTCAAGCTCAAGATCATCCCGCTGCCGGTCGCGCCCGTTGTCGGTTTTAGAAGGTAAGCCCATGCTTTTCAGCGGGCTACAAAGATACACCAAAAATACATAAAAGTTATCTCGGGCTTATTGAATGCCGGCCGGAAAAGCGCCATAGTGCTTTCCCAATCAGTGAAGTACGGTTTGGCAAAAAGGAGAAGGCTTATGAAACGGAACCTGTGCTTGGGGCTGGTCTTAGCGCTGTTGGCCGGAATGTGGTGGGTAAGGCATTCCCAGAACGTGCTGGCAGCTTCCATGCCCAAAAACGTGTTTACTCCCGATGCGGTGCAATACGGCGCAGCGCCTCCCTTTGTGCCGGCGGGCGCGCAACTGGCGGTGCTGGAAGGCAACCCCATGGCTTCCAGCGGGGACTACACGGTGCGCCTGAAGATGCCCGACGGATACCGTATTGCGCCGCATTGGCATCCCAAGCGCGAGAACGTCACCGTCGTCGAGGGAACGCTCAAGGTCGGCATGGGCGATCAATTCCAGGAGAGCAGCATGGCGAGTTTCCCCACGGGCAGCTTCGCCTACCTGGATCCGGACATGCACCATTATGTGGAGGCCAGCGGCGAAGTGGTGGTCCAGATTCACGGCATGGCGCCGGTGCAGTTCAACTACGTGAACCCCAAGGACGACCCCAGCCGGAAATAACTGCTAACAAAACATCACCACCAGCCGCCTCAGAACGGGGCGGCTTTTCTTGCAAGGCCGTACAATGGCTCGCTTATGCAGAACGATGGTTCGCAAACGCCTTCAGCGGGCATGACGAGGCGCGAGTTTGTGCGCCAGGCCGGCAAGGTTTCCACCGTGGTTGCCGCGGGAGTTATCCTTGGCGACGTGAGCGGCACAGCCAAACAGCAAGTGTCCCCTGGCTCCGACATTGTGATGATGAGTGCCGGCGAGCTTTCCCATGCTATCCGCGCCCGCCAGGTTTCCTGCCAAGAGGTGATGGCCGCCTACCTGGCGCACATTGAGGCGCTGAATCCCAAGGTGAACGCCATTGTCTCGCTGCAGCCGCGCGAGGGGTTGATGAAGCAGGCGGCGGAGCGCGATGCCGAGCTGGCGCGCGGCCAATACCGGGGATGGATGCATGGCTTCCCGCACGCGGTGAAAGACCTGGCCGCCACGCGCGGCATTCGCACCACCTGGGGCTCGCCCCTGCTGGATACGGTGCCCGACTACGACTCAATTTTTGTGGAGCGGCTACGCCGCGCCGGGGTCATCATCATCGGCAAAACCAATGCTCCCGAGTTCGGCCTGGGCTCGCAGAGCTACAATCCCGTTTTCGGCACCACTCTTAACGCCTACGACCAGTCGAAGTGCGCCGGGGGCAGCAGCGGGGGCGCCGCCGTCTCGCTGGCGCTGCGCATGCTGCCGGTAGCCGATGGCAGCGACATGATGGGCTCGCTGCGCAATCCCGCCGCCTTCAACAACGTGCTCGGCTTCCGCACCTCCTTTGGCCGCGTGCCTTCCGGCGGCGAAGAGCTGTTCCTGGAACAGTTGAGCGTGAACGGGCCCATGGGCCGCACGGCGAGCGACGTGGCCATGCTCCTTTCCGTGATGGCCGGCCCTGATCCGCGGGCGCCGCTGTCGCTGGAGCAGGACCCCAGCGTTTTTGCGGAGCCTCTGAAACGTGACTTCAAAGGCACGCGCCTGGCATGGCTGGGCGACCTGGGCGGGCACCTGCCCATGGAGCCCGGCATCGCCGACCTGTGCCGCGCTTCTTTCAAAGCTTTTGAGGCTGCCGGCTGCGCGGTGGAGGAAGCGCAGCCGGATTATTCCGCCGATCGAATATGGGACACCTGGGTCACGCTGCGGCACTGGCTGCTGGCGGGCGACATGCTGGAGCTCTACCAGGACGTTGCCAAGCGCAAACTGATGAAGCCGGAAGCGCAGTGGGAGGTGGAAGGCGGGCTCAGGCTCAGTGCAGTGCACGTGTACAACGCCTCGCGCGCCCGCTCCGAGTGGTACGTGGCCATGCAGAAGTTGTTCGATAAATACGACTACCTGCTGCTGCCCAGCGCCCAGGTGTTTCCCTTCGATGCCACGGTCCACTGGCCCAAGTCAATCAACGGAGTGGCCATGGATACCTATCACCGGTGGATGGAGGTGGTGGTACCCGCTTCCCTGCTGGGCTTTCCGACCATCAACGTGCCCGTGGGCTTCAACCAGCATGGCTTGCCCATGGGCATGCAGATCATCGGCCGGCACAGTGCCGATCTCGCGGTGCTGCAGATGGCTTATGCGTATGAGCAGGGTACGAATTGGGTGCGGGCGCATCTGCCGCCGCTGATTTCCAGGTAACGCCGCAAGGCACACTTTTTTGAGGAATGGAAATTGGTGAACGTCCCGTCTGTCCCCAGTTTTCCCGCTTTTGGGCGCGAACCCTTCGGCTTTGCTCAGGGCAGGCTCTGGGCCACCTGCCTGCCTGCGAACGATCGCAAGGCACTGACCCACTCAAGCACAAACCGCTTGCGCGGAGCCACCCGCCCGTCCTGCGCTTAGATATTCCCCACTCAAGCCAAAAGCGGGCTTGAGTGGGGCACCCACCCTGGCGAATTTCGAGATTCAGCGCACAACTCAGCCTTGACCCGTTATCATTTCCGCAGCTGTAGCGATCCCCTGAGGTCAAAAATGAACTTGCTGCGCCTCGCCTGCCTGGTTTTGTTGCTGGCTTCTTTTTTGCATGCCGATAACCAGACGCAAGTGTTCGCGACTTCGTCTGGGCCGGTCCGCATCACACCCCTGAACCACGCCAGCACACTGATTGAGGCGGGCGGGAAATTCATCTATCTGGATCCCGCCAAACCGGTTGACTTCTCCGGCAAACCCAAAGCCGACCTCATTCTAATCACAGACATTCATGGCGATCACATGGATCCCGGCGCAATCAAAGCGATCGAGAAGACCAGCACCGAAATTTTGGCCCCGCCGGCCGTAGTGCAGACAGTTACCACGGGCAAAGCCATTGCCAATGGGGAAACCAGGACGTGGCCGGACTGGACGATCCAAGCCATTCCTGCTTACAACCTCAAACGCGGTCCGGCGCCGGGAAAGCTCTTTCACGACAAGGGACGTGGCAATGGTTACGTACTAACCTACGGTGGGAAGCGCTTCTACTTTTCAGGCGATACCGAAAATGTGCCGGAGATGCGCGCACTCAAAAACATTGATGTCGCATTTCTGTGCATGAACTTGCCCTACACCATGCCGCCCGATGAGGCAGCGGCGGCCGTCAAAGCATTCCACCCCAGAATAGTCATTCCTTATCACTATCGCGGTTCGGATCTCAAGGCATTTGAGAAGGGACTGGAAGGAACCGGAATCGAAGTTCGGTTGCTGAATTGGTATCCGCAGTAGTAGCTAACCCCGGGTTAGCGCCCAAAAGCAGGGCGCGAACCCTTCGGCTACGCTCAGGGTAGGCTCCGGGCCACCCGCCGGGCCACCTCAGTGGATGTTCCCACTCAAGCCAAAAGCAGGCTTGAGTGGGCCACCCCGCCACCCGCCCGGGCCACCCTTCCATGCAGCACATATAATGGCGCGGTTTCATGGATAATGGCGCGGTTTTGTGGAGGGATGATGATGCGCAGGATTTTAGTCGGTCTAGTCTTTTTGATAGCTGTTGGCAGCGCGTTCGCGGCTTCCCCGCCTGATGAACCGATCCTGATCAAAGCGACTCGTCTGATTGACATGAGCAACGGCTCGGTAGTGAACGACCAGGCGATTCTGATCAAGGGCGCAAAGGTGGTTGAGATCGGGCCCAGTTCTGTCGTCAGCCGGCATGCAGGCGGAAACGCACGAGTAGTTGATCTGACGGGCTTCACCGTGTTGCCCGGTTTAATTGATTGCCATGCCCACGTGCTGGGAAACTTAAAGGATCTGTCGCCGGTGGCGCAGCTGCGCATGTCGTCGGCGCAAGCCACGCTCTGGGGCGCGCACAACCTGCAAATCTGGCTGGACCACGGATTCACGACGTTGCGGGACGCCGGCGAGCAAGACCTCGGCTACGGGCAACTAGCGCTGCGCGACAGCATCAACATGGGGCTGATCGAAGGGCCACGCATGGTTTCGGCCGGCAACTTCATTTCGGTTACCGGCGGGCATGGAGACGCCGACGCGCTGGCGCCGGACCAGGCTTTGCCCCTGCGTCCCAATCTTGCGGACACGGTGGACGGCGTCTCTGCAGCGGTTCGACACGACATCAAGTACGGCGCCGACTGGATAAAACTGATGGCGACGGGTGGCATTTCCGATCCCATGAGCGACTTCAATGTGCAGGAGCTGAGCGAAGAGCAGATGAGCCGAGCCGTGGAGGTGGCACACCGGGCGCACAAACACGTTATGGCCCATGCGGAAGGGCAGGATGGAATTAAGTCCGCTGTTCGGGCAGGCGTGGATTCCATCGAACACGGGACACAGCTCGACGAAGAAGGCGCCGCTTTGATGGAAAAGAAGGGCACGTGGCTGGTGCCCACGCTATCGGTGATGCAGAGGTATGCAAGCCTGGGCCGCGAGAGCGGTTTGGATCAGGTGGCACTGGAAAAGTCACGCCTTATCCTGAACTATCAATCCGCTGCTTTTCAGCGCGCAATCAAGCACCACCTCAAAATCGCGTTCGGGCTGGATGACGATCCAGATTTCCTGCCCAATGAATTCGCGGCCATGGTGAAAGGCGGCCTGACTCCTGTCGAGGCTTTGCAGGCAGCCACCACGCATGCTGCTGAGTTACTTGGGCTGTCAAACGAAATTGGTTCGCTGGAACCAGGGAAAGCCGCGGACATCATTGCGGTGCCGGGAGACCCGACAAAAGATATTCATGCCATGGAGACGGTGGTCTTTGTGATGAAAGCTGGGAAAATCCTGCGGGATAGCCGGGCAACAAGAAATTAGAGTGGCGAGCGCGAGATCGGGAGAGGCTAATCCCAGAAATATTCCCACTCAAGCCAAAAGCAGGCTTGAGTGGGCCACCCGCCCTGGGGGGAGAGTATATTGCCGGTCCCGGGTTAGCGCCCAAAAACCGGGCGCGAACCCGGGCCACCTGTGTGTGGAACTACCGGCTGCAGGCGGTGAATCTGCTCGAGCAGTGGCCGCGGGGACACGGGTCGGCCCAGGAATTCCTCCATTAACGTACGAGTGTCACGCTCCGAGCCGTAGCGCAACAGGTGTTCAGAGAGCCAGCCATACCAGCGGGGATCTCCGGTGTCGAAAGCACCCAGGGCTTCTGAGATGTGCTGCCGCATCTCAGCGGTAAGGATCGCCCCCAAGCCGTAGTTCACCATGTAGCCGGGAAGGTCCGCCAACTGCACGCGCACCGCCCACCAGGAAAGCTCGGGATGGGGCACGATATGCAAATAGTGGCTGGTGATTTCGGTCCAAAGCGCGTTGGGGTCGGTGTGGGGAGCGCGAAACATGCGCAGTTCAAACAAGGACCAGGCCACGTCGAGAACGACGACCGAATATAACGCCCGCAGCGAGAGTTGCTCCGGGGCTTCATGGCCCAGATAGCGGCGCTGCCACACGGGCTCGTAGGTGCTCCAGGCGGGAACATCGGCGAAAGCCTCAGCGAAAAGGTCGCTGGGCCAGTCCACGAAGGCGGGACGATTACGAATGGCGGTAATGTTCACCACGTGGCCGTTCTCGTGTACCAGTTCATTCAACACGAACAGGCCGCCGCGCTCGTAGGGGGCCGACACGCGGGCCACGGTGGGCTTCCAGACTCCGTTCACCATCCGTCCGTGGGTAACAAATTCCGTGTACGCCAATGCCGCCTTTCCCGGGCGGGGGGAAAGATCGTAGAGCGTTCCCATTTGCTGCAAGTCGGCTCCCAGATCGCGGTAGTAGCGCTGATTGATGGGCTGCAGCGCTTCCCGCGGGATATAGCTCCCGAGCAGGCGGTCGGCCTCGCCGGCCTGGAAACGGAAGTCCCAAGGCTCGATCATGGCATTGCCGCTCGCTTCTCTCCAGGCATCGAGGATCTGCACCAGCCAGCGTTCGACTTCCGCGGGATTCTGGCCGACGTCGCGGGCGGCGTTCTCGATTTCGGAACCGTTCCTGGCGGCTGCAGCGGCAGCCCCCGCGATCATGCGGCGATAAGGGCTGTCAGGCTCGTTGTTGCCGTTGATGGCCTTCCACAACGGAACAAAAGCAAAGAAAACCGCCTTGCGGCGGGCAGGATCGGAGGTTTCATGCAGCAAGTCGAGGGCGGAAACCCGGTTAATCTTGCCGCCTTCAAAGCTGAGGCTGTTGCCGATTTCGACAAAACAGGCGACCAGTGCAGATTTGAGGGCGGGATAGGCGAGGTCCTTGCGGGCTGCATCCTGGCACTTCGCCGCCGGACTGAAGAGCGCTCCGCCGCCGGTGAAAGCCTTCATCTGCTTACGCATGGCGGCGATGGCCCTGGTGTCTTCGTCGGAGAATCCGGAGGCGGGCAAGCTCTCCAGTTCCTTGGCCAGCTGGGCGCGGTTCTTGCGGTAAAACTGCTGCCAGCCAGCGCGGTCTTTGCCCTGATATGTGCTTAGCAGGCCGGAATCTATGGTGCCCAGGATGGTGTTGGCGTCGCTGACCTCAGCATAGAGATACTCGACCGCCGATACCTTTTTCGAGTCGGGCATGAGACCTGTGCTCGCGCTGATGGATTGTGGCGAGACGAGCAGAGTGCAGACCAGACTAAGGAGGAGCAGGTTTTTCATAAGGCTTGTGACCGAGGGATTGTAGCAGTCGAAGGCTGCTACTGAATCGCAGGGTCTGGGCCACCCGCTCTGTCAGTAGATATTCCCACTCAAGCCAAAAGCAGGCTTGAGTGGGCCACCCGCCCTGCCTGCCCAAGAGCGGGGCGCGAACCCTTCGGCTTCGCTCAGGGCAGGCTCTGGGCCACCTGCCCTCGACTCGGGCTTGTCTCGCAAGCTCGACCCGCCCTCGCTCGGGATGACAGGCAGAAAGGATGAGGCAGTACGGCGCGGCTAGAGCCGCGCCCCTCCGAGATCATTTGTGAGCATCGCTTTTGTTGTGAATATCGCTTCTTTCATTTACGACGTGCTTGCTTTTGAATTGTGGATCTCATGACCGCTGACCGTAGCGCTGTTAGGCGCTAAGCCCCGAATCTTGTATTCTCTTTCACATGGCCTCTGAGTTTCTATCCCGGCTGCAGCAGGGACCGGTGCTGTGCGACGGCGCCATGGGCACCCTTCTGTACGCCAAGGGAGTGTTCATCAACCGCTGCTATGACGAGCTGAACTGCTCGCAGCCGGAGATGATTCGTGAAATCCATCACGAATACCTGCAGGCGGGCGCGGAAATAATCGAAACCAATACTTTTGGAGCCAACGCCATCCGCCTGGCCCGGCATGGCTTTGCCGACCGGGTGGGGGAGATCAACCTGGCTGGGGCGCAGCTGGCGCGGGAGGCGGCCAAGAGCTTTGCCGGATTTGTGGCAGGCTCGGTCGGGCCGCTGGGCATTCGCATTGAGCCGCTGGGCAAGACTTCGCGGGAAGAGGCGCGGGCGATGTTCGCGCAGCAGATTGCGGCCCTGGCCGAAGGCGGCGTGGACCTGGTGATCCTAGAAACCTTCGGCTACCTGGAAGAGCTGCACCAGGCGGTGCTGGCCGCGCGCGAGGTGGATGCCAAGCTGCCGGTAGTGGCGCAGGTGACCATTGATGATGACGGCAACTGCCTGGACGGTTCCAGCCCGGAGGCCTTCGCCCCGCACATCACCGAATGGGGAGTGGACGTGCTGGGCTGCAACTGCAGCGTGGGTCCAGTGGCCATGCTGGACGCCATGGAGCGGGTGCGGCGAGTGACCGAACTGCCGCTGGCCGCGCAACCCAACGCCGGCATGCCGCGCAGCGTGGAAGGCAGGAATATCTATTTGTGCTCACCCGAGTACATGGCCAGCTATGCGCGCAAATTTGTGGCCGCGGGTGTGCGCCTGGTGGGCGGCTGCTGCGGCACCACTCCCGAGCACATCCGCGCCATGAAAGCGGCGCTGCAGGTGGGCAAGGCGCGCAACCGCGCCAGCACGTTTCCGGTAGCCAGCGTTCCCAAGCAGCCGACGGCGCACGAACCGCCGCCGCTGGAAAAGCGCTCGCGGATAGGAGCCAAGCTGGCCGCGGGCGAGTTCGTCACCATGGTGGAGGTGGTGC
>Ga0075436_100001653_pt1 | contig 15230 bp, 11 predicted proteins | sample RhiMethybrSRZTD5_FD_75303 | JGI IMG/M metagenome (GOLD analysis project Ga0075436, IMG submission 75303) | Populus rhizosphere microbial communities from Tennessee, USA - Rhizosphere MetaG P. TD hybrid SRZTD5 | ecosystem: Host-associated > Plants > Roots > Rhizosphere > Soil | place: USA...
GCGATCCTGCTGGAACGGCACGTAGAGCATGGGCTGCACGTCGCGGTCGAGTCCCCTCTGTCGGATGTCCGCGACGACCCCCACGACGGTCAGCCACTCGCCTTGACCGTTCAAGCGCACGCGCCGGCCGAGCGCCTCGCGCGGACCACCCGGAATGTATTCGCGCACGATGCGCTCGCTGATGATCGCCACTTTCGTCGCCGTCGCCGTGTCCTGCGCGGTCAATTCGCGGCCCGCCAGCAGCGGAATCCCCATCGTCTTGAAATAGCCCGCCTCGATCCTCGGCTCGCCGACCATCAGCCTCGGCTTCGGCTGACCCTCGATGTCGAAGTCGCCCTGGATGAACATCAAGCCGAACGGCACCGAGTTGATGATGCTCGCAGACTTCACGCCCGGCAGATACTGGATGCGATCGAGCACGTCGCGCGCGAAGGCATGGACGCGCTCGGGCTCGCCGTAGAGGCGTTCGGGCAGCGTGACTTTGACGATCTGCAGGACGCCATCGCGGCCGCTCGACTCGAAGCCGGGCGACACCGACGTGAGACGCACGAAGCTGTGAATCAGCAGGCCGGCGCCGATCAGCAGGACGAGCGTCATCGCGATCTGCGCGGCCACCAGCAGCGTCCGCAGCCGCTCGCCCTGTCGGTCGCCCGTCGTGCGGGTTTCGCCGGCGTGCAGCGCGACGCCTTCGCCAAAGGTCGCCCCGCCGATGCGCAGCGCCGGCACGACGCCGACGAGCAGTGACGAGACGAGCGACAAGCCGAGGCAGAACGCCATCACGCGCCCGTCGATCACGATGCCGCCAAGGCGTGGAAGCACTGCTTGCGGCACGAGCGGCAGCGTCACGTGAATCGCGATTTGCGCGAGTATCACGCCGAGCGATGCGCCGACCAGCGACAACAGGACCGCTTCCGTCAGCAACTGACGCAGGATCCGGCCGCGGCCCGCGCCGAGGGCCATGCGTACGGACAGTTCACCGCGGCGCGCGCTGAGGCGCGCCATCTGCAGGTTCGCGACGTTGACGCAGGCGATCAGCAGCACGAACGACACCGCGCCGAGCAGGATCAGCAGCAGCGTGCGCGCCGATTCCGTGCCGTACCCCTGCAGGCCGACCGTGCGCGCGAGCGTGCGGACGTTCGGCGCGAGGACGCCTTCGGGCGCGAGCGCGCCGGCGGCGGCGATCGACGGATCGTTCAGCAGCGGCGTCAATTCGGCGTCGGCGCGTTCCTGCGTCACGCCTGCCTTCATGCGGCCCAGCACCCAGAGAGACGCGTTCCTGCCGCTGTCACCCACCCAGCGATTGGACAGAAAGACGTCCGCTTCCGGCAGCGCGCCGAGCCTGGGGACGACCGGCCTGAAGCTGAAGTCCGGCGACAGCACGCCGACGATGGTGCGGGGGGTGCCATCAATGCTGATGGACTGACCGACGATGATCGGGTCGGCCTGGAGCGACGTGCGCCACAGCCGATCGGTGATGATCGCCGTCCCATCGTCGTCTGGCGCCGCGGCGCCGGTGAGGAACGCGCGCCCGCGGACGGGCGTGACGCCCAGCGTCGCGAAGAAATTCGGACTCACGTCGAGCGCGGGCAGCTGCCGCGGCTCGCCGTGTCCGGTGAGCTGCAAGTTGATCGAGGTGTAGGCCGCGAGCTGATCGAACGCGGTGATGCGCGTGGGCAGCGCCGCATACGTCAAGGGCGTCCAGGTCGAGAACGTCTTGACGCCCGTCCCGGTTTGCTGCGCTGACTGGAGGAGCACGAGGCGATCGGGATTGGGATACGGCAGCGGTCGCCAGAGCACGCCGTAGGCCACGGAGAAAATCGCGGTCGTGAGGCCGATGCCGAGCGCGAGCGTGGCGAGGGCGGTGACGGCGAACGCCGGATCGCGCCGCAGCAATCGCAGCGCGTGACGCACGTCCTGCGCGAACGTTTCGATCGTCGCGAAGGTCCACGGTTCGCGCGACTGTTCGCGGAGCCGGAGCGGATTGCCAATCCGCCGCCGCGCGGCCGCCCGCGCCTCGTCGCCGCTCATGCCATCCGCGTCGGCGAGGGCGTGCGCCTTCATCTCCTCGTGAAAGCGCAGCTCGTCTACCAGATCCCGATCGAACTGATTGCGCTTGAAGAAGAACAGCAGACGGCGGAGCACTGCACCCACGGTACCCTCTGGGAGCGTCAGGACACTACGTCGTCTTCATCACGCGCATGATCGCGCCGAACATCTCGGAGAATCGCGATTCCTCGACGCCGAGCTGCCTCTTCCCGGCGGTCGTGAGCGTGTAGAAGCGGGCTCGCCGGTTGTTCGCCGAAGTCTTCCACGCGGCCAACACCCATCCCTTGACGCGCATCCGCTGCAGCGCCGGATACAGCGATCCCTCTTCGATCGTCAGCACGTCCGCCGACAGCATCTGGATGTGCTGCGCGATACCGTAGCCGTGCATCGACTCGATCGACAGCGTCTTCAGAATCAACATCTCGAGCGTGCCCGGAAGCAGCTCGTTCTTGCTCTTCGTCTTGGCTTCCTTCATCAGCTGCCCTTTGCATAGACGAACTATGGAAGTGGGAAGTTTCCGCCACTTTGGGGAAGCGCTCAACAGTTGGCTCATCGTTTGGATTTTGCCAGGCGACGCCGGGACGAGCGTGCGGCCGACGAGCAGACCCACGGCCGCCTTCGGCCGCGTTCCGGGCGCAGCGTAATAGAGGAAGTACTTGTCGCCGGAGCGGATGATATCGGGCGCTCAGCTGTTGTTGCCGCCTCGCGCGATCACGTCGGGGCCGGGCTTTCCGCCCGGCACGGCCTGCATGACCGGGCCGCTCCGGTGCCACGTCCACCCGTCGTCTGACGCGAAGGCGGGCAGGCCGTTGCCGGTTGCATAGACATAGAATTTGCCGTCTGCTTCGATGACGGTCGAGGGATCGTGCATGCCGGGCTCGCCATCCAGCGCCAGCGCCGGCGCGAGGGCGACGAGCATCGCTGCGGCGGCGAGAGCGAATCGCGTCATCGCTTCGCCGGCTCGAACGACAGCGTCCGGCTGAAGAAGGGCATGACGTGCTCCTGGAAACGGACGGCGACGTCGCTCGTGTGTGTCCCCGAATAGATCTCGAAGGTGTTCGCGATGCCGTACTGATCGAGTGCGTCGTGCAGCTTGCCGGCGTCGACGCGCAACCCGTCCTGATCGCCGACGTCGATGGCGACGGCGCGATAGCGGCGCAGGCCGGAGATGTATTGGTCGATGAACGCCAGTGGTGCGTTGGCCGTCCATCTCGCCAGCACCGCCTGGGCGTTGTCGCCGATCGGCAGATCGAGATAGAGCGGCGGATTCTTCGGATTCGGCGACCACGCCGCCGCCGACGCCAGCTGCGCGCGCAGGCCGAAGGGCAGCTTCGCCGAGTCCGCTGGTGTCTTGACCGCCGCGAGCGCTTCGTCGTTCGGCGCGTTACCGCCCGGAGCGCCGCGACCGCCGCCGCTTCCGCGCGGCGACAGACAGCACGGGCTCATGATGTAGAGGCTGCCGAAGACATCGGCGTGCTTCGTGCCGATGCGCGTGGCGCCATACCCGCCCATGGAATGGCCGACCAGGCCGCGGCTCTCCCGGCTCGCGATCGTCCGGTAGTGCGCGTCGATGTACGACACGACGTCGCGCGCGACGTAGTTCTCGAAATCGCCGGTCGTCACCGAACTGGAGTACATCGAACCGTTGTGGACGGTCTTCGAATCCGGCAGGACGACGATCATTTCGTGTGTGCCCTTCGCAAACGCGCCTTCGATCGTCTGCGGCACGTGGATCTCGTGCGTCCATTGCTCCGCGCCAATCGAGTACCCATGCAGCGCATAGACGACGGGATAGCGGCGCGTCCGGCTCTGTTCGTAGCTCGGTGGCAAGAAGACGATCGCGTCGCGATCGACGGCATCTCCCTCGAGATTGCCTTCGAGCGCCGTGCCGTGAATGGTGATCCGTTGGACGATCGCGGGCCGAGCCCCCGCGACGACGTCGGGCACGTTGGTCTTGACTTGCGCGACAGCGGCGAGCGCTCCGACCGTCGCGGCGAGAGCTGCCGCCACAACGGCCACGCGTCGTACTGATATGGTGAGCTCCGACATATCGCGTTCCCTGAGTGGCGGCCGAAGGGTATCCGAAACGGAGAGAAAGATGAAGAGACGATCGCTGCTGGCGCTGGCGCTGCTCTTCGGCACGACCTTCCCACATGCCGCGGCCAGGACGATTACGATCGACGCCTCTTCACCGGCGCGCAAGGTCAGTCCCCTTCTTTACGGCCTGATGACCGAGGAGATCAACCACGCCTATGACGGCGGCTTGTATGCCGAGCTGGTGCGGAATCGCGCCTTTCTCGATGACGCGGCGTCACCCGCGCACTGGTCGTCGGTTCAGGCCGACGGCACAGCGGCGACGATCGCGCTCGACAAAGGACAGCCGCTCAACGCGGTCATTGGGACCAGTCTCCGTCTGGACGTCACACGAGCCTCGGCGGGCCATGCCGCCGGCGTCGCCAACGAAGGCTACTGGGGCATCCCGGTCAGACCAAACACCCGCTATCGCGCGTCCTTCTTCGCGAGAGCGGCACCGGGTTTCACCGGGCCGGTCACGGTCGCGATCGAAAGTGAAGACGGCAAGACGGCCTATGCGACGGGACGCGTCTCGGCGCTGACGCAGGCGTGGAAGCAGTACGAGCTGACGCTGACGACCACCAAGGCGGAGCCGACCGCACAGGCGCGCTTCGTCCTGACCGTCGATCGTCCGGGAACGATCTGGCTGAGCCTGGTGTCGTTGTTCCCGCCGACCTACAGGAACCAGGCGAACGGCTTCCGTCCCGACCTGCTGCAGATGCTGATCGACATGCGGCCGAAGTTCCTCCGGTTCCCGGGCGGCAACTACCTCGAAGGGGATCAGATCGCCGACCGCTTCGAGTGGAAGAAGACGCTCGGGCCGCTGTCGGAGCGGCCGGGCCACATGGCGCCGTGGGGGTATCGGTCGACTGACGGTCTCGGCCTGCACGAATTCCTGCTGTGGGCGGAGAACATGAATGCCGAGCCCGTCCTCGCCGTCTACGCGGGCTACTCGCTCAAGGGCGCGTACGTAAAGCTGGGACCCGACCTCGCGCCCTACGTCCAGGACGCGCTCGACGAAATCGAATACGTGACGGGACCGGCGACGTCGAAGTGGGGATCGCTCCGCGCGAAGGCGGGCCACCCCGCGCCCTTCACGCTGACCTACGTCGAAGTCGGCAACGAGGACTTCTTCGATCGCTCCGGCTCCTACGATCAGCGCTTCGCGCAGTTCAACACCGCGATCAAGGCGCGCTACCCCCACCTGCAGATCATCTCCACCGTCGGCTTCGAGCACCCGGAGAACCAGCGCGTGCGCAGCGTCAACCCGGACGTCGTGGACGAACACTATTACCGCACGGTCGACGCCTTCCTGCGGGCCGCGCGCGGGCAGTACGACAAATACGATCGGAAAGGGCCGAAGATCTTCGTCGGCGAGTGGGGCGCCTATGAAACGCCGTTCGAGCCGTGGAATCCGCGGTCGCGCGGCGAGGCGCCCACGCCCAACATGCGCGCCGCGATCGGCGATGCGGCGTGGATGACCGAGATGGAGAGGAACTCCGATCTGGTGATCATGAACTGCTACGCGCCGCTGCTGGTCAACGTCAATCCAGGCGCGCGCCAGTGGCGCCCCAATCTGATCGGGTACGACGCGCTTCGCGTCTACGGTTCGCCGAGCTTTCACGCCATCAAGCTGTTCGCCACAAACGTCGGCGACGAGATCCTCGAGGCGAACGCGACCGACGCCGACGTGCTGGTGTCGGTGACCCGCGACAGGCGGTCGCGGACGATCTACGTGAAGCTCGTGAATCCCGCCAACACCGCGGTACCGGTACAGTTGGATGTCACCGGCGCCGCGCTTCGCCCCACGGCGACCGCACTGACCCTCGCCGCCGATCCGCAGGCGACGAATTCGATCGACGCTCCCGACCGCATCGTGCCGGTCACCTCACAGGTGACGGGCGTGGCGCCCGGCTTCACCTATACCGTCCCGGCGAACGGCGTCGTGGTGCTCGAGCTTGGACTGCGCTGATCTACCTCTGGCGATCCTGCTGCAGGTGGTCGCCGAGGAGCGCGAGCGTGCCGCCGCGCGGGAGGCGGTCGAAGGTGCGGAGCGTGTTGCCGCGGCGCAGCCGCAGCGGCTGTCCGAGCAGCGAACGCACGGTCGTGCGCTCGAGCCGGCCGTTCTTCCACGTCAAGTCGATTTCGAATCCGCCGCGCGCCCTCAGGCCGGTGACGCGCCCGTCCGGCCACGCGGCGGGAAGCGCCGGCAGCAGACGAATCTCTCCCGCGTCGCACTGCAGCAGCATCTCCGCGATGGCTGACGTGCCGCCGAAGTTGCCGTCGATCTGAAACGGCGGGTGCGCGTCGAACATGTTCGGGTACGTGCGCTCGGGACCGAGCAGAAATTTCAAAATGTCGTAGGCGTGGTTGCCATCGCCCAGCCTCGCCCAGAGATTGATGCGCCAGGCGGTCGCCCAGCCGGTTGCCTGATCGCCGCGAATCTGGAGCGACCGTTTCACCGCCGCAGCGAGTTCAGGCGTGCGCCGCACGTCGATGTCGTGCCCGGGGAAGAGGGCGAACAGGTGCGAGACGTGCCGGTGGTGGATCTCCGGCGCCTGCATGTCCCAGTCCTCGAGCCATTCCTGCAGCTGGCCGGCGCTGCCGATCTGCAGAGGCGCCAGTCTCGCGCGGGTCGCGCTCCACTCTCGCTGCAGATCGGAGTCGATGCCGAGGGTACGCGCCGCCGCGATCGCATTGCCGAACAGCTCGCGCAGGAGTTCTTCGTCCATCGCCGGTCCGGCCGTCAGCGATGTGCCGAACGGATGCCGGTTCTCGGGCGACAGCGACGGCGACGTGACGAGCCAGTGGTGCGTTGGCTCCTCGACCAGCGTGTCGAGGAAGAACTGCGCGGCGCCTTTCAGCAAGGGGTAAATGCGCCGCAGATAGTCGCGATCGCCGTTGTATTCGTAGCGGTCCCACAGCGGCAGCGTCAGCCAGGCGCCGCCGGTCGGCCACAGTCCATATTGCACGCCGTCGATCGGTCCAGTGGCGCGCCAGAGATCCGTATTGTGGTGCGCCACCCACCCACCTGCGCCGTACATCTCGCGCGCGGTTCGCGCGCCGGTGACCGACAGATCCGACACCATCGCGGTCAATGGATCCAATGTCTCGACCAGGTTCGTTGAGAGCGCCGGCCAGTAGTTCATCTCGGTGTTGATATTGATGGTGTACTTGCTGCCCCAGGGAGGCGCCAGGCTCTCGTTCCACAGACCTTGCAGGTTCGCCGGCTGCGAACCAGTCCGCGAGCTGGCAATGAGCAGGTATCGGCCGTACTGAAAATACAACGCGGCCAGACCGGGATCGCCCCCGTCGCCGAACGCACGCACGCGCTCGTCCGTCGGGACGCGCTTCGAAGTTCCGACATCGAGCGTGACGCGATTGAACAGCTGCTGATAGTCGCGGACGTGCGCTGCGCGCAGTCCATCGACGCTCTCGCGCGATGCCGGATCGAGGGCCGCCGCGACACGGGCGGCGGGATCGGCGGTCACGTCCTCGTAGGTGCGGTAACTGGTCGCCGCCGCGATGAGCAGCGTGACGGCGTCGGCATCGTGGACGATGACGGCGTCGCCGCTCGCACTGCGCGACCCTCCCGTCGGCAGCACGCGGACGCGAGCTTCGAAGCGCAGCGCGCCGGTCATGGGGCGGCCGTCGGCCGTGGTGCCGGCGCCGTCCCCATTGACGCCGCGCATCACGAGGTCGCCGTCCGCGGTGGCCTCGACCGTCGCGCGCAGCGGCGTCTGCATCCGGGCGGCGAAGGAGATCTGTCCGGGGACGCTGGCGGTCAGCCGCACGACGATGACCTGGGCGGGCGCGCTCGCGAACACCTCGCGCGAGAACGTCACGCCTCCGGTGGTGTAGGACACGTGCGCCGTGGCCGTCGTCAGATCGAGATCGCGTCGGTAGTTTTCGACGGTATCGACGTCCGCGAACGTCAGCGCGAGATCGCCGACCGTCTGATACGGCATCTGCGCGAGCGGCTTCGACATCACTTTTGCGCCGGCGAGCTTCGCGGCCTCGGCGTACTTGCGCTCGGCGAGCAGCCGCCGGACTTCGGGAAGCGCATCCTTCGCTTCGGGGTTCACCGGATCGTACGGCCGCCCCGCCCACAGCGTGTCTTCGTTCAGCTGCAACCGCTCGTGCACGATGCCGCCGAAGATCATCGCGCCGAGACGGCCGTCGCCCACCGGAAGTGCGCGGACCCACTCCGCGCTCGCCGCCTGGCGGCTCTCGCGCGAGGAGTCGATTGGCGCCAATGGGTGATCGGATGCCGGCGCTCGATACCAGAGGCTGAGCGCCGACGCAGGCGCCGGTGCTTCGCCGGCCAGCCGCGGTGACGTCGGTGACTGCGTTGCCGCGACGACGAACAGCGCCGTCATCCAGCAGCGCAACGCTGTCATGTCGCGTCGCATTATAGCCAGCTGGCGCGCAAGCGTTCGATTCGCGGGCTCGTCTCGCGTCGCCCGCGAACCGCCGGTCGCAACCGAACGCCGGCATCTTCATGTCGCGGTGCCTTATAGCGTTAGGCCGTCTTGGTGCGAACCACGAGATCGACCTCGCAGTTCAAGACTTGGAGCAACGCGAGCACCTGATCGACTGACTTCCGGTAGTTGGTCTGATCAAGGAGTCGGTACAACTGTGCCGCTGATGTTCCAAGTCGTCGCATGATCTCGCGCTTCGAGAGTGGGCTCTCGGCGATCCGCTTCTGCGCTTCGAGCGTCAATCGGTAGAGCAACAGGTCTCGGAGATAGGCCGGATCCTGGTTGTATTCGAGCACTTGTTCCGCATGGACAGTGCCGGTTCGGCCGGTGTGGAGTACGTAGGTGAACGCCTCGCGGCCTGCTTCGGCGTCAACGAAGAGCTCGGTGATTGGGTCTTGAATCGTCGGTGTTGGGTCCGCCTTGGAGAACGGGAAGACCAGCTTCTTCGTCGCAGTGCGGACCTCGAAGATCTTCTTGCGATTATTATGTGTGACGGAACGAATCTTCACAGCAATCCCTCCGCTTCGAGTTCTGCAATCAGCGTCAGAATCCGGCTCGTGGCCGCGCCTTTCATCGGCTTCTGGTTGTCCAAGTCCCACTTCACGATCAGCTTCCCGTCACGGTAAACGTGGACGTGGCGCGGTGGATGGTCGCCCTTCCATGTGATGAACACGTATCCGCCGCGCCGGTACTTGCCCATCGTGAAAATGTTACCATAGGAGGTAACGGTTTCAGCGGGCTGGTTTTCCGATGCCGAGTAGACGGGCAATCCGACCGCGATTCGTCGGGCCAGACTCAACGCCTGCCCTTTTGCTCAAGGATTTCAGCGCGATCCGCAAGTCGGGAATCCGACGGGAGCTATACTGGTCGGGTTCGTCGCGGGGCCGTAAGTGATCGGAGGGGTTCAGAGACGTATCACAATTCCTATCACAATCCGGGTTTAGGGCTGGGCCGCTCGCCCGTAAACCGCTGATTCTAAAGACACGGAGAGATGTCCGAGTGGTTGAAGGAGCACGCTTGGAAAGCGTGTGTAGGGGAAACTCTACCGTGGGTTCGAATCCCACTCTCTCCGATTCCCTCTTTCGCCCGAGCAGCACTGCCACCTGTCATTCCGCGTCGGCTAAGACGATTCGGAGACCTTCCGCTTCTTCAGCACCGCCCTTCGCGCGGCCCAGTACTTCTTCATGCGTTCCGAAACGGCTCGTCGCTTCGCCGGCGTCAGTCGCCGCTTTCCCGCGGTGCGCTTCGGCGGCGGCTTTTTCTCGGCCTTCGTCGTGACCATGCTCGTTGCGGTCTTCCTGGACGGCGTCGCTGGAGCGATCTCGATGCCGAACATCGACGAGAGATCGTCGTGCTCGAGCACCTTCGCGCCGGTGGGCCCCTTACGCGTCGTCGAAATGTTGGACCCGGCCTTCGCAATCAAGTCCTGCTGATCGACCTTGCGAAGCGTAAAGAGCAACTCAGGCTGATGGTCCAGCCGCGCGCCGATGCCGTACAGCACGGCGGCGACATGCTTGCACATCGACGCCCAGTCCGGACAACTGCACGTGAAGAGGATGTCCTGCGGTGACGGGAACAGCCCGGTCTCCTCCTCACAGAGACGCGTCATGACGCCCGTCGAGAAGCGCCCCTGAAGCAACTCGACGAGGGAGTCGATCGCACCCGAGCAGTCTGCGCAGATCGCGCGCCAGCGTGTTCGCGGCACCGGCGCAACCGTCACCTTCACGTCGTACATCGTCGACCCGCTGACGAGCGCCGTGACACTGCCCGGGGCGACCTGCAGATCGACCACCGATCCGTTGCGCACGTATCTCCGTCCGCGCGGCAGTCGATTGGCGAAGTCGCTGTAGCGCTCGAGATTGTCGCACCAGGCTTCGCCCCAGAACGTCTCGGCGATCGTGCGCCCCTCAATCACGACCGGCGATATCTGACGGCCCTTCTTCCTGAGCTTCGCCAGTTCACGCGCCGCCTGCGCCCGGCGGGCGCCGACGGAGACGTAGGGTCTGAAGCCGTAATAGTCGAAGTACGCCATCCTCACTCCGTGGACGCGGTGTGGAGATCGAGCGCCACGAGCGTCAGCAGTTCGTCATCTCTCATCTCGGTCAACAACATCTCGCCACCACCTTCGAGCAAATCCTGGGATAGCTGGCGTTTGGAGTCAATGAGTTGATCGATCCGTTCTTCAACCGTCCCGCGGCAGACAAATTTGTGCACGAGCACGTTCTTCGTCTGGCCGATGCGAAATGCGCGGTCCGTGGCCTGATTCTCGACCGCCGGATTCCACCAGCGATCGAAGTGCACGACGTGTGAGGCGGCGGTGAGGTTGAGCCCCGCGCCCCCGGCCTTGAGCGAGACGACGAAGAACGGCACACGTTCGTCCTCTTGAAACCGTGTCACCAATGATTGTCGCTTGCCGACGGCGGTCTCGCCGTGGAGCACGAGGCCGGGGCGCCCGAAGACGGATCCGAGAAACGAGGCGAGGGGCGCGGTCATCTCGCGGAACTGCGTGAAGACGAGCACTTTCTCCTGCCTGGCCGCGATGATCTCGGCGATTTCGCGCAGCCTGGCGAGCTTGCCGCTGTCGGCCTCGGTCCACGATCCGTCGCCCAGCCATTGCGACGGGTGATTGCAGATCTGCTTCAGGCGCATCAGCGACGCGAGGACGACGCCGCGACGCTTCATCCCGTCGGCTCGCTCGAGCTCGGCCGCGAGGTCGGCCACCGCCTGCTGATAGAGCGCCGCTTGCTTGCGCGTCAGTTGGCAGAACGCTAGGACTTCGGTCTTGTCCGGCAGATCCGCGATGACGGACTTGTCGGTCTTGAGGCGCCGCAGGATGTACGGACGCACCAGCGCGCGAAGCGGTGCATATGGGTTGTGCGGTTGCGCCGCGAGGCGTTTCGTGTACGTCGAGAATGCCTTTCCGGATCCCAGAAGCCCGGGGTTGATGAAATCGAAGATCGACCAGAGATCCCCAAGTCGATTCTCGACAGGTGTGCCGCTCAGCGCGATCCGCGCCTGCGCCTGAATCTGCTTGGCGCCCCGCGTCTGCTTGGCGCCCGGCGTCTTGATCGCCTGGGCTTCGTCGAGGATGGCGAGACGCCACGGCGTGGCAAGCAATGCCGGCACGCGCAGCAGCGATCCGTAGCTCGTGATCACCAGGTCAACGCCGGCGATCGCGTCAGCATCGAGCGTTTTCAGCTCGGCGGCGGTCATCGCCGAGGGATGCGCGATGATCGCCCTCAGCGTCGGTGCGAACCGTTCGATCTCGGCGGCCCAGTTCGCCAGCAGTGACGCAGGCGCCACCAGGAGGCTCGCACGCCGCGTTTCATCGCGGACCGCGCGCGTCCGCAGCACCAGCAGCAGTGCCAGCACCTGCATCGTCTTGCCCAACCCCATGTCATCGGCGAGACACGCGCCCAGGCCAAGGCTGGACAGCAGATGCAGCCAGCGCACGCCAGCCTGCTGATAGGGTCGTAAAGTCGCGTTCAGCGCAGCGCCGGGATCCAGTTGCGCAATCTGATTTGGATCGCGAAGGCCGGCGAGCGTCTTGGCCAGCCACGGCCCGGCCACGACAGTTGACCATTCGGGAGCGCTGTCCGCGATGATGTCACCTGGCACGTGCGCGCCCGCCACGAGGCGCATCGCTTCGCCGAAAGATAGGCCGCCACTTGCCGCCGCCGCTTCCACGGCTCGGAACTCGTCGAGCATCCGGCGGAGTTTCTCTCCGTCGACTTCGACCCACCGTCCGCGGACCAGATGCAGGCCGTTTGAGGCTGCGAGCAGTCTTGCAGTCTCCGCCTCGGTCAGCGGTTCGCCATCGAGGACGAGGCCCATCTTGAAGTCGAGCAACGCGTCCTTGCCGAGTCCCGTAGGCGCCTTGCCGCCGACCGTGCCGGTGACTTGCGGACGCGGCGGATGATTCGCGCGCCACGCGGTCGGTACGCGCACGATGACCCCCGCGGACTCGAGGCGGGGAACATCGGTCAGGAGTTGAAACGCCTCGGCAGGTGTCCACCGGAGCGGGTGATAGATCTCGCCCGAGTCAACCATCGCCTTCAGCCACGCGCACTGCGCCGCGGCGCGCTGGACCGGCAGGAGCAACGAGAGCAGCCGCGACTTGTTGGCGGCGCCTGCGTATTCGCTCAGTGCGCGCCCGAGCGGCAGATGCTGCGCCTTGGCTTGCGCGGACAATTGCGTCGTGTAGGTCGCCAGAAACGCGAACGGCGCAGCGTCGTCTCTTCGATTCTCGGCGAGATTGAAGTGCACGCGGCCGACGAGGTGCCACGCGGTGTTCCGGCGGTGCAGAAACTCCTGGATGGACGTCTTTGATTCGGCCACCTCGGATCGAAGCGCGTCCTCGATTTGAGTCCAGAGCGTGCCGAGGACCGAGGCCGTCAAGTACTCGGCGCCGTCCATCGGCGGCGCGGCAGCGGCGAGGGCATCGAGCTCGCTGAGAGCGGGCGCCGGCATCGGCGCCTGGTGCGTTCCGAAGTCAGGATGCGTGCAGACGGTCGCGATCAACCGAGCGGCGAAGTCGCGCCAGTAGCTCAAATCTGCCGGAAGCACGGTTCCGACTTCGCGGGCGCCGAGCTCCAGCAATCCGTGACCCGATCCGCGAGCGAACGCACCTTCGAGCGTGCGGTTGAGCGTGGCCGATAGTTGAGAGCCTTCGTCCGCGACCGTGAACAACAGGCGGCCGCGCGGGGTCAGTGCCAGCGACATTCGGTTTCGATTCTAGTGTGCCAGACAGGCGCGTCGTCGATCTTCGATTCGCGCGAGCTCGTAGGCAATCGTGTAGGATACCGCCGGATTTTCGCATCACATCGGGATGTCGGAATCAATGCCGGACCGCTACGTCGGTCGCTATCAGATCGTCCGCATGCTGGGGCGCGGCGGCATGGGCGACGCGTACCTCGCGCGCGATCTCCACATCGACCGCCAAGTCGTCATCAATACGAAAGTGTTTCGTCCGCGAGGCGCAGGCGGCAGGAGGCCTCAACATCCGAACGTCGTCACCGTCTTGACGTGGGCCAGCACGGCGGACGCCCGTTCATCGCGGAAATGATCCGAACCGGGAGAATCAGATGCGGGATTTCACCTCTCGAACACCGGCAGCGGCGGCCGCGATGCTCCTCGCCTCGTGCCTTTCGGCGGCGGGACAGGAATACGCCGGGCGCGAAAAGCTGCGGGCGCAGTCGAACGAGTTCCGCACGGACGTGATCAAGGTGACCGACGGCGTGTACGTGGCCGTTGGCTACTCGGCGAGCAACGTGATCCTGATCCAGGGCGATGACGGGTCGATCGTCGTGGATACGTCCACCGACCCGGCGGCCGCGCAAGCAATACGGACCGCGTTCGGCAATCTCCTTCGCACGCCGGTGCGCGCGATCATCTACACCCACTTCCATCCGGACCACACGGGCGGTGCGCGTGTGTTTGCCGGAAACGATCATCCCGAGATCTACAGTCATCAACGGCTGCTCGAGGCCGTGCCGGACATCGGCCGCGCCGCGCGCGACGGCGGCGATCAGTTCGGGACGGCGCTGCCGGATTCGCTGTACGTCAACGCGGGCGTTCAAATGGAATACGGGCGGGTGACCGCGCCCACTCGCGAAGGGTACCTGCCTCCGACTCGCACGTTCAGCGGAGACGAATTGTCGCTGACGATTGCCGGCGTGCGACTGCAGCTCCTGTCCACGCCCGGCGAGACGATGGACGCGATATCGGTCTGGCTTCCCGGGAAGCGCGTCCTGATGTCCGGAGACGACTTCCTCCGCGCCTTCCCGAACATCGCCCCGATCCGCGGCGCGCGGCTGCGTCCCCCCGAGGTGTGGATCGCCAGCCTGGAAAAGATGATCGCGCTTGGGCCGGAGGACGTCGTGCCCAGCCACACACGGCCCGTCCTGGGCAGCGCCGCCGCGCGCGCGGCGCTCACGGCGTACGCCGACGGCATCAGATCGATCCTCGACCAGACGATTCAGGGGATGAAGCGCGGCGAGCGCCCGGACGAGCTCGTGCGGCACGTCAAGCTTCCCGCCGCTCTGGCGGAGAATCCGTACCTTCAGGAGTTCTACGGCGGCGTCGAATGGACCGTTCGCGACCTCTACGCGGATCGCGTGGGCTGGTTCGACGGAAACGCCACCAACCTGTTTCCGCTTCCGCAGAACGATCGCGCGGCGAAGCTGGTTGCCCTGATCGGCGGACCCGACCAGGTGCTGGCGCGCGCGCGCGATGCGCTGGCCGCGCACGAATTCGAATGGGCGGCCGAACTCGCCGACTACGTGCTCGCCAGCGCCGGCTCGAACGCCGGTGCGAAGCGGATCAAGGCCCGTGCGCTGACGGAGCTGGGCGAGCGGCAGATCAACGCGATCGCCCGGAACTATTACTTGTCTTCGGCGATGTACCTGTTGCGAGACCTTCCGCCGCAGTGAGCCTCGGCGCGCGCGGCGCTACAATCGGCGCGGTGACGCTCTCCGGAAGGACGATCTCGTGGATCGCCGTCGTCCTCGCCGCCGCAGTGGGGATATCGACCGCGAAGTTCGGGCGCGCGTTCCTGGGGCAGTTCTTCGTGAACCCGTTCCAGATGTTCATCGTGATTCCGTGGGCGCTCGCCTACTCGTACGTGAGACG
>Ga0075436_100001654_pt1 | contig 15229 bp, 10 predicted proteins | sample RhiMethybrSRZTD5_FD_75303 | JGI IMG/M metagenome (GOLD analysis project Ga0075436, IMG submission 75303) | Populus rhizosphere microbial communities from Tennessee, USA - Rhizosphere MetaG P. TD hybrid SRZTD5 | ecosystem: Host-associated > Plants > Roots > Rhizosphere > Soil | place: USA...
CTCCGCGTGCTCCACCGTTTGCCCAGGCTGCACATCCGTCATCGGTCCGAGGGTCTCGATTTCCAGAAACTCATTATTCGTAAACGTCTCAAACGAACACCCGAAATCAGGATACGTCTTCGCCGCGTCCGCCTTCGTGCGCTTCAGAAAGGCTTCGCCGTTGAGTAGATAAGCCGCCCACGTGTCCGCGTTGAACATGCCTAGTTTTTGCGGAGCGGCGTTGTTGGGATCCTGGCGAAGCGTCAAATATCTTTTGGTGAATTTCCAACGCGGGTCCGCCAGGTTCGTGTACGCCCACATGACTAGCGGATTCGTCGCTTCCAGATTGATAGGGTGCTTGCCGCGCGGCGGGAATCCGCTCACCGCCACGCCTCCCGGCGCCATCATCGTCAGCGCCCACGCCGAAAACCTCAAAGGAAACAGCCCGCGATTGCTGATGCGGTGGATCACCATCATCCGTGCGCCCGATTCTGCCATCTGCACTTCGATTTCCTTCTGCAGCTTGGTCAGCGGCTCCACCGGCTCGCGCGCAATCAAGCCCGTCGCCGTAATCTGAATCTCCACCGTCACATTATCCGGCGCCCACGTAGCCACAGGATCTTCCGGCGCCTTCCAAACCCGGTCGCCGCCGCGCAATTGAAACTTTTCTTCTCCGCTCTTTCCAAGCTGGTCCGCAAATTCCTTGAACAAATTCTGCCCGCCCACGAACGCGAATCGAATGATCCTCGGCCCCACATCGCTTGTCACAATCGCTTCGATTTCTCCATTCGTGATTCGATAGCAGTTCTTCCAGCCTTTGTATTCTGTCTTTTCCACGCGCACCGCGGCATAGCCGGCCGTCGCGCAGCACGCTGCCAGCGCCAAAATCATAATGTTTCGCAATAGTTGAGCTGCCACTTGCCTCTTTAAAACCAAGGAAGCCGCTTTCATAGAGTTCCGCCCCTCCGTGTCAATCCGCGTGCTCTCCTGTTGGCGATCTCCACCTTAATCCGCCGCGGCAACTTCCTTGAGCGGGTGCTCGCCGAGTAGATCCGCAAGAATCCATCCTGTTCCAGCAATCGCGAAGGTTTCGGCGGTTTCGCTCCAATTCGTGTGGCTGCGGGGATCCGAAAGAAGCAGCGGGATCCAAACGAGCAGCCCAAAGATCACCAGCATCATTGTCAGCAGGCGTGCCGCGAGAAGTGCCATTCGATTTGTCAGAAGAGCCACCGCGGCGAGGGCGAACAAGACCGTCGTCGTCACTGCCCAAAACATCTGGCTGGGCGGAAGCCATTTCGGAACCAGTTTGGCCGTAGCCCCAAGATAAAATGCCTGTTCGAGGGCAAAGGAAGCGGCACAAATGCCCAAAAGAATGCGGCCGGTCCGATGGATCGTTTCCCGTGACGCTGCCGGTGACAAGCGCGCATAAACGATCGCCCCTCCCGTCACGAGAGACAGCTGCTCGAAGAAGTTGCCCCAGTTATTGTAGATCCGCGGTCCGGCGACGATTCCTGGCACGCACAGTAAAGCCGAGACAATGTAAATCCCGCCAAGGACGCCCGCGCCTGCTTTCTCCGTCCGGCGGAACTGCATCGCTGCGCCCCCGAAGATCTGGGCAGCAACGGCAGCGTAAGCAAGATAATGCAGTTCATGCCAGCCGCTGTAGTCGCGCCAGGCCAGCGTGATAAGGCCTAGGGCCAAAGCTGCCACTCCAAACACATGACGGCCGACGTTCGAGCCAGGCCCAATGTTCGAGTCAGGAGTTGTTGCGGTCATTTGTTTTCAGTGCCGTTCAGCAGGCATGTCGCGATGCGGGAAAGCCGATCGTCGGTAACGTTCTTTTTGCGCAACCGGGAGACTCGCAAAGATTCGCGAGCTTTATTCATCAGGATGAGATCCAGCGCATGGTGCCACAACGTGGGTTACCCCCTGATCAGCCCAGCGGGAGTCTTATATCACAGCCCGCGGGCTACATTCCGGCAGTCGTCGCCACCACTCCCGATGAACGGGGCAATCGGTAAGGCTAAGTACCAGTCAAGGCTTGTCCGATACCGCCCGCCTAACCCTGTAGAATTGCGATTAGCAGCTTGCTGCGCCCCCCTGCTCACTCTATTCCTGTGTTTTCTTTCTCTTACGCAAATCCGGTTCGAATCCATGTGTCCAAGCACAAATACTAGTACCATAAAAGGACTTGACAGAATATTAAATAGGTGATAGCATGGGTCGTGAACTCTCGACCCCATCCTCGCCGGGCGTCTCTATATGCTTCCGCCTCGAGCTTTTCTGTCCTTTCTAACTTCTCCTTTTCTGCATTCTGCATTCTGCCTTGCCCTTTTTGCCCTTTGCTTGCTCTTTGTTTTCAATCACTTCCAATAGTCAAATTTCGCAACTCCTTGGTTTTGATAACGATGCAAATGCCCCCCCCCGGGTGGGTACCCCCCTGCAGCAAAAACCCTCCGCAAAAATGACCCCACGCCACTGCCACCGTCCTCTGGAGTAGAATGCCGCGCATGAAACCTACACTCCGATTCGCAACACTGACTTTGCTGGTCCTTATTCTGTCCTGGCCTGCCCCTTCTCGCGCTCAAACCGCGCAATCTTCCCAAACCGCGCAAGCCCAGACCGAAGGCGCGCAACAATTCGCCGACCTGGGCGATCTTCATTTGCGCAATGGCAGCGTCATCCACGATTTCCGCATTGGCTATCGCACTTTCGGGAAGCTCAACGCCGAAAAGTCCAACTCCGTCCTTTGGCCGAGCTGGCTCGGCGGCAAGTCGCAAGACTTGGTGCAGTTCATTGGACCGGCCAAGGTCGTAGACAGCACCCGCTATTTTGTAATTCTCGTGGACGCCATCGCCGACGGCATCACCACCTCGCCCTCGAACAGCAAGTCGCAGCCGCTCATGAAATTCCCGGAGATCACCATTCGCGACATGGTGGAGTCCGAGCATCGCCTCGCCACCGAGATTTTGCATTTGTCCCACCTTCGCGCCGTCATGGGCATCTCCATGGGCGGCATGCAGACTTTTGAGTGGGGCATCGCCTATCCCGATTTCATGGATCTGCTCATCCCCATCGTCGGCTCGCCGCAGTCCACCTCCTACGACAAATTGCTTTGGACCGCCCAAATTGATGCCATCGAGCTCGACCCTGCCTGGAATCATGGCAATCCAATCGGCCCCATGGACCGCAGCCTCGGTCTTGTCGAAGAAATCGGCTCCATGAACCTGACTACTCCCGAGTACCGCGTGGCGCAGACCAAGCCGGGCGGGCTCAACGCGCTCATCACCGAGATAAGGAACAGCTCCAGGGGCGACGGCGGCAATGCTTGCGACCGGATTCGCCAGCGCCAAGCCATCATGTCGCTCGACATCCCGGCGGAACTCGCCGTAGCCACACTGGAACAAGCCGCCGCCAAGGTGCGCGCCAAGCTCCTGGTTATTGTTTCGCCCGAAGATCACATGGTTACGCCGCAGCCCGCCATGGAATTTGCTGCGGCGGCCGGCGCGGCACTGGTGAAATTGGATTCTCCCTGCGGCCACTTAAGCCCGGGCTGCATTTCCGTGGGACCAACGGTCGCCCGTTTTCTAGCCGACCCGGCTTCAGTCCACAGCGAAACGTTGAAAGAGCCTGCGAAGCGCTGAGCGTTACTGATGCTCGTCTCAAATTCTCAGATTGAGTCATCAGGAAAGGAAATGTCACCGGCTGAGACGATTTTCAACGCCGAATCTTTGGCGTGAGCTTCGGCCCGACGTGCACAGATGGCCACACAGTCTGCCATTTGAGGAAAAACAAAGTCCGCCTCGATGATTGAAAAAAAAGAAGATGCTCGATTTGACAGGTCTCGAAAAGCTTGCGGAACGCCCGCTATCGAGCTTGCTGGAAAAGAAATGAAAAGACTGACGGTTCTGGTACGAGCAATGCATATCTCGCCTGCAGGTCCGCGCACACGACGGTCGCAAGCAGGGAATTACGGTGCAAGCGGAGTCGAGAAGCCACAGGAAACCAAGTCACGGGAAATGGCTCCTCGCCGCAAAGTAGGTTCCCCCGACCGCCAAGTCCCCGGAGGACACACCTCAAAAGTGCGCTGCAGGTCGAGATGCGGTGCAAGCTGTTCCATTTTGCAAGTAGAACGTCAAGCCCCGGCCAAAGCCGAAGGTTCTCTCGGACCCCTCTACCAAACTGGACCTCAGCTGTCTTCCTTAGCCTTGCGCTCTTTGGTTTCACTGCCACGATTCGTGCACAGGAAGCTGCCAGCCAGGAAGTTGCCACCCCCAAAACCGCAAGCAAGGACGCAAGAGGCACGATTTCCGGCACGGTTTACTTGCCGGGGAGCAACCAACCGGCAAGCCAGGTGGCCGTCAGCCTGAAATCGCACGACGCCGGCGTCTTTCGCAGCGTGCTGACGGATTACGACGGCCATTTTGAGATTTCAGGGCTTCCCGCTGGAACCTACGGTGTCACCATCGAGGAGCAGGGTTACCAAACCTACCGGAGCACGGCTGAATTTGACGGATCGTCGCTAAAGTTGGAGCTTCACCTGGCCCTGCTCTTGCCGCCGCAGCCAGTGCAAAATGCCAACACGGTCTCCGTCAGGGAGCTGGCGATTCCCGGCAAAGCCAAAGAGGAGTACAGAAAAGGGCTGATGAGCCTGGCGAAAAAGCAACTCGTGCAGAGTCTGAAGCACTTTACCAGCGCCGTCCGCGCGTTCCCCGGGTATTTTGAAGCTCTCTATCACCAGGGAATCGTGGAGACCGACCTGGGTCATCAGGAAGCTGCCATGCAGGATTTTCAAATGGCCGCTGAGCTGAGCGGCGGACGCTATGCCCGCGCACAATTCGGTATGGGCTATCTTTATTATTTGCAAGGGAATGCCGCCCAGGCGGAGAGCATCACGCGAAGAGGCTTGGAGCTCGATCCGGATTCCGCGGACGGTTATGTGATCCTCGGAATGGCGCTGCTTCGTTTAAACCGCGTCGACGAGGCGGAAAGAAGCGCTCGCGAAGCGCTTCTGCGCAACGCCAACGAGGCCGATGCCTACCTCGTGCTGGCGGATAGTTGCGCCCGGAGACAGAATTATCAGGAGCAAATTCAGGACCTGGACACTTACCTGAAGCTGGATCCGACCGGCCCAGCCAGCAAGCGCGCCCGCGAAGTCCGCGAAGTCGCGCTCCGAATCCTGAATCAAGCTCAGCCGCAAAACTGAGTTCGCTAACTCTTTGAGCCAGCAAGTCTTATGCGGGGGCTTCAAGTCTTACTTTAAGCTTTGCGGCGCAAAGTAGCTTGCGGCTTTGACTCAGTGCGCAGCCGAACGGCCGTCTCCTTCAATTCCTTTAGAGTCAGCCGGTTAGGGGAGTAGCAGCTTATTCTCTGGCAGGAGCACGTTTACGCCAAAGAAGATAGGCAGGGAGGCCGATCACAAGTAGGAGTATGGCAACTTTCAGATTCCGGAATTGATCGGGATCCTGGAACGCGGCATACACGGCATTGCCCACGATGGCGGCTGCGGCGAGCACGAACAGAATCGGTGTCCACGGATAGCCGGGAACCCGGTAGGGAATGGGCTTGCTGCCGTTGGCGCGGCGAATAGGAAAGATGGCTGCGGCTCCGAGCCCATAGAAAATCCAGCCGATGAAAATCACGCCTTCAATCAACTTTTGGAACGAGCCCAATTCCCCGGCGCAAACCAGAACTGCAGACCACGCGCCGAGAGCGACGATAGCAAAGACGGGCGTGCGAAGTTTGACGTGCACGACCGCGAGTTTCTTGAAGAACAGGTTGTCTTTCGCCATAGCATAAAAAACACGCGGAGCCGTGAGAATGACGCTGTTCGCCGCACTGAATGTGGAAACCAGAATCGTCAGCGCGACGACCTTGCCGGCCCACGGCCCGAGTACGGCACTGACGGAAGTTGCGGCAATGGTATCGCTCGCCGCGGTGGCCGATGGTCCAAGCGCGAAGAGATACGCAACGATCGCCAGGAGATACAGGCCAATCAACACCAGCGAGCCGAGAAGAAACGCACGCGGAAAAGCCTTTTGCGGATCAATCACTTCTCCGGCGCTGTAGGTGCCGAATTGCCAGCCTTCATACGCCCACAGAACCGAAATCATCGCCACGCCGAAACTCGAGAGCAGGCCTGCGCCATGTTGCGTGGCGCCCATGGCTGGAACGACTTCTCGCACGTGATGGCCCAGGGAAATCAGCACGCCGCTCAGAATCACGATCACGCCCGCCTTGACCAGCGTGGTCCAGTTCTGCAGATCGGAACTTTGCCGCGTGCCCCAAACATTCACCACCGTGACGATGGCGATCACCAGTACGGCGACGAATGTCTGCGTGATCGGTGAAACAGGAAATATTCTGGCGAAGTATTCGCTGAACGCGCGGGCGAGCGCGGCGACGGAGCCGCTGGCAATCACGAGAAACAGACACCAGCCGTAAAGAAATGCCGCGAGGCGGCCAAATCCGTCGCGGATATAACAGTAGAGTCCGCCCGCTTCGGGATTGCTCGCGGCCAGTTCCGCGTAAGTGAGAGCGCCGAGGAGCGAGAGGAGGCCGCCGACAATCCATACCAGCAGCGCGACGCCGACCGAACCTCCCACTTGGCGCAGAATTGGCCCGGGCGTGCGAAAAATACCAGAGCCGATGACGGAGCCAATGAACAAGAGAAAAAGGTCGCGAAGGCGAAGTGTGCGGACGAGTTCAATCATGGAGCGGTTTACACGCGGATCATTTCGCGCGAGCAAGCCGAACGCATCATAACCGGAGATTGGAATGCGTCAAGGAGAAGTTGGAGGGATGAAGATGATTGGCGAAGGCATAAAGCAAAGCACGAAAATAATCAAGGCCAGGAACGCCCAGAGCCGCCGCTTTGCATCTAGTGGCGACGGGTCGTAAACGGGAGGAATTCGTAAAAAGCGCATGACGAGTAGCAACGCGCCCCAGATATACCAACCCTCCCAAAAAAGCCTGCCCAAAGCAATCAAGCCGATGGGTAGCAGAAGAGAAAAAATACGGTGCAAGCGTACGCTAAGCGAACGCAAAATGTGCCCGCCATCGAGTTGCGCCACCGGCACAAGATTGAGTGAGGTTACAAACAACGCCACCCAGGCAGCGCGGCCAATGGGCGGAAGCAGCAGTGCGTCGGGAGAAACCCCTGGATGAAAAACCGCTTCGAGATAGCGCAGCAGGAGCGGCGTGCCATAAATCAGTTTCGCCTCGGGGGCGGGAATTGCCAGTTCGGGAACGACCTTCGCATGCAGGACGCCGTAGAACAACGCGGGAATCGCGAAGAGAAAACCGAGGATGGGTCCCGAGGCGCCAACGTCGAATAGAGCGCGATTAGTGCGCATGGGTGAACGAATCATGATGAACGCGCCAAACGTGCCCGCGAGGTTGGGGAAGGGAATGAAAAAAGGATAGCTGGCGTAAAGATGATGGTGCCGGCAAGCAAAGAAATGCCCCAGTTCATGGGCGAGCAGGATGCCCAGCAACGTGGCCGCAAAAGGGAGGCCCGCGAGCAGTCCCGCGGGATTCTTGTAGAAAAGCGTGAAGCCACGAAAAAACGCATTGATGGATGCGGCCTCATTGTCTGCATAAGCGACGGCAAATTGAGTTCCCGCCACGAGACACGTGCATAAAGTAAGCAGGAAAAGCACAACGGCAAGAACGAGTGATTTCCTCGAAGGGCGGGGAGGAATCTGCGCGTAATACCATTCGCGGACGAGATCGCTGTTCCAATCCGGGCTTGCAGGCAGCGATGAGGGAGGCGCTTCTGGCAATGGCGGTGTGGGAGTCACGAGGTCATTGGCTCTGCAAACGTGTGTGGCATTTCATAGTACAGCATAGGCGGACAAGTTCGCGCCAGTGCCATTCAGAAGGCGAGCTTGAGCGCGAGTTGCATGACTCGCGGGCCCAAAGTTGCGGCAGGCGCGCCGAAGGCCGTTGTACCGATGTTTTGGGGAACAAGGCAGGGTGTTCCGACGATTCCGCAGACGCCCGTGGATGTGGAGCGCGAGAACTGCGTGGTGCGCAGGTCCGTAATATTTGCGCGATTCAAAACGTTGAAGGCTTCACAGATGAATTGCACATGCAATCGCTCTTTGATTGCCACATTACGAGTCACGCGCGGATCTATAGAAACCGTTGTCGGCTGCCGAAAAGTGTTTCGTGGCTGGCCCGGCGTGCGGTCCGTTTGGGAGTTGCCGTCGTTGTTGAGATCGAAATTCATGAGCCCGGAATAGGGCAAGCCGGACTGCACGGCGAGAATCTCACTGAGTTCCCAACCGCCAAGGAGTGCCTTCCTAGTTTTGGATAAGCGATTTGCGTAATTCAAGTCCCAGAAACCACTCAAGACGAATCGGTGTCGCACGTCTTCAACACCTGGACCACGGTCAGCGACGGGGTTGAAAGAATCGGAGAGGAGAAGGGTGTCGTTGGGGCCGCCGGGGCTGAAGTTGATTGCTTCCGGGCGGTCATCGATGACTCTACCCAGCGTGTAGCCACCGAGAAACTGGAGATTATGGGAGAAGCGTTTGTTCAGTTGCACAGCTATCCCGTGATAGGTCGAGTTTGCTTCGCTTGCGAGTAGAAAGATGCGGTCAAAACCGACGATCGGCCTCGCGGCAGGGAATCGCTGATAAGTGAGCACCGTGTTTGTACCGGCGATGCCGATATTCGCCGGCGTGGGTGCTGACAGGTTGATGTCCCGCCAGCGCGGCAGGTGCGTTCCCTTCACCATCAAATAGCTAATGGAGATGGCCCAATTATCCCGCAATTGATACTCAATTCCCAAGCTGGCCTGCTGGTCGTAGGGCTGGACATACTTCGGCGAGAACAGCATGAGGGAGTCGCTGCCTCCGGTCGGCGGCGGGCAGCTCGGCGGCAAGCCTGAAGGGTCTGTAGGACCGCACAGGGTGTTCGGGTAAGCGGGAATCGAGGCGCCGCTAAATGTACGCGTCTCAACGCTGACTCCGTTCTGGACGTGCGTGCGGCCGGCAATGATATCTTGCAGGCGGGCGAAGAAGATACCGTAGCCGCCGCGTACAACCAGACGTTGGCTCCGCAAGGGGATCCAGGCAAATCCCAGTCGCGGCGCGAAATTGTTTGCGTCAAAGGGGACGAAGCTGGTGTCAAGGTTCGCGGCTGCCAGGGCCGAAGATGGATTCTTCGCCGGCGGCTTGGCCATAACCTGCATGTCGTATCGAAACCCCAGGCTGAAGGTGAGATCGCTCCGGGCGCGCCATTCGTCCTGTAGGAAACCCGCAAATTCCGTTGAATTCGGAAAAGTGATCACACCTGGCTTGCCTTCGCCCGAGAAGCCCTGAATGTACGTTTCATTCGCGAGCGGAGTCCTGCATGAGGCTGGCGCAGGGTTTTGTGGTGGGTTACACACGGGAAGTTGCGCCAGACTGCGGCCAAAACTCTCCAAGCTGTTGAAGCGGTAGCTTCCGAAGAAGTTCGGGGCATTCTCCATGCGGTTACGAGCCAGCAGAACATCCCCACCGACCTTGAAGGCGTGACCGCCACGACTCTTGGAGAGCGTATCCGACCACTCGAATTGGCGGACTAGGGTCCTCTGGCCGTTGCCCCCGCGGCCAACCGTGAGAACCTGCTGGCTGGTCTCGAAAATGTTAGCTTGCGGATTCACGCTGTTCGGGAGGCCCTTGTCGTTGTTGAGCAGAGAGCCGAAGCGGACCACATTGACCATTGCGGAAGAGACAGTGGAGGTAAGAGAAAGGACCAGAGAGTGATTGGTGGTCAGAGAGCCAGTGTTGTTTTCCAATGAGAGCTGCGGGCCCGCAGCGAAGCTGTTCTCTCCGGTGAAGTGCTGGGTGTTCCAACGAGCGCTGAGCAATTGGGTGGACTTGATTCGCCAATCCACTTTGGCGAAGTAAATGTCCTGGTCATAAGTCTGAATGTACGAAGCGGCACGCGGGGTCAAATAGTCCAGAGCGCGCTGCTGGAAGCCGGCGACAGTCGGGTCGTAAGAGAGACTGAACGCGGCCGGCAAGTTCAAGAGGATGAGGTTCTGGAGTTGGCGGCGCTGCGCATCGTAGCCCGCGAAAAAGAACAATTTGTTCCTCAGAATCGGCCCACCAGCGGCACCGCCGAACTGGTGAACGTGGAGAGGCTCTTTAGGCTGGGAGTTGATTTTGCGAATCAGGTCGGTGGCGTTGAGTCCTTTATCTCGGAAATACCAGAAGAGCGACCCGTGGAGGTCGTTCGTGCCGGATTTCGTGACTACGCTAATCAGACCATTGCCGGCGTGACCAAGCTCTGCGGAATAGCTATTCGTGTTCACCTGAAACTCGCGCACCACTTCCAGGCTGAACTGGTAGGGCTGAATGCCGGGGCCGAAGGGTGCAGAGTAAGCGGGGGCGTTCTCCGCGCCGTCTACTAACGTCATGCTGAATGAGCGCTGGCCGCCGACGCTGGGGATGCCTGAGCCAAAATTCATCAGAACGGGGCCACGGATGACACCCGGGGCGAGCACAATGAAATCGTTGAAGTTGCGGCCGTTGACGGGCAGGTTGGCGATCGAGCGCGCATCAATAGTAGAACTCTGGCTAGTCCGTTCGGGCTCAACGAGTGGTGCTTGGCCGTTGACTTCCACGCGCTGGGTTTGCGAAGCGAGCGGAAGCGTAAGCGGCAAGTTGACCTTGGCGCCGACGGTCACCTCTACGCCTTTATCAACCAACGTGGCAAACGCTGGATGTTCGGCAGCCACCTCGTAGGAGCCCACGGGGAGGACCAGGAAGCGGAAGCGGCCGTCGCCATCGGTAATCGCGCCATAGATCGCCGCAGTGTCAATATTTCGCGCCGTCACGTTCACGCCGGAAATCACGGCGCCCGAGGGATCAGTTACTAAACCTTCGATGGAGCCTTCATTGCCGGATTGACCAAACGCGGACGCCGCGAAAAGGAATGCCAGCAAACCCAAGCGTGGGGCTAGCCATCTCATTTGCTGTCGTCTCTTGATGCTCCTGCGACGGGCGGGAGGCTCTCCGGCGGCAAGCCAATGCGGATCAGGAGGTCGCGATACCGCGCGTCGGAGTCGAAAGGTTCGAACAAAGGTTCGGATTTGAGAAGGAAGATGATACCCATATGCCGCTCAAAGGATTTTTCCAATAGCGCGAATACCTTCTCTCCGTCGCCGAGGCCAGCGTAGGCAACCACCAGCCCATAGCCTCCCGGGCCCCCGCGTTTTCTTGCTCGCTCCTCCAATTCACGTACAAGTTTCAATGCCTCGTCCCTCCTCCCAGCTTTGGCGTAGGCATGCGATAGCGTACCCAGAGCGATGCCGTCCCTGCCGCGCAATTCAATCGTCTTTTCCAATGCCGCGATCGCCTCCTTGTACATTCCCTTCTTCACATAGGCTCGGCCCAAAAATGTGTACGCGCCCCAGTAGTTGGGATCGAGTTCGAGCGCACTTTGCCAATAAGCGATGGCCTCGTCGATACGGCCAGCCGCAAGATAAGGGAAGGCCGCGTGAGTGATTATGTCCGGGTCTGCAGGTCCGAGTCGCATAGCAATCTCAGCCTGAGCGAAAGCTTCCTCGAAGCGCCGCATGCCCCCGAGGAACTGAGCGTACCAGGTGTGCCCAATGGCAGAGCTGGGATTGAGTTCGATGGCGCTTTTGTAATGCTCCTCCGCGCCCCTCCAATTCCAGTCCGATGAATCCAGCCATCCCAAGGAGGCGTGTGCTTCCGCAAGCGTGGGGTCCAACTCCAGCGCTTTGTCGGCCCACTTCCGCGCAAGCGCGCGGTCGCTTACTTCTGCTCCAACGAGGTATGCCCCGCCGTGGGCAAACAGAGCGGCCAAATCCGCATAGGCAGGAGCGAAGCGCTCGTCGATTTCAATCGTTTTGTTGAACAATTCCGCCGCCTTCAACCGGTCTGCCTCCGTGCCCTTCCTCAAGTGATAACGGCCCTTCAGATACGCTTCGTAGGCTTCCGGAGTTGTCTCTCGCGAACTTGAGAGGCGGGATTTTTCTTCGCTCGTGACTTGAGCATTCATGGCTTCGAGGATCTCCCGCGCTACCGCGGGGAGCAGCGCCTGAACATTCCTGGGTTCGACCTCGTACGACTTGGCCCACAGATGCCGGTCCGTTGATACATGAATGAGTTGGAGGTTGACCAGCAATCGGTCTCTCCCAGAGCGCTGCACACTGGGCTCGACCATGGCTTGCACATTCAATTCCCGCGCGATCTCGGAAAGCTTCTTGTGCTCGCCTTTGAAGTACATGGAGGACGTCACAGAAGGCACAGTTAGGGATTTGACTTGGGCTAAGTGGGTCGTCAAGACATCGGTTAGACCATCGGCTAGAAATTCTTGTTCCGGGTCTCCGGTCAGATTCTTGCATGGCAGAACAGCCACCGACGCGATGGGACCCACGCCTGTCCGGCCCGTGATTCGATCGCGCAAACCTCCAACATTGGCTACTACGGTTACGGCAAGCAGCGCGGCGAATGCCAACAGTCCCGCCAGCCAGGGCTGGCGCCACCAAGCCATCCGAAGAGCCTGCATTTCTGCAGGTGCGCGCGCTCCATTTACTGGATAAATGAAGCGGTAACCGCGCTTCGGTAGCGTTTCGATAAAGCGCGGACTATCGGCCGAGTCACCCAGCGTGTCACGCAGCTTTTTGATGGCGGTGTTCAGTCCGTTGTCGAAATCTACGAATGTATCGGCCGGCCACAACTTCTGCCGCAACTCTTCGCGGGTGACCATGTCGCCCGGCCTCTCCAGCAACATCGTTAGAACTTGAAAGGGTTGTTCCTGAAGCTTGATGCGGGAGCCACCCTTGCGCAACGTGCCCGTGCGGAGGTCTACCTCGAACGCGCCGAACTGCAAGACCCGGCTGGCCTGGACTTGAGGTGCCATTACTGCCTCAGGTGATTGCGCGAAGTGTAACACCCAGCCGAGAGGGGTTCAATGATTTCGACCCAGGACAGACCGGCGTCCAAGTCCTTTCCACTCAGGTGATTCCGACTCAAGAAGAATTCTGGAAAGAGAACAGCCTCCGTGCATTGACTGCCACTCGAAAGTCAACGACCGTTGGCGCGTTCGCGCGATTCCGCGAGAGGGGAACGCGCATATAAGGAGAAGCCATGACACTTCACAATTTGATTAGCCGTGCGATTTGGATGGTTCCGCTTCTAGTCTGTATGGTGTGGCTGCTGACGTCCGCCAGTGGTGCTTCCGATGACGATAACGATGGGCCGAAGTTTGGTCCTTGGTCGGCGCCAATTAACCTGGGCCCGCCGGTTAGCACGCTATTGACGGGTTCTCCGCCCCAGGGCGCTGACCTCAACCCGTTCATTTCAAGGGATGGATTGAGCCTATACTTTGCTTCCGACCGCCCGGGAGGTTTCGGCGGCTTTGACATCTGGGTCTCCCAACGGCCCAGCGTGAACGATTCCTGGGGAGAGCCGCAAAACCTGGGCCCCAACGTCAACACCGCCTCCGTAGAGAACTCTCCTGCGCTTTCGCCCGACGGCCGTCGGCTCTATTTTCAGAGCGACCGGCCCGGCGGCTTTGGCGACCTCGATCTATACGTATCAGAGCGGCGCCGCAAGGGAGACGACCTCGCTTGGCAAGCTGCAACGAACCTCGGGAGCAATGTCAACACTTCGTTCAATGAGAATGGCGCATCGCTTTTCGAGGATGACGAAACTGGAACAACTACGCTTTACTTCAACTCGAACCGACCGGGAGTTGGTGGCAGTGATGTTTACGCTAGCACGCTGAACGATGACGAGGAGGAAGAAACCTTCGAGCCGGCGGTTCTGGTGCCGGAGCTCAGCACCCTGGACAACGATGGAAGTCCGGTCTTTCGACGCGACGGTCTGGAAGTCATCCAATCCGCCAATCGGCCGGGTTCAATTGGGGGCAGTGACCTTTGGGTCAGAACGCGCGCCAACACATCGGATCCTTGGTCACCGCTGGTAAACCTGGGGCCTATTGTAAACACTCAATTCCAAGAAAACCGCCCGGCGCTTTCCAGCAAGGGCACGGAACTCTACTTTGGCTCGAACCGTCCTAGCCCCGGAGGTTTTGACGTCTACGTTTGTACGCGCGTCAAGCTCAAAGAGCGAGACCACGAGTAGTCGGCAGCAGCGCTAGAAATCAGCGGGTAGACAACCACTGCGGGGGACCGCATCTCGGTCAAAGAGAACAGCTAGGAGGGTTTGTTCTCGCCGTCTTTGCCTTGGAGTTCTTTGCCGGGCTTGAAGCGCACGGCCTTTCCCGGAGGGATGTTGACTTCTTCGCCCGTGCGGGGATTGCGGCCGATGCCGGTTTTGCGAGGCTTCACGCTGAAAACGCCGAAGCGGCGCAGTTCGATGCGCTGGCTGCGGCCCAAGGCCTGCTTCAACGATTCAAAAATCGTTTCGACGGCCTGCTCGGCCTTGGTGCGACTGATGTTCGTTGCGGCGACGACCGCATTTACAAGATCCAGCTTAATCATTCATCCTCCGGCACTTGTGAGGCAGATGCTAGAGGTTGCAGGGCTGGGTTGTCAAGACGTGAGGGGTAATCTACACTGAACGTCTTTTGACGCGAGGGACTGCGCCAGTTCGCGGCAATCACGAAACAAGATTTGCAATTTACACTTCAGGAGGAATGGATGTCCGTCAAGCCAGACCGCTGGATCCGGCGCATGTCGCTGGAGCACAAAATGATCGAGCCGTTTACGGACCGGCAAGTGCGCGATGGAGTGATCAGTTACGGAGTGTCTTCGTACGGCTACGACATTCGCGTGGCGGACGAGTTCCGGATTTTCACGAATGTGAATTCGACCATCGTCGACCCGAAACATTTTGATCCGCGGTCGCTGGTGGAATTTAAAGGCGACGTTTGCATCATTCCGCCAAATTCCTTCGCGCTGGCGCGTTCCGTGGAATATTTCCGCATTCCGCGCAACGTGCTGACCCTCTGCGTCGGTAAGTCCACTTACGCGCGCTGCGGGATTATCGTGAATGTGACGCCGTTCGAGCCAGAGTGGGAAGGCTTTGTGACGCTGGAAATCAGCAACACCACACCACTGCCCGCAAAGATTTACGCCAATGAAGGACTCTGCCAGGTGATTTTCTTTTTGTCGGACGAGGATTGCGAAGTTAGCTACAAAGACAAGAAAGGGAAGTATCAGGCGCAGGGCGGGATTGTTCTGCCTCGGCTGTAACGACAAAAGGCACGTTTTGTAATTTCGATTCGGTCGAGATTCTTCGCGCATCCTCATCGAATGCGC
>Ga0075436_100001655_pt1 | contig 15226 bp, 6 predicted proteins | sample RhiMethybrSRZTD5_FD_75303 | JGI IMG/M metagenome (GOLD analysis project Ga0075436, IMG submission 75303) | Populus rhizosphere microbial communities from Tennessee, USA - Rhizosphere MetaG P. TD hybrid SRZTD5 | ecosystem: Host-associated > Plants > Roots > Rhizosphere > Soil | place: USA...
CCGAGCACGGAAAAGTAATTCCCGCTTACCAGTCGTCCAGCGATTACTTCGTCAGAAGCACCACCCACGCTGCTTGAATCAACTTCGATGTGGTGCTGCGTCCCCGCAGCCAGCAGACCGCTAAAGACATCGTTGTGATCGCGCAGTTCTTGGTATAGCGGATAGGAGAAATAGTTCGTCTCCGGCGTGCCATTCTGGCGATCGTTCACCAGAGTGGGATCTCCGACGATCACCAACTGCTCCGCCGACTTCACCGGAAGCGATTTCAGCAGGAGCGCGTTCACGAACGTAAAGATCGCGGTGTTCGCGCCGATGCTGAGGGCGAGAGTGACCACGGCAACTGCAGTGAACGCCGGGCTCTTGGCCAGCATGCGGAAGCCGTACCGGATATCTTGAAAGAGAGTTTCCATCTAAGCCACCATTTCAACGTGGAGCCGGCCGCCGTCGGCCGGGTGTTTCGTCGAGACCGCGATCAGCGTCGATTCTGTGTAGCTTTTGCAGGCAAGCGTTCAAATCTAACAAGCCCAAAAATCACAATCAGGAAATCCAACAAAAACGCGGGCGAGGGCGCCCGGCCCCACGGATTCTTCATTCATGTCTCAACGCCTGCACAGGATTGATCCTGGTCGCCCTGCGCGCAGGCACGCCGCTCGCCAGCAAGGCAACAAACGCAAGCATGGCTGCTACTGCCACGAACGTCACTGGATCTGTCGCCTTGACTCCGAACAATTGATCTGCCAACACGCGCGACAAACCGAACGAGAGTGCAATCGCCAAAACGATCCCGACCACCAAACCAACAGCGATCAATTGAAACGCCTGCCTCGCGATCATGAACATCACCTGCTCGCGATCGGCGCCGAGCGCCATGCGAATGCCTATCTCTTGCGTGCGCTGCGTGACTGAGTACGACATCACGCCATAGATGCCGATCACTGCCAGGATCAACGCAAGCCCAGCGAAGGTCATTAACAGTGACATCGAAACGCGCCGCGATCCCAGCGAATCGGAAACTACTTGCTCCATGCTCTGCACGTCAGAGACAGGCTGATCGGGATCGGCATGCGAGACTGCGTTGCGCACCAGCGACGTCAGCGAAAGAGGATCGCTGCTTGCGCTTCGCAACATCAACATGCGGTAATTCAATACGTGCCTTCCGGTGTGCTGCGCGAAGGAAACATAGATCTCCATCGGCGTCGCGGATTCGAGATCGTCGTGCTTCACATCGCCCACGACTCCCACAATCGTGAGCCAGGGGGACTTTTTCACATCGGGAGATGCCAGGTCAGGAGGACCGCCAATTCGGAATTTGCGTCCAATGGGATCCACGCCGGCGAAGTTCCGTCGCACAAATTCGCGGCTGATGAGCGCAACCGGAGGAGTCGAATCGTTATCGGACTCGAGGAATTGCCGCCCTTCCAGAATGGGAATTTGCATTGCACTGAAGTAATCCGGGCTGGCGTGATAGATACGCGTGCTCGGGATTTCCCCCGGCGACGGCATCGGCTTGCCTTCGAGCAGATAGCCTGTGTCCCATTCATTGCCGCTCAGCGGCATCGGCCAGATGGCGCTTGCATTCTTCACTCCTAGCTGGCTGCGCAAGTTGCGGAGGACTTCATCAAAGAAGGCTTCTGTTTGCTGGCCCGTAGGATATTTCTTTTCGGGAAGCGCGATCTCGGCGGCAAGCACTCGGCTCGAGTCAAAACCGGGATCTACATGAAGGACGCGGACGAAGCTGTGAATCAACAAGCCAGCGCCGACCAGCAAGGCCAGCGACAACGCGATCTCCGAAACTACGAGCGCACCGCGCAGGCGCTGCTTGCGCACTCCTAAAGAAGAGGTGATTCCTTCTTTCAATGAGCCAGCGAATTTTCGAGCGCTGGCCTGCAACGCCGGCAGCACGCCAAACGTGACTCCCGTCAGAATCGAGATCAGCAGAGTGAACAGCAGCACAATGCCATCAACGTGGATCTCCCGCACACGCGGAAGCGCATCCGGTGCGGAACTGACCACCAGCTTCACTCCTGCGACGGCAAGCCCAATTCCTGCCGCTCCTCCGATCAGTGCGAGCAGAACGCTCTCTGTAAGCAACTGACGAATGATCCGCGAGCGCGCGGCTCCAAGCGCGGAGCGAATCGCCATCTCCCGTTCGCGCAAACTGGCGCGCGTCAATAACAAGTTGGCAATGTTTGCGCACGCAATGAGCAGAACAAAACCGACCGCGCCGAACAGCATCAGCAGCACCGGACGCGCGCCGCCCACGAAGCGGTCCTGCAGCAATTGCGCGGCGACAGAAACGTTCTGGTTCGATTGCGGATACTGCTGTTCAAGCGCTGCCCCAATCGTGTCGAGATCGGCTTGAGCCTGCTTGAGGGTGACTCCGGGTTTCAGCCGGGCAACGCAGTAGATGCCGCCGTGACTGCTGCGGCGATGCGCATCCTCCTCAGCAGCGTGCAGACCAAGCGGAACAAACACATCGTAGTCCTGATCACGATAGGTGAAGCCTTGTGGCAGAACGCCAATGATCGTGTAATCGCGATCATTCATGGTGACGGTCTTGCCGACGATCTGCGGATCGCCGCCGAATCTGCGCTGCCACAAACCGTAGCCCATGATCGCCGTCGGCGCAGACTGCGCCTGGTCATCCGAGGCCACAAAGTCGCGACCAAGCAGTGGCTTCACTCCCAACGTCCCGAAAAATTCAGAGGTAATGTTCCTGCCATACAGAAGCTGCGGCGTGCTTCCACCGCTCAGGACGAAACCCTCGCCCTGAATCGCCGCCATGCTTTCGAAGACGTGATTCTGATTGTGATAGTCCTGAAACTCAGGGTAGGAAAACGACATTCCTGGGCGGTGCTTGAACGCTTCCGTGAGGTAGACGAGTCGGCCGGAGTCTTTGTACGGCAGTGGTCGCAGAACGACAGCGTTCACGATTGTGAACATCGCCGTATTCGCGCCGATACCGAGAGCGAGCGCGAGCAGCGCGACGATGGTGAAGCTGGGACTATTGCGCAGAGAACGCAGTGCGTAGCGAAGATCCTGGAAGAGAGTGTCCATGTCAAAAACCCCCAGAAATCGGGTCATGGGGTGATCGGGTCATCGAGTGAAGTAAAAGCCACAGGCATAAGCAACAGGGCAATAAGCTGAAATGCCTTGTATTCGCGAATCTTTGACTTCACCCGATCACCCGATTGCCTCACTCATACCGCAGCGCCACCATCGGATCTACGTGCGACGCGCGGAGCGCGGGCACGTAGCACGACGCCATCGTCACCAGGAACAACAGCGTCGGCACAATGAAGAACGTTCCCGCATTGAGATGGCCCAGGCCTAGCAATCCTGCAGTCAATATTCGTGACACGGCTATGCTGACAAGCCCGCCGATGCAGATTCCCGCTACAGATAACGCGAGCCCCTGGCGCAACACCATGCCCAGCACATCGCTTCGACGCGCTCCAATTGCCATTCGAATGCCGATCTCGCGCGTGCGGCGCGCGACCGAATACGCGATGAGCCCGTATAGACCAATTACCGAGAGTGTCAGGCCAACGCCCCCCATTGTCGCGACCATCTCCACCACCATGCGTATGTTGGTAATAGCGCGAACCTGGTAAAAGTCGCGCATCGTTCGCACGTTAAATACCGGCTCATCCGGATCGAGGCTGTGCACCATCTCCCGCAGCGGTGCGACTAACTCAGCCGGATCGCCGTTGGTGTAGGTGAATAGAGACATCCCCTGTCGGGGATTCTGCGCGAATGGCAAATAAATAAACGAGGTTGGCGGCTCGCCTCCCCAGAGATACTTTCCCGTTTTGGCAACTCCAACCACCTGCACCCATTCATTCTTCTTGGTGTTAATGCGCAACCGCTTTCCGATCGCATCCTGCCCGGGCCAGTACGTCTTGGCAAACTGCTCGTTCACGATCGCCACCAGCGGCGCGCCTTCTTTGTCCAGTGCAGTGAACGCACGTCCTCGAACAATCGGCGTCTGCATGACATCGAAGTAGTTTTCATCAACCACGCTGTCGAAGATTGCGGTCGTCACCTGTCCTTTGGGAAACAGGTGGCCCTCGGGAGCAACGTTATCCATGTTGACCGCCGAGGAAAGCGGTACGGAGCTGCCGAGAGCAACTCCGCGCACGCTTGGCAGCGCCCGCGCCTTCTCGACAAGATTGTGGTAGAAGTCGTGGGTCTGCTGCGGCGTGTAACGACCGAACGAAGTATCGAAACCCATAGTCAGGACGTGATCGATGCGAAAACCAGGATCCACCACACGTATGTGGCGAAATCCATCCAGGAGCATGCCTGCCGCTACAAGAAGAATCATCGACATGGCGATCTGCGCGATGACCAGCGCATTGCGTCCAGTCAGGCGGCGCAAAGTCGGCTGACCCGATTCGGCATTCTTGAGTGCCGGTACCAAATCGGGCTTGGAGCTTTGCCATGCTGGAGCGAGACCAAAGACGATCGCGCTGGCAATCGCGCACAGCAAAGCGAAGAGGAGTACGCGCGCATCGAGTTGTGGAGAGATGCTGATGGGAAGATCGGTCGGCACCTGAAGTGTCTGGAAGACGCGAATGGCAGCGTGAGCAAAGCCGAGGCCTACGATGGCTCCCATAAGAGCCAGCAGGAGACTTTCGGTGAGCAATTGGCGAATAAGTCGCGCGCGAGTCACGCCCAAAGCCATGCGAATCGCGATTTCGCGCGTGCGTCCGCGAGCCCGTCCGAGCAGGAGGTTCGCGACGTTTGCGCAGGCAATGATCAGGACGACTCCGACCAACGCCAGCAACAGCATGACCAGGCGTGCGTCCTCGGTGTCCTGCACCACGCGCGCCTGAAGTTCGGTCCGGACTCTGACTACGCGTCCTCGGTCAGCCGTCGCATGCAGCGGCTCCAGGCCTTTCCAGATGCTCGTGAGCTCCGCTTGCGCCTGTTCGAGACTGACGCCGGGCTTCAGGCGAGCCTTGACGCTGAAGCCGTGATTGCTGCGATCCTCGATGCGATTGTCGGGGCTCGCAGTCAAGCGCTGCGACATCGCTGCGGGAATATACAGATTGGGGCGAACGTACTGATCAACTCCGGTGAAGCTCTCAGGAGCGATGCCGACAACATTGAAATCGAAACCGTTGATGCGCACTCGGCGTCCGAGAATGGAGGGATCGCCGCCAAACTCCGTGCGCCAGAAATCGAAGGAAAGAACCGTTACGGGATGCTGTCCGGAAACAGCGCCTTCTTCCGGAAGAAAACTGCGGCCCAGCGTCGGCTGAACACCCAGCACCTGAAAGAAGTTGTCGCTAACCAGCAGCGCGCCGCGCAGATGAGCATCGTCCTTGGTTGACTTGGCTACGCTGACGCCGGTGAAATCGAATGCCGCCATGCCTTCGAAAGAGTGGGCCTTGTCGCGAAAGTCGCGATAATCGGGATACGAAACGCCGCCCATCGTCTCCGAATCAAGATCGGTGCTGATCGTAAGCACCGAGCCTGGCTGATAAACCGGCAAAGGCCGCAAAAGCAGCGCGTCGGCCAAACTGAAAATCGCGCTGTTGGCGCCAATACCGAGCGCGATCGACAGCACCGCGATGGCAGTAAAGCCTGGCGTTTTGAGCAGCGTGCGGAAACTGTAGGTGATGTCTTGGACGAATTTATCCACTGTTGCTTTCCTTCATGTCATTCCGAGCGGAGCCTCTCCGGCCTTTTGGAGAGGCGGAGAGAGGAATCCCTACTCTCACCACGCACCTGGGTGTGTGTGCATCCGTAGAGATTCCTCATCCGCCTGAGGCGGATTCGGAATGACAAAACAAAATCACTCGTACCTCAGCGCAACCACCGGATCCACCTTTGTTGCGCGTTGTGCCGGAATGAAACTACCGATCAGGGCAACTGCAGCCAGCACGATCGAGACCGCAACGAAGGTAACGGGATCCCCTGGCTTTACTCCAAACAGCATGTTCTGGAGCACGCGCGTCACAAGGGCAACTCCGGCGAGCCCAACCACGATGCCGATGACTGCTAACCGCGAACCTTCTCGGAGAACCATTTTGAGAACATCGGCGCGATTCGCGCCCAAGGCCATGCGCACCCCAATATCGTGTGTTCGCTGTGCGACGGAAAAGTGCATGAGGCCGTAAATTCCGATAGCCGCCAGCACGAGCGCAAGCAGAGAGAAGGCGCCGAGAAGTGAAGTCTGAAAACGTCGCGGTGCGAGCTGGTCGGAGAGTTGATCTTCCAAAGTAGTAATCGGCGAGAGAATCGCCCGATCACTCAGGTTGCGAATGGATGCCCGAATCGAGCTCTCTAATACAAGAGGGTCCTGCGTAGTGCGCACGACCACATCTCCGGGCCAAACGCTCTCCGGAACTCCATACATCAGATTCTGGCGGTACCAGGTGAAGACATGCCCTGTCGGCTGATGCTCCATTCCGTTTCGACGCATATCGCGAACGACTCCGATGATGGTCATCCACTCGTCGTTATGGCCACGCTGATCTCCTCCCTTGATGTGAGCGCCGATTGGATCCTGGTTCGCCCAGTAGCGCCGCGCCATACTCTCGTCAATCACTCCCACCAGAGGCGAATCTGGGCCGTCGGAATTAGTGAACAGTCGTCCTTCAAGCAGCGTCGTTCCCATCGCGCAAAAGTAGTCGCCGCTGACCGATTTCCAAGTGAGCGGGACCCACTGATCAGCCCGATCTACCGTTCTGCCTTCGATAGCGCGCAAGCCGCGCTTATCCGGCGGGCCAAGCTCGAAGAGATCATCAATGGCGCCGACAAACTGCACGCCGGGAAGTGTGCGTACGCGATCCATCATGGAGAAATAGAACGCAGCACGGCTCGCCTCAGGCATGCCCGGCATCGTGACACGCAGTGTGAGCACATGCTGAGGCTGGAAGCCGAGGTCGACCGACGACAACGCCAGATAGCTGCGCACCAGTAGGCCAGCTCCAGTCAGCAGCATCACCGCAAGAGCAAACTCGCTCACTACCAGCAGATTTCGTCCGTGATTCCCTGCGCGATCGGAGGTATACGTGCGTCCGCTGCCCAACAGTTCAGCGTTCTTCTGCCGCGAGATCTTGAGGGCGGGAAAAATGCCAAACAGGATTGCGGAAAAGACAGAGAGACCGAGAGTAAAAGCAAGGACGCCGGGATCAATTCCGGCTTGTTCCAGTCGTGGGATTTCCCGCGGGCCCAACTTGATCAACAACTGGACGGCAGCAGAAGCAAGCGCCAGCCCGAGCACGGCGGCTATGAGCGCCAGCAACAGACTCTCGGTAAAGAGCTGGCGCATCAGCCGCGCACGATGCGCACCCAGGGCGCTTCGAATGGCTATCTCGCGCTCTCGACCTGCTCCCCGCGCGAGCGCCAAATTGGCGACGTTACTGCACGCAATCAGCAAAACAAAGCAAACCGCGGCGAGGAGCACGAATAACCCACGTCGCGTATTACCGCTCAACTCGACCCGTAATGGAACAGCTGTGATGGCGGGAGCGCGGAATTCGTCGGGATCATCCTGATTGATCTGTCGGAAGATTGCGTCGATATCCGCTTGAGCTTGCTCCTGATGAACGCCGTCTTTCAAACGCCCCACAACTTGCCAACGCTCGTAGAAACTTCGATCGTGTCGTGGATCAACCGTCGCAAGCGCAGGATCGTTCCAGAAGCGATTCGTCGTAATCGGAGCCCAGAACATTTGATCGCGCGATGGAAACTGAAATGTAGCTGGCATCACGCCAATGATCTGGAAAGCTTGATCGTCGATACGCAGGGTGCGACCGAGCACATCGGCGGAGCCCCCGAAGCGCCGCAGCCATAATCCGTGGCTGAGCAATACCACCCGGTCTTGGTGTGCCTCTTCGGTGCGATCGAAAGCTCGCCCCAAGATCGGACTCACTCCCATTACAGGAAAGAAGTTCGCAGAAACGAAGGCGCCTTGAACCTGCTCCGGCTCGATGGGACCTGACAGCGTGACTCGCGATACGCCTCTGTTCTTGTAGTAGATCGCCAGACCGTCGAACGAGTGGCTCCGCTGCCGCAGCCATTCGAAGTCTTTGAGAAGGAATCCTCCTTTTAGGGCGTCCTGGGAATCGGCAAGAAGGACGAGGTGTTGCGGATCTTTGTATGGCAGCGAGCGCAGGAGCACCGCTTCGATCACGCTGAAGATCGCTGTGGTGGCTGCAATGCCCAAAGCCAGCGTGATAACCGCAACAACAGTGAAGCCGCGGTTTTTCAGCAGCGCACGAATGCCATAGCGAAGGTCCTGCAGAAGGGTTTCCATCCGTATTTACCTACACATCTCTTTTGCTTACCCATCTCGGCGTGGCGGGACGGTACTGACTCACTTCACCCGATGACCCGATGACCCGATGGCCCGATCAACCGATCTCCTTCACTCGCATCTCAGTGCCACGACCGGATTCACTTTGGTTGCGCGGCGTGCCGGAATGAAACCGGCGAAAATAGCGACAGCTCCAAGCGCCACGATCACAACAAACAGCGAAATTGGGTCCGTACTCTTCAGTCCGAAAAGATAGCTGTGGAGCACTTGGCCGCTGGTCAGCGAAAGCGGTATCCCAATCGCCATCCCGACCCCCACTAGCAACATCCCTTCGCGCAACACCATTTGCAGCACGTCACCGCGTTGCGCACCCAGCGCCATGCGCACCCCGATCTCGCGGGTACGGTTTGCCACCCCGTACGAAATGACCCCATATAACCCCACGCACGCCAGTAACAAAGCCAATCCGCCGAAGAATGCTGACAGTTTGGCCAGAGCGATCTGATCGCCGGCGCTCTCGTCTATCAAATTCTGAAGCGTGTCTCCGATATCTATCGGCAGGTGAGGGTCGACGCTTTTGATTACGTGTTCCAACGTGGCAACAAGCGAGCTGGGTGTACCACGTGCCTGGGCTACGAGCACAATCTGGTGAGGATCAAGTGTTTGCTGATACGCCTGGTAGAAGCGCGGTCTTACTGCTTCCCGCAAAGCACTGCCGCGATCCTTTGCATCGCGGGAAATGCCGACAATTGTGAAAGGTTTATTAACCCAATCTGGATCGTCGATCAGGAACTGCCGTCCGATCGGATCCTGGCCGTGAAAGAAATGCTTCACAAAGGCCTCATTCACAACCGCGACACGCGTTGAAGTCTGCGTGTCCTGCGCTTCTATGCCGCGGCCTTCAAGAATGGGAATTCCCACCGCTCCGAAATAATCCGGCCCGACATAATCTTCCACTGACACCCGATCGCGCTCGCTGCTGGTGAAGCCTGGGACGATGATTGCGTCCCCGGTCTCGCTATGCGCGAACAATCCATTCTTCGAATATGAAGCGGCTTGAACTTCAGGGCTACTCTCGATGCGATCTGTAAGCTGCTGGGCGAGCAGCTTCATCTTGTTGCTGTCGTATCCAGCGGCCATTGGATCCAGCCGGGCAATCACGAGGTGCTCACGCTTGTAGCCAAAATCCTGCGCCATCAGCTTCTGCAGGCTCCGCACCAGCAGTCCAGCAGCAAAAAGTACGAGCAGGGATAGCGCGACCTGCCCCGCGACTAAAGTCTTTCCCCAGCCGAAACGCGATTGCGGCGCGGCGACGGTCGCATCCTTGAGCGTAGGAGAAACCTGCACTCTCAGTGCGCGCAAGGCCGGCACAAGGCCAAACAGAATTCCAGTTAGCAGGGAGACGCCAATAGCAAAGCCGAGCACACGTTCGTCGGGAGACAGAGGTAGAGAGGTGTGCGAATCGAAGATTCGCACAAGCAGGCGTACCCCCCAAACCGCAAGCAGCGATCCCGCAATTCCACCTAAGGACGCCAGCAAAATGCTTTCCGTGAGTAGTTGCCGCAGCAAACGGCTTCGGCTGGCCCCTATTGCGAGCCTTACCGCGATCTCCTTGCTGCGGACGGAGGCTCGAGCCAGCAACAGATTGGCGACATTGACGCATGCAATGACCAGAACCAGGCCGACAATTCCCATCATCAGCAGCAAGGGAGTGCGGTAGTCGCCACGCAGCTCCGAAATCCCGGTTGCGCCGGGAGCGACGTTGATCTTCTTACGGAGCAGGTATTTCAGATCATCGGAGTTCAGCGAGGCGCCGTATGGTCCGTGTAGAGCCTGCTGCAGCAGTACATTCATGTTGGCTTCGGCTTGAGCGAGAGTTACGCCGGACTTCAGCCGACCGATGAGCGACAGCCACGAAGTGTTTACTGCAGTGCGCCAGTGGCGCCCGCGAACGATCTCCGGCTGCATGCTCAGGGGGACGAACAGAGCTATCTGCTCACCGACAACATCGCCCTCGAAACCGGCAGGGGCTACGCCGATTACGGTGAACGGATAGCCGTTTAGCCGAATGTCTTTGCCGATGATGGTAGGAGACTGAGCAAACTTGCGCTGCCAATATGCGTAGCCGAGGACCACAACAGGGTTCGCGTTCTCCGCTGTGTCATCGGAATCGGATAACAGTCGTCCGGCACCAGGCTCAATTCCCAAAACAGAAAAGTAATTTCCACTCACCATTCGAACAGTGATTTTCTGGCTAGCGGGATCATCGCCCTGACCGGTATCCACCTGAGTGTGGTGGTCATTGGCTGCTGCACACAATCCAGTGAAGACAGAATTGCGATCGCGCAGCTCTTGGTATAAGGGATACGACACAACCTCTAGCTGCGGAGTGCCGTTCGCACGTTCGTCGGCAGCAGTCGGGTCACCAACAATGGCAAGTTCCGACGGGTTTCTTACCGGAAGCGCCTTCAGCAGCAGTGCATTCACAACCGTGAAGATTGCAGTGTTGGCCCCGATGCCGAGCGCTAGCGTGAGCACAGCGATAGACGTGAACGCCGGGCTCTTGGCCAACATTCGGAAGCCGTAGCGGACATCTTGAAGTAAGGTTTCCATTGCCAACCTCATGTCATTCCGAGCGGAGCCTCTCCTGCTTTTTAGGAGAGGCAGAGAGAGGAATCTCTATCTTTGCGACACATGTAAGGGTCTGGTACCCATAGGGATTCCTCATCCGCCTGAGGCGGATTCGGAATGACAAAAACAAATCTCATTCGTACCTCAACGCCACCAACGGATCGACTTTCGTCGCGCTACGCGCCGGCAAATACGCTGCGAGTAGCGCCACGGCGAGTAGAACGACTGCTGCTGCCACGAACGTCGGCACATCGAGTGGCTTCACGCCAAACAGCAAGCTGCCTAATGCGCGCGTGCTTGCCAGCGCGGCTATAAGGCCGATGCCGAGTCCTATTGCCGCCAAGGTCATGGCTTGGCGGATGACGAGCCCGAGCACCTCCAGGCGATCCGCTCCCAGCGCGATGCGAATTCCGAATTCCTGTGTGCGTTCGCGGACTGAGTACGAGATCACTCCATATGCGCCGATCGCGGCGAGCAAAACTGCCAGGCCGCCAAATACGCTGAGCAGCACGGTGAAGAACTTTGGCTGCGCAATGTTGTCTTGCATCAACTGCTGCATCGTCGCGATGTCGGAGACGGCTTGCTCTTTATCGACAGACCAGATCGCCTGACGGATTGACGGAATCAGCGTTAGGGGATCTTCTTTAGTGCGAATAAACAGGTTCAGACTGCTCCGCGGCGAAAGGCGTTCGGGGACATAGACGGTATCGCGCGCCTGGCTCGCTAGGCCTTCGTTGTGCACGTCGGCGGCTACTCCAATCACCTGGCATGGCGTGGTGCCGAGGTACAGAATCTTGTCGACCGCGTTCTCCGATCCCCAGACTTTCTGCTGAAGGCTCTCATTCACCATCAACTGGCAGTCTTGGCGACTTTCATCTTGCCTCGAGAATGCCCGGCCTGCTCGGAGCGGAATCTGCAGCGCTTGAAAATATCCGGGCGTAACGATGAAGACGCCCGCGCCTGGACGAATCGATCCTCGTTCGGTGAACGGTGTGAGCGAGAACTCATAAGGCTCGCCGCCGCCATTCAAGGGAACGGTCTTGCTGCCACCGACTGCGACTACGCCGGGAACTTCTGCGACGCGATCAAGCATCTGGTTGCGATACCGAATGTCTTGTCTATCTTTCTCACCGAGTCCCGATGGAACGGTGAGATGAACACGCAATACGCGATCGGCGTTGAATCCAGGATCGACGTTGACCAGATGATAGAGGCTGTTCAGCAGAAGGCCGGCGGCGACCAGCAACATTGCTGCGAGCGCGGTCTCGCCAATTACCAGCAGCTCACGCATGCCTTTGTGCTGGCGTCCGGAGCTTGAACCGCGCGCTCCCTCTTTCAGCGCGTCGACGATATTCACCGAAGAGGAACGCCATGCCGGCATCAGTCCAAAAATTGGCCAGACGATGAATGCCGCACCAACAGCAAACGCAATGACCATCGGATTGATGCTGACCTGATCTGCGTGCGGAATTGTTCCCGCACTCATGGCCCCCAGCACTTGCAGCATTCCGTATCCGAGGAGTAGTCCGGCGGCGCTGCCGAGCAGCGCGAGCAGCAGGCTTTCAGTCAGCAACTGGCGAACGAGCCGCGCGCGCTCAGCACCGAAGGCGCTGCGTACGGCAATCTCGCGGATGCGCGACGTGCCGCGCGCCAGCAGGAGATTCGCGATGTTGGCGCAAGCAATCAGCAACACCAGCGCAACGGCTCCAAATAGAATCAGCAGAGCAGGCCGGACATTACCTACAATCGAATCCCGCAATGAGACGACAGTCGATGATTCCCATCCACTGTTCGTGACCGGATAAGCCGCTTCAAGCTGCTTCAGCTTTAGCGAAGTTTCATTTTGGGCTTGCTGGATCGTGACGCCCGGCTTCAATCTGCCAATAACGTTCATCCAGCGAATTCCGCGGCGGTGCGGGACCATGTCGTCGGTTTCGAGCGAGATCGGCGCCCATGCTTCGACTTGTGGCGACGGAGAGTCGAACGATTGCGGCATCACGCCGACAATGGTGTACGTCATTCGATTCGACGTGATCCTGTCAGCCGTAACTTTTCTGCCGATGATGTTCGGATCTTTCCCGAACTGGCGCTCCCACAGCCCATACGACAGCACGAGTTGCGTGTTTTGGCCTTTTACGTCGTCGCTGGGCTGAAGCGCACGTCCCAATTCGGCACGCGTTTGCAGCGTGGAGAAGAAGTCGCCGGAGACGTAGGCTGTTGAAAGATAGTGAGGTTCGCCTACATCGAGCAGCGTTCCGCCCGAATTTCCAGGAAAGAAGGCAAAGGACGCGAAGCTCTCAAAGACAGTTTGCGACTGCTTCAGATCATCGACATCCTGCGGAGAGAAGACGCCGTGAAGCTCACCGCTTTCGCGGTTCGCGTCATAGATACGCACGAGGCGATCGGCATCGGGGTACGGCAGCGGGCGCAGAAGCAGCGCATGAATCACGCTGAAGACGGCGGTGTTAGCGCCGACGCCCAATGCAAGCGTCAGGATTGCGACGGCGCTGAAGCCGGGATACTTCGCGAGCTGGCGTTCGGCATAGCGAAAATCTTGGAACAAGCGTTCCATGAAGTCACTTCCTAACGTGGAGCCGGCCGCCCTCGGCCGGGTGTTTGCCGGCAGTTCGTGATTGCGTAATTTGCGATTGGAGTATGAAAATCACAAATGCTCAAACCCGGGCGAGGGCGCCCGGCTCCACGTTTCCACACTACTAGCGTCGCGCTCGCGCGCGTGCATCCAGCGAGAAGATGTCCGAGAAACTTAGACCGCGGTGACGCTTTCTTCGACTACCTTGCCGTCGAAGAGGTGAATGGTGCGCTCGGCGTGGCGGGCGAAGCGCTCATCGTGCGTCACCATGCAGATGGTTGCGCCTTCCCGATGGAGCTGCTGCAGAAGTTCCATCACCGCTTCACCATTTCGGGAATCGAGGTTTCCGGTAGGCTCGTCCGCCAGCAGGATCGACGGCTTGCCAGCCAGCGCACGGGCCACAGCAACACGCTGCTGCTGACCGCCGGAGAGTTGCGATGGATAATGGCGCATGCGATGCGACATCCCGACCTTTTCGAGAGCGCCATGGACGCGTTCTTTGCGCTCGACCCCGCCCATCTTGCGATAGGTGAGCGGCAGCTCGACGTTTTCGTACACCGTGAGATCACCAATCAAGTTGAAGCTCTGGAAGATGAAACCGATCTCCTGGTTGCGGATGCGTGCGCGGTCGGCAAAGTCGAGGCTTTGCACCGGCTTGCTGTTCAGGACATAGGTGCCGTCGGTCGGCGTGTCGAGGAGGCCGATGATCGACAGCAGCGTCGATTTGCCGCAACCTGAAGGGCCGGCCATCGAGACATACTCGCCTTCGCGGATCTCGAGGTGAATGCCAGAGAGCGCGTGGGTTTCAACTTCGTCGGTGTAGAAGACCTTGGTTACGTTCTCCAGCGTGATCAGCGGACGGCCGTTCGTCGATGCCATGTATTCTCCTGAAAGCAGCTGCTAAGCTTCTTAGCTCCTAAGCTGCTAAGCGAAAACCGAATTTTTGAATTCCCAAACGAAATTTAACTTCCAGTCTGCCCTTGCTTAGAAGCTTAGGAGCTTAGCGGCTCGGCAGCTTCTCCTTACTCCAACCTGATTCGATCTACGTTGTCCCAGCGCGACATGTCGGAGAGGATTACCTGATCGCCCTCGTTCAGTCCGCCGAGAATTTCTACTGCATTTACCGAGCTGCGTCCCAACTTCACGGTCACGCGCGTCGCGCCTTTGCCGTCGGGATCGAGCTTGAACATGCTTACCGTGCTGTTTTCCTGGCCAAAGGCCGGACGTCCGACGAACTCGACATTGGCGAGGCGATCGAGATCGATGGTGCCATCGACGCTCAGGTCAGGACGTTCGCCTGGCGCGTGGCCATCGAGTTTTACGTCGACGGTGACAGTTCCGTTGATAACTGCCGGATCGATGCGCATGACGGTGCCGTCGATTAATCCATTGTGCGTGTCGATGGATGCGGGCTGTCCGAAGGTGATGTCCTTCGATTGCGTTTCAGCGATCTTCAGCTCCGCCTTCAAATGAGTCGGATCGACGACCTTCGCAATATTCGTGCCTGCGGTGACGCGCTGTCCCTCGACTACGGGAACTTCGGTGAGCACGCCGTCGATACCGGCGCGGACATGCAGGGCGTCGAGCTGCTTCTTCTTCAGCTCGTACAGAGCTCTCAGTTCGTCGATCTTCGCCTGTTGCACTGCCAATTGAGACGCGACAGACTTGGTATTGATAGCAACTCTTTCTTCTTCAATTTGATTTCTTGTTGCCAGCTCCTGGGCATGGCCTTC
>Ga0075436_100001658_pt1 | contig 15207 bp, 15 predicted proteins | sample RhiMethybrSRZTD5_FD_75303 | JGI IMG/M metagenome (GOLD analysis project Ga0075436, IMG submission 75303) | Populus rhizosphere microbial communities from Tennessee, USA - Rhizosphere MetaG P. TD hybrid SRZTD5 | ecosystem: Host-associated > Plants > Roots > Rhizosphere > Soil | place: USA...
CCGGACGCTCCGCTTCGGGGCTGAACGGCTTCGGGCTAGGAGTTGGCTGATTTGTGGGCTTCCACATGTTCAAGATAAATCCTTTCTCTTTGGTTGAAGTAAGGTGGCGCTTCCAGCCATATTTAGGAGTCTTTAACTCCGCATTTTACCTTGCAGGTCCAAGCCGGAAGTTGTGGAAATCCCGGCTCCCTGAGGAAAACTGCCCAGCTGGCAACGGCACGCCGCGCTCACCACATCTGAACCAGCCCGCCGTGCTGCTTGATCATGCTCCCTGGGCAGCGGGTTCTTGCATCCGGCAAAGGCCCTATCCCCATGTTGGTTTCGCGCTTACGATAGAGTAAGTGAGAATCGCTCCCGCTGAACTATTACGTTGGGACTAGTCCCAATGCCAGTGGGCTGCGAACCGGCTCCTGTTTCGCATCATCTAAACAGCTCGTGCCCACACTTTCCGATTCCGCAATTCTGAAGAAAATTGAGCGCCAGCCGCGGCACACCGCCGGTTATAAGCAACTGGTGCACGAATTGGGCGTGCGCGGCAACGATCGCCGCGAATTGGCCGAACGACTGCGCCAGATGGTTGCGCGAGGCGAACTGGTGGAAGCTGACGGCGATCGCTACTCCATTCCTCAGGCTGTAAAGAACAAGAACGCAGTCACCGGGCGCCTGACCATGCACCGCGACGGCTACGGCTTCGTGATTCCCGAGAGCACGGAGGTGCGGCAGCGCATTAGCGGCGATATATATATCCACGCCAATGCCATTGGCTCGGCCATGCACGGCGATCGTGTGCTGGTGGAACTCGGTACCGTTCGTTCCGATGGCCGCGCTGAAGGCCGAATCTTGCGTGTGCTGGGACGGGCTCACCCTACCGTAGTCGGCACGTTCCACTATGGCCCGCGCTATAACTATGTGCGTCCCATGGATGAGAAGATCACGCTGGACGTGATCATTCCTCGCGGCATGGAGATTCCTGAAACCAAAACGGCAGAGGACGCGGAGGACGCAGAAAGAAGACAAGGAGAAAAAACTAAAAGGCGGGCGCCGGTCCACCGGGTAATCGGGGAAGAGGTGAAGCACCGCGCGGTCGCTTGGGAGGACCTGGAAGGCGTGGTGGTTGACGCTGAGATCACCGAATGGCCCACGCCCACGCAGAACCCGCGTGGCCGGGTGATCGAAATCCTCGGCTATGAAGATGACTTCGGCGTGGACGTGGAGATCGTCATCCGCAAGTATCACCTGCCGCACCGCTTTCCCGGCGAGGTGCTGGAAGAAGCCCAGTCCGTAGAAGACATTGTCTCCTCGCATGAGCTGGAGCACCGGCGTGACTACCGCAACCTGCCTATTGTCACCATTGACGGCGAAACCGCGCGCGACTTCGACGATGCCGTTCTGGTGCGCCTCCTGGACAAGGGCAACTTCGAGCTTCAGGTACATATCGCCGACGTTGCCCACTACGTGACCGAGGGCTCGGCGCTTGACCGCGAGGCGCGCCTGCGCGGCAACTCCGTCTATTTCCCCGACCGCGCGGTGCCCATGCTGCCGGTCGAGCTCTCAACCGACATCTGCAGCCTGCGGCCGCATCTGGATCGGCTGGTGATGTCGTGCCTCATGGAAATTGACCACCAGGGCGAAATTGTCCGCTATCAGCTCAACCCGGGTGTGATCCGCTCCGCCGAGCGCATGACCTATACCGACGTGAACCTTGTGCTGGAGGGCGATGCGGGCGTGCGCCAGCGCTATGAGCGCCTGGTGGGCAACTTTGAGCTGATGCGGGATCTGGCGATGATTCTCAACCGCAAGCGCGAGCGTCGCGGCTCCATTGATTTCGACCTCCCTGAGCCCGTGATCGAATTCGACGACCTTGGCTTGATGCGCAGCATTACCCGTTCCGAACGCAATATCGCCCATCGCCTGATTGAGGAGTTCATGCTCTCCGCCAATGAATGCGTGGCCCATTACCTGGAGCACAAGGCTGTTCCTTCGCTCTACCGCATTCACGAGAAGCCCGACCCCAAGCGGGTCTATGAGTTTGAAACCATAGCCGCCGCCTTTGGCTATTCACTTGGCGTCGGCGCGCTGCCAGTGCAACGCTTCCAGTTCAAGACCGACCGCCGCGCGGGCTTTGGCACCGGCAAGCGCCCGCGCGAACTGGAACTACCCAAGGAAGTGCACATCACCCCGCGCATGTACCAGAAGCTGACGCAAAAAATAGCCGGCAAGCCGGAGGAGCGCATCCTCTCTTACCTCATGCTGCGCTCGCTGAAACAGGCGCGTTATTCGGAGGAAAACGAGGGCCACTTCGCGCTGGCTACTCCGACCTATACGCATTTCACTTCTCCCATTCGCCGTTATCCCGACCTGGTCATTCACCGCATTCTGAAGGATGTGCTGCATCAGTCCGCCGAGGTCCACGAACACGGGGTAGCAATTGGGAAAGGAGTGCCGCTGCCCAGCGAGGCGGTTGCCACTCCGTGGTCGAAACGCCATGAAGCCTCGTCCGTCCCGAAAACCAGGCACAAAGTTCAGGCGCGCGCGCCCTCGCCCGCGGCAAGCGTCTCAAACATTGCGGAGCCCATTCCCCTCGAAGTCCTGCACGAAATGGCCGAGGAATCGAGCCAGGCCGAGCGCCGCGCTGATGACGCCGAGCGCGAACTGATGGAATGGAAGAAGGTCAAATTCATGGAAGGCAGAGTGGGCGAGGACTTCGATGGCCTGATCGTCAGCGTCACCAAGTTCGGCCTGTTTGTGGAGCTGACCGAATTGTTCGTTGAGGGCCTGGTGCCGCTCTCCACTCTCGCCGACGATCGTTATACCTATCACGAGAACACCAAGCAGATCATTGGCCAGCGCAGCCGCCACACCTTCAGCCTGGGGGACCAGGTGCGGGTGCTGGTGGACCGCATTGACCCAGTCCAGAAGAAAATACAATTCGCGCTGCTACAGGAGCGACCCGCACGAGGGCAGCGCAAGCAGAAGAAGCACTAGGTCGTCGGCTCCCGGCCTTTGGTGCGGACCTAGCCGCTGAGGTCAGGTTTGTGGCCGCGGACGCGACAGTGCTTCAGGCCCTCAGTATGACGCCACACCTCCGAAAGAACCTAAGAGACGGCCCATAGGCAATAACTATGTGCCCCCACAAATCAGCACCAGAACGCATTACTCCGAAGCGAGGGAGAAATGATTTGTATCAGCGCACGTCTTCAGACGGGCCCTGAATACCAACCTCCCGTATTCCACGTGCAGCCAACGGCCATGAGCTAACCATCGAGGGGGTCGCGACCCCCCTCAATCAGGTAGAATTTCAAAAGCCATGCCCACGCGCGACGACATCATGGAGCGGCTGCGCTTCTGCTATGACCCGGAGATCCCGCTGAACATCGTGGATCTGGGCCTCATTTATGGAGTCCAGGTTGAAGAGGGAGACGTGGTGATCGAAATGACCCTGACCGCGCCCGGCTGCCCCTCGCACAACGAAATCAGCCATGACATCCGAACCACGGTGCTCAGCATGCCGGGCGTAAACACCGTCAAAGTTAATGTGGTCTGGGACCCGCCCTGGAATCCCAGCCGGATCAGCCAGGAAGGCCGCGAGAAGCTCGGCATCGAAGCCTGAGCTGCTGATCGGCCCTCTCTGTGCCTCCGTGCCTCAGTGGCTATTCGGGAAGCGACTCCAACGTCGGAACTGAGGGAACTGGCGTTCCCTTGCTGCCGGCGCAATTCGGCGTGTACTTCTCCAGAGCGTTGTGGTCCGCGTTCAGCAGCCAGACCGCGCGGTCGCCGTAGCTGGCAATCAGCTGGCAGTCTTCCGCGGGACTTCCCTCTCGGGCCCACACTACTCTGGCGTGCTGCAGGTCGGCACGGTTCTCCACCCACTCTTCGTAGAAATCATGTTGTGGTCCATAATGGACGATCACCAGTTGGTGGCCCGGCAGGGATTCGAGGCGTTTTTGCATGGCGGCTCTCTGCTCCGCCCAGAGTTCCAGCGGTCCTGCAGCGCTTATACCCCCCGCGATGGCAATCGCCAACGTTAGGACCGGCAAGCCAAGAGCCATGATTTTGCCTGGCGCTCGAGTCGGGAGGGTCCACGCACATCCACGACGAACCGCCTGGACCACCAGCACCGCGGCCAAGGGCATCACCGGGGCCATGTAGTGGGAATGAAAGCGCCAGGTTTCGAGCGTCAACCCAATCGCCACCAGTCCTATAGCCGCGAGCGCAACCCGCTCCCACAATCCAGGGAAATAGCGCGCCAGCAATGCCGCCTGTGCTACCAAGGCGAGCAGCATAACTATCATCCAAAGCGGGCGAGGCGAGGGCCAGAACAGGAATCGCTCTAGCGCCAGCCCCTGAACCGCTGAAAACGCCGCCACTTGCAGCACTTGAGCCCATCTTGGCCAGCGCTCCGCCCACGCCAGCATCACGAAAGGCAAGGAGAGCACAGCCCCGAAAGCAAATTGCCAAAGCCCGAAAAGCTTGCTGGTGACAAACGCCAACCGGTAAAAGCCCTGAGCCCAGCGCCAGTCCGCCAGAGTGTTCACCGCAGCTGCCCTCATAGATACGTCCCGCAACTGCGGCCAGGGCCGAAGATGCTCAAAGATGAAGCTGGGCACCGCATCGTAATGTCGTTCGTACACCTGGTAAGGCAGCTGCCAGGGGCTTCCTGTCACGCGCTGGTTGTAGAGCAGAGTCACGAAGGCGCCGAACAGCAGGAAGGCGGTCAGGGGCAGCGCGATTTTAGTCCCAAAGAGCCGCCAACCGCCCTGCCGGCGCGAACCGTATACCAGCAGCGCCGCCGCAGCCGGCACGGCCGCCAGCAGGCCTTCAAAGGGGCGTGTGTTGGCCAGGATTACTAGCCCGGCGGCAAGCCACAAAGCATGACTCCACTCGGTATCTTCGCCCGTTAGCCGCCGGACCGCTCCGAAAACCAGCGAGCCTCCCAGCGCCGCCACCATCCCGCCCCAGAAGCTCTGCGCCCAGTGCCCGAACCAAGCCAGCTGACAGGTCGCCAGCAGCCCCCCATAAAGCCCCCATGCCTCACCAACCCAGGCCTGCAGCATCCAGCACAGCGCGGCGCAGGCCAGGGCCGAACTCAGCCAGACCCCCGTGAGTGGATTTCCCGTTAGCCGCTGGCCGACGGCCAGGAAAACACCCTGCCCGGGCGGGTACTTTGATTGATAACTGGGCCGAACCAGGACTTCCGGCGTTTCAAAATGGTGCCATTGCGCAGGCGTGGGATTGGTGAGGCGCCCTGAGGCAAATGTATCGGCTGCAAGCAGATAGCTGAACTCATCGGGTGCGACCGGCAGCGGCGGTCGGCGCCAGCTGACCAGCGCATCTCCAGCAAATGCCATCAAGCCCACAAACAGCACGGCGAGGTTCCGGCGCCGCGCCAGGCCCCGGAATGCCGCCAGCATTCGGGTGCATTCCAGCAGCCCGTTGATACGCGCCCAGGGGACAGCGAAAGCCGCCATAATCAATGCTGTAGCGCCTAGCAAGCTCTCGAATTGGAGGGCATTGAGGTCGGAACCTGCCATACGGAAAGTGGTTATTTCTCCGCATATTAGCAGCTCTGGTCCGTGCGCCGAGCCGGGACATCTTGCTTAGTGCTCAGGGCATCGGACCGTAAAGCTACACACCGGTGCGCCACCGTCTAAGGTAGGCCCGATTCGCGCCGGATCGGGAATTTTGGCGATCTTCGTCCTTTTGCGGACTTCTGGGCTGATCGCACTCGGATCCGTGGTTAGACCGGCGGTAGCTCAGGCGCGGACTGGAAAAGGCGATGGTTGTCGAACGCCAACCCGGTGGCACCCGTCTTCTCGACGTTCTGGACCGCGTGTTGGACAAAGGCATTGTCATAGACGCCTGGGTCCGCTTCCAACTTGTCGGTTTAGACCTGATCACCATTGATGCCCGGATCGTGGTCGCGTCCATTGATACTTACCTGAACTATGCCGAGTCGCTTCGTTTCACCGGACTTGCAGCCATGCCCGAACTCGTGCTTGGAGAATCTGTTGCGAGCCGCCGGACCCTCCGCCGCGCCAGTGTTTCCCGTAAAGTCGCGTAGCAGCGGTGTTTAAGCCGCACCCTTGTTCACAGGTTGCAGGGGCGCGTGCTCCTGCTTTGCCGGGCAGACGTGCAGGTTCTCGGCGAAAGCCAGCAGCTTGAGATTGGTGGCGGCAATGGTGTGCTGGCAGTGAACGCAGGTGGATATGGTGAGGTGAGGGTTGGGACCAGCCTGACGCATGAATCCCAGCGCCTTATCGGCGAGGGTCAGATAATTTTCAACGAACTCTTTGAGTTCTCCGGATTCGTCCACTCCTGAGCCCGTCTCAGCGCTCTGCGGAAAGACCTTGCGTTTTTCAGGGTGGGTGGCCTTTTTGTGACGCAAGATGAACACCTGCTGGGTCGTGGCGCGCAACACGACAGCCAGTTTAGGTCCTTAATCGGCCGCAGTTTTCCTCTGACCGGCCTAATTCCTACCGGGAGCAGATGCAGGAACAACTCTGGCAGATGCCTCACCGGGCGCGGGAGTTCAGGTTACAAAGACTCTCCCCACACCCGCACATAGTAGGTTTCGACTTTGCCGGTTAATTCGTCGATGTAACGGGCTACCAGGAACGGGTCCACGCGTTTGTAGGTGTGCAGCTCATCCACCCAGAGTTCCACCCCTGGAACCCGTTCCTGGATGCGGTGCGCATCGGCCAGTACGTCGTCCGGCACATCCGTCTTGTCCAGCGGCAGCGCCATCCAGCGGGCCACGGCGACCGTGCCCGGAATATTCCAATACATGGCCACATCTTTGCGCGCTTTAGTTTCTGCGGCATGCCTGCGGTCTGCCCGGTAAACCGAGACGCGCAGCGGGTCCAGCGGTTCGATGCCCAGTTCCTTGAGCGCGCACCCCAGGTTTCCCAGTCGGACGCTATTCGGGATGGGTGTGATCATTTTCATAGCTCGATTTCCTCCGAGAATTGGCTTAAGGTTTCGAATGCTTCCCGCATAAGTTCCTCGCTCCGGGCGATCGCCGGACCTTTTCGCCCCTGTGTCGCCCACAGCAGTTCCGTGTTCCTCGCTGTCTCCAGGTGACGGCGGGCCAGTTGCTGCGCCTCGGCCAGATCGCCGGCCTGTTCCACCATCAGCGGCGCCACTCCGCCATCCATGTAAACCTCACAAACAAAATGCTTGCGTCCGTAGGCGGCGATGTCGGCATAAAAATCGCCGCACCCGAAGCGCATCATGGCAGCCAACTGCACCGGTTTCAGACGATTAGCCTGATAGGCGGGGCAAGGGGGGACCAGCAGGACGCGCCAGCGTGCTGAAGGTTCAGAGGAGAGGAGCTTGCGCCAGAAGTGCCACATCGAACAACCCGCATATAAACCGATGGCGGGGTACAGTACGAAGATGTCCTCAACCGCATGGTCACGAAGGGCGCGGTTTGCGACGCATCCAGAAGCTGCTCGGCCAGGTCCGGTCGCCGTCCATGGTAGGCACGAAACGTCGTGTTTCCGTGGGCATGCGTGCGTAACTGCCACGCCAGCCGGGCACGGCTCGCTCCAACACGCCGGAATGTAACAACTGCATGGCGCTGGCTGACCACAGTACTTCGAACTCCCGGTTCATGGCCAGGAAAGCCTGCAGCAGGTATTGCTCCGACCAGAAGCAAAGCCTAGTGGTACTCATATCCGCGCGTCCCCGGCGCCGAGGCGAAGGTGCATTCCCGGGAATAGGCCGCCACCATTTCTGCGAACTCACGCTGCCGGTCCAGGTTTAGCTCCACCCCTGGCATAGGCCGGGCCACCGGCCATTTCTCGCTTTTCAATTCCGCCAAGTCAGGAATGGGCCAGTAGTAATGATTGGGACAAACGCTGATTCCGAGCCACTGCAGGGCGGCAAACATCCTCACCGTCCAGGGTTGAACGGCAGGACTCCACCAGATGCGCTGCAGCAATCCCGTGAGCCAGCGCCGGGGCCGGGAAATCGGCCGGCCGGCGCCCTCTTCCGACGCCGCCGTAGCCCGTCCTTTAAACTTCGCCGAGCCGAGACAAGGAGATAGTTCTTCACCCACGACCACAGCCACCGTGCCCCCAATTTGTGAAGATTTTGATTTGAGATGCTTCTCGGCGAAACAGGATGTCCACTGGCACGAATTGTATCCCTGGCCCCCTCGGGGCCGAGTAGTTTCTGTTTCGGAACAATGGTTTCTGTCCTGCGGGCGTGAACGGGATGCTATAGAGTCGTGTGGTTCCGAGGGAATAGGGCCGGGTCTGCCGCCTGGCTGCGCGCATCCAACTGCGACAGCGTGATCTCAAGGATAAAAAATGGCCAATTTGTTCGATCCTCTGCCCCTGCGCGACATAACTCTTCGCAACCGCGTTGCCGTTTCACCCATGTGCCAGTATTCCAGCACCGACGGGTTCGCCACGGACTGGCACCTGGTGCACTTGGGTAGCCGCGCGGTTGGCGGAGCGGGGCTGGTGTTTACGGAAGCGGCGGCCGTCCTCCCGTCGCGACCGGCGCGGTGGGCATGATCACGGACCCGGCCCAGGCCGACCATATTATTCGTACTGGCCAGGCCGACCTCATTCTGATGGCACGCGAGTTCCTGCGGCATCCCTACTGGCCGTTACGCGCCGCCCGCGAGCTCGGATACCAGACTTCCTGGCCGGTGCAGTACCTGCGTGCCGCTCCGCCACATTCGGAGCCCCGCACTCCTCCCATAAACGCGGGCGAGGTGGATGTCGCCATGGAGGAGCAGCACGGGATTCCCCGCCCGACTTGAGTTTGGCAGCTGGTGGCCGGGCATATTGCTAACTTTTACAAGGGTAGCGCGTCTACCGTAGCAAGGGTAGAATGCCTACCATCATGGCTGCCAAGAACTCCAAAACCGATCTTCTGCAGGGCACGCTCGACATGTTGATCTTGCGGACCCTGCTCTTTGGGCCAGCCCACGGCCACCAGATCGCCAAGCATATCCAGCGGACCACAGATGATGTCCTGCAGGTGGAGCACGGTTCTCTCTACCCCGCTCTGCACCGCATGGAGCGCAAGGGTTGGATTGCGGCCAAATGGGAATTGTCCAGGGAGCGAAATCGCGAGTTTAAGTATTACCGCCTGACTCCGGCGGGAAGAAGGCAGCTCTCGCACGAAGAATCGAGGTGGAAGCAGGTGGCGGCGGCCGTGGCCAGGGTCATGGGGCGTGCTGGGGAAGGTGAAATATGAGTGCTCGGAATTGGCTCGGCTCCTTGTTAGCCCGCATCAGGGCAGGCCGGCATCGCATGCAGGACCTGAACCGGGAGCTGGAACTGCACCTGGAATTGGAGGCGGAGGAGCAACGGGAAGCCGGGGTGCCGGCTGAAGAGTCCGGTTATGCTGCACGCCGGGCTCTCGGTAACGCGGCCCTGATTGCGGAAGATGTTCGCGCCGTCTGGAGCATGGGTTGGTGGGACGGAATGGCCCGCGATCTCAGGTATGGCGCGCGGACTTTCCGCAAGAATCCGGGCTTCACCACGGTGGCGGTGCTCACGCTGGCGCTTGGAATCGGCGCCAACACGGCAATTTTCAGTGTGGTCGAAAGCGTTCTGCTGCGGCCGCTACCGTTCACCGAGGCGAACCAGCTTGTACGCATTTATTCCACGAAGGATGGCGTTCCTCTCACGCCCAATGGCAGCGGGGTTAGTGGCGGACCTTCCACCATGGACATGCGGGATTTTGCCCAGAACAATCACACGTTCCAGCAGATGGCGGTTTATGACACCTGGCGAAAGAACGTGAGCTTCGCTGCCCGCGAAGGCGAGCCCCAGCAGATGTGGGTCGGCCTGGTTCCGGGGGCTTATTTCCGGATACTCGAGGTGAAGCCGGTTATAGGACGGCTTTTTACCGCGCAGGAAAGCTACACCGGGAAATATTACGTGGCGGCCATCAGCGCCCAGTTGTGGAGAAATCAGTTCGGCGCCGACCCGGCCATCCTAAGGCGCACGATTCGGATCAATGATGAGCCCTACAGCATAGTGGCGGTGATGCCTGATGTGATTCCGGAATGGATGGAGGGGCGGGCGATTCAGATCTGGACGCCGTTCGGATTCGCGGACAGCCGGGGAGAAGTATGGACAGAGGCTGGACGGGGAGGGAGAGGCTGGCATTCACTAGGCCGCATGAAACCCGGCGCTTCGCTGCAAAAGGCGCAAGCCGACCTCGCCACCATCGCGGCCGGACTGGCCGCCACCCATCCCGTGGACCGGGGAATCGGAGTGGCGCTGGAAACACTTTCCGAGACGCGGGCGCATGACCTGCGTCCCATGTTGCTCCTGCTAATGGGGGCGGTGAGCCTGATCCTGCTGATCGCGTGCGTGAATCTGGCGAACTTGCTGCTGGCGCGCAACTCCGGGCGCGAGCGGGAACTGGCCATGCGGGCCGCGCTGGGGGCGAACAAGGCAAGATTGGTCCGCCAACTGCTTGCCGAGATGCTGCTGTTGTCCCTGAGTGGCGGGTGTCTGGGATTGCTGCTGGCGGAAGTGGGCGTCGCCGCCCTGACGAGAATCCACCCCGAGGGCTTGCCGCAGCTTTCCTCGCTGGGCCTGAATTGGCGGGCCTTGATGTTCACTCTGGCGGTGTCGCTGCTCACCACCTTGCTTTTCGGCCTGGTTCCCGCTCTCACCGGCACTCGCCTGAACCTGGTAGAAACGTTGAAGCTGGGCTCACGCACCACCACCTCAGGGTCGGGGGCCCAGCGCATGCGCCGCGCCCTGGTGATCACCGAAATGGCTATGTCTCTGATGCTCCTCATTGGGGCCGCCCTGCTGGTGCAGAGCATGCTGCATCTGCAGCGCCAGGACCTGGGAATACGTCAGGATCATCTGCTCACTGGCCATTTTTACTTGCCGGGTGTCCGCTATCCAGATTCCGGGGCCATCACCCGTTTCTGCGACCGTTTTGGCGACAAAGTCCGCGCTCTCCCGGGCGTGGCAGAGGCAAGCGTCACGACCATTTATCCGCCAACCTACAACTGGACCCAGATGCTCACCATCGAAGGAAGGCCGGCCACACGGGTTCAGGATGTGCCCACCGCGCGCTTCGGAGTGACCGATGCCCATTACTTGGTCACGATGGGTATTCCTTTGATCCGCGGCCGGGATTTCAATGAATCGGATCGCCCCGACAGTTCTCCGGTCGCTTTAGTCAGCCAGGAACTGGTGCGCCGGTATTTTCCTGACGAGGATCCCATCGGACGCCGCATTCACATTGGGCCCCCCGCATTCATGCAACTGCCGTCAGGAACCGACATCATGGACTCTTCCGATGTCACCATTGTTGGCGTGATCGGGGATGTGCGAAACGCCGGCCTGACGTCTTCGCCCGAACCCCAGATCCTGGTGCTGTATTCGCAGCACCCACTGGTGAATTATGGATTCAAGGACATCGTTATCCGCACCACCTCAAATCCGCGCGCAATCGTTCCGCAAGTCGCCCGCCAGCTCCATGCGCTCGATGCGGATATGCCATTCGCCCAGGTGCGGACAATGGATGAAGTCGTTGAACTGGAGACGGGAAGCCAGCGCTTCACGACCGCGCTGCTGGCTCTTTTTGCCGCGGTGGGCGTGCTGCTTGCCGCAGTCGGTATCTATGGGGTGGTTTCCTTCCTGGTGGCGCAACGGAGGCAGGAGTTGGCAGTGCGCATGGCGCTGGGCGCCACCCGCGCCGCGGCTCTCTGGCTGGTTCTCAAGCAGGGAGTGGCGATGGCCGGCACTGGCGCCGCCATTGGACTGCTTGGCGCCTGGGCTACGGAGAAGTTCATACGCGGCATTCTGTTCGGAATTTCTCCCCTCGACCCGCTAACATTTGTGGGAGGCGCCGCTTTTCTGCTGGCGGTCGCGGCCATTGCGACCGCGATTCCGGGCAGCGGCGTCATGCGGCTTGACCCGGCGCAGGCGCTGCGCCAGGAGTGAGCGTCGCATTTACCACGACCGCAGGAACTCCAGCAGCAAGGCCCAGGCCTGGCGTGCCGCGCGCGGTTGCCAGGATGCCCGCTCATTGCAAAAGAAACCGTGGTCGGCGTCGGAGAACTCCACATTAACGTAGATCTTCTTATTATTGCTCAGCGCGTCCACCACCGCCCCGCGCTGCTCCGGCCCAATGTGCTTGTCAAGACCACCCCAGATGAGCAGCATGGGTGCATGTAAGGCGGAAGCCCGGTCCAGCAGGTCAGGGGCGATGCCGCCACCATAAAATGACGCCGCCGCCCGCAAGCGAAGCGCCGCATTGGCCAGATATGAAACTCGTCCTCCCATGCAGAAGCCGACGCAGTAAATCTTTTCGCGGTCAACGGACGAGGCCGCCTGCAGCCAGGAGTGGACGGCGCGCAGGTCGGCTTCCGCCGTTTGCGGAGTCACCGCGCGCAGGTGCGGCATGACCGCCTGAAAATTTGTGTAGTCGCCCTCGAATCCTGGCGCGGTGCGATGAAACAGTTCTGGCGCAATCGCCACATACCCTTCGCCGGCCAGGCGCTCGGTAACATCTCGAATGTGCGAGTTCACACCAAAGGCTTCCTGCAGGACGATGATGCCGGGAAGCTTCTTGCCGCCGTCCGGCCGCGACACGTAAGCCGCCATCTGCGTGCCATCGTCTACTTTCAGGGTCACCTTCTCGTGCTCAATTTGCATTCTCTTTCATCTCCTTATTACTCTGCGATCGCGCCCTAGTCTATTCCTCGGGTGGAGTGCGCAGCGCGGTGGCATTGTGAATCCCGGTGGCAATTTCGGAGATGATTCCGAGGCGCACGTAAACCGGACGCACGTGCCGGCGCAATTCGGTCAGATGCAGGGCAAACCATCCCGCTCCGACTATGCAGACGATTCCCGAGATCACCAGCGTGTTGGGCGCACCGATGCGCGCTGCCAGGCCGCCGGCCAGCAGGCTGCCGAACGGCGCCATGCCCATAAACGCCATCGAGTAGAAGCTCATCACCCGCCCGCGTTTGTCTTCATCAACAATTGTCTGCAGGATGGTGTTGCTGGCCGCCATCTGCATCATCATGGCGCCGCCGGTCACCAGCATGAGTGCCAGGGAAAGCGCTAAGTTGTGCGAGTAGCCAAAGGCGATCAGGCCGGCTCCAAAAATGGCTGCCGCAGTGGGCACCACCCGCCCCAGGCCGAGCACACTCTTACGCGCCGCCAGCATCAGGGCCGAGACCAGCGCTCCCACCCCCGAGGCGCCCATCAGGAAGCCGAGCGTATGCGCTCCGCCGTGCAGGATATCCCCCGCAAAGATCGGCATCAGCACCGTGTAGGGCATGCCCACCAAGCTCACCAGTGCAAGCAGCAGCAGGATAGAGCGAATAGGAACAAAGTGTGCCACGTAATCCCATCCCTCTTTTAGCTCCTCCAGGATCGCTTTGCGCTGGACTGGGCGCGCCTGCTGCACCGTAATGCGCATCAGCAGCAGCGAAACGATTACCGCGATGTAACTGATGCCGTCAATCAGAAAACAATAACCTTCGCCGACGGCGGCAATGATGACGCCCGCTATGGATGGCCCGATCAGCCGGGCGGCGTTCACCATGGAAGAATTCAGGGCGATGGCATTGCCCAGGTCCTCGCGGTTTTCCACCATCTGCACCACGAAAGCCTGCCGCGCCGGCATATCGAAAGCGTTAATCATGCCTTGCGCCAAGCTCAGCCCGATGATTTCGTTTACGGTGATGCTGCCTTTCAACGCCAATCCCGCCAGCGCGAAGGACTGCAGCATGGAGAGAATTTGGGTGACCACCAGGGTGCGATGGCGGTCCCAACGGTCCACCCACACGCCGGCAAAAGGCGCCAACACGAATCCGGGGATTTGTCCGGCGAAGCCCACTATCCCGAGCAGGAAGGCGGAGTTGGTCAGCCGGTAAACCAGCCAGCTGGTGGCGATGCGCGTCATCCAGGTGCCGATGAGGGAAACGCTTTGCCCACTGAAGAACAGCCGATAATTGCGGTAGCCGAGGGCGCGCAGAATAAATTTCCACGAGCTCTGGTTGTTTGCGGGAGTGACGACGGTGTCAGGGTCGGAGTTGCGCTTCAACCTGAGTCCAGCCTCCGGCTTTTAGGTGCGGTTCCGAATGGGCAGGTTTGCTTCTGGGCAAGTTCTACTTGCCGGAGGTGGAAGTCTTCGCAGTCGGCGGCAGCGCCACCGCGCGCCCGGTGCGGATGGATTCGCGCGCCGCATCCAGAATCTCGACCACCTGCACATTCAGGGGCGCGGCCACCGGATTCTCGATTGGCTTGTTGTGGCGGATGCAGTCCACCAGGTAGCTGATGGGATTGCTGGTTTCATGCGGCACCGGAGCCAGTGCCACGGGCTTGCCTTCCAGCGGCCAATCATCTTCGCCCGCAGGCCGCGACAGTAACTGATCCTGGGTAGCCAGCAGGCTTCCCTTGGGACCAAAAACCTGCACCCGGTCCATGTTGTAGGGCCAGTTCCAGGAAGGCTCCAGAATGGCCGCGCCATCCGGATACTCCAGAACGATGGTGGCATCGTCCTCGACGAGGTTGTTCTGCTGGGTCTTTAATTTTTCCGCCGTGGCGAAAACCCGCGTAGGGCGCCCCTTGAGCCACAAGGCCCACTCCGCTCCATAGCAGCCAAAATCCATGAGCGCGCCACCGCCGTTTTTCACCGGGTCATAAAGCCAGCCCTCAAATTCCTTGGAGACTCCAATCTCCTTCGGCCCCTGGTGGCCATACTGCACAATGATTTTCTCCACCGGTCCCAATTCGCCGCCGTGGACGCGGTGAAAGAGGTCGTGCGTGGGCGCCACCCAGGCGTTCCAGTAGTTAACCATCAGCTTGATGCCTGCAAGCCGTGCCAGGCGCTCCATCTCACGCGCATCGCGGGCGTTGGTGGCCATCGGCTTTTCGGTGGAAAAATTGATGTGGCGTTGAGCGCAGGCGCGCAGAATCTGCAGGTGGTGGTCGGTTTCCGTAGTCACGATCACCGCTTCCGGCTTGGCGTCGTCCAGCATCTTTACGTAGTCGGAATAGAACTTCACGCTCGCCGCCACTTGCGCTTTGGCCTTCTTCACCAAGTCGGGATGCGGATCGGCGATGGCCACCAGCTCCGCTTGAGGCTCCTTAGCAATATCCTTGAGCAGGCCCCAGACGTGATCGTGGTCCAGCCCGACGATGGCCAGCCGCACCTTAGCATCGGCGGCGCTGGCCGTTGGACCAGTTGATATCAGGGTGA
>Ga0075436_100001661_pt1 | contig 15195 bp, 16 predicted proteins | sample RhiMethybrSRZTD5_FD_75303 | JGI IMG/M metagenome (GOLD analysis project Ga0075436, IMG submission 75303) | Populus rhizosphere microbial communities from Tennessee, USA - Rhizosphere MetaG P. TD hybrid SRZTD5 | ecosystem: Host-associated > Plants > Roots > Rhizosphere > Soil | place: USA...
AGCACCTACCGCGGCGCCGGCGGTCCGCTCGTCACGCGCAAGTCGCGCTACGCGGATCCGCTCTTCGATGCGTGGCTCGAAGCGGGCGTCGCAGCCGGCCATCCGGTAACCGAGGACTACAACGGTGAAGAGCAGCACGGCTTCGCGCGCATGCAGGTCACGATCCGCAACGGCCGGCGCTGCAGCGCGGCCGACGCGTACCTGCGGCCGGCGTACGGCCGGCGCAATCTCAACGTGCAGGTGCACGCGCAGGCGACGCGCATCGCGCTCGAGAATGGGCGCGCGGCGGGCGTCGAATTCGACCAGTATGGGTACACGCGCTTTGCGCGCGCCGAGCGCGAGGTGATCGTGAGCGGGGGCGTCATCAACTCGCCGCACCTCCTCATGCTCTCCGGCATCGGCGATCCGGCCGAGCTCGGCAAGCACGGCATCAAGGTGAAGGCGCCGCTCAAGGCCGTCGGCAAGAACCTCCAGGACCACGTCATGGCGCCGCTGCCGTACCGGCGCAAGGAGCCGGGGCCCTTTCATCGCAACATGCGCGCCGATCGCATCGCGCTCGAGCTCGCGAAGTGCTACTTCTTCGGCAAGGGCTTCGCCACCGACCTGCCGGGCCCGCTCGTTGCGTTCCTCAAGACCGACGCCGCGCTGCCGGTGCCGGACGTCCAGCTCCTCTTCCAGGGCGCGCCGCTCGCGGCGAAGCCTTACTTCCTGAAACCGTTCGTGGACGCATTCGCCTGCGTGGTGGTGCTGCTGCGTCCGCAGAGCCGCGGGTGCGTCGAGCTTGCTTCCGCCGACCCGGCGGCGCCGCCGCGCATCCGGCAGAACTTCCTCGCGACGGAGGCCGACTGGCGCACGCTGCGCGCCGGCATGCGCCTCGCGCGCAACGTCGCGCGCCAGAGCGCGCTTCAAGGCTACATCGCGGCGGAGATCGCGCCCGGTGCCGGCAAGGAGAGCGACGCGGACCTCGATGCGCATATCCGCGCGCTCTCGATCACCGTGCACCATCCCCTGGGCACCTGCCGCATGGGCGAGGTGGTCGACGAGCAGCTGCGCGTGCAGGGCGTCGAGCGGCTGCGCGTGGTGGACGCCTCGGTGATGCCGGACCTCGTCGGCGGCAACATCAATGCGCCGGTGATCATGATCGCGGAGAAAGCGGCCGATCTTATTCGGGGAAGGATGCCGCCCGAATCGCGCCACTAACAAAACCGTGACGTGTTGAACCGGCCCATTGACGCACTGGCGCTCGCGCTCGAGCGGCTGCTCGGCGCGGCGCTGATCGTCGCGGTACTCTACAACTTCGTGAACGTGGTCGGGCGCTATGTGTTCGGCGAGACGTTCATCTCGGCCGACGAGGTGCAGATCTACATCATGGTGTACATCGCGTTCCTCGGCGCGGCGGTCGCGACCTGGCGGCGCGTGCACCTGCGCATGGATGTTCTGGTGCAGCGCCTGCCGCGCGCCGCCAAGGCGACGCTGGCGGCGCTCGAGCTCGCCCTCGTGCTCGTCCTCGCGCTCCTCGTGCTGTACGTGTCGAGCAGCTACGTGAAACAGATGGCGGGGCTCGACGCGCGCAGCCAGAATGCCGGCATCCCGATGTGGATCCCGCACAGCGCGATCGTGCTCGGCTTCGGGCTGATTGCCGTATTGTCGGTGCTGCAGATCGTTCAATTGTTCAGAAAGGGAGATGGATCATGATTCGCCTCGCCGCACTCGCGCTCGCCCTCATGGCCGGAGCCGCGAGCGCACAGCAGCACACGATGAAGCTTTCGACCTCGACGAGCGGCGATGCGCTCGTCGAGTGGCTGAACACGTTCGCGAAAGGCGTGAACGCCGCCTCGGGCGGCCGCATCAAGGCCGAGGTGTATCCCGGGAGCCAGCTCGGCTCGATCCCGCGCACGATCGAGGGCGTCGCGCTCGGCACGATCGAGATGTCGTTCAACGCCTCGGGCTTCTATGAGCCGCTCGAGCCGCGCTTCGCCGTGCTCTCGGCGCCGGGCATCTTCGACAGCCAGGAGCACGGCTACAAGGTGCTGCACGATCCGGCGATACGGCAGCGGCTTTCCACCTTCGGCGCGCAGAAAGGCGTCGAGCCGCTCACCATCTTCATCCCGAGCCAGTACGTGATCGTGTCGCACAAGCCGATCCACACGCTCGCCGACTTCAAGGGCCAGAAGATCCGCGTGCCGGGCTCGCCGCTGCAGATCGAGCCGCTCAGGCACTTCGGCGCCTCGCCGCTCTCCATGCCGTTCGGCGAAGTGCTGCCGGCGCTGCAGAACCACACCATCGACGGCGTCTGGGCGGGAACGACGCTCTTCACCGCCCTCAAGTTCTATGACGTCGCCAAGGACATGACTTACCTGCCGTCGCACTGGGCGGCGACGGTGCCGCTCGTCAACCGCAACTTCATCAAGTCGCTCGGGCCTGAGCTCGAGAAGATCGTGCGCACCGAAGCCGACAAGGCCGACGAGCACACGCTCAAGTGGGCGGCCGACGACATCCGCAAATCCGAGCGCATCTGGGGCGAACATGGCGGCAAGGAGATCCGCCTTTCGAGCGCCGAGCAGAAGCGCTTCCTCGACGATTCGATCGCCGTCGCGAAGCCGCTCCTCACCGCCACGCCGCAGGCGAAGGAGGACTACGAGGCGTTCACGGCCGCCGCCAACAAGTACCGCAAGTAAATGGGGTCAGACCCCTGCTCATTCCGACCGGGGTCTGACCCCCGTTTCGAAATAATGGCGTACGTCGTGCGGAATTGGAACGCCGCTTGCTGCGGCACGGCCCATGGTCCAGCAACCACGATGGGCAGAGATGTGCGCGCGCATCCTCCAGCAGTGCGAGCACCTTCAGGGCGGGCGCGAGCAGCTTGCCGGTTTTCTCGGCGTGCAGCCGGCCGAGCTCGACGAATGGCTCGCGGCGCGCTCCGGTCCGCCGCGCGCGGTGTTCGAGCGCGCGATGGAGCTGATCCTCGCCGAGCACGACCGCCGCGCGGCGCGTGAAGCGGCTGGCGTGCCGCGGCGCCGGCGCACCGATCGGCCGGCTGCCTGAGGCGCGTGTAGGGTGAACCGCGAGGGGTCCGAACGGACCCGCGCCCCGGGCACGCCGCCTGCATCGCAGCCGCGCATGGACCAACGCGACCGTTACGCCCGCACGCTTTCCCAGGCGGAAAAGACCCTCGGCGGCCGCGAGCGGCTCGCCCGGGCGCTCAACGTGCCGGCGGAAAAAATTGCCGCCTGGCTCGCGGGCGCGGAAACGCCGCCGCTGCAAATTTTCCTCGACTCACTCGATCTCATCGCCGACGGCCCGTACGTGCGCTTCTCACGCCCGATACGCGTGGCCGCGATCCGCAGCCGCTAGCGCAATCCGGTACCGGCGCTGTCGGTAAGCCGCTACAGCGGCTTATCATGTGCTCATGCGCGCCGCCGACGCAGTCTCGCTCACCCGCTCGCTCCTTTCCTTCGACACGATCAACCCGCCGGGCCGCGAGGCAGACTGCGCGCGCCAGGCGGGCGCGCTCCTCGGGGAGATGGGCTTCAGCGTCGCCTATCACGAGTACCAGCCGGGAAGGACGAGCGTCGTCGCGCGCGCGGGCGGATCGGACGCGAAGGCGCCGCTCTGCCTCACCGGCCACCTCGACACCGTCGCGCTCGGCGCGCGCGCCTGGTCGAAGGATCCCTTCTCGGGCGAGACCGACGGCGATCGCCTCTACGGACGCGGCTCCTCCGACATGAAGGCCGGTGTCGCGGCCATCATCCTCGCCGCGCGCAGCTTCGCCGCGCGCCTTGCCGGCACGCCGGGGATAACGATCGTGCTCACCGCGGCGGAGGAGGGCGGCTGCCTCGGCTCGCAGCACCTGGCGGCCACCCAACTGCTGGGAAAGGCGGGCGCGCTGGTCGTGGGCGAGCCGACCGAGAACTATCCGTACGTCGGCCACAAGGGCTCGATCAAGTTCCACGCCAGCTTCAAGGGCGTCTCGGCGCACGGCTCGATGCCCAACCTCGGCGTGAACGCGATCTACAAGGCGGCGCACGCGGTGTCGGCGCTCGAGTCTTTCGAGTTCGGCGCGAAGGCCCACCCGGTGATGGGCGGCCCCACGATGAATGTCGGCACGATGGCGGGCGGCAGCGGCGTCAACATGGTGCCCGACACCGCGACCATCGGTGTCGATATCCGTACAGTGCCGGGAATGGATCACGGCGCGCTGCTCGAGCGGCTGCGCGGCGTGCTCGGCGCGGACGCGCAGATGGATGTGTTCTCCAATCTGCCGCCGGTGTGGACGTCGCCGCAGGCGGAGTGGGTGGAGCGCGTCTACGAGATCTGCCGCACGCACCTCGGCACGCGGCCCGAGCCGCGCACCGCTACCTATATGACGGACGCGGCCAATCTGCTGAAGGCGTATGGCAGCGCGCCGACGGTCGTGCTCGGCCCCGGCCAACCCGAGCTCGCCCACCAGACCGACGAGTGGTGCAGCGTCGAGCGCATCCGCCAGGCCGTCGCGCTCTACGAGGCGATCATCAAGGACTGGTGCCGGCTGTGAGAGGGCTCGCGTTGATATTGGCGTTCGCGGCGACGATTGCCAATGCACAGTCCGTGACGCGCATCGTCGTGCCGTTCGCCGCGGGCGGCGTGCAGGACATCGTGGCGCGCTCGTTCAACGCCGAGCTCGGCGCGCTGCTCGGGCGCACGGTGATCGTGGAGAACCGCGCCGGCGCCGGTGGCACCATCGGCACCGGGTCCGTGGCGAAGGCGCCGGCAGACGGGCAGACGCTCATCCTCGCCGCGGCGAGCCACACGATCGCGGGCTCGCTCTACGCGAAGCTGCCGTACGACCCGCTCAAGGACTTCACGCCCATCGCGCATATCGGCAATGTCGACTACGTGCTGATGATTGCCGCCGCGGTGCCGGCCAAGACGGTGGCGGAATTCGTCGCCTATGGAAGAGCGAATCCGGGGAAGCTCAACTATGCGAGCGCCGGCAACGGCTCGGCGACGCACCTGTCGATGGCGTACTTCGCGAGCCTGGCCGGCATCGACATGGTGCACGTGCCGTTCAAGGCGACCGGCGAGGCGGTCAACGAGGTGCTCGCGGGCCGCGCGCATGCCGTGATCGCCGCCAACATCGGCGCCATCCCTTACCTGCACGACGCCCGCGTGCGCGCACTCGCGTCCACGGGAAAACAGCGCTCGAAATTCCTGCCCGATCTGCCCACGGTCGATGAGGCCGGCGTGCGCGGCTACTCGTTCGATTCCTGGATCGGCCTCCTCGGCCCGGCGGGCATTGCGCCGCAGACCGTGCAGGGGATCAACGCGGCGGTGGCGAAGCTCCTCAAGGATCGCGTGATCCTCGAGCGGCTCGACAAGCAGGGCGTCGTGCCGCAGGCGCTGAGCCCGCAGGCCTTCGGCGAGCTCCTGCGGGCCGATTACGCGAAGATGGCCCGCGTGGTGAAAATCTCGGGCGCGCACATCGATTGACCGCTTGAAAAATCGGTGTCAGGCACCGATTTCCCAGTCGTGCTGATCGGCTGCGCTTCGTGCTCCACCCTGAATCGTGTGCCGGAGGAGCGGCTTGCCGAGGGCCCGGTGTGCGGCCGGTGCAAGGGCCCGCTGGTCGAGGGCAAGCCGGTCGCGGTCGGCGAGGCGAGCTTCGCTGCGGCGGTCGAGCGCACTGAGCTTCCCGTGGTGGTCGATTTCTGGGCCGAATGGTGCGGGCCGTGCCACGCGATGGCGCCGGGCTTCGAGCGCGCCGCGGCCGCGATGAAGGCGCGCGTGCGCTTCGCCAAGCTCGACACCGAGGCGGCACCGGAAATCGCGGCGCGCTATGGCATCCGCTCGATTCCGACGCTCATCGTCTTTCGCGGCGGCAAGGAAGCCGCGCGCATCTCGGGCGCGATGGACGCGCGCGGCATCGAGAGTTGGGTAAGCGGCGCGCTTCAGCGCTGAAGGGCGCGCACCACGGCGCCGTGCGCGACCAGCGCCTCGGGGCTTTTCTGCAGCATGTCGTGATAGCGCCGCTGGAAGGCGCTGCCCGCTTCGTCGGGCTTGAGGAGGCGCCGGATCTCGGCGCCGTACGCCGCCGGAAGCGAGTCGTCCTCGAGCTCGTCGAGCCGCACGATGAGCGCGGTGAGCGGCCCGAGCCAGGCGAACGCCGGATCGTCGATCAGCGCCTTCAGGAATTCGCCGTCCGACAGGCGCCCGCGCGTGCGCTCGTAGTCCTCGCGCTCGCGGTCGACGAGCGTCTTGTGCAGCTCGAGAAGCCGCTGGTGCAGGTCGTTCATTTTGCCGGAAGGTAAAGCTTCACCGTAGTGCCGGCGCCCAGTGTGGAAGCGAGCTCGACACGCCCGCCCGCCCCGCGCAGGCAGTGCTCGACGATATAGAGGCCCACGCCGCCCGGCTCGCCGCCTTCGGCCGGCGACGCAGGCGGATCGAACGCGTGCTCGACGAGCTCGGGTGCCATGCCGCCGCCCGTGTCGGCGAATTCCAGCAGCACCTCGCCCGCGGATGCGCTCGCGGTGCGCAGCGTGATGCGGCCACCGTGCGGCATCGCCGCGCGCGCATTGGCGGCGAGCTCTAGCACGGCGAGGTGCAGCGCGCGCGGATCGGCGTAGGCATTCGCGAGATCGGGCGCGAGCTCGGTCTGCACGCGGATCGCTTCGCCCACCGCGTGCCGCGTCATCTCGGCGAGCTCGCGCGCGAGCCGGTTCAGGTCGAAGGGGCGCGGCTCCTGCGGATCGAGCCGGCGCAGCGAATGCAGCCGCTCGGCGAAAAGCCCGGCATTGCGCGTGGCGGCGAGCGCGGCGTCGACGAGCTCGGGCGCGAATTGCTGTCGTCGCTTGAGGAGCTCCAGGTTGCCCATGATCACCTGCAGGAAGTTGTTCAGGTCGTGCGCAAGGGCCGCCTGGACTCTTTTCAGGTCGCCGTCCATCGGATGGTCCATCCTACCCGGATCGGCGCCGCTCGCGGGCCCGTAATTTGCAAGCGGGATCGGCACATGAGCGGACCGAAAATCGGCATCACCGGATCCTACGGCGGGCTCAACCTCGGGGACGAGGCGATCCTGCAGTCGATGCTCGAGCAGATCCGGCACGAGCTGCCGGACGCGGAGATCACCGTGTTCTCGCGCGACGCCGATGACACGAAGCGCCGGCACAAGGTGGAGCGCTCGGTACCGGTGCGCCGCCTCTCGCGCAACGAGGTCGTGCCCGAGATCGAGCGCCTCGACCTTCTTCTCTTCGGCGGCGGCGGCATCATCTACGACGCCGACGCGCGCATCTATCTGCGCGAGCTGCAGGTGGCGAAGGAGCACGGCGTGCCGGTGATGCTCTTCGCGGTCGGCGCCGGCCCGCTCTCCAACCCGACGGTGCAGTCGGCGGTGAGCGACGCGCTCGAAGGCGTCGCCGCCATCACGGTGCGCGAGAAAGGCGCGCAGCAGCTTCTCGAGGAAGCGGGCGTGCGCGGCAGAATCGTCGTTACCGCGGACCCGGCGCTGCTCCTCAAGCCCGAGCCGCTGCCGCGCAACGTCCTCAAGATCGAAGGGCTCGAGGGCCGCAAGCGCTTGATCGGCATGTCGGTGCGCGAGCCGGGCGCTGCGGCGCCGGACCTCGATCCCAACGTCTATCACGCTCTCCTCGCCAACGCGGCTGACTTCATGGTCGATCGCTTCGACGCCGAAATCGTCTTCGTGCCGATGGAGCGCTCGGTGCTCGACAGCCAGCACAGCCACGCGGTCATCGCGAAGATGCTGCGCGCGCAGCGCGCCCGCGTGCTGAACGGCGAGTTCACCTCGGGGCAGCTCCTCTCGCTCATGGGCCACTTCAGCTTCGCGGTCGGCATGCGGCTGCACTTCCTCGTCTTCGCGGCGCTGCGCAGCGTGCCCTTCGTCGCGCTGCCCTACGCGGGCAAGGTGACGGGCTTCCTCGAGGACCTGGAGCTGCCGACGCCGCCGCTCAATCTGGTGAATCCCGGCCGGCTGTGCGCTCACCTGGACTCCTCGTGGGACGAGCGGCGCGCACTGCGCACCACGCTGAAGAGATCGCTGCCGGCGCTGCAGGATCGCTCGCGCGAGACGATGAAGATCATGCTGGAGGTGCTCGGCCGGGAAAAGATGCCGCATGCCGTCGCTAAAGCGGCCTGAGAACGCCGAGCGCATCGAGCTGCCGCCGCGCCGGGCGATCGTCGCGGCGGAGACCGATGTGCTCGTGGTGGGCGGCGGACCGGCCGGGCTGGGCGCGGCGCTCGGCGCTGCCCAGGCGGGCGCGCGCGTCGTGCTCGCGGAGCGCTACGGTTTCCTAGGCGGCAACGCCACCGCGGCGCTCGTCATGCCGCTCATGTCGTTCCACACCGCCCACCCCACCAAGGAGAAGAAAGGCGCGACCACGCTGCTCCCCACCGACCACGGTCCGGGCGAGCCGATCATCGCGGGCGTTCTGAAGACACTGCTCGAGCGCCTCGTGAAGGCGGGCGGCGCGATCGAGCCTTCGCTCGCTACCGGCTACGTCGTGCCGTTCGATCCGGAATGGTTCAAGCTGATCGCGCTCGAGCTGCTGGACGAGGCGGGCGTGAATTTCGTCTTCCATTCCTTCGCGAGCGGCGTGCTCGGCGGAACGCGCGTGCAGGGCGCGGTGCTCGAGGGCAAGAGCGGGCCGCTCGCGGTGCGCGCGCGCGTCACGATCGATTGCACCGGCGACGCCGACCTCGCGGTGCATGCGGGCGCGCCTTCCGAGGTGGGACGCGCCGACGGCCTGGTGCAGCCGATGACGCTCATGTTCCGCGTCGTCGAGTTCCATCGCGCGGCCTTCGAAGCGTATGTCGCGCAGCATCCGAAGCAGTGGCGCGGCGTGCACGGCCTGTGGGATCTCGTGCGCGAAGCGACCGAGGCGGGCGAGCTGCGCCTGCCCAGGGAGGACATTCTCTTTTTCGCCACGCCGCACGAGGAAGAGGTCAGCGTCAACAGCACACGCGTCACCCGCGTTCTCGGCACGGACGTCTGGGATTTGAGCTACGCCGAATGGGCGAGCCGCCGCCAGCTGCGCCAGATCGCGCAGTTCCTGCGCCGCTACGTGCCCGGATTTGAGAAGTCCTATGTCGCGCAGAGCGGCGTGCAGGTGGGCGTGCGCGAGACGAGGCGTGTCCTCGGCGACTACCAGCTCACCGCGGATGATGTGCTCGCCGCGCGCAAGTTCGACGACGCGGTCGCGCGCGGCGCGTATCCGATCGACATCCACAATCCGACCGGCAGCGGCACGCTCCTCAAGCGCCTGCCGCCGGGCGAGGCCTACGACATTCCGCTGCGCTGCCTGATGCCGCGCAGCGTCGAGGGGCTGATCGTCGCCGGGCGCTGCATCTCGGGCACGCACGAGGCGCATTCGTCGTATCGCGTGATGCCGATCGTCATGGCGACCGGACAGGCGGCCGGCGTATGCGGCGCGCTCGCCGCGCGGCGCGGCGTCATGCCGCGCGAGATCGCCGTCGCCGAAGTGCAGCGCGAGCTCGCGCGCCAGGGCGCGAGCTTGCGGCGCGATCTCGTGCGCGCGCGCGAAGCAGCCGCAGTCAGTACTTCGGCGCGGTAATTCTTTGTCAGTTGTAGTGCAAACGGCGATATGGAGCGGCGCGCGGCTTCGCTACCATCCCGCTCCGCGATGCACAACGAGACGGGAGGATCGCGCGAGGACGTGCGCGTCGTCACCGACACGCTTCCCGTGGCGGCTGTGCGATGCGATCGCGAGGGCCGCTTCCTCTGGGTGAACCCGACTTACGCCAAGTGGGCGGCGCGCCCCGCCAAGCAGATCCTCGGCCTGCGCATCATCGAAATCATCGGCTCGCGCGCGATGCGCGAGATCCAGCCCTTCGTCGATCGCATCCTCTCGGGCGAGCCGCTGCAGTACGAGCGCCTCGTCGAGCTGCCGGGCCTCGGCCGGCGCTGGATCAAGTGGGCGTACACGCCGACCTTCGACGCCGCCGGCCAGGCGGACGGCTGGGTGGCGACCGGCATGGACATCCACGGCGCGCGCGAAGCCGAGCGCAAGCGCGACGAGTTCCTCGCCACGCTCGCGCACGAGCTGCGCAATCCACTCGCGCCGATCCGCAACGCGGTGGCGATCCTCGGCCGCAAAGGCCCGCAGGACCCGGAAGTGGCGTGGAGCCAGGGCGTGATCGACCGGCAGATCGAGCAGCTCTCGCGCCTCATCGACGATCTGCTCGACATCGAGCGCATCTCGCGCGGCAAATTCATGCTGCGGCGCGAGCGCGTGGCGCTCGAGCTCGCGATCGACATGGCGCTCGAGGCGAGCCGGCCGCAGATCAACGCCGCGGGTCACCATCTCTCGGTGCTGCTGCCGAGCGAGCGCGTCGTCGTCGACGCGGACCCGGCGCGGCTGGCGCAGGTTTTTTCGACGCTCCTGAAAAATGCCGCGCGGCACATGCCGGCGCGCGGCTCGATCGGCATCAGCGCGACGGTTGAGAGCGGCGCGGTGCTCGTGCGCATCGAGGACGCCGGCGTCGGCGTCGATCCGGCCGCCGAGCCGGGCGTCGGCCTCACGCTCGTGCGCGGCATCCTCGCGCTGCACGAAGGCTCGCTTGATCTGCGCCGCGCCGAGTCCGGACAAGGCACCGAGGCGGTCGTGCGCCTGCCGCTCGCCACCGGGCCGGCGTGCGCCGAGCGCATCGCGCCACGGCGCGATGCGCCGCCGGCGCCGCCGCTTCGCATCCTCGTCGCCGACGACAACCGCGATGCCGCCGATTCGCTGCAGCGCATCCTCGCGCTCTATGGTCACGAAGTGCGCGTCGCCTACGACGGCGCCTCCGCGCTCACGCTCGGCGAGCAGTTCCGCCCGCGCGTCGCGATCCTCGACATCGGCATGCCAGGCACCAACGGCTACGACGTGGCGCGCGCGCTGCGCACGCGCCACGGCGAGGATGTCACGCTCGTCGCGCTAACGGGCTGGGGACAGGATGCGGATCGCCGGCGCGCGGCGGAAGCCGGGTTCGATCACCATCTCGTCAAGCCGATCGAGCCGCAGACGCTGAACGCGCTCCTCGCCGACGTCGCCAAGAAATAAACAATTTCGGCGCTGACCCGAATTGGGTCAGTGATCTTCGATGTGCGGAACGTTGTCCTCGGCGGGGCCGCCGGTGTCGGGATCGATCCACTCGGCGATGCCGAGCTCGGATTCCGCTTCCTGCAGCCCGGCGGGAATCTCGGCGTCGTCTTCCTCGGCGGCGGCGCCGCCGGCGAGAAGGTCTGCTTCCGCTTCGGCGAGCGTGGCGAACGGGCCGTGCGCCTCGCCCTTCGCCTTGCCTTCCCAGTAGAAGCCGTCGGGCCGCTCGATCACGCGCCCGGCGAGCGGTGCGCTCTCCGGCGCAAGTGACTCTCGCTTCTTGGGCGAAGCGTCGCGACGCTTTTTCGAGCGGCTCCCCTTGGTCTTGCGCGGCATGCGGGCATCCTACGCCAAAATCGCGGCGATGGTGCAAGAGCGGCGCGTCGTGCCTTACTTCGCGTCAACCGCCGGCGCGAGCGTCGCTTCGGCGGCGAGGAGCTGGGCGATGTCGCGCCGCCCCTGCTCGCTCAACGCGATCAATTTTTTCTCGTCGTGCCGGTGTTGCGCGTTCTCGGCGAGCTGGCGCTCGTCGTACTCGCGGAAGCGCTGCACGATGCGCTGCGCATTGTCCGGCGCGTAGCCCAGTGCCACCAGCAGCTCGGCCGCGGCATCGAGCGACGCGGCGAAAAGCTCGCGCACGGCGGGGACGCCGAGCTCCGCATATTCGTACGCGTCGGTGCGGCTGTGTGCGCGCACGAGGAGCTGCAGGCCCGGAAAGCGGGCGCGCACGCGTTTCACGAGCCGCATCGCCGCCTCGGGATCATCGATGGCGACGAGGAGGAGCCTCGCGCGCCGCGCGCCGGCCGACTCGAGGAGGTCCATGCGCGTCGCGTCGCCGTAATACGCCTTGAAGCCGAAGCGGCGCACCGTCTCGATCTGCTCCGGATCATGGTCGATGACGGTGGCGCGGATGCCGAGCCCGCGCAGCACGCGCGTCACGACCTGCCCGAAGCGCCCGAACCCCGCGATGATCACGGGATTCGTCTCGGCGATGGCATCGGCCGCGCGCTCGGCGCGCCGCTCCAAGCGCCCGCGGTAGCGCATATAGAGCATCATGAGGAGCGGCGTCGTCAGCATCGAGAGCGCGACGCTGGCGTTGAGCACGGCGATCGTCTCGGGCGGCAGGACATTGGCCGCGGCGCTGAAGACCACGAAAGCGAATTCCCCGGCCTGCGAGAGCGCTACCGCGAAGAGGCCGGCGTCGGCGGTGCGGCAATAGCCGAAGAGCCGCGCCGTGCCGAAGAGCACCGCGCCTTTCAGCGCCACGATGGCTAGCGCAAGGCCGACGATGATGTGGGGGATGCGCGCGAAGAGGCCGAGGTCGACCGACATGCCGACCGCCATGAAGAAAAGGCCGAGCAGCAAGCCCTTGAACGGATCGATGTCGAGCTCGAGCTCGTGGCGGTACTCGCTCTCGGCGAGCAGCACGCCGGCGAGAAAAGCGCCAAGCCCCATGGAGAGCCCGACCGCGTTCGAGAGCACCGCCGTGCCCAGCACCACGAAGAGCGAGAAGGCGACGAACACTTCGCGCAGCCGCGTTCCCGCGATGTAGCGCAGGAGCGGCCGCACGACGAGGCGCCCGCCGGCGAGCAGCGCGACGACAAAGCCGAGCGCCATCGCGGCATCGCTCCAGTGGAACGGTTCCGCCTCGCCGCCGATGAAAGCGAGCGCGAGCAGGAGCGGGATCACCGCGAGGTCCTGGAAGAGGAGCACCGCGAACGACGCCTGGCCGCCGGGCGTCGGCAGCAGGTTCTTCTCTTCCATCAGCGCGAGGCCGATCGCCGTGGACGACATCGCGATGCCCATGCCGGCGACGACGCCGACCACCAGTGGCTGCCCGAGCGCGATGCCGACGAGCGCGATCGCCGCCGTGGTGAGCAGCACCTGCGCCGCGCCGAGGCCGAAGATCGCGCGGCGCAGCTGCCACACGCGAGTCACATTGAGCTCGAGGCCGACGAGGAAGAGCAGCAGCACGATGCCGAGCTCGGCGAATTCCAGAACCGTTTGTGCCTGCGTGATGAGATGCAGGCCCCACGGTCCGATGATGATGCCGGCGACGAGATAGCCGAGCACAGAGCCCGCGCCGAGGCGCGTGAAGATCGGCACGGCGATGATCGCCGCGCCGAGGTAGATGAGCGCCTGCTGGAGAAAGCCGTCGGTGTCCATGGTTAGAATGTTCGCATGGATCAAAAGCCCGTCGATGCCGGTCAGTTCAAGATCGGCATGCGTACCCTGGCGGGCGCGGTGAACATCATCACCAGCATGCATGCCAGCCATCGCTACGGCATGACCGCGACTGCGGTGTGCTCGGCGACGGCGGAGCCCCCGACCGTGCTCGCTTGCGTTAACAAGCTCGCGACCACGCACAACGCGGTGGCGAAGAGCAAGATTTTTTGCGTCAACGTGCTGCGCGCGGAGGACTGGGAGCTCTCGACGTCGTTCAGCGGCGGCCAGAGCGGCGAGGCGCGCTTCAAGACGCGCAACTGGACGCGCCTTGCGACCGGATCGCCGGTGCTGATCGACGCGCTCGTGTCCTTCGATTGCCGCGTCGTGAAGTCGCTCTCGCACGGCACGCACACCGTGTTCCTCGGCCAGGTCGAGCAGATGCTGATCGGGCAGAAGGGCAAGCCGCTGCTCTACTCCGACGGCCAGTACGCCAAGCTCGCCTCGCTCACGCTCGGCGAGCCGCTGCCCGAGGGGCTCGATTACTGGGGCTTCTAGCGCGCCTGCAGTTCGACGCGCGCGTCGGCGTCGTCGTATCGGCGAACTTCCTCGCCGTCGCCGCGCGCATGAGCCTCGTGCAGTTCCTCGGCATCTACTTCGTGCATCGCGCGGGCATCGCCGTCACGACGGTCGGGATTGCCTTCCTGTGCGAGAGCCTGGCGCGCGGGCTCGCCGCGCCGATGTTCGGCGCGCTGTCGGACCGCTGGGGTCGGCGGCCGCTGCTCCTCGCCTCGTCGCTTTGCACCGCGGTGATCCTTCCCGCCTTTCTCCTGGTGCGCGACCCGGCGTCGCTTCTCCTTTGGAGCGCTGTCCTCGGCCTCGCCGGCGCGGTCAACATCCCGGTGTCGAGCGCGCTTCTCCTCGATCTCGCCCCGCCCGCGCGCCGGCAATCGGTGCTCGCGCTGAATTACACGGCGATGAGCGTCGCCTATACGCTCGGCGTCGTGCCCGCCGGGTATATCGCCGAGCAGGGCTACGGCCTCCTCGCCGCAGTGAGCGCCGCCGGGTACGTTCTGGTCGCGCTCCTCTATGCCGCGGCGCTGCGCGGCCCATTGCCGCTCGAGAAGCTCGCGAGCGGTGCGGGCGTCATCGCCGACATGCTGTCTGCATTCCGCGACGCCCGCTTCGCGCTTTTCGCCGCCATGGCCTTCGTCTTTCCGCTCAGCATGGGAATGCTCGTCACCGTGTCGCCGCTCTACGGCGCGGATCGCGGCCTCGGCGAGGGCTACATCGGCCTCGTGCTCGGCGCCAACAGCATTCTGGTTGCAGTCGCCGCGCTGCCCGTGGCAACGCGCATCGAAGCGCAAGGCCCGTTCCGTTTCCTCGGCGCCGCAGCCGCGATCATCGCGGCGGCACTCGCGAGCTTCGCGCTCGTCCCCGGCGCGGCGGCGGCGCTGCTCGTGGGCACGCTCGTGTACAGCTTCGGCGAGGTCATCTTCAGCTCCGCCGTGCCGGCGGGCGTGGCGCGCCTCGCCGGCCCCGGCCGACGTGGCGCCTACCAGGGCGCCTGGACCCTCGTCTCCTCGCTCAGCATGGGAAGCGCGCTCGCGTTGAGCGGCGTCGTGAGCGGGGCGCTCGGCTGGGAGGGCGCCTGGCTCGGATGCGCGGCACTCACGGCGCTCGCCGCGAGCGCGCTCTCCGTCTCAAGGCAGCGTTTTGTGGGCTGAAGGCGCAGCAGTCGTTGCGAGCTGCACGCCGGCCGTCCAGCCCGCCGCCAGCGCGATGAGCGCAATGAACGTGGCGATGAGCCGCTTCTTCAGCATGCGCCGATCTTAAGCCTCGCCGCGGCGCGGCCATAAGGCTTAGGCCACGAACGGCGTGGTCCTCGCGGACCAGCCGGCGAGTCACCTGAGCGCGGCAGCCTCGGTGAGCGAGCGCAGGA
>Ga0075436_100001666_pt1 | contig 15174 bp, 11 predicted proteins | sample RhiMethybrSRZTD5_FD_75303 | JGI IMG/M metagenome (GOLD analysis project Ga0075436, IMG submission 75303) | Populus rhizosphere microbial communities from Tennessee, USA - Rhizosphere MetaG P. TD hybrid SRZTD5 | ecosystem: Host-associated > Plants > Roots > Rhizosphere > Soil | place: USA...
GCCGAGCTCGCTCGAACCGGTGATGTTGATCAGAATGCCGCGCGATCCGGTGATGCGCGAGTCTTCGAGCAACGGGCTGCTGATGGCTTTGCGCGCCGCTTCAACGGCCGCATTCGCGCCTCGGCCTACGGCGGTCCCCATCATGGCGTAACCCATACCGAGCATGGTGGCCCGGATATCGGAAAAATCGCGATTGATCAGGCCGGGCGTAGTAATGATGTCGCTGATACCTTGCACAGCCTGCCGCAGAATATCATCGGCCACGCGGAAGGCTTCGAAGAAGCTGGTGCCGCGGGGAACAAGCTCGAGCAGCCGGTCATTGGGAATGGCAATCACGGTGTCGACGGTGCCGGCCAGCTCGGCGAGGCTCTTGTCGGCCTGGCGCATGCGCCGCCCGCCCTCGAAGGTGAATGGCTTGGTCACCACCGCGACCGTTAGGGCATCCAGTTCTTTGGCGAGAGACGCCACAACCGGCGCCGCGCCCGCGCCGGTGCCGCCGCCCAGACCCGCCGTGACAAAGACCATGTCGGCGCCCTGCAGCAGCTCGATGATGCGTTCCGTATCTTCGAGCGCGGCCTGCCGTCCGACCGACGGGTCCGATCCCGCCCCCAGGCCCCCGGTGATCTTCGTGCCGATCTGGAGCTTATTGGGAACGATCGAAGACTCGAGCGCCTGCACATCCGTATTCATGACGTGGAACTCGACGCCTTCGAGACCCTCATGAATCATGCGCGCCACGGCGTTCGAGCCGCCACCGCCCACGCCCACCACTTTGATGCGCGCGCCCTTCCGGCTCTCTTCCTGAAGCTCGTACTTCAGGTGATCAAAACCCGTATCCAGCAGTGCCATGTGTCTCCTTTCGTTCTCTACCGCAAAATCCGCGCCAGCACTCCCACCGACCGGCGTTCCATTTCTCCCTGCACTTTCAATTTCGCCGAGTACATAGCGAGGCCCGCCGCCGTGGTCCACGATGGATTATCCAGCTCCTGGGGCCAGTCCTCGATCCCCATGGGCAGGCCGTTACCGGCCTGGCAGTGGAGCACGCTCTCGGCCGTGTCGCACATTCCGGGGAGCCTCGCGCCGCCGCCGGCCAGCACGACGCCACCCACCAGCGACCGCTCCATTCCGACCCGCGCCAGCTCGCGCTCGACGTGCTCGAACAACTCGCGGGCGCGCGCTTCGATGATCTCGTTGAGCACGTGGCGCGGCAGTTCGCGCGACACGTAGTCGCCAGGAGCAGTCACTTCCACCAGGCTGTTGAGAGCCGTATACTCGGCGGTCGCGGAACCGTATTCTTCCTTGGCCGCGAGCGCTTCCTCAAAGCTGATGTGGAACGCCAGCGCGACGTCGCGCGTGAAGTGGTCGCCGCAAATCGGAAGGCTGGAGGCAAGCTGCAAGCTCTCGTCGTAGTAGACAACCAGATCGGTGGATTGCGCGCCGATGTCCACGAGTGCAGTGCCTTCGTGACGGTCCTCCGGCAGGATGGAAGCGAAATGCGCGGCCAGCGGCTCGAATACCGTCTCCTCGACCGCGAGGTGCGCCTGATTGACGGCGCCGATCAGGCAGTTGTGCTCCTGGATCGAGCCGGTGATCAGATGCGCGTTGGCCTCCAGGCGCTGCGCCAGCATGCTCCGCGGATCGCGGTGGCCGGCATGGTCCTCCACGATGAAATCCTGCGGAAACAACTGCAGCACCATGCGGTCCTCGCGGAGCTGCACTTTCCAGACGCGGTCCAGCGCGCGATTCACGTCGCGCTGCTCGATCTCCCGCGGGCGTCCCAGCTCGATGCGGCTGCGGCTGTTGGCGCCGCGAACTGTAGTGCCTCCGAACCCCACCGTGGCCGCGTCGATGGAGACATGCGACGTCGCTTCTGCCTGGCGCAGCACCTCGAGCACGCACTCGGTGATGGCGTTCTGGTCCGCAATGCGGCTCTTCACCCAGCCGCGCGATGCGCATTCGCCATAGCCCACGAACCGCAGCCGCTCGTCCTCCACCAGGCACACCACCGCACGTGTGCGGCTGCTGCCGAGATCGAGGCCTACCGCGGGAAATGCCTTGCCGCTCATGGCTCTCTTACCCCCGCGGTGATGCGGTCGTCCAGCCGCAGGTCAAACGCCCGCACGTTGCCCGAGCGCCGGTGGATCTCCGGATAGTGGTCCAGGAAACTTTGCAGCCGCTCGGCAAAATTCTGGTTGCCCATTACCAGCTCGATGGCGCGGCCTTCGATCTGCGTCACGATGATGAGATTTTCCGGCGCCGCGGCGTTCACTTCGGAAACGCCCTTAGCCAGCGGACCGAGGTCGTTGAGCAGCCCCAGCATGGCCTGCACCCGGTGGCGCCGCTCGGCTTCGGTCTGCTCTTCGGTGACGCCGCTCAATACCGGAAAGCCAAAATGCGCGTGCGCGGGCGGCTCAAGCAGTACTCCTTCTGCATCGATCAGCAGCACCCGCGAGCCCCGCCTTCCCGCAACCGGGAGGTTCACAAACGCCACCGGTGTGCGCTCTTTGATGCGGACCGCCAGCCGGTTGGGCCAGATGCGGGCGATCGATGCGTCCGCAACCCAATCGACGGCGAGCAGCCGGCGCCGCCGCTCCGCGATAGGCGCCAGGAAGATGCTCCGCCCGAAATCCGGCGCAAAGGTCGCGAGCACGCGAGAGCGCGACGTGTAGACCAGGCCGTCCATCGACAGGCCGGCGTCGCGGTCGTCGGGCGTCGACAGAGTGAACCGCGGATCAGTCGAGACGAACCGCCGCACCTTGCGGCCCGTGTAGATCAGGACGGCCAGCGCCGCGCATACCAGCCCCACGTTCAGCCACAAGCGCCAGCGGATTCCTTTAGTTGCTTCGGTGCGTCCCATGCTTCCCTTCAGCGTCGCCGCGAAGCGCGGCCAATACCTGGTCCCCTGCCTGCCATACGTTGCCCGCGCCCAGCGTCAGCACGGCGTCCCCGGGCTGCACGGCTTGGAGCACCGCGTCGACCGCGCGGCCAATGGTGCTTGCATACTCCGCTCCCCGGTGGCCGAACTGGCGGATGCGCTCCACCAGCACCTCGGCCGTGACGCCTTCCATCGGCTTCTCCGAGGCGGCATAGATATCCAGCACGTAGACGTGATCGGCCTGTGTGAACGAGCGGGCGAATTCGTCCATCAGGTGATACGTGCGCGTGTAACGGTGGGGCTGAAAGATGACGTGAACGCGCCCGTACCCGCCGAGGCGCACCGCCGCCAGCGTGGCGCGGATTTCTGTGGGATGGTGGCCGTAATCGTCGAGCACCGTGATGTCGCGTTCCTTCCCGCGAATCTGCAGGCGCCGGTCGACGCCCGTGAACATGGCGAGTCCCGCGCGAATCACATCGGGCGCGACCTTAAGCTCGAGGGCTACCGCGATGGCCGCTAGGGCGTTCAGCACGTTGTGCTCGCCCGCCACCGCCAGATGAAACGCACCCAGGTCCTGATCGTGGAAGCGCACGCGAAAGTCACTGGCCGAAGCGCCGCACCGCACCTCCACGGCCTCGATGTCCGCCTGCGCGCTCCGGCCGTAAGTAATGATCCGGCGGCGCACCGCGGGCAGAATGCTTTGCACGTTTTCATCCGCCAGGCAAAGAATGGCCGCGCCGTAGAACGGAACCTTGTTCACGAACTCGATAAATGCCGCCCGGATGTCATCGAGCGACGAGTAGCAGTCCAGGTGTTCGCGGTCGATATTGGTCACCGCCGCCAGAATCGGGGCCAGCTTCAGGAACGAGCGGTCGCTCTCATCCGACTCGACCACCAGAAAGTCACTCTTGCCGACGCGCGCGTTCGACCCGCCCATGGTACCCACGCGGCCGCCCACCACGACCGTGGGATCGAGGCCCGCGTGGTTCAGCACCGTCGCGACCATCGAAGTTGTCGATGTTTTCCCATGGCTTCCCGCGATGGCAATGCCGTACTTCAGGCGCATCAGCTCGGCCAGCAGCTCGCCGCGCGGGATCACAGGGATCTGCAGCCGCCGCGCTTCCTGTACTTCCGGATTCTGCTCGTCCACGGCGGAGCTCACCACCAGCGCCTTGGCCCCCGCCAGGTTGGCTGCCTTGTGCCCTTCGTAGACGGTGGCGCCCAATTTCGCGAGGCGATCGGTTACCGGGGTCAGCTTCAGATCGGAGCCCGAGATGGTGTACCCGAGGTTAACCAGCACCTCGGCGATGCCGCTCATGCCGATTCCTCCGATCCCCGTGAAGTGCAAGTGCTGAACCCCAAAAAACATTTTATTAATGTATTGTTTCGGCTTCCAGCGCGCGTGTCAATTTATTTCGCGAAGCCGGCGCTCGAAAGCTCATCGCGCCACTTCCTCCAGAATTTCCGCCGCCCGCCGCGCGGCTCCGGGGTGGGCGAACTTTCGTGCGGCTTCTCCCATGCGGTCGAGCGCATCGCGGCCGGCAGCCAGCGCCCGCACGGTCTCGTGGAGTTTCGCGCCGGTAAAATCCCGGTCGAGCACCAGTTTCGCCGCGCCGGCCCGCGCGAATGCCTCGGCGTTGTGCAGCTGGTGATCGTCGGCCGCAAAGGGAAATGGCACCAGCACCGATGGTTTGCCCGCGGCCGCCAGCTCCGCTACCGCTCCCGCCCCGGCACGGCATACAACCAGGTCCGCAGCCGCGAACGCACCCGGCATGTCATCAATAAACGGCACGACTTCTCCCTCGATTCCGGAAGCAGCGAATGCGGACCGCACGACCTCAAACTCCGGCTTCCCGGTCTGCAGGATCATCCGGACCGGAGGCCCGGCCTCGCGGAACGACGGCCAGCTCTCTCGCGCGGCGCGGTTCAAAGTGCGCGATCCCTGGCTGCCTCCTGTGACGAGCACGGTGAACTTCGTTTCGCGCTGCTTCACCGGCAGATTAAAAAATTCCTCCCGCACGGGCAGGCCCGTTAACTCCGTCCGGCCCGGACGAAAATAGCGTGACGTCTCCGGAAAGCTCAGGAGCGCGCGCGCGACCAGGCGCCCGATGCGGCGATTCGTAAATCCGGGAACAGCGTTCGGCTCCATCACCACGACCGGCGTGCGCACTGCCAGCGCCGCGATCACCGGCGGCCCGGCTGCATAACCGCCCATGCTGAACACCGCCGCCGCCTGCTTCCGGCGCAGCAGCCCGATCATGCGCAGGGTGCTGAGCGGCAACTGCGTCAGCGTAGCGGTCCGCTGCACCGCACCCACCCGTTTCAGCGCGCCAATGCGCACCAGTTCCAGGTGGAATCCCGCCGCCGGAACCATTCGCGCCTCCACGCCCCGCTCCGTTCCCACGAAGAATGGCTCATGCCCGCGCCGCTGCAGCTCCCGCGCGACCGCCAGCGCCGGAATCACGTGCCCGCCTGTGCCTCCGCCCGCCATGAGGAAGACCTTACCCGGCATGCTCCGACACATTCAGCAGGATGCCGAGCAACGCCAGCGTGCTCACCAGCGAACTGCCGCCCGAGCTGATCATAGGCAGCGGAATGCCCTTATTGGGAATCATCCCCAGCACTACGCTCATGTTCATGAAGGCCTGCGCGACCAGCATCGTCGTCACGCCCAGCGCCAGGTAGCGCCCGAAATCGTCCGGTATAAATATGGTTGCCCGCAGACCGCGCCACAGAATCACGAGAAACCCGAGCAGCACGGCCAACGAGCCCACCAGTCCCAGCTCCTCGCCGACCACGGCATAAATAAAGTCCGTGTGGGCTTCCGGCAGATAGAGCAGCTTCTGTTTGCCCTGCATGAGACCCAACCCAACCGGTCCGCCTGCGCCGACCGCGATCTTCGACTGCTCCGCCTGGTAATTGGTGTCGCGCGCGGCCAGCGACGTGTTCAGGTACGTCTTGATCCGGCTCTGGGAATCGATACGATCCACCAGTTTGTAGCCGGGATCGAAATACTCAACCACCCGCCTCAGCCGGTAAGGCTTGGAAGCCACCAGAAAGACCACGCCTACCGCGGCTACCGAGAGCGCGATCATGCAGTAGCGCCACTCGAGTCCCGCCACAAAGAAAACCACCACCACCGTCGCCATCATCACGATTGGGGTTCCTAGATCGCCCGCCGCGACACCCGCGGTCAGCAGGCCGATCGCCAGCGCCGCCGGCAACAGCGTGTAGCGATTGTTGATGGCGCGCGCGCGCCACGTCACAAAGAATGCCAGAAAAATTACCAGCGCGGGCTTGGCCAATTCCGAGGGTTGGATGCCTACCGGCCCCACACGAATCCAGCGGTGAAAACTGCCGTCGATAAAATACACCGCCAGCAGCAGGATGAGCGCCACGGCAACGGCGGAAAACGCCACCGCCGGATTTTGCAACGCCCGGTAGTGAGTCCGCTTCAGCAGCATCATGGCCGTGATCGCCACCGCCATCCAGGCAAGCTGGCGATAGAAGAAGTGCCACGACGAGCCGTACTTGAGCTGCGCCATCACCGACGATGCGCTATACAGCATCACCGCTCCAAAGAACACCATGACCACGACAGTGATGAACAGTACCCGGTCCGTTTTGAGCTTTTGCGCCATCAGTTTTTCGGCTCCAGTCGCGCCACCAGGCTTTTGAATACCCGGCCGCGATGCTCGTAATTGTCGAACTGATCGAAGCTGGCGCACGCCGGCGCGAGCAGCACCGTATCGCCGGGCTTCGCCGCCGCAAAGGCATCGCGCACCGCGACCTCGAGCGTTTTGGAATCCATAAGCGGCACTGCGCCTTCGATCTGCCCGCGGATTTTGGAAGCTGCCGCGCCGATCAGTATTGCCGCGCGCGCTTTTTCGGAGAGCGGCTGCCGCAGAACCGTGTAGTCGCTCCCCTTGTCCTTGCCGCCAAGGATCACCCAGAGTCCGCTGGCGAAAGCATCGAGCGCCTTGAGGGTGGCGTCCACGTTGGTCGCCTTGGAATCGTTGTAAAAGTCTATGCCGCTCACGTTGCGAACGAACTCGAGCCGGTGTTCGACGGCGTGAAACGTGCGCACCGCCGCGGCGATTTGCTCGACGGTCGCGCCAGCCAGCCGGCACGCCGCCGCCGCGGCCATGGTGTTCTCGACATTGTGAAGCCCGCGAATCGGAATCTCAGCCGCCGGCATCAACCGCTCGGAATCGAACCGAATTTCACCATCCCGCACTGACACGCCTGGATTTACGGCCTTCATACTGCTGAACCATAGCGGTTTGGCCTTCGTGAGCGACGCATAACGCACGCACACCTGATCATCAGCATTCAGCACGGCCCAGTCGCCCGGCTGTTGCGTTTCGAACAGCCTGCCCTTGGCGGCGGCGTATTGCTCGAAGGTGTGGTGGCGGTCGAGATGGTCCGGCGTAACGTTCAGCGCCACCGCAATCTGCGCCCGGAAGCGGCAGATGGTCTCGAGCTGAAAGCTGGAAAGTTCCAGCACATTCCATTGATCCGGCTTCGACGTTTCGATCATCGCCGTCACCGGCGTTCCAATGTTCCCGCCGACCTGCGCGGGGATGCCGGACTCGCGCAGAATGTGGCCGGCCAGCGCAGTGGTGGTAGTCTTGCCATTGGACCCCGTGATACCCAGAACCGGACCTTCGAGGAAATAGCTGGCCAGTTCGACCTCGCCGATCACGGACGCGCCCCGGCGCCGCGCGGCTTCGAGCGCCTCGAGATCCGCAGGTACGCCCGGGGAAAGCACGATCAGATCGGCGCCCTCGAAGACATCAGGTGCTTGCAGCTGAAACGGCACGTGAAGCGCTTCCAGCTCATGCGTCACTTCCGGCGCCGCCGCCTGCAAGTCCGTCGCGCGCACTTCGGCCCCGCGTTTCACCAGCAGCTCCACCGAGGCCACACCGGACCTCGCCATGCCGACGACCAGGACGCGAGCGCCGCGGACTTTTGGATTTGGGATTTGGGATTTTGGATCTGGCATAGCCTCACCCTCACCTTAATTTCAGCGTCGTCAACGCAAACAACGCCAGCACTAGTCCGGCGATCCAGAACCGCGCGATGATCTTCGATTCCTGCCATCCCAGCGCTTCGAAATGATGGTGGAGCGGCGCCATCTTGAAAATACGCTTTCCACGCAGCTTGAAGCTCCCTACCTGCAGGATCACCGATACCGCCTCGATCACGAATACGCCACCTATGAAAATAAGCAGGATCTCCTGCTTGATCAGCACCGCGATCACCGCCATCGCGCCGCCCAGCGACAGCGACCCCACGTCGCCCATGAAAATTTCCGCCGGGTGCGCGTTGTACCAGAGGAAACCGAGGCTGGCGCCGGTCATCGACCCGCAGAAAATCGTCAGCTCGGAAGTATGCGCGTTACGTTCCAGTTGCAGATAGGCCGCCAGCTCGGCGTGTCCTCCCGCGTAAGTCAGAATGGTCAGCGCGCCCGACGCGATCACCATCAGCCCGATCGCGAGCCCGTCCAGGCCATCGGTCAGATTGACGGCATTCGACGCCCCCACCACCACGAAGGCGACAAACAGGAAGAACGGCACGAACGCCAGCGGAAAGAGCACGGGCTGCACCAGGAACGCGTCGATCAGCAGGTCCGGCTTCCATTGCTTGAGAAAGGGAACGTTCATTTTGGTGGTATACAGGCCGCGCACATTGAGCACCAGCAGCACGCTCGCCAGCACGAAGGCTACCAACACCTGCATGAGAAACTTGCCGCGCCCGGTTAGCCCGAGATTGCGCTTCTTCATGACCTTGGCGTAATCGTCGGCAAAGCCGATGGCCCCGTAAGTCACCAGGCTGAACATGGCGATCCATACGTAGAACTGCCGCAGGTCGGCCCAGAGCAGCGTCGGGATCACGATCGAAATCACGATCAGGACACCGCCCATGGTGGGTGTCCCGGCTTTCTTCTGGTGCGATTTCGGCCCTTCCTCGCGAATGTACTGGCCAATTTGAAACTCGCGCAGCCGCGCAATCAGCCACGGACCCAGCGCGATGCAGAGAAATAGCGCCGTCAGGCTGGCAAACGCCGTGCGAAAAGTCGTGTAGCGGAAGACGCGGAACGGACTGACGTATGGAAAAAGTTTCTCGTAAAGAAGGTAATAAAGCATTCGCTACCGCCGCCCGCTAACCCAGCACCCGCTCCAGCGCCCGTTCCACCTTCACCCCGCGTGAACCTTTGAACAGCACGGCGTCGCCCTCGCGCAGCATTCCGCCCAGGAAATCGCCGGCCTCAGCCGGATCCTCAAAAAAGTACGCGGCGCCATCCGACAATCCCGCCCGCACGGCCTCCTCGACCGTGAAGCGGGCAGCGCCGCGTATTCCAACCAGCACATCAATCCCCTGCGCCGCCACGTAACGCCCGATGTCGCGGTGCAGAGGCTCGGTCGATGGACCAAGCTCCAGCATCTCCCCCAGTACGGCCACCCGCCGCCCCGCGGGCGTCGAGCACAGCACGTCGATCATGGCCCGCGCCGCCTCCGGGTTCGAGTTATAAGAATCGTTCCAGATGATTACTCCGTTGTGTTCCAGCCGCTCGCCGCGCATCTTGCCTGGCGCCAGGCTGCGTACGGCCTCGCGCAGCCGCTCCAGCGGAATGGAAAACACCCGGGCTATAGCGAGACCCGCCAGCACGTTCGAAAGCCCGTGCCGCCCCACCAGCGGGCTCTCGAACGGGACGCCACCACATTGGAACCGCACCGTCTCCACTCCCAGCTCCACATCTACCGCGCGAACGTCGGCGCTCTCAGCGAGCCCGAAAGTCACCACGCTCCCGCGGTGCACCTCGCGAAACGCCGACACCAGCGGGTCGTCTGCGTTGAGAACCGCAACGCCATCCGCCGGCAGCTCTTCGATCAGCTCGCGCTTGGCCCGCGCCACGGCTTCGACCGACCCGAAAGCCTCCACGTGCGCATACCCGACATTCGTAACAACTCCCACGTCCGGCCGCGCGATCCGGGCCAGCGCGCGAATCTCGCCCGCGTGATTCATTCCCATCTCGAGCACCGCCACGCGGCTCTCATCCGGTAGCCGCAAAATCGAGAGCGGCAGGCCTACGTGATTGTTCAGATTCCCGATCGTTTTCCCGACCGCCATCTCCACCGCGAGCAGGTGCGCGATCACGTCCTTCGTGGTCGTTTTGCCGGCGCTGCCTGTAACGGCCACCACTTTGCCCGCCCACCGGCAACGCGCCCATCCCGCCAGCTTCTGCAGCGCGGCCAGCGTATCCTCCACGATCAGCAGCGCCCCGCTTCCCAGATCCCGATCGACTAACGCGCCCGCCGCGCCCTTCTCGAGCGCCGCTTTCACATAATCGTGGCCGTCATGATTCTCGCCGCGCAATGCAATAAAGAGGTCGCCCGGCGCGAGCGTCCGCGAATCGATGCTCCAGCCCGAAATCTGCTTTCCTGCAGGCCGGGCCGCTGTGGCGGCGCCCATCACCCGCGCCACGTCATCCCATTCGAGAATCATTGCGAAGCATCCGGCCGCGGCCGGTAACCAAAACCTCGCAGCACTTCCCGTGCCACTTCGCGGTCATCGAACGGGATGGTGCGGTCCTTCAAAACCTGATACGTTTCGTGGCCCTTGCCGGCCAAAATCAGGATGTCTCCGGGCCGCGCCTCCTCGATGGCCCGGCGGATGGCCGTCGCTCGGTCGGGTTCCACCAGACACGGTGTGTCTTTTCTTCGCAACCCGACCAGCACATCATTCATGATATCGATCGGATCTTCGGAGCGCGGATTGTCGCTGGTCAGCACAACGAAATCGCTCAGCTCCGCCGCCACCTGCCCCATGATCGGGCGCTTGGTACGATCCCGGTCGCCGCCGCAGCCGAACAGCGTCACCACGCGTTTGGGTTCAAGACTTCGCGCCATCGAGATCACATTTCGCAGCGCGTCGTCGGTGTGAGCGTAATCCACGACCACCACGAATGGCTGGCCCTCGTCCACGCGTTCAAATCTGCCGGGCACCGCGCGACACTGCGCGATCCCGCGCGCTATGATGTCGGCCGGCAATCCATAGCTCAGCCCCGCGCAACAGGCCGCCAGAATGTTATAGACATTGATTCGTCCGATCAAAGCCGATTCGATGTTGATGCGGTCGCTGCCGGCCTGCACCTCGAAACGCAATCCGCCAAAGCTCGACGAGATGTGCCGGGCGCGCACCGTCGCGTCCTTTCCCATCCCGTACCACACCGTTTGAGTTTCCGCGCCGGTTTTTATCCGTGCGCCATACTCGTCATCCCGATTGATCGCGGCGAAACGCGGCGCCGGCGCACCCGTGCCCGTAAAGAGCAACTGCTTGGCGGCGAAATAATCCTCCATGGTGCGGTGAAAATCGAGATGATCGCGCGTCAAATTCGTGAACACGGCGGTATGGAAGTGCGCGCCGTAAATGCGGCCCAGCGCCAGGGCGTGCGAGGAAACTTCCATCGTGGCGAACTTTCCGCCCATCTCGTCCAGTTCCGCAAAGAGACGATAGAGATCCAGCGATTCGGGCGTGGTGTTTACGGCAGGGATCACGCGGCCACCCAGGTGATACTCGATGGTGCCGATGAGGGCCGTGGTATTCCCGGCGGCGCGCAGGATAGAATCCACCAGATACGCGGTTGTCGTCTTGCCATTGGTCCCCGTAATTCCTGTAAGTGCGATGCGCTCATCCGGCCTGTTGAAAAAATTGCGCGCCGCCAAAGCCAGGGCCTGCCGGCCGTGCGCTACCTCAATCCAGTTCCCTTGAAAATCGCCGGGAGCTGCCATCTCGCTCGCCACCGCGACCGCGCCGGCATTCACCGCCTGCATCGCGAAGCTGCGCCCGTCGGCCCGTGCGCCGGAGAAGGCGAAAAACAAGGCGTCCTTCTTCACCCGCCGGGAATCGTATTCGAGACTGGTAACTGGCAATTTGGCAAGCTCCGCCGCGAGCGGCCTCCGCAGCCGCACTCCCGCGAGGACCTCGCCGAGGTTCATATGTGGCGCACCTCTAACTCTGAACAGCCCGGGGCTCAACGCGCGAACTGCACCCTGACCCGCTCTCCGTCGTGCAAGACGCTGCCTGCCGGCGGCATCTGCGCGCGCGCGACTCCGCTGCCATCCAACAGCACCGGCAACCCCATGGCAGACGCCTCCTCCACCACGACGCGCATCGTCTTGCCACTGAAATTCGGCACCTTCGGACCTGCTTCCGGGCCTGCCGCCGCGACTGGCGCATTCTGCCCGGCAACTTCCTCCATCACGTTCGGACCCGAATCCCCGAGATCGGCAATCGCCAGATCGTTGGTATCGGCGGGAGGCGCCTCGGCCGGCTCCGGCTCCGCCTCGGGGAGGTCGCGCGGCACATCCAGCACGCGCAGGACTTCGGTCGCCACGGTCTTGAAGATGGGCGCGGCCGCTCCGGCGCCATAGCCCGCGCTGCCGCTTGTCCCATTAATCGTTACGACGATGATGAACGCCGGATTCGTTACCGGCGCGAACCCCATGAAAGAGGCGTTGTATTGATGGGTGTAATGGTGCGTCTTCACGTCGAAAATTTGCGCGGTTCCGGTTTTGCCGCCAGAGGTGTAGCCGGCCAGCTTCGCCCGGCCTTTCGCGGTGCCGCGCAGCACCACGCCCTCCATCATCTGGCGCATCGTAATGGCCGTCTCCGGTTTCAGGATGCGCTGCGCCGGCTGGACGGGCGTAAGGCGGCCGCCCTCCTTAAGAATCAGCTTCGGGTGAATCAGCAGACCGCCATTGGCGATGGCGGCACACGCGCGCGCCAGCTGGATCGAGGTCGTGCTTACTTCCTGGCCCATGGCGATCGAGGCCAGCGAAGTCGTGCCCCAGCGGTCGAGCCGGCGGAACAGGCCGTTCGACTCGGCCGGCAGCCGGATTCCCGAGGTTGCGCCGAAGCCAAAGCGCCGCACGTATTCGTACATGTTCTGCGCGCCCACCCGGAACCCGATCTGGATGGCGCCCAGGTTGCTCGACTTCTCCAGTACCTGCGCCATGGATAGCGTTCCGTATCCGTGGTGCGCTTCGTGAATCACGCGGCCCGGCAGGCGCAGCACCCCGTTGCCGCAATTGATAAGCGAGTCCGGTCTGAGGCTGGTGGTCTCGAGCGCCGCCGACAGCGTCACCACTTTGAACACCGAGCCTGGCTCGAAGGGCACGGATACCGCCAGGTCGAAGCGGCGGAGCGGGTCCTCGCCACGTTTTGGCGGCTCGTTGGGATCGAAGGTCGGGTAGTTGGCCAGCGCGAGGATCTCGCCGTTATACGGATTCATCACGATGATGCTGCCGCTGCGCGCGTGGCGGGCCTCCACGCCTTGGGCGAGTTCCCGCTCGGCCGCAAACTGGATGCGCGAATCGATAGTCAGTGCGATCGGCGTTCCGGCGTGCGGCTCGGTAGAAAGTTGCGAGTCGATGCCGCGGCGCTTGACGTCCGTCAGCATCATTTCCTGGCCGGCACGGCCGCGCAGGTTGGGATCCAGGCTCAGCTCGATGCCGGAGTTTCCCTTTTCGTCGTGATCCACGGAGCCCAGTACGTGCGACGCCAGCGTTCGATTCGGGTAGTGGCGCTGGCTCTCGGTCTGAAAATCGATCCAGTCCAGATGCAGGCTGCGCAGCTGCGCGGCTTCCGCGTTCGTAATCTTCCGTTTGACCCACAGAAATCCACGCTGGTGATCGTAAGCCCGGCGCATCCGGTTGCGCAGCTCGCCCGCATCCAGGCCCAGGATGCGCGCCAGGATCTCAGAAGCCACGCCCATGTCCGGCACGCGCAGTGGGTTCACGTATACCGATTCCATCGGGATGCTCATCGCGAGCGGCTGGCCGGTGCGGTCGAAGATCGGGCCGCGCGGCGCCGGGATCTCGACCTTCAGCTCCTGCTGCTGGCGCGCGAGGCGCGCGTAATCCGAGTGGTGGATAATCTGGAGTGAAACGAGCTTGGAGAAGATCAGGCCGGCCCACAACAGCGTGCCGCCCGCGAGCCAGGTCAGGCGCCTGGAGCAGGACGGGTGCAACCCGCTGGGCGCCTGCCTGTCCAATATCGCGGTTCTGTTCATGAGCCCCTGGACAGGCATGGAGGCCCGTCCTACTTCGCGAGATTCATCGCCAGGGATCCATCCGCGTGTGGATCGAGGTGCACTACCTGGCCCGGCGCCGGTTCGAGCAATTTTTGCGCGCGCGCCAGCTTCGCCAGACGTGAAGGACTCAGCAGCTCGGCCTCCCGCACCTCGAGCGTGCTGCGCTCATCGATAAGCCGCTGCCGTTCCTGCTTCAGCGCCTGCACCTGATAGCCCGCAAATGTTCCCCAGACCGTCGGCGCGAGCGCGCCGGCGAGCAGAACCGCAAGTACCGCGAACGCGCCGATCGCCGACCAGCATTCCCGGGCCGCGCGGGGGTCTTTCTCTTTCAGGATGCGCGAGTTATCGATGCGCTTGCAGAAGAAATAGACGTCCTCGTTGGGCAGAGCACGCAGACGGTAGGGATCGGCGGGCCGCGCGGCCGGACGCCGCGCCGGAGCAGCTAGTGCCTCCTCGTTATAGATCACCGCCTCGTCTTTCCTGAAGTATGTCGCCATTGTTGCCATGACTTCTTTTTGATTCCTCGTTACTTTATCTCCACCGCCCGCAGCTTGGCGCTGCGCGACGGCGGGTTATCGAAGACTTCTTTTTCGGTAGGCGTCACCGGATGCCTGGTGAACACCTCGGCGCGTTCCTGCCGTCCCCAGTCTCGAAACTGCTCTTTGACCTTCCGGTCTTCGAGCGACATGAAAGATATGATCACTATCCTGCCTGCGGCCGCGATCAGGCCAGGCGCCATTGTGAGTAACCGGTCGAGCTCGCCCTGTTCGTCGTTGACCACCATGCGCAGCGCCATGAACGTTCGTGTCGCCGGATGCAGGCGGCCCGTCCGGGGCACGGCCCGCTCCACTACACCGGCCAGGTGCAGTGTGCTCCGTATGGGCCGTGCCCGAACGATTGCTCTGGCTATCTTCCGCGCCCTCCTTTCTTCGCCGAGTTGGTAGATCCAATCGGCGATTGCCTTTTCGGCGGCAGAATTGACCAAATCTCCGGCCGTCATGCGCTGGCTTTGATCCATGCGCATGTCGAGCGGGCCATCGGTCAAGATCGAAAAACCCCTGTGCGATTCGGTCAACTGATAGCGGCTCACACCCAGGTCCGCCAGCAGGCCATTCACTTTTTCCAGGCCCTGCTCCCGAATCGCTTCCTTCAATTCCGAGAATTTTCCCTGATGAAAACGTATGCGTTGCGCGAACTCCAG
>Ga0075436_100001667_pt1 | contig 15172 bp, 17 predicted proteins | sample RhiMethybrSRZTD5_FD_75303 | JGI IMG/M metagenome (GOLD analysis project Ga0075436, IMG submission 75303) | Populus rhizosphere microbial communities from Tennessee, USA - Rhizosphere MetaG P. TD hybrid SRZTD5 | ecosystem: Host-associated > Plants > Roots > Rhizosphere > Soil | place: USA...
AATCTGCGCGAGCGAATCACCAGCCTGATCGAGCGCGAAATGGAGCATCACAAGAGCGGCCGTCCCGCGCGAATCATTGCAAAGATCAACAGCCTCACCGATACCAAGCTGATTCGCGTGCTGTACGAAGCCTCGCAGGCCGGCCTGCCCATAAATCTGATCGTGCGCGGCGTATGTACGTTGAGGCCGGGCGTTCCCGGGCTCTCTGAAACCATCACGGTCAACAGCATCGTCGGTCGCTTTCTCGAGCACAGTCGGGTCTTTTATTTCCTGAACGGCGGCGAAGAAGCCGTTTACATCGGCAGCGCAGATTGGATGCAACGCAATCTCGATCGACGAGTCGAGCTGCTTGCGCCGATAGGAGATCCGCGATTGAAGAAGCACCTCAAGGAAGACGTGCTTGATGTTTGTTTGCGCGACAACGTGAAGGCGCGTCGTTTGTTGCCCGACGGCGGTTACGAACGAGTGCACGCCGGCGAAGGAGAGGAGAGCGTAGATTCGCAAAGCTACTTCATGAGCTATTACGCTTCCTCGCAGTAAACGCATCAACCTCTGATGAAGTCACACGATACCATTCGCACCTTCATCGCTATCGAAATACCGGAGTCGATCAAATCACGAATCGCGCGTCTTCAGGAACGACTCCGTCAAATTGAAGCTAAAGTGAGTTGGACCAAACCGGCGAACGTTCATCTGACGTTGAAGTTCCTCGGTTATGTTGAAGCGTCCGCAATCGAACGGATCAATGAAGCGGTCAAGCGTGCGGCGAGCGATATCAGTCCGTTCGAGCTTGAGGTGGGCGGCGCTGGTTGTTTCCCTTCTTCTCGAAATCCGCGCGTGTTGTATGTTGGTTTGCCCGGTTTGCCTGAACAGTTAAAACTGCTCCACTCGAACATCGAGACCGAGTTCGAGCGCGAAGGCTTTCCAAAGGAGATGCGACGCTTCTCACCTCATCTGACAATCGGCCGCCTTCGAACATCACAAAACGCTTCGACCTTAGCAGAAGCACTTCAGGCAACGGGCTTTGGGAACAAGACTTTTGTAGTGAGAGAAATAATCGTGATGCGAAGCGATTTGAAACCTACCGGCTCGATCTACACTCCTCAATCAGTGATCAACCTCCGAGACACCATTTGATGTAGGACGGTCTGGTTTACAAAGCTCGCGAGCGGCTGCAATACTATCCATTAAACTTCTCGACCTATACTGTGTCGACATAAAGGTAAGATGGCTAGAGTTGAAATTGTTGGGGTCGTGCTGACAATCAGCGACTCGGCTTCACGAGGCGAGCGCGAGGACAGATCCGGTCCGGCCGTGATTGCAGAACTCGAGAAGATTGGCTGTGTGATCGCCGCGCGGGAAATAGTTTCCGACGACCGCGATTTGATTTCAAGCAAGCTACGGGAATATGCAGATCGGGGCAATGTGAACTTGATTCTGACGACGGGCGGAACAGGATTCGCTCCGCGAGACAACACACCGGAAGCGACTCGCGCAGTCATCGAGCGTGAAGCGCCGGGGCTTGCCGAGTTGATGCGTCTGCGAAGCCTCGATGAGACTCCGCTTGCGCCGCTGTCGCGCGCGGTTTGCGGAATAAGAGGTCGCACGCTGATAGTTAACCTTCCCGGCAGCACTCGCGGCGCAGTTCAGAACTTCACCGCGATTCGAAGCTCGCTTCCGCACGCGATTGGATTACTAACAGAACAATCGAAAAAGTGTGCGACTTAAGTCATTGGTCATTGGTCATTGGTCACCAGTCGCTTCGTTATTAACTCCAATGACAAATGACTAATGACCAATGACTAATCTACAAATGGATAAACTTGTTTACGCTACCGCTGCCGATAATCAACTTCGCTGCGTCGCCGCGGTCACGACAAACCTTGTCGGCGAAGCCTGCCGGCGGCATCGAACTTTTCCAACCGCCTCGGCGGCGCTTGGTCGCACGCTTACCGGAGGGCTTCTCCTGGGAAGCGGTGTCAAGGATCTCGAAAAGCTCACCGTCCATTTCGATTGCGACGGTCCAATCGGCGACATAATCGCGCAGTCGGACCCGAACGGAAACGTTCGCGGTTATGTTTCCAACCCCGAAGCCGATTCGACGTCAATGAACGCGCGAGGCAAGCTCGACGTCAGCGCGGTAGTCGGCGGTGGCAAGCTTTACGTCACTCGAGACGCCGGCTTCGAAATCGGCTTGATGAAGGAACCTTATCGAGGAATGGTGCCGATCGTATCCGGAGAGATCGGCGAGGACATCGCTTACTACCTGGCGAAATCGGAACAAATTAATTCCGCAGTCAGTCTTGGCGTTCTGATGTCAGTTGAGAACGACGAAAACGATGGGGGTGGAAACGGGTCGGCCACAACGTCTAGTTCCGAATTTTCGATCGAGCGTCTGAGAGTAGCCGCAGCCGGCGGTTTCATCGTTCAGATGATGCCGAGCGCCGACGAGAGCCTTGCAACTCAACTCGAGCGGAATATCTCGCGAGCGCCCTACGCGACGGACCTGGTTCGTTCGGGCTTCTCGCCTGTCGAGATGCTTCAAGAAATTGTCGGCGATTTGGATTTGTTGGTGCTTGAGGAGAAGGAGCCGCGCTTTCGTTGTCAATGTTCGCGCGAGCGCGCGCTGCTGATTATCTCCGCTCTTGGTCGCGACGAAGTCAAAGACATGCTTGATAGGGACAACGGCGCGGAGTTGATTTGTCACTTCTGCAACGAGCGTTATGAAATAAGTGCCGAAGAGCTTGACGCTTTGCTCGTTGATTCGGAGTCATGAATAGAAAGGGCTCATTATCTCGCGTTGCTTTTTGGAAACAACGCAAGGTCGGGTTCCTCATTCAACCGTTGAAGCAGCTTCTTGATAAGCCGATTCTTCAATCTTCCGGCCAACTTCGGATGAACGAGGTATCGAACTACCGCGACGAGCCAGGTGTTGTCGCTCACGCGAAAGAAAACCGAAGGGTGCTCGCGCACTTCCAATTGATCCACCGGTGTTTTCGCCAGCAGCTCGCGGTACACGCGAACACGCTCCATCATCGCATCGCCGACTTCTTCTTCCGCGGTTTCCCGCATTACCTTAGTCAGGAATTCCAGATCGCTCTCATACGCGACGTTGAACTTGATTTCATTCCAGATGTACGGGAACAGCGGCGACGAGTAGTTGTACACCGCCGAACTGAGAATCTTGGAGTTGGGGAATTTGATTACCCTTCCGGTAGGATGGTCGGTCGATAAGTAGTCTCCCCCAATCTCCCACAGCGTGGTGTCCAGATAGCTCACGTCGATCACGTCGCCCTTTGCGTCGCCGACCTTAATCCGGTCTCCGACTCTGTAAGGAGTTCTCACCATAATGTAGACCCAGCCAATAAAGCTGGTGAACGTATTCTGCAGCGCGAGGCCCGCTACTACTGAAATAACACCCACTGACACTATCGCTGTGTACCAGTTGAGCGCCGATACCGCGATCAGGACCAGTGCGAGCAGCACGACGAGTCTCTGGATTCGCTTGAGGTTGTATCGCGATACAGCATCTTCGATACGACCGATCAGATAGACCTCAGATGCTTTCGCAAGGCCCAGAACCAATACGAGCAACGCTCCCGCCTTTGCGTAGCGACCAAGCCTCGCGACGATGTCGCTCGAGAGGTTAAAGATGTTTAGTCGAAGGAGAAAGTAAAGTGCAATCAGCCCGATGAGGAAAAATACATATCCTCCAAACCATACCTTGTCTTTCGTCTGCACGACAGGAGCTTGCGGCTGTTCCTGGACAGGCTTCTGCTTGAGCGCCTGTCGAACGTTTTCCTGTTGCTCGATTTTTACCTCAGCAGGTTTTTCGGCTTCGAGCGCTTCTTTGGTTTCGATTGCCTCTTCTTCTTCGACTGTTTGCAGGTTTGCCATAGATTAGATCACCACCTCTGTGGTTGAAGCCCGGGACCGGACTCTAAGTCAGATGGACTAGCGAGAGCCTGCCTTGGACTTTCGTGCGCGCCTCGGCCTGGGAGAGGTCTCATCAACCGAGTGCGATTCCCCCGCTTCTTTGTTTTGAAGCAACTTTCCTAGCTGTTGATAATGCTTGCGCAAGTTCTCGACTTCCTCCTCGCTCAAGTCCTCGACGTCGATCAATCGATTGCTCGCGCCTTCCAATGATGCGACGATTTCATCGAGCTTCAACTGTACCGCGAGCGATTCCTTGTTCTGCGCTCGCTGAATAAGAAACACCATCAGGAAAGTAATGATTGTTGTGCCGGTATTGATTACTAATTGCCACGTATCTGAGTAGTGGAAGACAGGACCAGTAGCTCCCCAGACGATGATGACTCCCAAAGCAATGATGAACGCCCATGAACTGCCTGACCACGCAGTCGCGTGACGTGAGAATCTCTCGAGGAAGTTACCTTTCGATTTCTTTTTCGCCATTTCGCTCCGCAAGTCTCAATGAAATTCTATTTCGACGTCCGACGACTAAGCATTTACCGCAGGCCGTGAGCCGCGTTTACTCGCACGCTTCCGGTGTCGATGCTCGCTTCGCCAATAGCTCGTAAGTCCAAACCACAACCCGTAAAACAACAGCAGGGTACCCACCGCCAGAGCGATCGCAAGCTCCGAGGAGGCGAGAACCTTTCTCGTTACGACAAACAAATCACCGGACAATCCAAGTCCGAGTGGGATCATTGCAATCAGGAGAATGCCGCTCGCAAAGCGATGAAAGTGTTCGCTCTCTTCTCCTCGCTCTACGATCCGGTGATAAGCCGCCGGCGTCATCAGTAACACAATGCTCAGCGTTATGAAGCCGAGACTGAGTAAGTGAACGTACTTCGACGACTGAGGCAGGTTGTCGAATGCTTCAGTCAGGATTACCAAAAATTGAAAACCAAGCAGGGCCTGCGCGCCCGGCAGAACGACTCGAGTTTCGGTCAGAACGTGCTCGATCTTGTCTGTGATTTTAGATTCTTGCTCGGAACCGGAGTCTTCTGTTTTGGAACCGCGCCCCTGCTCGTGTCGACTATGGACGCGACGTACTATCGCCTCGCTGACATACCAGGCGACAATAGCCGCACCCGCGGCGGTCGCGCCCGAAATTATTCCTGCTAGCCTCCCGGCTACTTTGTCGACCGCAATGAACACGTTTAGTCCAAGCCCGATCGCAAATGGCGCAAGCGCGACCTCCATAACACTGGTTGCAAACTCGTGAACGCTCTTCGTGTCCTCGCCGTCTTCTACGACACGATGATAAGCGCCGGGCCAGATCAACAAAGCGAGTGTGATGAGTAAAAGTCCGAGCGCCACAAGATTGAAGTATTGCGAGAGAGCCGGAAGCCTCTCAAAGCCTTTTTCGAAGACCGCGCGCAGTTGAAATCCCAGGAATACTTGAGTGCCGAGTATCAGGAGTCGAGACTCATCCAGAGCGTTTTGAACTTTGTCTTTGAGTCTTGCCATCGTTTGTCGCCGAAGCTCGCGCACTTTTAACCGAATTTCGAACCGTTTAACGGCAATTGAAATGCCAATCGAAGCAGCAAGAAGTTAATAAAAGGCCTTGGCCAAATCTCTAAACTTGCATCGCTTCGATGCTGACTTCGATTTAGCACAGGCCGGGGACGTTCGGTTTGTAGACATAGTGTTCGAGTGTGCTGCGTTGCACGGCTCTCGATGAATTGATGCTTGACGCAATTAATTTGACGCGACTGGAAGAGCAGACAAATAGTCTTTCGTGTGAAGCAAGAAGAAAACTTACCGTGGTCAATCGTGTTTGGCCAATGCTCGGTAGTTTGTTTATACTTTTTCCGAATGCAAATGTATGCCGATCATCAGTTCCCCGGTAAGCTCTTCATAGTTGAAGGCATCGACGGCTCAGGCAAATCAACACAGCTTAGCTTGTTGCAACAGTGGTTGAAGCGCGAAGGCTACACAGTGTTTTTCAGCGAGTGGAACTCGTCGCCGCTCGTGAAGGAGACCACCCGGCGCGGCAAGAAAAAGCAGATGCTCACGCCTACCACTTTCTCGATGCTTCACGCAACGGATCTTGCCGACCGAATAGAACGCCACATCATTCCACCTTTGAAGGCGGGCGCAATAGTGCTTGCCGACCGTTATATCTACACGGCGTTTGCGCGCGACACCGCTCGCGGAGTGAGTCCGCGCTGGGTTCGCGAGCTCTACAGGTTTGCAGTCAAGCCGACAATCGCATTTTATTTTCAAGTCCCGCTGGATGTTTCGCTCAAGCGAATTCTTAGCGCGCGCGCAGGACTCAAGTACTACGAAGCTGGAATGGATCTCGGCTTGAGCGATGACATCGAAGAGAGCTTCGAGTTGTTTCAGGGAATGATCCGCGGCAAGTACGAGGAGATGATCGACGAATTCGGCTTGCAGGTGATCGACGCGACTCGCTCGATCGAAGAGCAGCAAAATGAAGTGCGATCGATCGTCGAGCGCGAGCTCGAGGATGTGCCCAAGAGACCTTTGCCGAACTTTGCGCTTGCCGATAGTCAGATTTAAAAGATGGATTATCGTCCCGACAATCATTCCTTCGAGTTTTACGGCGAAGGCTTGCCCGGCGTCGAGTTGTCGGAGCTCCGCGGAAGACTCATCGTGATTGAAGGACCGGATGGCGTCGGCCGTTCAACTCAAGTCTCGATGCTCAAGCCATGGCTGGAATCGAACGGCCACGCGGTGCTCGACACTGGGATGACGCGCTCTGCGCTCGCCGGCAAGGGAATCAAGCAGGCAAAAGCTGGAATCACTCTTGGATCGATCTCGCTGACGCTTTTTTACGCGACGGATTTTGCAGACCGGCTCGAGAACGAAATGATTCCGGCGCTGCGTGCCGGCTTCATCGTGTTGACCGACCGATACATTTACTCGCTCATCGCCAGAGCAATTGTCAGAGGCCTCGACGCGAGTTGGATCAAGGCGTGTTACGGACTCGCGCTTAAGCCGGATGCTGTTTTCTATATGAGAGGCGACGTCGGAGATCTGATACCGCGCGTCTTGAGCAGCCCGACTGGTTTTGATTATTGGGAATCCGGGATGGACATTCATATGGGCGACGATTTATTCGAGAGCTTCACTGAATATCAAACAAGAATGCTGTCGGTCTTCGACTCAATGATCGATGAATACGGCTTCGAAGTAATCAACACAGCTCAGCCTATCGAGATGATTTACAAAAACCTTCAGCGCAGAATTGGAAAGCTTCTAAGAGAAAACGTCTGAGCGAACGAGTGATCCTCGCAAAACAAAACCTTCCCGCCACTTGTCGAGTAATGTCTCACTGCAAATACTTCCCGCGTATTGTTCTATTGCAATACGCCTTGCTGTATTGAAGCTTCAACCAGATTCTCGTTCGGTGGCCGCAAATTAATACTCTCGCGTGAGAAACGGCATGGAATACTGGTTGCTCAAGGCTATATCGGAGTTCGAAATCGATCTTTATTTAGCGGAGCATTGCGGCGGCAACAAGCGTTGCTGACGCGCCGTTTCTTGAAACGCTTCGGGTCTTGAGAGGGAGGAAAAACCATGCTTTGGACAATTCTAGTAGTTCTGATGATTCTTTGGCTATTGGGTCTGATTGGCGGCATCGGAGGTGGCTTGATTCACCTGCTGCTGGTCCTCGCAGTGATAGTTCTCATCTTCCAACTGCTGTCGGGTCGCCGCACAGTAGTCTGATATCCAATGACGCGTGAGGTGACTTGGAGCCGCTATTGGTGTCAAAAAACAGGCGCACTCGATAGTGTTTAGTCGGGGTCAGAAGTTGATGTTACGCTAGTTCAACAACAACGAGAGACTAGGTTAGATTTATGACTACCGATCCAGTTTGCGGAATGAGCATTGACCCGAACGACGCGCCTAGCAAAAGTGAGTATCAAGGTAAGACCTTGTACTTTTGTTCTTCGAGTTGCAAGCTGCAGTTCGATCAAAACCCGCAGACCTACATGAAGCAGCAAGCTGCAAAACAGTAATCGATCAGCATGCGCTTCGTCATATTGAAATTTGCCCGGACTCGAGCTGACGGCTCGGCCGGGCTAATTTTCTTCGGTGGCGTCAGCAGTTCAGGTTTGGCCGCGCCTCTTTGTGAGTACAATCGAAAGCGGAGCCTAGATGCGAGCCCCGGGAGCCACATGGTCGCGCAGCCAACCGCATAACGCATGTAGACGTGAAGACCATCTTTCGCTCGCCGGAAGAGCGACCGGCTTACGGCTCTCGTTGGATCATTTCACAGTTGAGCAACTAGTTCAGTGGTGCTTGAAGTACTGAACCGCTCGCTCATGTTTTTCCGCCTTTTCACGACTGTCGAAGGTGCCGAGATTTTTTCGCTTACCGGTCTTCGGATCTTTCTTGCGCGAATACAAGCGGAACTTGCCAGACTTCAGTTTTCGGATCATCGCATCCCCTTTCGATATACTTTTGCACCGAATGTCTTAAGCCGCCGCTCGACGGGCACGAGTCCTCGCGGCCTTCTTCGCCGAAGCGGATCTCTCAGACTTGGGACGCGCTGCGGAAGCTGCGCCGCCTTTTCTTCCGCCCTTTTTTGCAGGCGCGAGATTGACAGGCTTACCTCGACCAGATCCGCTCTTCTTGCCGCCACCGGTCATCTTATTTACGGTTGCCCACGCTCGGCGCTCGGCTTCGTCTTCCGAAACACCGCGCTCCTCGTAGCCTTCTTCGATATGTTCGGCTTGTCGCTTCTGTTTGTCTGTGTAACTCGATTTGTCGCCTCTAGGCATTCTTGTTTACCTCCTGCCAAAAATCGGCGGCTCTAAGAAAGGCAAGATTTATTCCTTCGTTTGATATTGTGATGGCACTCTGTTTGCCGAGAAGAATGAACAACGCACGCTGCAAGTAGCGAAGTGATCTAGAAAGCGGACACGAGCGTGCATTCAAACAAAACGGAGGAAAGCCCCATGCCACAGGGAGACAAAGGCAAATACACTGATAAGCAAAAGCGTAAGGCTGAGCACATCGAAGAAGGCTACAAGAAAAAAGGTGTGTCGGAAAAAGAAGCTGAAAGTCGCGCGTGGGCTACAGTGAATAAAGAGTCCGGCGGCGGCAAGAAATCCGGCAGCGGCCGCGGTAAGAAAGAAAGTCATGAGTCAAGCCGCAAAGGTGGAAAGAAGGGCGGCAAAAAAGGCGGCAGCAAGAAAACGCGCTGAAAAAGTGACCTCGGGTTTTTGATTGGTTACCGTGACTCGACAACTCAGCATTAGCCCCTTAGTTTGAAATTTTGGTGCGAGGCTGACGCTAAACAATGCTCTCGTCGGCGTCCCGGGATTGCTTTTCCACGATCATGCTCTTATCGTTGGATTCGACGAAACATTACATAACTGAATCCCGCCTGCGGACCCGGACTCCCCCTTCAAAAATGTAGTTGCTCAACCTTATGGCTGGGACCGAGACCCAGGTCGGGCTCGTCGAGGTGTGTGATGATGGTACCGAATAATTCCTTATACTTTGGATTCCTGCAGCTCGTTCGCGGCCCGGCAATCGAGTCAGCGTATGAGCAAAGGACATCGTCAACGGTCTTTCCGAACAGGACCTCACCGTAACTTGCGTCCGCACACTTGCCAGCGGAGTCGTGGAACACCAGCACATCATCGATCACGAAGAGTCGGTTCCGGGTCTGGGAGCACGGGCCCATTCGTGCTAATTCAACAAACGGGGCCCACTTCGACGGAATCATCACAGCCATGCGCAGTAGGCTCTTGGTTAGCCTGGTTACTCTGTATGACTCAGTCGTAGCACCCTTAATTACTTGGAGGACACTCCTATCGTTCGGATCAATTCTCCACTTTCCAGGCTTGAAATGATGATTATCATCCGGAGCTAAATAGTACCAGTCACAATCGCCATTTTTGCGGAAGATATATTGCATTCTGAATCGGCTTACCGGAAATTCTTTGAAATTTTTCGGGCGGTATATCTGATCTCTATCTGTTTGGTGTTCTTCCTCGCGAGAACGCACCCAATGCTGACACAGGTATTCCGTGTTAATCCTGACTTGAGTCTGACTGGACCCTGATGGCGTAGTGCTCACTGAAGCAGATTTCGAAGACCCGCTAAAGGGAACGCCCGTCATGGACACAAACAACACGAATAGGTAAGACACTCTCACTCAAACTCCGATCAATCAGTAAGAGGAATGTAAAGCGATTTCTTTCATGCGTCATTTCTTTTCCGCGCAGTCGTCTTCCACATAACCGACATCCAGAGGATAACCTCCGTCACCCTTGCACAGCCGGTCAAATTCCCCGTGTTAACGGTGGCTCAAAGTAATCGTTCTCCCACTGATTGTTTCTTTAGACCAACCGTCTCAACACTTCCTTCGCCAAACCGCTGTAGTCTTCGGCGCCGTCGCTTCTCGGCGCATACTCGAACACTGACTGATGCGCTTCCTGCGAGTAGTCCAACTCCGTGCGCTCGCGGATAACCGTTCGATATACTCGCCCGTGAAACAACTTCTTTGCTTCATGACGAACGACCTCGGGACCTGCGCGGCGCGTGGTGTAGAAAGTCATCACTATGCCAGTGCGTTCGCTGTCAATTCGAGCGTCCCGCGTGTGAGTGTCGATGAACTCGATCATCTGCTCGATAGAACGAAGCCCGAGCCAGGTTGAAACGCAGGGAATCAATAAATAATCAGAGATCGAGATCGCCGCTGAAGTCATTCGCCCAAGCTCAGGTGGACAGTCGAACAAAACGAAGTCGTACTCGTGATCGTTCGACGCGAACGCATGCCGCAGCGGCGCCGTTAGGTCGCCGAGGCCTTCGCTGCTCACAGTAGCCTGCCATAAACGCCGAGCGCCGCTCGGCAGAAGCCAAATGCTTTCGCGAATGTGATTGGCGCTGAAGCTGCCGTGCTCAATTGCAGAGGCGACGGTGCCGCGCGCGTGATCGGTTCCGGCGATGAATCTGAGGTTATCCTGCGGATCGCAATCGACCAGCAAGACTCGTGCGCCGGCCAGCGCAAGTCCAAAGCCCAGATTCCAGGTCGTTGTAGTCTTGCCGGTTCCACCCTTTGAAGCTGCGATGGCGATTCGCACGCTCATAAGGTCAGGTCCTCAAGCTCAGTTGATGCGGACAACCTAAGATTCGATCACGGCCGCGGGTCCGTTTTCAGCTTGTTCCGCAGCGACGACGACGTGAAGGTTTTGTATTCCTCGATACGCAAGATAGTGATTGTAGAACACGATCATCAGCCCGACAACCGGAATCGACAGGAAGATTCCGATCAATCCGCCGATCTCCGCTCCGGCCAAAATAGCGACGATGACCACCAACGGATGCATCTTGATTCCGCGCCCGACGATTCGAGGATAGATGACGTAGTCCTGCAAGATTCGAAGTATGACAATGAACAGCAAAACCAGCAGCGCCTTGTTGAACGACACCGTCAGTGTCAAACCGAAGATTACGCATGCCGACATCAGGGGACCAACCAGCGGAATGAATTCAAGCAGTCCCGCTATCGCTCCCAACACCACCGGGTAACGCGCGCCGAGCAAACTCAAGCCGATCATCATCACCGTGCCTACCACAAGGCAGGCAGTAATCTGCGCTCGAATGTAAGCTGCAAGCGTTCGACTGACGTCAAGCAATAGCCAATGAGCGCGCTTTTGAAGCCGCTCATTTGGCAACAGAGCGATCAGATTCCGCTCGAATGAGGCGGCATCCTTTAGCATGAAAAACGAGAAGACCGGCACCAGTATCGGCCAAGTTAGATACTGCAAGTATCCGAGCGCGCCCGTCAAGAATTCGGTTAACCATCCGGCAATTGAGTTCGCTGTATCGCTCACGCGAGTGAAGATCGAATCGCGCCATTGAGGCGGAAGCTTCATGTGCCGCATCCAGCTATTCGCATCATCGAAGACTTTGTTCACGCTGGTTTCGGCCGACTTGGTGTAGCCGGGTAGGTTCCTCGCCAGCTCACTTATCTGCTGCGAGAGCGGTGGCCAGATTAACTGCGCTGCAGCAAACAACGCAGCTCCGATCACAACATAGACAAGAGCTATTGCGATTGATCGCGGCAGCTTCAGCTCGCGATTGAACAGATAAACCGGCTGCTCAAACAACCGCACGATCGGCGCGACCAGATAACAAAAGAAAATGGAAAGAATCAATAACAGAAGAAGAGTGCGAACTTCGTAGAGCAGCCAGCTCGCGACAATCAAGCCGATCAGCAGGAAGACCACGCGCACAATAACGCGCGTCCATATCCGAACAATCTCCGAGTTTTCATGCAGCTTTTCCTTCAACGAGCCCTCACGAAACTGCAAAGGAGATTTCTATGCGGGGAGTATAGCACAGGGCGCGGACGGATGCCCCGCAGCTCCCGAAATTCGGGCCGCTTGTTGATTTCGGATTGGTTCCTCGCTTGAGTCTGCGCCAGCAGCGCGGTGTTAATTCCGATGGGCTCCGCTTGCATGCATTTTGCGAATGTCGTCAGCCAGGGCTTTGGCTCTCGGCACTTCAGCGATCGCGCGCTGAAGCTGCGTGTCACCTTCTGAGAGCGCCGCACGGGCATTCTCTTCGCCGAAAGCCGCAGTCGCCGCTTCGTATCGAATGCGACGCTTCAACCAATCAGCGTCTTTGTCGACTCGAGTGTCATCCGCTTTCAATTGTTTGTTCTCGCGGAGAAAAGCTTTGAACGCGGCAAGAACCTTGTCGGTCACCGGAAAATCAGTTCGCGCGAGACGGTGTTTGTGATCGCAAGCATGATCGACCTTGAATTCCGCAAGTCCGGGAATCTGTCCCGCAACGAGCGCGCGAGAGAATTGAAAAACCGGCTCGACCCAAACGCGCTGAAGCTCGATCTCGTGAGGCGGGAACTTGACGACGACATCGGGCTGAATTCCGCCGCCGCCATAAACCGTGCGGCCGGTGTCGGTGCGCTTCTCTTCGGTCTGTTGAACGGCATCTTTATCGCCGCGCTTCAAGTAATAATCGTAGAACGACCGGTTCGCGTACTCGCGTTGAATCAGTCTTCCGCTGGGCGTGTAGAAATGACCGGTTACCAGCCAAAGCCCCGAACCGTCCGACAACTGAAACACGCTTTGCACAAGGCCCTTGCCAAAGCTGTTTTCGCCAACTATGACCGCGCGATCGTGATCCTGAAGCGCGCCCGCCACAATTTCAGAAGCCGACGCCGATCGTGAATTGATCAGCACAACGACAGGAAAATCATCGGGATGTGTGTTGCTTGCGACCTCCTCACGAACCGGAAATACCTGCGGGCGGCCTCGAAGCGTCACGATCGGCTGCCCTCTATAAAGAAACAGGTCTGTAATCTTTCTCGCTTGATCTACCAGTCCCCCGGGATTGTTACGCAAGTCCAACACGAGCGAGGTCATTCCCTGCTTTTGCAGATCTGATAGCGCGGCTCGAATCTCTTCGTAGCTGGTTGTGTTGAACCCGCGATCGAAGTTGATGTAGCCGACGCCATTGGCTGACATGTAATAGTTTGTGACCGAAGGCAGCGGAACTCCTTCGCGCACGAACTTGAACTCGACCGGCTGGCTAACACCGAGGCGAGAAACTTTTACTGTGACCGGCGTGCCCTCGGGCCCAATCAGCTTTTGAGAAACCTGCTGCGAAGTCCACGTCTCCGTCGACTCGCCATTGATCTCGACAATCTGATCGCCGTAGCGAATTCCCCCGCGATGCGCCGGCGTCCCGTCGAACGGCGACATGATGTAGACCTTGTCGTTGCGCTGCGCAATCGTGGACCCAATTCCCGAGTACCGGCTGTGCTGATCCTGCTGAACCTTTTCCCACTCTTTAGGATCAAAATAATTTGAATGCGGATCGAGCGTGTGAAGCATTCCAAGAATCGCATTCTTGGTCAGCTTCGAAAAATCGATTTGGCCCGCGTAGTTGTCTTGGGCCACGATCAGCGCATTGCCGAAGTCCTGTGCGATTTGCTGCCGAGTAGGTGAATCATCGCCGTTCTGTCCAGCTTTCTGCGCCGGATGCGCGCCCGCAAATGTGATCGGAATGATTAGGGCGACGATAATTAGCCAGTACCGCTTTGTCATTTTCATCGTGAGTCTTTACCTCGGAAACAGCTTCAAGAAACCAGCCGGCGAGTCACAAAGGAGAGCGCCCCGCTAACAAGGCTTCAGCAGAATCGCCACGATAAAATCTTAGCGGAAAGATATTCGCAAAACAACCGCAGCACCGACGAAGACTAACACGGCGTGCTAACTGCCGCATGCTGACCTCGGCCCGACCTATTGTGGGGGGCAACACACTTATCAGTAATCTGCACCGTACACGCTTGCTTATGACCTGACCCCGGTGTATAGTCGCGCCGGTTAAGCGAGTGTGCGATGCAAATTCCAGTTCCGCGTGCACCGCCCCAACAGCGCAGAAGGCAATTGCAGCCGCTGTACGTGACGCAAAAATCGCGAAACATGGGGCGTCCCGCACGTTCAAGATTCCTTCGCGATGCACTTGCTTGAAGGACTACGACATACGCACGATTCTGGAATTGTTAGGACATAAGGGTGTGGTAAGGACGATGGTCTACAAGCACGCCCTGAACCGCGGCGGTAAGGGTGTTAGAGTTCGGCCGACTCGCTCTTGACCTAGGCTTGGTCGGTTTTATGCGGGATTTCGCATAAGACCGAAGATGCGCGCTGGGTGTATTTCATCTGGCTAACAATAACTGGCTTAGCAGAATTGGGCAGACAGAGTTTTATAGGGAACGAAAGCGGTTGTCGGTTTACACGGAAACCGTCGAACTCAGAAGTTAGGTGCTTCTCCACATCACGTCACAAGGAGGATATGAGATGACAAAATTGAAGGTCAGTGTTCTCTTGATTGCTATCACGTTCATCGGCCAGTCAGCCGCAGTACAATCTGCGGCACGATCGGCTGAACCCGCAGTTATGTCGGGAGCAACCGGCGTGTGGGTAACGTCATGGGGCAACAACCGCCTCGACATCTTCCGCATCGGCACAGACAACCAGATGTTCCACAAAGCGTGGGATGGTGCTGCCTGGCGTCCCTCACTAACTGGCTGGGAACCGTTAGGCGGAGTGTTTGCCAGTCCGCCTGCCGTTGTATCCTGGGGCAGCAATCGCCTCGACATCTTCGCCCTCGGCACAGACAACCAGATGTTCCACAAAGCGTGGGATGGTGCTGCCTGGCGTCCCTCACTAACTGGATGGGAACCGTTAGG
>Ga0075436_100001670_pt1 | contig 15165 bp, 13 predicted proteins | sample RhiMethybrSRZTD5_FD_75303 | JGI IMG/M metagenome (GOLD analysis project Ga0075436, IMG submission 75303) | Populus rhizosphere microbial communities from Tennessee, USA - Rhizosphere MetaG P. TD hybrid SRZTD5 | ecosystem: Host-associated > Plants > Roots > Rhizosphere > Soil | place: USA...
ACGATGCTGTGTCCGTCGCGGTTCAGGCGCCGCACGAACTGCCATAAGCCCTGGCGCAGCTCGACGTCGACGCCGGCGGTCGGCTCGTCGAGCACGATCACCGGCGGCTTATGCACCAGCGCCTGCGCAACCAGCACGCGCCGTTTCATGCCGCCAGAAAGCGAGCGCATGTTGGCGTCGGCCTTGGCCGCGAGGTCGAGATGGTGCATCACCTCGTCGATCCAGGCGTCGTTTCGCCGCAGGCCGTAATAGCCCGCCTGCAGGCGCAGCGTCTCGCGCACCGTGAAGAACGGGTCGAACACCAGCTCCTGCGGCACGACCCCCAGGAGCCGGCGCGCGCGGCGGTACTCGCGGGTCACGTCCGCGCCCATGACGCGAGCATGGCCGGCGTCGGGGCGCGCGAGGCCGGCGATGATGTTAATGAGCGTTGTCTTGCCCGCGCCGTTCGGACCGAGCAGGCCGAAAAATTCGCCTTCGCGCACGGCGAGGCTCACGCTGGCGAGCGCGCGTACCTCACCGTAGCGCTTGGCGACTTCGTGAACTTCTATCGCGTTCAGGAGGCGGGCAGCAGGCGGTCCACGCCGTAGAGCCGCGCAATGGTGCGCACGGACTCGGGCAGATTGGCAAAGGCGAGCGCGCGCTCATGCTGGCGCGCTTCGCGCAGCCAGGCGAGGAGCAGCGCGAGCAGCGCCGAATCCATCTCGCTCACCTCGGCGAGGTCGACCGTCCGCACACCATCGGCGAGGTGGCGTCGTCCCTCCTCGAGGAGCGCGGCGACGTTGGCGAGCGTCACCGGCCCGGAAACGACCATGCGCGCTCCTTCGCGCCGGATCATTTCTTGGCGGCGGGCGCGGCCGGCGCCTCGAGGCTGCGGTTCTTGGTGCTGAGGTTCTTGATCAGGCCGTCGATGCCGGATTCGCGCACGACGTTGTTGAACTCGGTGCGGTAATTGGCGACCAGGCTGACGCCGCCCACCATCACGTCATACACCTTCCAGCCGCTCGAGGTCTTCTCCATGCTGTAATCGATCGGCACCGGCTGGGCGCCCGCCTGCAGGACCCGCACCTGCACGGTGACGTCGGTGTCGGTGGGCTTTGCGCGCAGCGGGCGGAAGTCGAACTTCTGCTCGCTATAGGCGGCGAGCGCGCTGGCGTAGGTGCGAACCAGCAGCGTGCGGAATTCTTCCGTCAGGCGCTTCTTCTGCTCGGGCGTCGCCCTGTTCCAGCTCTGGCCGAGGGCAAGGGCGGTCATGGCGCTGAAATTGAAGTGCGGCAGCACCTTGGCGTCGATCAGCTGGACGAGCTTGGCGCGGTTGCCCGACTGGATCTCCTTGTCCTTGGCGATGAGCTCGACCACTTCGAGGGTCACGGTCTTCACCAGCTGGTCGGGGGGCACATCCTGCGCGCGCACCGCCGGCAGCGAGGCGAGCACGGCCAGCAGCGCCGCGCTAGCGAGGCTTCTTGTCGTTGTCATCGTCGGCTCCCTTGTCGTCGAGGTCCTTTTCACGCGGCGGGTGTCCGTCGTAGACAAGGCTCCTGCGCCGCTGCAGGTAGGCGTCGCGCTGGAACACATACTTGTCGAGCGACGCTTCCTCGAGAATGCGGCTCGCATCGAGCAGATCCGCACGCAGCTGGGTGAAGCGCAGCGCCCACAGGCCGTACTGCAGGTGGTAGGGCCGCACCTCGCCCAGCGGATCGGCATAGATGTCGATGCCGGTGCCGATGCCGTCGCGCAGGTCGCTCGAGCCGAGCAACGGCAGCACGAGGTACGGCCCGGGCCCCGCGCCCCAGCGGCCGAAGGTCTGGCCGAAGTCCTCGTTGTGCTTCTCGTAGCCCATGTCGCTCGCGATGTCGTGAATGCCGAACAGCCCCACCGTAGTATTAAACGCAACACGCGCCCAATCGCTGACACCGTCCTCGAACTTGCCCTGCAGGAAATTGTTCACGCCGATGAAAAAGTCGCCGATGTTGCCGAAGAAGTTGCGCACCCGATCGCGGATCTCGCCGGGCACGACGCGGCGGTAGGTGCGCGCAACCGGCTGGGCGATGGCCTGGTCCACCGTGTCGTTGAAGCGATAAATGCCGCGGTTCAGCGGCTCGAATGGATCGCGCGGATCGCGCTCGGCGGTGCTCGCGCACCCCGCAAGCGCGGCGACCAGCGCGGCAGCCGCGATGCGCGCCCTCACTTCGCCGGCTCCTTGGGTTCGGGCTTGCCCTCGGCCGCCTTGTTGAAGAGGAACTGGCTGATCAGGTTCTCGAGCACCACCGCCGACTGCGTCAGGCGCAGGCGGTCGCCGTTTTTCAGCATCACGCCGTCGCCGCCCGCTTCCAGGCCCACGTACTGCTCGCCGAGGATGCCGGAGGTCAGGATCTTGGCCGTGGTATCGCGCGGAAACTGATACTCGGCGCCCAGATTGATGGTGACGATCGCCTCGTAGCTTTCGTTGTCGAAGCGGATGTCGGTGACACGCCCCACCACGACGCCTGCGCTCTTCACCGGCCCGCGCACCTTGAGGCCGCCGATATTGGCGAACTTGGCCTGCACCTGGTAGGTCTGCGCGGTCGAGAAGGAGGCGAGGTTGCCGACCTTGAGGGCGAGGAACAGGAGCCCGGCGATGCCGGCGACCACGAAGACGCCGACCCACAGGTCGATGACTGAGCGATTCATTGGTGGTTGCCTCCGGTGAACATCAGCGCGGTGAGGATGAAATCCAGAAACAGGATCGCGAGCGACGAGGTGACGACGGTGCGGGTCGTCGCACGGGAGACGCCCTCCGCGGTGGGCGGCGCGTCGTAGCCCTCGAACACCGCGATCCAGGTCACGGCGATGCCGAAGACCACGCTCTTGATGACGCCGTTCAGGATGTCATTGCGCAGATCGACCGCCGCCTGCATCTGCGACCAGAAGGCGCCGGCATCGACGCCGATCAGCTGCACGCCGACGACATAACCGCCGAAGATGCCCATCGCCGAGAACAGCGCCGCGAGCAGCGGCATCGAGATCACGCCGCCCCAGAAGCGCGGCGCCACCACGCGCGCGATCGGGTCGACCGCCATCATTTCCATCGCCGAGAGCTGTTCGGTGGCTTTCATCAGCCCGATTTCCGCCGTGATGGCGGAGCCGGCGCGGCTCGCAAACAGCAGCCCCGCGACCACCGGGCCGAGCTCGCGCACGAGCGACAGCGCCACCAGCACGCCGAGCGACTCCGACGCGCCGAAGCGCTGCAGCGTCTCGTAGCCCTGCAGCGCCAGCACCATGCCGACGAACATGCCGGAAACCAGGATGATGATGAGCGAGAGCACGCCCGCGAAGTAGATCTCGGCGGTCGTCAGCCGGAAGCGGCGCAGCGCCGTGCCCGAGTGCACCACCAGATAGGCGAGGAAGCGGCTCGCGAACCCCAGGCGCAGCACATGGAAGGTCACGCCGGAGCCCAGGCGCTCCAGCCGCGCGCGCACGTCGGCGACCCGCATTCCTAGTGGCTCGCCTGCGGCATGACTGAGCTCGCCTGCGGCCCGGGCGCGGCGAGCTCGAGGTCGGCGTCGTAGCTCGGCGCCGGGTAATGAAACGGCACCGGCCCTTCCGAGCTGCCGTTCACGAATTGCCGCACGAAGGGCTCGTGGCTGCGGCGGATCTCGTCGGGCCGGCCTTGCGCGATGACGCGGCCGGCGGCCATGAAGTAAGCGTAGTCGACGACGCGGAGCGCTTCCAGCACGTCGTGCGTGACGATCACGGAGGTGGCGCCGAGCAAATCGTTCAGCTCTCGGATGAGCCGGACGATGACACCGAACGAGATCGGATCGAGCCCGGTAAAGGGCTCGTCGTAGAGGATCAGCTGCGGGTCGAGCGCGATCGAGCGCGCGAGCGCCACGCGGCGCGCCATGCCTCCCGAGAGCTCGGTCGGCGCGAGGTGCGCCGCGCCGCGCAGACCCACCGCCTGCAGCTTCATCATCACCAGGTCGTTCAGCAGCTCATCGGGCAGCGCGGCGTGCTCGCGCAGCGGAAATGCCACGTTCTCGTAGACCGACATGTCGGTGAACAGCGCGCCGAACTGGAACAGCATCCCCATCTTGCGGCGCATGGCGTAGAGGCCGTCGATGTCGAGGCGGTGGATGGTGTGGCCGAGCACGCGCGCCTCGCCGGCGCTCGGGCGCAGCGCGCCCATGATGACGCGCAGCAGCGTCGTCTTGCCGCATCCCGATTGGCCCATGATGCCGACGACCGCGCCGCGCGCGATCTCGAGGTTGATGTCGCGCAGCACCGGGCGCGAGCGGACATAACCGAACGAAAGCTTGCGAATCTCGACGATTGGCTGCGCGGCGGGGGATTGCTGCACGGCGTAATATTATCGCGCATGCGGGAGGGACTCGCGCATTTGGAGACGGCGGCGCAGCCTGCGGTGCGCATCGCAGCGCTCGTCAAGCGTTACGGCGCACTCGTCGCGCTCGACAATATCGACCTCAGCATCGCGCCACGCGAAGCCTTCGGCCTGGTCGGCTCGAACGGCGCGGGCAAGACCACCCTGATCCGCTGCCTGCTCGATCTCACCGCGTCCGACCAGGGCCGCATCGAGATCTTCGGTGTCGCCGCGCGCGAAGCGCCGAGCCGCCTGCGCTTGTCGTATCTGCCCGAGCGCTTCCTGCCGCCGCATTACCTGACGGGACGCGAATTCCTGCGCACGCTCGCGGCGCTCGGCGGCGCGAGCTACGACGCGGCTCGCATCGGCGCGCTGATCGCGGAGCTCGAGCTCGAGCCCGCAGCCCTCGAGCGAGCGGTGCGCACGCTTTCCAAAGGCATGCTGCAGAAGCTCGGCCTCGCGGCCGCGCTTTCCCTCGAGCGTGAGCTCTACGTGCTCGACGAGCCGATGAGCGGGCTTGACCCTGCCGCGCGGGTGGCGGTGAAATCGGTGCTCAGCCGCTTGAGCCGGGAGGGCCGCACCCTGTTCTTTACCTCGCATGTGCTCGCCGACGTGGATGAGCTGTGCTCGTCGATCGCGGTCCTCGAGCGCGCGCGGCTGCGCTTTCGCGGCAGCCCGCGGGCGCTGTGCGAGGGCTACGGCGAGCCGAGCCTCGAGCGCGCCTTCATGCGATGCGTCCGCGATGACCGGCCTGCGCTCCGCGCCTGAGCGCGTCGCGCAGCCACGCGCGGCGCTGCTGCTGGTCGACGACGACCCGCTGATCGCCGAGGCGCTGAGCTTCGCGCTCGGCACCGATTACGCCGTGCACGCTTGCGCTTCGCGCGCCGCGGCGATCGAGCTGCTGCGCCGGCTCGATGCGCCGCCGCCGCTCGCCCTCGTCGACCTCGGCCTGCCGCCGACACCGCACCTCCCCGACGAGGGTTTCCAGCTGATCGCCGATCTGCTGGCGCATGCACCGCAGATGAAGATCTTCGTGCTCTCCGGGCAGAACGACGCCGCCAATGCGCGCCATGCGCGTGCGCTCGGCGCCTGGGAGTTCGTCGCCAAGCCGAGCGATCCGGCGCACCTGAAGCGCCTGCTGTCGCGCGCCCTGGCAGCCCCGGCGGGCGGCGACGTCGCGCTGATCGGCGACAGCCCGGCGCTCGCCAAGCTGAAAAGCCAGATCGCGCAGTTCGCCCCGGCGCCCTACCCGGTGCTGATCGAGGGCGAATCGGGCAGCGGCAAGGAAATGGCGGCGCGCAGTCTGCACCGGCTCTCGCCGCGCGCCGAGCGACCTTACCTGACGCTCAATTGCGCGGCGATCGCGCCGACGCTGGTCGAGCCGACGCTGTTCGGCTACGTGAAGGGCGCCTTCACCGGCGCCGCCGGCAACAAGTCGGGCTATTTCGAGGATGCCGGTGACGGCACGCTGCTGCTCGACGAGATCGGCGAGCTGCCCCTCGACCTGCAGGCGAAGCTGCTGCGCGTGCTGGAGAACGGCGAGTACCAGCGCGTCGGCGAGACCCAGCGGCGCACCGCCCGCTGCCGCGTCATCGCGGCCACCAACCGCGACCTGCGCCGCGAAGCGAAGCGGGGCGGCTTTCGCGCCGACCTGTACCACCGCTTGTCGGTGTTCACGCTGGCCGTGCCGCCGCTGCGCGACATGGACGGCGACAAGCTGACGCTGCTCGAGCATTTCCGGCGGCTCGCGGCCGAGCAGTCGGGCGTGCAGCCCTTCGAGCTCGACGCCGATGCAACCGCGCGCTGGCGGCACTACGACTTCCCGGGCAACGTGCGCGAGCTGCGCAATATCGTGATTCGCCTCGCGACCAAGTACCCGGGGCAGCGGCTGTCGCGCGCCGAGGTCGAGCCGGAGCTCGATCTCGAGGCGCCGGCGATCACGCCCGGCCCGCAGGGACCGGCGGCGATTACCGAGCAGGCACTGCGCCAGCTCGAACGCGCCGCCGGCTTCAACCTCGACCAGACGCTCAAGGCCTGGGAACGCGGCTACATCGAGGCGGCGCTGCGCCTGACGCGCGGCAACGTGAGCCAGGCGGCGAAGCTCCTGGGCATCAACCGCACTACGCTCTACAGCCGGATGAGCTCGGCGGAAGAGAAATAGCCCATGGCGCTCTACCTCGAGCATTTCGGGCTGGATGAGCCGCCCTTTCGCATCACGCCGCACATCGACTTTTTCTTCGACGGTGCCGAGCGCGGCGCGACCCTGGAAGCGCTGGCCTACGCGGTGCTGCATGACGAAGGCATCGTCAAGGTGTCGGGCGAAGTGGGCAGCGGCAAGACCATGCTTTGCCGCATGCTGATGGAGCGGCTGCCGCCCGAGGTGGAGACCATCTATCTCGCCACGCCATCGCTCGCGCGCGACGAGATCCTGCATGCGATCGCTGACGATCTGGAGCTCAAGCTCTCGGAACGGCGCAGCATTGCGCTGCGCGAGCTGCAGGAGCACCTGATCAAGCTCTACGGTGCCGGCCGGCGGGTGGTGATCCTGATCGACGAGGCGCATGTGATGCCCGAGGACACCCTCGAGCAGGTGCGGCTGCTCTCCAACCTCGAATCGAGCCGCCACAAGCTGCTGCAGATCGTGCTCTTCGGGCAGCCGGAGCTCGACGCGACGCTCGCCAAGCCGTCGCTGCGCCAGCTGCGCGACCGCATCACGCACAGCTTCCGCATGCGCCCGCTCGCTGCCGCCGAGGTGGCGAAATACCTCGCCTTCCGCATGCGCGCGGCCGGCTATCGCGGCCCCGACGTGTTTGCGCCGCGCGCCGCGAACCGGATCGCGCGTGCCTCGGGCGGCCTTACGCGGCGGATCAACATTCTTGCCGACAAGTCGCTGCTCGCCGCCTATACCGAGGCGGCTCACGCAATCACCGAGCGTCATGCCAAGGCGGCCGTCGCCGACTCGGAATTCGCCGCCGCGAGCGGGCGCCGGGCGTGGCGGCCGCTGTGGCTTGCGGCCGCCGGACTCGGCCTCGGGCTGATTCTGGGAGCGCTCATTCAATGGCTCGTCGCGAGCGCAGAGATGCCGGTAGTCCAGGCGCGAGTGGCACCCCCGATAAAGCGAGCACCCGCTACGCCGGCCGCGGTGCAGGACCTCGAAGCCCAGCTCGACCTCGAGGAGCAGCTCGATTCGATAGCCGCCATGGACGCGGCCGAGGCCGCGCCGTCGAGCGAGTCGCTGCTTTCGCAGAGGCAGCGCAGCCGGCTTCAAGCTTATGCCACCAGCGGCTACAAGCTGCTCTCGGAACGGCTGGCCGCGACGCGGGAGCTGCTTGACTCAGCGCCGGACGAGCGTTATGCGCTTGAGCTTTTTGTCACGGACAACCCGGAAGCCGCGCGCATGGAGCGCTTTCTGATCCGCGCGCGCGACCTGGTGCCGATCTCCGAAGTCTTCCTCATCCCGGTGGCAGGGCCGCGAAATCCGCGGCTGCGTGTGATTTACGGCACATTCCAGACCGAGCGCGAAGCGCGCGACGCCCTCACGCGCCTGCCGTCGAAATACCAGCAGGCATTTCGCGTCGCACCGCGGCGCTTCGCCGAGCTGCGCGAGCAAATGTAAGAAGCGGAAAACGCCTGCGCGACAGGCGCTTACGCCACTTTCCTAAGATCGCGTCCGTGTTATCCTTCGAGCCCGGAGGGAGTGGCGCGCGGATGAAGTGGGGAACCTCGGTAGTGATGGTGCTCGTGCCGTGCGTGCTCGCCGGCTGCGGCCAGGCGCCCATCAAACCCGCCGCCAATCACCTGCGCGCTGACGAGGCAAGCACCGCCGGCGCGATACCGCCGCCCGTGCAGGTGACGCCGATGCTGCCCAAGCCGAAGCCAACGCTGCGCCCCGAGACCTACAGCGTGGTGGTGAACAACGTGCGCGTGCAGGAGCTGCTCTTCGCTCTGGCGCGCGATGCGAGACTGCAGATCGATATCGACCCGAACCTCACGGGCAGCGTGACGCTCAATGCCGTCGACCAGACGCTGGCGCAACTGCTCACGCGCATCGCGCGGCAGGTCGATATGCGCTACGAGCTCGACGGCGACACGCTCGTCGTAATGCGCGACTCCCCTTTCCTGCGGGCCTACAAGATCGATTATCTGAGTGCGGCGCGCAACGTGAAGATGCAGTCCACGGCCTCGACACAGTTCGGCACTGCGCAGTCGGGCACCCCGAGCGCCACCGGCGCCACCTCGACGATCGATGTCACTGCGCAGAACAACCTGTGGGATTCCGTGGTGCAGAACGTGAAGGAGATTCTGCGCGAGACCGACAAGATCATTCCGGCGCCGGGCGCGGCGGCGCTCGCAAGCGCCGCGGCTGCCGTCGCGCCGGCAGCCGCCGGCACGGCAAGCGCCCCCGGCGCCGCGCCGCAGCCGCCGATCCCGGCGGCGCCGCCGATCCCTCAGCCAAGCGCGATCTACCAGGAAGCGGCCTCGGTCATCGCCAACCGCGAGAGCGGCGTGCTCTACGTACGCGCGACCTCCAAGCAGCACGAGAAGGTGCAGGAATTCCTCGACCAGGTGCTCGCCGGCGCCAAGCGCCAGGTGCTGATCGAGGCGACGGTCGCCGAAGTACAGCTGCGCAACGAATACCAGCGCGGTATCAACTGGGAGCGCCTGCGCAACCCGGGTCTGTCGGCCGGGCAGCCGGTGATCCAGCCCACGACCTCGGCGACTCCGGGGTTCAACCCCTCGCCTTTCTTCATCGGCTTCATCTCGAGCGGCGGAAGCTTCAACGTGACGCTGAAGCTGCTCGAGCAATTCGGCGATGTGCGCGTGCTTTCGAGCCCGAAGCTCTCGGTGCTCAACAATCAGACCGCCATCCTGCGGGTGACGCGTGACATCATCTACTTCAACATCACGCCTTCGGGCACGCCGGTGGCGGTGACGGGCGGCGGCACGGCGGTGGTGCAGCCATCGTTCACCACCACGCCCAACATCGCCGCCGAAGGATTCATGATGGCGGTGCTGCCGCAAGTGAGCGCTTCGGAGGCGATCGTGCTCAACGTGCGGCCGACGATTCGCCGCCGCGTCGACTCGGTCACCGACCCGAACCCGGCCCTGCAGGTGACGGCGAGCAACCCCAACGCCGTGCCCAATGTGATCCCGGTCTTCGAGACGCGCGAATTCGATTCCATGCTGCGCCTGCAGAGCGGGCAGATCGGCGTGCTGGCAGGGCTGATGCAGGACATCGTGGAGAACACCGATACCGGCATTCCGGGAATCCGCAGCATCCCGATCATCGGCGAGCTGCTGTCGAACCGCAGCGATCTCAGCCGCAAGTCCGAGCTCGTGATCTTCCTGCGCGCGACCGTGATCCAGGATCCAAGCCTCGACGGCGACTTCCGCGCGCTGCGTCACCAGGTGCCGGGCGAGGATTTCTTCTCCAAACCCAACCCGGGCAAGCTCGCGCCGCCGCTGCCGCCGAGCGGCTGGCCCGCGCGTTGAGCCCGCGCCGCGCATGAGCCTGCTGCTCGAGGCACTCAAGAAGGCCGAGAGGGCCAAGGAAGAGGCGCAACGTCGCGCGCGCGGCGACAGCGCGGGCTCCGGCAGCGCCTCCGATGCACCTGCGGCCGAGCGCAGGATCGTCGTGACGCGCGACAAGCTGCCCGAGATCACGGCGCCGCTCGAGATCGTGGCCGAAGACCTGGTGCCTCCGCCGGCACCCCCGAGCGCACGCCCAGCGCTCGAAATCGCTCCGGAGCCGCAGCCCGCCAAGATGGCACGCGCGCGCGGCGCCCAGGCGAGCCCCGAGGAGCAAGCCGCCTCCCGGGCAAGCGCGAAGAAGGTCTTCGAGGCCAAGTTCCGCGAGCCCAATCCGCGCATGCCGTTCTACGTCACGATGGGCGTGCTCGGCGTCTTCGCGTTCGGCACCTTGATCTATTTCTGGTACCAGCTGCGGCCGCCAGCCTCGCTCGTGAACCTCAATCCGCCGCGCCAGAGCGACGCCGGCCCGCCGAGCGCCGGCGCCAGCCAGCCGGCAGTCGTCACGCCAGGGCCCGCCGCTGCATCGAGTGCGATTCCCGGCCTTCCCGCAACGGTGGCGAAAAGCGCCGCGCCCGTGCCGGCGCCCGTTGCTGCGGCGCCGGCGGCGAGCGTCGAGCCGCAGGTGGAGACGCCGCGGCTGCGGCCCGTGGAGCCGCGCCGCATTGCTCCAGCGCTGCCGGCGCCCGAAACCACCGCCAGTGTCTCGCGCAATCCGCCGCAGGTGCATCCGAAGGTTGCGGCCGGCTATGCGGCCTATGCCGCCGGCGATCTAAGCGGTGCCCGCAGCGCATACGAAGATGCGCTGCGCGAGGAGCCGGCGAACCGCGACGCGCTGCTTGGGCTTGCGGCGCTCGACGTGCGCGGCGGGCGCTACGAGAGCGCCGAAGCGCTGTACCTGCGCGCGCTGCAGATCGATCCGCGCAACGGCGACACGCAAGCCGCGCTGATCGCGCTTCGCTCAGGGCGCAGTGATCCGCTGGTGACCGAAAGCCGCGTGAAGACCTTGATCGCCGCCGATCCGACGGCGCATGCGCTGCACTTCGCCCTCGGCAACCAGCTCGCCGCCCAGAGCCGCTGGGGCGAGGCGCAGCAGGAATACTTCAAGGCCTACGTCGCGGACCCCGACAACGCCGATTTCGCCTACAACCTCGCGGTGAGCCTCGATCACCTGCACCAGCGCCGCCAGGCGCTCGAGTATTACCAGCGGGCGATCAGCCTGGGCGAAAAGCGCGGCGCCGGTTTCGACCTCACTTCCGCCCGCGCCCGTGCCGCCCAGCTCGCGCTCTAAAGCCGCCCCGCCGATGAATTCGCCCGGCAATCCGCAAGCGAAGCGCCATCTCGGCCAGATCCTGATCGACCAGGGCATCCTGACGGAGGACCAGCTGCGCATTGCGCTGCTCGAGCAGACCAAGAGTCACGTGCCGGTGGGGCGGCTGCTGGTGCAGCTGGGTTTCGTTTCCGAAGCGACGCTGCGTGACGCGCTCTCCGAGAAGCTCGGGCTGCAGGCGGTGGATCTCAGCCGCATCATCGTCGACCCGGCGGCGCTCAAGCTCGTGCCGCGCGAGATGTCGCGGCGCTACCGCATCTTCCCGGTGGCGCTCGACCGCAGCCAGAAGAAGTTCATCGTCGCGCTCGCGGACACGAACAACATCGTCGCGCTGGACCAGCTGCGCGCGCTGCTCACGGGCGACTACGAGCTCGAGCTGCGCATCGCCGGCGACTCGGAAATCGAGCGCGCGATCGAGCACTATTACGGTCACGAGTTCTCGATCGACGGCATCCTGAAGGAGATCGAGACCGGGGAGATCGACTACAGCACGGTCGCCGAGGGCGACGAGTACTCCCAGCCGGTGGTGCGGCTGATCTCGGCGCTGCTCGCCGACGCGGTGGAGCGCGGCGGTTCCGACATCCACTTCGAGCCCGAGCAGAACTTCCTGCGCATCCGCTACCGGATCGACGGCGTGCTGCGCCAGATCCGCTCGCTGCACAAGACCTACTGGCCGGCGATGGCGGTGCGCGTCAAGGTGATGGCGAAGATGAACATCGCCGAGACGCGCGCGCCGCAGGACGGCAGAATCTCCGCCACCATGTCGGGCCGGGTGGTGGACTTTCGCTGCGCCAGCCTGCCCACGACGCACGGCGAGAACCTGGTGCTGCGCATCCTCGACCGGCAGAAAGGCATCGTGCCGCTCGACAAGCTCGGGCTCGAGGAGTCGCAGCTCGAGTTGCTCAAGCGCATGATCGCGCGGCCCGAAGGCATCATTCTGGTCACCGGCCCCACCGGCAGCGGCAAGACCACCACGCTTTACTCGATCCTGAACCACATCAACTCCGACGGCATCAACATCATGACGCTGGAGGATCCGGTCGAGTACCCGATGACGCTGATCCGGCAGACCTCGGTGTCGGAGGCGGCGAAGCTCGATTTCGCGAGCGGCATCCGCGCGCTGATGCGCCAGGACCCCGATGCGATCCTGGTCGGCGAGATCCGCGACCACGAGACGGCCGAGATGGCGTTCCGCGCGGCGATGACCGGCCACCAGGTCTACTCCACGCTGCATACCAATTCGTCGGTCGGCGCCTTCCCGCGCCTGCTCGATATCGGCATCGTCCCCGACATCCTCGCCGGCAACATCATCGGCATCCTCGGCCAGCGCCTGGTGCGGCGCCTGTGCCGCACCTGCCGGCAGTCCTACGACCCCGACGTGCGCGAGCGCCGCCTCCTCGGCATCACGCCCACCGAGCCGGCGGCGGTGTTCCGCGCGGTCGGTTGCGACCAGTGCGACTACCAGGGCTATCGCGGCCGCCAGTCGATCATGGAACTGCTCAAGATCGATTCGGCGATCGACGAGCTGGTGGCGCGCCGCGCCACCGCGCGCGAGATCCTCGGCGCCGCTCGCGCCAACAGCTTTCGCACCCTCGCCGACGACGGCGTGCGCCTGGTGCGCGCCGGCGTCACCAGCCTGGACGAGGTGATGCGGGTGGTCGACCTGACCGACCGGATGGCCTGAGGCCGGCGATGCCGCTCTACACCTACAAGGCGGTCGATGCACGCGGCAAGCACGTCATGGGCCGCGTCGAGGCGCTGAACCTGTTCGACCTCGAGCAGCGGCTGCTGCGCATGGAGCTCGACCTGATCACCGGGGCGCCGTCGCGACAGAGGTCGGCGCTGTTCGGCGGCCGCGTCGCACGCCAGGATCTGATCAATTTCTGCTTTCACCTCGAGCAGCTCACCACCGCGGGGGTGCCGGTGCTCGACGGGCTGGTCGATCTGCGCGACAGCCTCGAAGCGCCGCGCCTGCGCGAGGTGGTGGCCGGGCTGGTCGAGTCGATCGAAGGCGGCCGCAGCCTGTCGCAGGCGCTCGCCGAGTTTCCCGAGGTGTTCAGCAAGGTGTTCGTCAGCCTGGTGCGCTCGGGCGAGCAGACCGGCAAGCTCCCCGAGGTGCTGACCGGCCTGACCGAAACGCTGAAGTGGGAAGACGAGATCGCCTCGCAGACGCGCAAGCTGCTGATGTACCCGATTCTCGTCGGCACCATCGTGCTCGGCGTGACCTTCTTCCTGATGCTCTACATCGTGCCGCAGATGGTGAGCTTCATCCGCAGCATGGGCCAGGCGATTCCCTGGTACACGCAGGCCCTGATCTTCGTCTCCGAGGGGCTGCGCAGCTACTGGTGGGCGGTGCTCGCCGCGCCGTTTGCCGCCTGGTATGCGCTGAAGCTCGCGATGAAAACCAATCCGGCGCTCGCCTACGCGGTGGACAGCTACAAGCTGAGGATGGTCATGATCGGGCCGATCCTGCGCAAGATCATCCTGTCGCGCTTCGCCACGAGCTTTGCCATGATGTACTCCTCCGGCATCACGGTGCTCGACGCCATCCGCAGCTGCGAGGAGATCGTCGGCAACAAGGTGCTCGAGCAGGCGCTGCGCACCGCCGGCCAGCAGATCGCCGAAGGCAAGAGCCTCACCGTCGCCTTCCAGGAGCTCGACCTCTTTCCGCCGCTGGTCGTGCGCATGCTGCGCATCGGCGAGAACACCGGCGCCCTGGACAAGGCGCTCACCAACGTCACGTACTTCTACAACCGTGATGTACGCGACAGCGTCGCCCGGCTGCAGGCCGCCATCCAGCCGGCGCTCACCCTGGTGCTCGGCCTGCTGCTCCTCTGGGTGATGATGGCGATGCTCGGCCCGGTGTACGACTCCTTCACCAAGCTCAAGTTCTAGCCGTGGCGAAGCGCCTGATCCTCTATCTCAGCGCCGACGAGCACTCGCTCTATCGGGCCGAGCGCACGGCGCTCGAGCTCGAGGCGAAGTTCAGCGCCGACGAGGCGGGCCTCAACGCCTTCCGCGACTACCTGCGGGGCGCGCGCGGCGCGCTGTTCGCCGTGCTCGCCGACCTTGCCGGCGAGGACTTTCACGAGGAGCAGATCCCGTCTCTGCGCGGCTCGGACCGCGAAGCGCTGCTCGCGCGGCGCCTCGCGCAGCGCTATCGCGACACGCGGCTGGCGGCGGCGTTGTCGCTCGGCCAGGTGCTCACGCCCGAGCGGCGCAACGAGCGCGTGCTGCTCGCCTCGTTCACCAACACCCAGCAACTCTCGCAGTGGCTCGATGCGCTCGAGGAGGCGGGTGCGCGCCTCGCCGGCGTATATTCCGCGCCGCTGGTCGCCCCGGCGCTCGCCGCCGCGCTCGGCGCGCGCGACGCCCGCGTGCTCCTCGTCAGCGCCAACCGCGCCGGCCTGCGCCAGTGCTACGTCGAGAACGGGCGGCTGCGCTTCGCACGCCTGGAGCGCGTGGGAGAGCTCGCACCCGCGGCGCTCGCCGGGTTCGTCCGCTCGGAGACGCAGCGACTGGTGCAATACCTGGTCACGCTGCGCGCGCTGTCGCGCGAAGCGGGCCCGATGCAGGTGCTGGTGATCGCCCCGCCGGGCGGGCGCTCGACGTTCGAGCAGGCGCTGCACTCCGACGCGCGCCTCACGTTCCGCACCATCGATTACGCCGACGCCCTGCGCGCGGTGAAGCTGCGGCGGCTGCCCGAGGCTGCGGGCCCCGAGGCTTTGTTCGTCCATCTCGCGGCGCAAAGGCCGCCGCGCGAGCAGTTCGCGAACCGCGATGAGCGCCGCCGCTACCTGCTGTGGCAGCTGCAGCGCGGCGTCGTCGCCGCCGGCGCGGCGGCGTTCTGCCTGTGCGCGCTGATCGGCGGCAGCCGCTGGCTCGACGTGATCAGCGTGCGCAGCGCGACCACGGAGCAGCGCGAGCTGGCGCGCACCGCCGCGCAGCAATA
>Ga0075436_100001671_pt1 | contig 15159 bp, 13 predicted proteins | sample RhiMethybrSRZTD5_FD_75303 | JGI IMG/M metagenome (GOLD analysis project Ga0075436, IMG submission 75303) | Populus rhizosphere microbial communities from Tennessee, USA - Rhizosphere MetaG P. TD hybrid SRZTD5 | ecosystem: Host-associated > Plants > Roots > Rhizosphere > Soil | place: USA...
GCAGCTCCTCGCCGCCGCGGCCGAAGACGAACGGGTCACCCCCCTTCAGCCGCACAACAAGGTGTCCCTCGAGCGCGAGCTCGACCAGTCGCGCGTTTATCACCTCCTGTGCGACGCTCTCGCTGGAGCCCCCGCGCTTGCCGACGGGCTCGAGGCGCGCATCCGGCCCACACAGCGCCAGCGTCTCGGGCGCGACCAGCGCGTCGTGCAGCACGTAGTCCGCATCGAAGAGGAGCTCGCGCGCCTTCAGCGTCAGCAGTCCGGGGTCACCTGGGCCGGCACCGACGAGGGCGACCCGTCCGCGCGGCGCGCTCGAGCGCTGCGCAATGGCGGCCGCGAGCGCCTGGGATTCGGCCGCCCTGCCTGAGGCGATCAGCGAGCGCCCCTCGCTCTGCAGGAGGCGGCGGTAGACCTTTGTCTGCTCCGCGATGCTCACGCCCTGCTCTCGCAAGCGGCGGCGCAGCCGGCCGACCAGCGCGGTGAACGGCCCCCACTCCCTTCCGAGAAGGCGCTCGATGCGCAGCCTCAGCTGAGAGGCGAGGAACGGGCTCTCGCCCGACGTGGAGATGGCGATCACGACAGGGTCCCGGCGCACGATCGCCGGCGCTATGAAGCGGCACCGCTCAGGCCGGTCGAGGACGTTGATCAGAATGCCCGCGGCCTCGGCCTCCTCCCACGTCTTGCGGTTCACCTCCGCGTCGCCACTCGCGTCCACCACGAGGCGCGCGCCCGCGAGATCTCCCTGCCTGTAATCGCGCGCAGTCAGGCGCTTGACAACCGCGCCCGCCTCCGCGAGCAGGGCTGCCTTCTCCTCAGCCAGGTGATCCTCGCCGAGAACCACGCAGGGCTGACCGGCGAGGTCGATGAAGACCGGGTAGTACCTCAACGCCGTTGCCTACCGTCCGGAGGGCGGGAAAAACAGGACGATTGCCACCAGGCCCACGGTCACCGCAACGACCAGGGGCAGCAAGGCGATCCGGACGAAGTCGCTCCAGCGATATCCGCCGAGCCCCTGGACGATCATGTTGGTCTGGTAGCCGATCGGGGTGATGAACGAAGCCGAGGCACCGATCAGGATTGCGATCACGAATGAGCGCGTCGACAGGTGGGCCTGCGCCGCGGTAGCGATCGCGATCGGAAATGCCAGCACCGCCGCCGCGTTGTTCGTGACGAGCTGAGTGATGATCACCGTCGCGATCAGCACGCCGGCGATGATTCCCACCGGACCGAACTGGTGCAGCCCGTCGATCAGGACGGTCGCGCACGCCTTCGCGAGTCCACTCTTGCCCACCGCGGCCCCGATGCCGAAGCTGCCGCAAAGCACGACGAGCACGTTCAGGTCGATGTAAGACCGCGCCTCCCATGGCTTCACGACTCCAAGGACGACGACCGCCGCGGCCGCCGCCACCGAGGCGACGAGCACCGTCGTGACGCCCGACATGACCGCGACGAGGAATGCGATCAGCACGATGTTGACGACGAGGCCTTTGTTGCGGCGAAGCGGACCCGCGACACCATCTGGGCTGGCGACGAGGGCAAAGGCGCGACCCACGTTGGCGCTGCGGCGGAAGGTCGGTGGCGCCAGCACCAGGAGAACGTCGCCCGCGCGGAGGGAGACGTCGCCGAGCTTGCCCTCCACGTGCTCGCCCGAGCGATGGATGGCGACCACGGCGCCCCCAAAGCGGGTTCGGAACTCGGACTCGCGCAGGGTGGTACCTACCAGCTCGGAGTTGCCGCCGATGACCGCTTCGTAGAAGCTGCGCTGCGGCCCCGACTGCGTGGAGAACCGCGGGTCGCCCGCCGGGCGCAGGCCGGACATACGGTGCAGGTCGACCACCCGGGCGATGTTGCCCGTAAAGACCAGGCGGTCGCCTTCGGCCAGTCGCTGATCCGGGCCGACCGCCGCCATCGTTTCGCCGTTCCGGCTGAGCTCCACGAGAAAAACCCCGTCCAGGTGGCGCAGGCCGGCTTCGGCGACCGTGCGGCCCGCCATTTCTCCGGCGGCGACCGTCATCTCGACGGTGAAGGCGCGCAGGTCTGAAATCTCTTCCTCCGGCCCGGAGCGGTCCCGGACGAGCCACGGCGCCGTGATGACGACCGTCGCGATCACGGCCACGGCCACGGCGAGCCCCACCGGGGCGGGCTCGAAGAGCCCGAGCGGCTTCTGGTGAGCAGCGCTCAGCAGGGCGGAGATCACGACGTTCGTCGTCGTGCCGATCGCGGTGATCAGACCGCCCCCGAGGATGGCGAGGTTGAGCGGCAGCAGATACCAGGAGGGCCGGCGGCCGGTGCGCTTCGCCCAGGCCGCCACCAGCGGCGCGGTCATCGCCGTGAGCGGCGTGTTGTAGATCATGGCCGACATCGCGGCCACCGGAACCGTGAGCCTGGCGAGCTCGACGCGACCCGGTCCATTCCCCTGTCTTGGACGGTTGCTGAGGAGCCGGCCCGTCAGCCCCTCGAGCGCCCCGGTCGCAAGCACCGCCCCGGCCAGGACGTAGAGCGCCGCGATGGTGACGGGCGCCTCGTTGGAGAAGCCGGACAGGGCTTCGGTGGTCGTTATCACGCCGGGCGCCACCAGCGCGGCGACCGCCGCCATGATCGTGATCGGCGCCGACAGCCGCTCGGTGGCCAGCACCACGACCACCGCGACCACGACGGCCAGGGTGTACCAGGCCTGCCAGGCCATCAGGCCTTCACGTCCCGAGGGCGGGCCTGGGTCGGCCAGTGGATGCTGCATTCCTTGATCTCGTTGTCCTCCCACCACCAGCGGCCGGCGCGCTCGTCCTCGCCCGGCTTGGTGGCACGGGTGCACGGCTCGCACCCGATCGAGGTGTAGCCGTTGTCGTAGAGCGCGTGATAGGGGACGTCGTTGTCCTTGATGTAGTCCCAGACCTGCGCCTTGGACCACTGCGCGAGCGGGGCGATCTTTGCAATGCCGCCGTGCATAGGGTCCGCCGCCACGGTGTCGGTCTGCGCGCGGGTCTTCGCCTGCGAGCGCCGGACACCCGTGATCCACGCTTTGCGTCCACGCAGGGCGCGCTCGAGGGGCCGTGATTTGCGGATCTCGCAGCAGAGGCTGCGCATCTCGATGGACCGGTAGAAGAGGTTGATGCCTTGCTCCGCGACCATCTGCCGCGTCTCCTCGGCGTCGGGCGAAATGACGTCGATCGCGATCCCGTACCGGTCGCGCATGCGGTCGATCATGTCGTAAGTCGCCTGCGGGAGCCGTCCAGTGTCCAGAGTCAGGACGTGAAAGTCATCGCGAATGCGCGACGCCATGTCGATGATCACCGACGACTCCGCCTGGAAGCTCGCGACGATCACGACGTCGGGATACGTGTCGTAGGCCCACCGCAGCACGTCCTGCGGCGTGGCGTCCTGGAAGGCGTCGAGACTGGTGGCGGGCGAGCTCACGCGGATGCTCCGCTCAGGGTGCGCTCTCGCAGGGCGTCGAAGCCAACGCGCTCCACCCAGTTGCCGAAGCCCTCGCCCGCGTCGCGGCCGGCGCGGAACTTCACGAACAGAGCACGCAGGAGACCTGGGATCTCGCCCAGCGGCACGTTCGGCGCGTAGACGCGGTTCAGCCGCGTCCCGTCGAAGTCACCGCCGAGCATCACGTCGTACTTGCCGAGGGTCGTGCCGACGAACCCGACGTCGCCCAGGTACGGCCGCGAGCAGCCGTTCGGGCACCCGGACATGCGGAAGCTGATCCGTTCGCCCGCGAGGCCGAGCTCGTCGAGGTGCGCGGCGATGCGCCGGATCAAGCCGGGGAGGGCCCGTTCGGCCTCGGCGACGGCGAGACCGCAGGTCGGGATGGCCGGACAGGCCATGGAGTGGCGTACCGCGTTCGGGATTCGATCGACGGGCATGATGCCATGCTCCGCCAGCAACTGCTCAACCCTTGGTTTGTCGGAGGGGTCGATCCCGGCCAGGATCACGTTCTGCTGGGCGGTCAGGCGAACCTGCGGGCGGAGCTCGCCGACGATCGTCCGCAGCCCGGTGGCCGAGCGCACCTCGCCGGCGTCGGCGATGCGGCCGTTCTCGATGAACACGCCGACGTACAGCCGGCCGTCGCCCTGCTCGTGCCAGCCAAGGTGGTCGCCGACGGGCTTCCAGCTCAAGCGCTCGGGCGCCCCGAGCGCGAACGGCAGCCGCGCCTGCACCTCGTCGCGAAACCAGGCCAGGCCGCGGTCGGCGATCGTGTACTTCAGGCGCGCGTGCTTGCGGTTCGTACGGTCTCCGTAATCGCGCTGCACGGCGACGACCTCGCCCGCTGCCGCCACCACCTGTTCGGGTTCGACGAAGGCGAGCGCCTGCGCGATCGCCACGAAGGTCGCGGGCTTGTTGTGCGTGCGGCCCAATCCGCCGCCGACCAGCACGTTGAACCCGCGCACCCGTCCGCCCTCGCCGCGCATCGCCACCAGCGCAAGGTCATGCGCGTAAATGTCGACGCAGTTGTCGCCCTCGAGAGCGACGGTGGTCTTGAACTTGCGCGGCAGGTAGCGCTCACCGTAAAGAGGTTCCACCTCTGGCTCGGACGTTTTCACGACCTCGCCGTCGAGCCAGATCTCGTGGTAGGCGCCGGTGCGGGGTGTGAGCTCGCTGACGATCGCGGCGATGTGGCGATCGACATCGGCGTGAAAGTCGTCGGCGGCCGGCTCCGGGCAGCACATGATGTTGCGCTCGACGTCGCCGCATCCGCCCAGGGTGGTCATGAGCGCCTCGTTGATGGTGCGGATGGATCGCTTTGCGTCGCCCTTGAGCACGCCGTGCAGCTGGAAGTCCTGCCGGGTCGTGACGCGCAGGGTCCCGTCGGCCCAGCGGCGGCTGATCTCGTCGTGCGCGAGATACCCCTCAGCAGTCATCACGCCACCCGGGATCCGGGTGCGGATCATCAGCTGATGATGCTTGTCCAGTCCGCGGGCGCGCGCCTCCTTGCGCCGGTCGCGGTCATCCTGCTGATAGACGCCGTGAAACTTCAGCAGCTGCTCGGTGTCGTCGGTGAACGCCGGCAGGCCCTCATCCGCGAGCTCCTCGGCAATCTGCCCGCGCAGGTGCCGGCTGCCCGCCTTGATGGATTCGTTTTTCGAGAAAGCGTCGAGGTCTGACAAATAGGTGCGCCTCCACTGATGTGTGCTGAGCCGAAACGGCGCGAGCCCGCGCCGGGCCCGCAAGAGAGATACGGCTAGCTACAGAAGCAGCTGGCGCAGCGCGCGTAGTCGATCGCCCGGCGGCGGGTGAGCAGACGTCCGGGAACGCTCGACATGCGCATTGGAGGTTGAAAGGTTAGCGGAAGCAGGTTATTCCGCGCCCTTAGGCTTTGGCGCCGCTGACCGCGGTGGCGACCCCGAGCACCACGTAGGTGGCCGCGCTGGCGCGGGCCGTCCGCTTCTGGGCGACGCGGCTGCGCAGGAGGCGGCCGCCCAGCGCCGATGAGGCCATCACATAGGACGTGTCGACCGCCAGCGCGACGCCGATGTAAACCGCCCCGAGTATGGCGACCTGTCCCGCGATGGGGCGCGAAGGGTCGATGAACTGGGGCAGAAAGGCGATGAAGAACAGCGAAACCTTGGGGTTCAGCAGCTGGGTCACCAGGCCCTGCGCGAAGAGCCGGCCGATTGGGGCTGCGCGCGGAAGCTCGACCGCCTCGGCGTGCCGCCAGCGCTGGATGCCGAGATAGACGAGGTACACGGCGCCGCCGACCCGCAGCGCCGTGAGCGCGCCGGCGGACGCGGACAGCAGCGCGGCGACGCCGGTCGCCACGGCGACCAGCCAGACGAGCTCGCCCGACTCGATTCCGAACATCGACGCGAACCCGGCGCGCCGGCCCTGCGAGACCGCCCTCGCGGTGACGTACAGAACACCCGGGCCTGGCGACACGGTGATGACGAAGACAACGATGGCAAACCATGCGAGGGCAGGCATCTCCACAATGAACCCCGTGCAGGCGACGGACATTTCCCGGCGGCTGAAGGTCGCGGACGGGGAGTCGCTCCACATCATCAACGCGCCGAGGCCCCTTCCGTCGGCGGCGGCGCCGGCCGACGTCGTGCTCCTGTACGCGGGCGGCAGGGTCGAGCTCGAGGCCAACGCCTCGGCGGCCATGGACGCGATGAAGCCGGGCGGGCGGCTGTGGGTCGCATACCCGGCGGACGGCTCGGCCGACCTCAACCGCAACCACGGCTGGGCGGCCCTGCATCGGGCGCGGATGACCGCAACCGAGGAGTCGTCACTCGATGACCGCTGGGACCTGACGCGCTTTGAGCCGCTGGCCGCGGTGGCAGGCGCGGAGATACCGCCCGCGGACATGCTGCCGGTCGGCCGCAAGGCGCAGCCTCTCTTCCGCATCGCGCGCGCGGTGGCGATCCCCCTGTTCCATCTCGTGTTCCGCTTCGATCTGCAGGGCCGCGAGATCATCCCGGACACCGCGTATGTGCTCATCGGCAACCACCTCGGATGGATGGACGCCATGAGCCTGATGCTTCTGTTCCCCGCCGAGCCCCGCATCCACTTCCTGGCCGACCCCACGTCGATGATGCGCAACCGCCCGCTGTGGCTGCTGGTCCGAGCCGCGGGCGGGATCGTGCCGGTGGATCGTGCCCAGCGAGACCACGCAGTCCTTTTCGCCCAGGTCCGGAAGTGTCTCGACCGGGGCGGCGTCGTCGCCCTGTTCCCGGAGGGCGACGTTGGGCCGGCGGAGGGGCAGCTTCTTCCTTTCAAGAGGGGCTTTGCGCGTTTCGCCCTCGACGGACGCGTCCCGGTGCTGCCCGTGGGCCTATCGGGGATGCGGGAGCTCTGGCTCGGCAAGCGGCTGATCGTCCGGGTCGGCAAGCCGATCTCGACGGAGGGCCGCACGCTCGACGAGCTGGTGAAGGCGGGCCGGGATGCCGTAGCCGCGCTGCTCCCCGAATACCGCGATCCAGGCGGTCGCAAGCCCCTGCGCCGCTGGCTTACGGGGTTGTTCTAGACCCCACCCTAGCCCTCCCCCGCTGCGCGGGGGAGGGGAGAGCTTCGACCCGCCTCGTTCCTCCCCGCTTGCGGGGAGGTAAGGAGGGGACGTGTCCTCGACTCTAGGCCTTGACCGCCTCCGGCTCCCAGGCTTCTGTGAACTGGCTGTTGTAGAGGCGATGGTAGAAACCCTCGCGCGCAAGCAGCTCGGCGTGATTGCCCTGCTCGACGATCCGGCCGCCATCCATCACCACGATCGAGTCCGCGTTGCGGATGGTCGACAGGCGATGCGCGATCACGAAGCTCGTGCGCCCATGGCGGAGCTGCGCCATCGCCTGTTGGATGAGCACCTCGGTACGGGTGTCCACGCTGCTGGTCGCCTCGTCGAGGATGAGGATGCTCGGGTCCGCAAGGAACGCGCGCGCGATGGTCAGCAGCTGGCGCTGGCCGGACGAAAGGTCGGACGCGTCGTCGTCCAGCACCGTGTCGTAGCCGTGCGGCAGAGTGCGCACGAAGGAGTCCACGTGTGCGGCCTGCGCGGCGGCGATGATCTCCTGCTCGGTCGCGCGCTCCTTGCCGTACGCGATGTTGTCGCGGATCGTGCCGGCGAACAGCCACGTGTCCTGCAGCACCATGCCGAAGTTCCTGCGCACATCGTCGCGGGCCAGCTCGCGGGTGCTGACACCGTCGAGGCGGATGGCGCCCGAATCGATGTCGTAGAAGCGCATGAGCAGGTTGACGATCGTCGTCTTGCCGGCGCCGGTCGGACCGACGATTGCGATCGTCTGGCCCGGCTTCACCTGCAGGTTGAAGTCGGCGATGAGGGGCTTTTCCGGCTCGTAGCGGAAGTCGACGTGCTCCATCGCCACGTCGCCCGTCGCCTCGCCGAGCGCGGCGGTGATGACATCCGGCGTCTCCTCGTCAGCGCCCAAGAGCTCGAACACGCGCTCAGCCGAGGCCAGGCCGGACTGCAGCAGGTTCAGCTGGCCGGCCAGCTGCATGATCGGCATCGTGAACTGCCTCGAGTACTGGATGAACGCCTGCACGTCGCCCAGCGACATCGTGCCGGTCGCCACCCGGTAACCGCCGATCACCGCGATCGCGACGTAGTTGATGTTCCCGAGGAACTGGACCGCCGGCTGGATGATGCCGGAGAGGAACTGAGCCTTGAAGCTGGCCTCGAACACCTTCGTGTTGTGGCGGTCGAACTCGTCCTGCGCCTTGCGAGTCCGCCCGAACACCTGCACCAGGGTGTGCCCGGTGTGCATCTCCTCGACGTGGCCGTTGAGGCTGCCCGTCCATTTCCACTGCGCGGCGAACTGGGTCTGCGACCGCTTGCCGATGACGATGGTCACGACGACGGTGGCCGGGATGATGACCAGCGAGATCGCGGCGAGGACCGGGCTGATCCAGATCATCATCGCGAGCACCCCGATCACGGTCAGCGTGGAAGAGAGGATCTGGCTGAGGCCCTGCTGCAGCACGGTCGACACGTTGTCGATGTCATTGGTGACCCGGCTGAGCACGTCGCCGTGGGAGTGACTGTCGAAGTACTTCAGGGGCAGGCGCGACAGCTTGGACTCGACGTCGCGCCGCATCCGGTAGACGGTGCGCTGCGCAACGCCCGCCATGATGTAGCCCTGCCCCCAGAGGAACAGCGCTGAAAGCACGTAGAGGCCGACCGCGAGCAGCAGCGTGTCACCGAGGGCCGTGAAGTCGATTCCCTTCCCGGGAGTGACGTCCATGCCGGAGAGCATCTGGGCGATCTGGCTCTTGCCGTGCGCGTTGAGGAATTCGATGGCCTGGGCCTTCGTCACCCCGGGCGGGAACATCTTGCCGACGATGCCGTCGAAGATGATGTTCGTCGCGTTGCCGAGGATCTTCGGACCAATGACGCTGAAGGCCACGCTCACCGAGCCGAGCAGGACGACGAGCGACAGCAGCCGCGACTCAGGCTTCAGCCGCCCGAGCAGCTGACGAAGGGTCTTGCGTACGTCGCGCGTCTTCCCGGCCGGTGGGCCGCCCATGCCCATCCATCCGCCGCGCATCCCACCGCCGCCCGGGCCGCCCGGCCGCGCTCCGTTCTGGGGTCCGCCGCGGTTGATCATGCGACCGCCGCCTGGCCCAGCTGCGACTCAACGATCTCGCGGTAGGGCTCGCACGAGGCGATGAGCTCGTCGTGCTTTCCGATGCCGGCAATGCGGCCGTCGTCGACGACGATGATCCTGTCGGCGTGCATAACGGTGCTGACGCGCTGGGCGACGATCAGCACGGTCGCCTTGCGGGTTTCCTTGCGCAGGGCCGCGCGCAGTCGCGCATCGGTGCCGGCGTCCAGGGCCGAGAAGCAGTCGTCGAAGAGGTAGATCTCCGGACGCTTGACGATGGCGCGCGCGATCGCCAGGCGCTGGCGCTGCCCGCCCGACACGTTGGTGCCGCCCTGGTCGATCTTGGCCTCGAGGCCGCCCTCCATCTCGCCGACGAATTCGCGCGCCTGCGCGACCTCGAGGGCGTGCCAGAGGTCTTCATCGGTCGCGTTCTCGTTGCCGAACCGGAGGTTGGTCGCCACCGTGCCGCTGAACAGATATGCCCGCTGGGGGACGAGCCCGATCCGGCTCCAGAGCCCTTCCATGGTCTGGCGCCGCACGTCCACGCCGTCCACGAGCAGCGCCCCTGAGGTGACGTCGAAGAAGCGCGGGATCAGGTTGAGCAGCGTCGTCTTGCCGGAGCCGGTGCCTCCGATGATCGCGGTGGTCTCGCCGGGCCTGAGAGTAAAGGTGAGGTTCTCGAGCACCGGCTTCTCACCGCCGGGGTAGCCGAAAGTCACGTCCTGCAGCTCGACGGTGCCCGTGGCGCCCGCCGGCGTGACCGGCTGCGCGGGCTCGCTGATCGCCGGGACCGTGTCGGCGACCTCCTTGATGCGGGCCGCGCTGGCCTCCGCGCGGGGTACGAGGATGACGAGCGCGATGGCCATCATCACGGACATCAGGATCTGCAGCACGTACTGCATGAATGCGGTCACGTTGCCGATCGGCATCTGGCCGCTGTCGACGAGGTGGCCGCCGAACCAGAGCACTGCAACTGTCGTCAGCTGCATCAGAACCATGATTGCGGGGAACGCGATCACGAAGATTCGGTTCACCTGCAGCGTGATGTTGGTCAGGTCCTGGTTCGCTGCCTCGAAGCGCTGTTCCTCGTAGCCGTTCCTGATGAACGCGCGGATCACGCGCACGCCCATGATCTGCTCGCGCATGACCTGGTTGATGCGGTCGATCTTGACCTGCACGACCCGGAACAGCGGAACGCCTCGCCAGAGCATGAAGGCGACGATCAGGCCCATCAACGGAATGACGACCAGGAGCACCGCCGAGAGCTGAAGGTCCTCGCGAACGGCCATGATCGCGCCGCCGATGGCCATGATCGGCGCCATCACCAGCATCGTCAGCGCGATCTGGAGAAAGATCTGGATCTGCTGCACGTCGTTGGTGTTGCGGGTGATCAGAGAGGCGGCCCCGAGCTTGTTCATCTCACGCGCCGAGAAGGTTTGAACGCGACCGAACACCAGGGCGCGGAGATCGCGGCCCACGCTCATCGAGGTGAACGATGCGTAGTACACCCCGACGACAGCGATCACGCCGAGCACCAGCGTCACCGCGAGCATCACGCCGCCGGTGCGCCAGATGTACGGCAGGTCGCCCTTGGAGACGCCGTTGTTGATGATGTCCGCGTTCAGGTTCGGCAGGTAGAGGCTCCCGATCGCCTGGATCAAGACGAGCACGCACACGAGCACGACCTGCTTCGTGTAGGGCTCGAGGTGATTGCGTAGGAGCTTTACCAGCACGGCGCTGTATGATACAACAGACCTAGATGATTAAGGCGGCCAAAACTATTTTCAAGCGCGACCCGGCGCTCGAGCCGGTGATGACGGCCTTCCGGAGATTCCGCTCCAACGCCTTCGGCGGTGCGATGAACCTCGAATTCTTCGTCCGCAACAACCTGACCATCGCCCAGATGCGGGCCATGTACGCGATCGGGCAGGCCGGCCGTCTCAGCGGCCGCCAGCTGGCGCGCGAGCTCCACGTCTCCCCTGCCGCCGTCGTCCCACTCTGCGACCGCCTCGAGCGCGACGGTTATGTCAACCGGGTCCCCGACACGGCGGACCGCCGCGTCACGTGGCTCGAGCTCTCGGACAACGGGAGGAAGACCATCGAAGAGGTCGCCTGGGCCAGCCCGTCGCGCATGATGCGCGCGCTGGCGCGCCTGGAGCTAAGGGACCGGGAGGCCCTCATCCGGATCCTCGACAAGCTCGCCGACGAACTGGAAGAAAGCTCGCCGCCAATCCCCTCCCCAGCCTTGCGGGGGAGGGCCAGGGTAGGGGTCCGCGGAGCCTAGATGGCCCTCATCCGGTTGTTCTTCGCGTTGTGCTCGAGCTCGGCCAGGCCGAGGGCCTCGAGGAGCGGCGGCAGGTAGACGCCGAACCGGCCGCGGAGGCCCTTCTTCGTCCCATACCAGCCGCCGACCGGGTTCTTGTCGCTTCTGCCCCAGGCCTCCACCGTGCCTTCGGCCGCGGGCTTCTGCTCGTCGGCGCCGCCGAGCGGCATCCAGTCCCCGTGCTTCTTGAGCATCGCGTGGAGGTCGTCGACGGCGCGCCACTGGTAGCGAAGCTGGGTGCCGCCGACCTGGCAGACCAGCGCCGGCGGATCGGACGAATCGTCCCGCCACATCTGGTAGTCGGAAGTCCCCGGCGGTGTCTTCAGCTTCCAGGGATCGTCTTTCGTGCCTTTCGCCATGACCTTCCTCCCGTTTAGCGCTCTGCGGCGGCGAGCGCAGACTCGATGCAGCGGACCAGTGCTCGCGCCGACTCCGTGCTGAGCTCGACCGCCACGCGCGCCTGCGCGCCGGCGTCCTCGCGGATGAAGTCGATGTTCAACGTGTGCTCGAGCGGCGTGAAGTATGGGTGGTCGACGTAGACGCTTGCGTGGCTCAGCCCAAACCAACCCTGCGGGCCCTTCCCGCTCCCCTCGACCGGCGTCTTCTCGGTCACGTACGAGCACATTGCTTTCGTCCCTCCTTACGCGAGATATCGCCCGAACCACTCGAAGATGAGCTTCCAACCCTCGGTCGCGGCCGCCTGCCGGTAGCTGGGCCGGTCCGGCGAGAAGAACGCATGGCCCGCGCCGTCGAACACGTGGAATTCGTGGGTCTTGCCCAACCGCTTGAGCTCTGCCTCGATCTGGCCCACCTCCTCGACGGTGGGGTACTTGTCCTCGGCGCCGAAGAGGCCGAGCAGCGGGCAGCGCATGTCCCTGGCACGGTCGATCACCGGCGTGAACTTCAGCCCCATGTTCTCGGGCGGGCTGCCGATCACGAAGGCGCCGTAGCAGTCGACCGCGGCGTTGACGTCCAGCGTGCACGCCGCCAGGAACGACTGCCGGCCGCCGGAGCAGTAGCCGATCACTCCCACCTTTCCGTTGGAGGTGGGCAGCGATCGCACGTGCGCGATTGCGCCGGCCGCATCAGCAAGGAAGCGCTCGTCTGGAACTCCGCCCTTGGCGCGCGCCGCCGCAGCGGCGTCGTCAGGGCTCGCGTCCGGACCCTCCCGGTGATGCAGGCTCGGGCAGATTCCGATGTAGCCGTTCGCGGCGAACCGCCGGGTGATCTCCTTCGTCGACTCGTCCCATCCCGGCATGTGGTGGATGACCAGCACGCCGGGAAACGATCCCCCGTCAACCGGCTGCGCGAGGTAGGCCTTGATCTGGTCGCCGCCGTGGCCGCTGATGCGGATTGTCTCGGCCCGGAGGTCGTCCTTCACCTCGCGGCTTCGCGCTTCGCGGCCGGGTGGACCTCGGCCGCCTCGGTCTCCTCGTGCACGTATTTGCCGCCGCGCATGTAGGACGCGGCCGCGGCGATGAGGCTCGCGATGATGGAGAAGCTGAGCACGAGGACCAGCCCGTGCTGGAAGGGACCGGAGATCAGCGTCGGGAAGTACGACTGCCCGGTCAGGCGGGCAGCCTGCTCGGGCGTCACCGTGCTCAGGACCGGGCCGAGCAGCGTGCCCAGCGGGTTGTAGCCGAGGAACGACGCGAACAGGTAGCTGATCGGGGGCAGATCGGCCAGACGATGGGCGACAGCGGCGGGCACTCCATTGCTCGTGAGACCGCCATAAAGCGTCGCCGGCACGCTCTGGTTCAGGCCGACGATCATCAGCGTGAAGAACAGGCCTATCGACAGCGGCAGGCCCACGTTCATGAACGTGACGCGGATGCCGGACGCGACACCGCGGTCGCGCGCCGGGACGCTGTTCATGATCGCGGCCGTGTTGGGCGACGCGAACATGCCCATCGACACGCCGTTGAGGAAGATGATCGCTGCGAAGACGGGGAACGAGAAGTCGGCGGGCAGCAGCATCAGCAGCGCGAAGCTCGCGGCCGCGAGGATCATCCCGCCCGTCGCGAACGGCCTCGCGCCGTAGCGGTCGGAAAGCATCCCGGAGATCGGCCCGGCGACCAGGAATCCAAGGGTGAGCGGCAGCATGTAGATGCCTGCCCAGAGGGGGGTCTCCGTGTAGTTGTAGCCGTGGAGCGGCAGCCAGATTCCCTGCAGCCAGATGACGAGCATGAACTGGAGGCCGCCGCGGGCCACGGAACCGAGAAGGCCCGCGAGGTTGCCCGCAGTGAAGGCTCGGATCTTGAAGAGGTCGAGGTGGAACATCGGGTCCGTGACCCGCGTCTCCCAGTACGCAAACACGCCCAGGATGGCCAGGCCGCCAACGACCAGACCGATCACCTCGGGGTTGCCCCAGCCCATGTCGGAGCCGCCGTAGGGCTGGATCCCCTGCGTGACGCCGATCAGCACCATCGCCAGGCCCACCGCGAATGTGAGGTTGCCGATCCAGTCGATGCGCGCTCGCCGGCGGACGCCGATCTCGCGCAGCTGCCAGAAGCCCCAGATCGTCCCGATGACGCCGATCGGCACATTGATCAGGAAGATCCACCGCCAGTTGACGCTGGCCAGGATTCCGCCCACGACGATGCCGAGGAACGACCCGGCCATCGCCGAGATCATGTTGATGCCGAGCGCCATGCCGCGCTGGTTCGACGGGAACGCGTCAGTCAGGATCGCGGCCGAGGTCGCCATCAGCATGGCTCCGCCGACGGCCTGGATCATGCGCAGCACGATCAGCTCGATCGCGCCGGCCGAGCCCTGGCTCCAGACAAAGGAGAGCCCGATCGCCGCGACGGTGAACACCGCGAAGCCGATGTTGTAAACCTTCGTGCGGCCGTACATGTCGCCGAGGCGCCCCGCGGTCACCACGAGGACCGCCGACACCACCATGTAGCCCATCAGCAGCCAGAGCAGGTAGCTGAAGTTCGCGGGATCGAGGGGGTTGATGTTGATGCCGCGGAAGATGACCGGCATCGCGATCAGGATGCTGGTCGCGTTGACGGTCGCGATCAGGGTACCGATGGTCGTGTTCGACAGCGCGATCCACTTGTAGGCGACGCGGCCTTCGCTCTTCATCGTTCCTCGTCCTTTGCGGCCGCGAATCCGCGGGCGAGCTCGGCGAACCGTGCCAGGCTCGAGGTCATCGCTCGGCGCTCCTCGCTCGACATCGCCTCGACGGCCAGGAGCACGTCGCTGCCCTTGAACACTTTGCTCTCGCCAAGCACACGCTCACCCTGCGCGGTGAGCCGCACGTCCACCCGCCGGCGATCTTCGGCGTCGCGGCTGCGGGCGACGAGCGCGCGCTTCTCGAGGCGGTCGACCAGCCTGGTGACGGAGGCGGGCGAAAGACCGACCTCCGCGCCGAGGCGGCCGACGGTCTGCGGTCCGCCGCGCAGGCGGTGCAGCACCGAGAGCTGAGTCATGGTGATGCGCGAGATCTGCCACAACCTGGCCTGCACCGGCTCGGCGAGGGTGATCGCGTCCAGCACAGCCAGGATCGCGGCCTTGGTCTCGTTGGACGTGGAAGCAGGAGCAGAGATAGTTGTCGCCACGGCAATATTCTACCGCCCGGCAAATAAAGGCCCTTCGGCTGATATGCGCATTTCCGCCGGAATGAGGGGCGCAAGGTGGCGGATATGCGCATTTCCGCCAGGGGAGAACGGGGCGCGCGGGGCACCAGGCCCCGCGCGCTCATGAGATCTCGGCTTACTTCACGCCCGCGAGCACGGCCGCGTCGTAGGTGTCCATGGTCTTGAACTCCTCCCAGAC
>Ga0075436_100001672_pt1 | contig 15158 bp, 35 predicted proteins | sample RhiMethybrSRZTD5_FD_75303 | JGI IMG/M metagenome (GOLD analysis project Ga0075436, IMG submission 75303) | Populus rhizosphere microbial communities from Tennessee, USA - Rhizosphere MetaG P. TD hybrid SRZTD5 | ecosystem: Host-associated > Plants > Roots > Rhizosphere > Soil | place: USA...
CACCCCCAGAGCCTCCGGTGGACCCCCTGCCCTACCCCCATAGCCGGGGGGGCCGCCACCGGGGGGGAGGCTCGGCTCGGGTTAAGGGGTGTGGGGGAGGGTCGAAGCGCGTGCGTGGGCACAGGGCGCGGCCCGAGCCCCGGGCCGGCCAGTCGAGCGGCTCGGAGGGCGCATGAGGGCGCATAGGGAGTGCTCTGCCAGTCGGCCATCGAGGGCGCCATCGGAGGGCCACACTAGGCGCGCGCCATGGGGCGCCCAGCCAGGGCGCGGCCGCTCCTCCGGTCAGTCTGCCAGGACCTTGCGCCAGACGTTCGATGCAAGGAGGAGGCACGGAGGAGGCACGAGACAGCCAGGGCGCCCATTAGCCAAACTCATCAACAGGGCGGATTCTTACTATGTGCTTATACCTCGTGAACGTCGGTCGATTGTCCTTGCTTCGTGCCAATGACCTATGTCTAATAAGCATAGGCAAGGATTGATAACTGAATAGCCTGTCTACCTGACATCGGTCGAGCGCTCGATGACACGAGCACGCACGGTCCTCGATGATAGGGCGCCTAACTGCATCAAGTCCGGAAGGGAGGGCGCCTGACTCGCGAGGAGTGACCACGACACAAGGTCAGGGGAAGGATAGGCGCAAGCCGAGTATCGAACGTGGATACTCCTGTCTTGCGTAAGCGCTTGTGACAGGAGCGCTTACAGGAGGACAGCATGGCAATAATTCTGTTTGTGATCGGCGCGAATGTTTGGATGTTGACATTCGCCTATTTACGCTCGACATCGCAGGAGTCACTCTAATGTGGACGAAAAAAATCTACACCGTCGTCTGTCACGCGTGTGGCCGATTTCACGAACTCGAAACGGAGTTCTTATCATCGTCTGTCGCGTGCTCGTTTCCATCGACGTTGGAGCCGAATCGCTCATGGATGATACCCGCCCTAGCGTGCCCGGACTGTCGGGCGATTGTGACCACTGACCGAAACACGCATCCGATATACCTCGCATGGAAAAACGGCTCCAGTCCCGAAGCGCGCGCGCGCATGATGGCCGAGTGGCCGAGTATCGAGCCGCTCGTCAAGGCACGTTACGACAAAGAGAACAACTAAACGGAGGACAGCATGATTACGAAAGCACAAGCAATCGCGCTCGGCGCCAATCACTGCGGATCAACATGTATTCATTACACCGGCCGCCACAACTGCACACGGATCATCGGCAAACGCGGAGGAGTAACGGAGCGGATCACGGCCGTTAGACCGAGTGGCCGATGCCAAACGTGGAAAACGAGACCGGAGGAGTTCAGACTACCGGTCAAGTATGGATTGTATGAGCACGCGGAAATCACGCATCGAAACGCGGACGAGTGGCACGTGGCGAGCGATTGTCCCATACGCCAGACACTCGCGGACACTCCCGACGAAACTATCGGCGCCGATATCCCCAGCGCTGAATAGTCGTGCATTGCGGTCTGGCCAGTCTCGGCCAGTCCGGAGGGCATTGACATGAGAGAAGTAAGAATTGCCAAAGCACATAACGCAGCGCTCGAAGCGCGCGAGATTGAGGTATGGAAGGCACGGCCGGAGCGCTATTTCGGATACTTCTCGTTTCCAGCCGAACAGTTGCCACTGTTTGGGAAGCCCCGGCCGTATCGCGCAAATTTTGAGCCGCTGCTTCACACGTATATCAATCAATCGACACCGGACGCGCCAGGAGTGGCCAACGTCGCGACAGTTACGGCTTGGACGGGAGTAGTGCTCGGCCACATCACGCACGCGCGAGTCTATCGCCACAATTTCGGCGCCCGATTCGTCAGTCTCACGATGCAAGGCACGAACGGAGCGAAGTATTACGGCCGTGCGTCCTATGACTGGGGACAGTGCATCAATCTGCGGAAGTGCAAGTAAGTCGCACCTTGCGGCATCGGCTCCGGGTTCGCTCGGAGCCGATAGCGGAGGGTATCGACGATGCAGTGGACAAAGATCGCGAGTGTAACAACGGGAGGAAAGCCGTTTTTCTATCGAGCCTATGACAGCCAGGGGAATTGGCTGGCATCGGTTATCTGGAATCGAAGCATGAGAGCTTACGCGGTCGAGGTGCTCTTAATTCTCGACAATGACGTAAGAACTGGGCGCCTTGCCCGGTTTGCCTCAACTGTCTCGCAAGGCAAACGGTTCGCGCGAGAGCTTACAGGAGGGTAACGACATGAGCGAGAGATATCCGAGTATCAAGGCGTTGATGCAAATCAAGGACGTAACACGAGCGGACGCCAAACAGATCCGCGCGGTGATGGCGTGCCCCACGCTGGGCGTCGGGCCGACGCGGATGCAACAAATTGACAGCATCCTGAGAACATGCGGCGTCGAAAGAATCGAACGCGGGCACGGCCGGAAGTCTCCGGCGATTGTCTACTGTAACGCCGGGGACACTTACGCGGTAACAGTCCTCCGCGTGCGGACGCCGGACGGCTGGCGGTTTCGTGTCGGATGCTGGGGGGACATTGTAGAGCGAGGGAATTATGAGTAACGAGTATCCATTCGATGACTTGACGCCAGGGCGCCCAGTGCCGGACGCATGGCGGAGGAGGGAACCATGCGAGCGCTAACGGTGACTTACCACGGCCGGACGTTCCGGCTAACGGAAATCGAGCTGCAATACTGGGCGGCGTTTGGCGCTGTCCCGGTCAACTGGTAGAGGAGGAGACATGCGATACGAGAAGGACATCATTCGCGAAGCAAAGCATCTCCAACGTTTGATGACGCGGCGTCGGGCGCTGCTGCGCGAGCTGCGGAAAGTGAATGCCGACATCCGGACGCAGAAAAAACACTTCCGCGCGGTTGTCGCGTCGATTGAGGACTGGCAGCAGTCCGGCGCGGAGTCCAAAGTCATCGGCAATCGAGCCGGGGAGTAACCAAACCATGAAACTACTCGCACACGTAGTCGAGAGACCCTCCGCGTTTGACTCCCCGGCGAATTACATCGGAGAGCGGGAATTCCCCGGCTGGTATTGCGTCCTCACACGCAACCGGGACAGCGGCGTATTAGCCGAATCGAATTTCCGCTCGGCCTTGCGCGGGCTTGGCGGCGAGAGTGACACCGTAGCCGTTCATCGCTTCGGGCACTGGGCGTGCGGATGGTGGGAAGCGTTGGCCGTGCTCGAAGGCACGCCAGCCTATACCCAAGCGCTGGCACTGACGGAGAAGCTCGAAGACTATCCGGTTGTCGATGAGGAGGACTTGAGCACGCTTGAACGAGAGACGGCCGATACCATCTGGCGCGATTGTTACAGCGTCAAAGAGCGGATCAACTACATCCGCGAGCACGGCGCGGAATTCGAGTTCCGCGACTATGCCGACATGCGGGGCTGCGTCCGGGGAGACTATTTCGCCGGATACGCTTCTGAACTGTGCGAGTGAACTGTAATCATTACACCCGATGTGGAGGGTAGCATCATGCCGCGAAACGTTCGGAACTTTTGGCTAGAGCTGACAGTTGACGGGAAAACCTCGCGAGTAGAGACCGGCCCGCAAGCGAGAGACGGCGGGTTCAGGCTCGTGATTCTACAACGCGACAAGGGCGGCATCATCCGCGCTATGGAAGTGGACGGGCGCGCGACATCGATGGGCCTCGTGCTAGAGGCGACCGCCAGTCACGACAGCGGGCCGGAGGATACCGGCTTGCGACAGATTCAGGTCAGGACAGAGCGCTAGTCCTCGCTTGCGGCATGGCCCGGAGGCATCGCGCTTCCGGGCTATAGCGGAGGTGAGAGGCGCGCGGGGGTCGCACCGTCTAGCCCAGGTGGGCGCGACGACATCAGACGCTATCCCCGGCACCGTGTGCGACCACTGCGGCGTAACCATCATTCCCGAGGAGCCCAGACCATGACCGACTATCCCGAATATCAACACCGTTACCGCTCGACGCGGGGCTGTCCTGCGCTGGGCTATGGCCCCAAGGCGCAGATCCGCGTCGATGCGTGTCTGCACTACATCCGAGGCAATCACGCGCCTTACTTCAGTGTGACGGCGGATGTCTATATCCCCGGCCGGAGAGACATCGAAGCGTGCGGATGTCTGCATGATGACATCCTCAAGTTCTGGCCGAAGCTGGCGCCAGTCATCGCGCTACATCTCTCCGATGACAAGGGCGTGCCGATGCACGCTGAAGCGAACGGTTGGTATCAGCTCGCGGGTTACTACCAGACCGGCGGGCGCTACCATGCAGGCAATAGCCAGGGCAATTATCCGCGCCTCGATGGCAGTGTCGGACCCTATGGCCAGACGACAGAATACCGCTGCCCGACGCCAGACGAATGCCTGCAACACTTCGCGGATCACGTCCGAATACCGCTCGATGCGGCGCGCGAGCTGGCCCCCTACTGGCGCTGCCCGGATGATTGGCACGCCTCGCGGCGCTGGTTTGGCACATGGCTGGCCGCCCAGGCGCCACGCTTCCAGGCGGAGGCGGATGCAGCGGTCGAGCTACTTGACGCGCTCAATGCTTCCCAGGCACAGGCCAGGGCGGCGCGGGAATCCTCGCAAGTGATTGAGAAGACAGGAGGTTAGCAGACATGGAACCCGGAGTTGTTTACGTGATTGACTATCGGTGTCGTGACTTAGGTTACGGTGTCGAGGGAGGCACTATCGAGGCGTTTTGGACCGGCGCGATTGATACCTGGGGGAAGTTCACCCTTCGGCCAATCACCGGCGAAGCGCCGTTGTATCTGTTCCGCGATGAAATCCTGGGGGCTCGGCCGGTCTCCAGGCGGAAGCGGCGCATCATCCCACAGGAGGCGACATGGCCCACCGTCTAAGCATGGAACTCGAAACGCGCACTGTCCGCATTGGCGGGCCATGGGCCAAGCTCACTGACCGAGACAACCTCGCGGCAGCAGTCGCGAGCTGCGGCCCAGGCTACCAGCTCGTGGCCATGTTCCCGGCCGAATTCGAGCGCCAGCGGGAGACCGATGGCCCGAGGCGCTACCGCATCACCGAAGTCATCATCGTCTGCCAGCGAGGCCGGACGGCCCAGGGGGCGCTATGACTGACGAGGTGAAGGCCACAGCAGACCGCATCAACGCCCAGCTCTATTATGAGGGCGCGCGGCGCCACATCGACGGCGAGCTGTGGCGGGTGGTCTCGGAGTTCATCGAGCACGATCCGCGCGTCGTGCAGGTCGCGCTCGAAGCCAGCCTCCAGCTCATGGCGGTCACATGGCTGGCGACGTATCAGGCGCTCGACACGTCACATCCGGGGGCGCTCGACCGGCTGAAGCGCTTACGGGAACATCTCCTCCGGCAGCTTGACCTTGTGCGCCAGATACTCGCGAGCGCGGCGCCAGACGTGACAGCGGAGCAATTCGGGCTCGTCCAGGCGCCGAAGACACCCCCGGACTCGGGAGTGTAATCATTACAGGTAGTGGTCGCTGGCGGGGGGAGCCCATCATTTAGTCGTTGACTCCCAGACATAGGTCACTATAGGATCGGTCCTCGTTGATTCCGTTCATCACTGGAGAAAAGAGACCTCAATGACACCCACAACAGACAACCTCGTGCAGCTCGACCCCGCCGTGATTCTGGCGGATGACAACATTCGGTTCAACCTGAAGCGCTCGCAAATCGACAAGCTCGCGGGCGATATCCTCGACTATGGCGGCGTCCACACGCCCATCGAAGTCGAGGCCCTGGCCAAGCCCACCAAGGAGGGCAAAACCCACCGGCTGACGGTCGGCCACTACCGCCACGCCGCCGTCGAGAAGCTCAATGCCGAATCGGCCGCAGGCTTGACGCTGCCTGCGCTCGTGCGCGCCCCTGGCGACGATGTGGCCCGCCTCAAGCGCCAGCTCAGCGAAAACGTGGACCGGGAGAACCTCTCGCCCATGGACATGGCCGTGGCGATTGACCGGCTGCTCAAGGCCAAAGTCGCACGGAAGGACATCCGCGCCATCTTCTCCCGGCCGCTCGGGAAGAAGGGCCAGACCTACGCGCCCGCCTCTAATGCGTGGGTCAACATCGTGCACCGGCTGCTTGAATTGCCGAAGGCGATGCAGGAGAAGGTCCACGATGGGCGCGTGGGGCTCGCGGCAGCCTACGAGCTGAGCAAGGTCAGCCCCGACCGGCGCGCGGCCGTCTTGGAGCGGGCCGAGGCCGAGCGCATGCGCCAGCTCGGCATCGAGGAGCGCGACGAGGAGAAGTTCTTGGAGACCGAGCGCAAGGCCCTGGAAATCCAGGCCAAGGCGGATGAAGTGGTTCAGGCCGCCGAGCAGGCCAAGGTCGAGCAGGCCAAGGCCGTCAAGCTCGTGGCCGAGAAGGAGGCCGCCTTCAAGGTGTCCGCGAAGGTCCCGGCTGACTACCTGTCGCTGCCCGAGAAGGAAAAGAAGCTCATCGCGGAGAAGCGCGGACAGGCGAAAGCGGACCTCGAAGGGGCCAAGAAGCTCGCCAAGGAGGCCGCCAAGGCCGTCGAGAAGCTGACGGAGAAGGCGAAGGACGCCCAGGAGACGGCCGCCGATAAGGCGAAGCGGCTGCTCGAAGCGCGCAAGGCCAAGGCGAAGGACGCCAAGAAGGGCAAGCAGGTCGGGCCGCGCGATGTGAAGAAAGCAGCCAAGGCCGAGGGCGCCCAGGAGGGCCATGTGGCGCTCAACGCCTCGGAGATGCGGAAGGCCATTGCCGAGCTGAAGGTCGCGAGCTACCCGACCGTGACGGCCATTGCCGAGGCCATCGAGTCGTGCTTCGGGGGTGTCACCACTCCGGCCCAGTGCTTGCGCGCCCTGGCCGAGCTGGTGAAGGAGCCGAATCGACCCAAGGCCAAGGTCAAGACCGCAAGCTAGGACGCTGTAATCAACGTGTAATCGTCGGTCGATTGACTCGGGGCGCTAGGAGACGACACCTCCTAGCGCCCGTTTTTTTATGTCAGCGGATTAGTGACGTAGCGCCCCTGAATCGTGAAGGTCTCCCCCACGCGGAACTGCGCGTCATACTCACGATTGACATACTCCGCGACCCGCAGGTTGTCTTCAATGATGCGGAGCACTTCTCGCATCATCCAATCTGTCACGAGGAGGTAATTGGACTGGACCGAAGGCAGGAAGATCCGCTTGGCCCCTGGCACCCACAGTAAGCGCTCGATGTCCAGCTCGGCGGCGAGCGGCGCCACGGCTACGGCCGCAGCGCCCAGGCCGAGCACCCGCAGGAAGGCGCGGCGGTCCATGACTCAGTGAATCGGCCAGCCGATGAATGAGGCGGTCAGGAACGCGAGCCCTGCCGAGAGAAGGCGTAGCCGGTCAGGCGCGGGGTCCTTCATCCAGGCCCCGATGACAAAGAGGCACAGGGCGAGCAGACGCAAGATGAGTTCGACAGTCGCGACAGGGGTCATGGGGGTCCTCCTAGTGTTTCCACTTCCGGGCGTTGAGCGCGAACGTCGCTTGTCGGCGCCGTGCGGGGTTCTTACTCCGCTTGGCGGCTTGGAGCTTCGCGAGCGGAATCTTCGCGCCCTTCTTCACGCCGAGGGCCTTGTGCAGTCGCCCCTTGTGACTGGGCTTGATGGACGGCGCCGTGCTCGATGTTTCGAGCTGGCCCTTTTTGTTATACGTCGTGGTGCGAACGGCCATAGGTCCTCCAGCGGGCAGTCTACCGCAGTCGGGCGCCGGTGCGGGGATGAAGTTTGTAGCCCTGGCGGTCCATGCGTCTGGCCCGCACCTCGGCCTCGAATTGGCGCGCAAGCTGGAGCGCAAAGGCGCGGCAGCGGACGCAGGGCGAGACGCCAGCCGGGTATTCGCAGGTATGCGGTCCCCAGGGCGAGCCGAAGGCGCAGGTAAGCGGCTCTACCGTGCGGGGCACTGCCAGACGCCTCCGCCCCACGCCATGGTCAACGTGGAGTCGCCTCGGAGCCAGCGGTCAAAGGTCTCGGGGTCATCGGTCGAGAGGATCGCGCAGTGGCACTGACAGCGTGCCTCAAGTGAGCGCTGCTGATGGTCGGCGGCCTTGTGGATGCCGCACATCCCGGCGATGGCTGCGAGGCTCACGATGAGCACTTGAAGGCCGTAATTCATGGCCAGAGGAGCGCGAGGGCGCCCAGGAGGAAGACGGCGAGAGTGACGGCGCCAATGAGGATGTAGAAGGGATCTGGGGAAAGCCGATAGTGGAATGTCATCTACGTCTCCTTCGTCTGCGGGGCGGGCGAGGCGTCACAGAGATCGTAGACGTAGCGGATCGCCATCGCCGCAATATGCTCGGCCTCTTTTCGCGCCTCTGATGTGCGGCCGGTATCCGCCTTGACGTGCTCCCACAGTTCCTCGAACTCCTCACGGATGACCGAGGAACCTTCATGCGGTCCATGCATCGGCGCATGTCTAAAGATGGCCTTTCGCACCGCTAGGGCGACGCCAGCCAGAATGTCATCGAGGCGCAGATCGTCCACGATGCCATCGCCAACATGATCAGGCACTCCCATTCACTTCTCCTTCTGCTGGGCTGGCGAGGCGTCGAGGGCCGCTATGTCGAGCAAGCCTAGTAATCGTTTCACGACAGATTCGACAGTTGTCGCGTCCTTTGGTAGCAGCAACGCGGACACACACGCCTCGCGCATCATAGAGAATCGCTTCGCCGCCTGCTCACCAAATTGTCGCGCCTCATCTCGTGCCTGCGCCAGCGTGCGGACGGTCTCGCGCAGGGCGTCACACTCTACGCCAAGCGCGTTGATCGCATTATCGAGCGCCATCCATGTGGGCTTGTCATATTGAGAACGCCCCACGGCATCCGTCCATAACTGGTGCAAGAGCCGATGGAGCGTCAGGCGCGTCGGCTCCGTCATCGCGGCACCTCATCACTAGGCGGTATGCTAAGTAGGGACTTCATCAACGCTAGGGCCGGAGGCGGCTCAAGCCACTGGATACCGGCCGTCTTGAACAGTGGCCCCATCATCCAGGCTTCGACCAACCCCACGAGCGCCCAGGCCGCCTCGCGGAGCTGGAGCTGCTGCTCAATCCATTCCCGCTGGTGGGGATGGCAGTTCTGGCCATGCTGCGGGCATTCAGGGATGAGCGCGAGCACGGCATTCGCACTCGCGAGCAATTCTTCCGTGACGCGCATCTCCTCCCGTAGCCGAGTCTCGACACACGCCTGACATTCACACGTCGCCATCTGATGTGTCACCATTACGCCCCCGCCTTCCCCCGACACGTCGCGCATTCGAGATACGTCTTGCCGGTGCGGAAGTTCACGAACACCGGGCGCCCACACTTCCGGCAGACTGGCTTCCGGGGCCTGGGCCGGTGGGCCTTGGGCTGGCGCACGTAGAGGGCACGCGCACGGCCCATCTCAGCGGCGCCCTGCAATCTCGATGTCGTCATAGACCTCGAATCCCGGCCACGACGCCACGACAGCCGGGTCCATTTTGAACTGCGCCGTCACGGCGGCATCGTGGATTTGCAAGATGTGCACGGGAATCGAGCGGTCTGAGACTCCTGTGAGCACCGCATCCAAATCCACCACACGCCACTTCTTCACCTTGCGCCCCACGCTGCTGGCTGCCTTGACGGCAGTGGGCTTCGGCGCCTCCTCGGCTTCAGCCGCCTCCTCTTCGAGCGCCTCGCGTGCGGCCCGGAGCTTCTCGCGCATCGGCGCGGTCCTGGCTTTGGCTTCAGCCTGAGCTTTGGCCTCCGCTTGCCGCTTCAGTTCGGCCGCCTTGCGCTCGCGCTCCGCCTCCGCCTCCCGTAGCAGCCGTGCCTCCTCCAGCTTGTAGTCCTTCATCTCGCCTTTGACGGCCTTCTCCATGGCTTCGAGCGGCCCGTCCACCTCGCGATTGAGGGCGTAGAGCGCATCGAGGCCCTGGCGAATCGGCCGGATGGCGGGCTCAATCTTCGAGGCCCATTTCGTGCGGGCCTGCCGAATCCGACTGAGCAGACCATCGGCTTCGAGGTAGTCTTCGGCGGTCTTGACCTGAAGCGCCTTCACCTCCTCGACCAGTGGCGTCGTGAGGGCCAGCCCCTCACGCTTCATCTTCGTTTTGACGACGGCGGTTGATTCGGTCATTGGTCAGACTCCCAGTCAAAGCCTCGCATCTCAGACATCCGGCCCTCTCGGTATTGCTGCTCAAGTTTCGAGTGGTCTTGATTGAGGTAGACGTTCATGTCCCTCCGAAACTCAAGGAGCATAGCTTTCGAGGGGCTCCGCCTCAATCGCCTTCGGGTCAGGACATCGACGAGTAGCACCACGAACAGCCCGACCGGCACAGCGAGGCCGAGCGCGACGATGACGAGGCCGAAGGCTGTAACCATTACAGTCCCTTACCCAACGGAATCGCGATGGCAGCGTTGGCCGTCATCACGGCCTCCCGCACCTTGCGGATAGCCGCCGAGCGGTCGGCACACTTCGGCGCGTACCGGAGAATCTCGTAAGCCAGCACCTTCGCCGCCTCTCGAATCGAGGCGTAGTGCTGGATCTGCTCACTCGTTGGCGCATGATACGTGAACGTCTCCTCAAGAGCTGCTGCTTCTACCGTGTCCATGTCAGTCCTCCCGCTCGTCGCCATGCAGTTCCTTCCCCACCTTACGGAATTCCTTAATCGTCTCGCCTAGCGCCTTCCCCATCTTTGGCAACCGGCTCGGGCCAAAGATGATGAGTGCGATGATGACGATAACGACAATCTCCGGAGCGCCGAGTCCCATCATGTCAATCCTCCTCTGTATCGTGCTCGACAAACTGAGGCCGAGCGCGAGTGATGTCATTGAGACGCTCTCTGAAAGGACTCCTGATCGCCCGCTCATACTCCTCGGAGTCAACGTGGAGGAATCGTCTCCGCTCCGCCCGCCGCTGGGCCTGGGCCTTGGTATTGGCCTGGGCCTTGGCACGAATCTCCGCCAGCGTCATTGCAGGCTTGACGCCATAGGCAATCGAGCCGTCATCGAAATGCACCTCGACATCCGTAGCGCCTTCGAGCAGCCGGAGACCCTTGATGGCGAAGTCCTTCTCGGGAATGACGGTGGCCTCCTCGACTGTGGTGCGATGCCCAAGCCGCTCCCTATCCGGCGCCCCGAGCCACACGCGCGTATTCAAGAGCTTCGGCGCGTGATACTTAATCCGCAGGAAGTGCTCGCCGGTAATCGCAGCGGTCTCCTCGGCCGTGGCCGTGCGGATGTTCCGGACGGCAATGTCCCCGCTCGGAATGAAAATCGTCTTGGCCCCAGGCACCCACAGGAGCTTGTCGGGGTCAAGCATCGTGCCTGCCGTGAGCGCCGCCGCGCCCCCGAATAGGACTTTGAGAAAACTTCGCCGCTCCATTACAGCCTCCCCGTCACGAGCCACCACAATCGAGCCAGGATACTCCCACTCAAGACACGCCGCTCACGCTCCCACAGCCGCACCGAATAGGTATAGAACTCATTAAGTTCCTGCTGCTTCGCTAAATCCTCCGTGCGGAGCTGGTCAAGACGCTGCACGACCTGAGCAAGTGGGCCAGTCGCCTCATGGACGGCCTTGACTGCCGTTGTGGCCTGCCGGAGCCGCCGCTCCAAGTCGAGCCGTTCCTGTCTCCCGACGCCACTCATCTCGCCTCCACTCTCAAACGATCCGCCCAGACCATCGCAAGCGCTCGCGCTGCCCGTTTGGACTTCACCCGCTTCATCTTCGTGATTTGATAGTCCCCCGCCGTCTCCGACCAACGCCGCTCCTGCACCTCGTAGCCGCCACGCCCAGGGCGATTCGCGATGGCGATGAAAGCACGGGGCTCCATCTTACGCCTGGACTGCCGTGCCGTTGAACATCGGCCGAATCGCCGCCGCAAAGAATTTCCCCTTGCTCTCGGCCTGATAGAACTCGACCCATAGCGCCGGAGGTACATCTGCATAGACGTAATGACCACCGCCCCGGAATGTGACGGTCATCCGCTGCTGTTCGACATTGTAAGTCGCGGCCAGGATGCTAATAGATTCGGGAGACTCGAAGACAAACGGGATGCGGTCGAGCACCGAGAGCGCTTCCTTGACTTTGCGCGTTTTCTTCTTTCGTGTCTTGCCCATCACTCCTCCTCTTCAGAGATGCCAGGAGCCGTTACGCGGAGCGCCCAACTCTCTGATTTCACTGTGCAGGCATTGATGACTGACTGGCTGACACCTCGCTGCCGCAGCAAATCAGCTTGAATGGTCGAGCGCTTGATGAGGTAATAGCTGAGCCGCAGCTCCCCCACCATCGCCTTCATCAGAGCGTAATCATTACACTTCGGCTTCAGCTCGGCGCCAATCGCCTCCTTGGCCTTCTTCGCCTCGCGCTCCTGCTGCCCGAAGGCCAGATACTTGGCCGTCAGGCGCGCGATGACTGTCCGCTCCTCGGCATCCGGCACCAGCTCCCGCAGGTCTGGCACCAGCTCCGGCGCCTTCTTCTCCCTGGCCGGAGCCGGGTGCAGGCTCGGCGCTGCCTGTTGCCGAATCTTCTTCAGGTGCTTGGCGAAGTCCACCATGCTAATGCTTTCTCGGCTCAACGAGCTTCCCGAAGGCTTCAATCCTTCCACGGCGCGTAGCTTCCGCGAACGGGTCCTCACTCTCGATGACGGCGATGGCCATACGGAGGAATTCAAGCTGGATCTGGCGCAGCCCTTCGAGCTGGGCGTGCATCTCGGCTTCTTGGAAGCTCTGGTAAGCCGAGAGCCACATCCCGAGCATCGTCTCATTCAGGGCCAGGAGCACCACGCCAAAAGACGAGAGCCCCCGCATGGAGGAGACCAGTTGACGCACTCGCTATAGACGGCCGCACGCGCTTCAGTCGCACGCTTGAGGAATTCCTCATCACTCACGTTCCGCCTCCAGTGCCGCGATATCGGGCTTCGAGAGGAGCCGATTCTTGGGATACTCCACCTCAGGCATCCCGGTAATTTCTATGGCGCCGATTTCTCCCCCTGGATTACAGGCCATCCGCCAGCTCTCCGCGATAGCCGCAATCAGCCATTCCGCGCCTGGGTCCGCAGGACGCCCCCGCTTGATTTCCTCACGCGCTTCTTCAGCCATCTCCTCTGTTACCTCGATGATGGAGACACCCAGAAATTGCGAGCCCTTGGGCTTATCGGGGTTGGTGAACGACAGCCAGAATGTGCGGGGCGTCATGGGGAGTAGCCTAATGGACCTATGTCTAATTAGCAACAGTTATTTCATTTGTCCAGGGCGCCCCAGGTCTGGGCCTTCGCCGTGCTGGCCTGAATGGGCACCTGGAGCCGCACGCACGACTCGAAGCGACTGGCGACATGGCCCGCCAGCTCATCCGCAAAGTCCTCCCGCGCCTCGAACAGCAGCTCATCGTGAATCTGCAAGAGCGGGTGGCACACGTCGAGCAGCCCTCCGTCCTCAAGGTCGTCCATGACCTGGGCCATCGTGAGCTTGACCGTGCCCTGGGCGCCGGATTGAATCGGGAAGTTCCCACCCTCGCGCAAGGTGGCACTGACAATCCATCGATGAATCGAGCGCACCCCGGCCATGTGCAGGAGCCGCCCCCACATATCCCAGGTGAGGGTGTGCTGCCGCGCTCGGCCATCGTGCACGCGCTGCATCTGCACGAGCCCTGGATACTGGAGATAGAAGCTCCGTAGAATGTCTTCACACTTATCCTCGGTCCAGAGCGAGATGAATCGATGACAGGTGTGCGCGGTCGCCGGGAGGTGGCAGTTCGCGCAAATCACCGGCATCTGCTCCAGCAGGCCCGAGGGCGACACGCGATAGATGGCGGCCAGGACACACGTCTTGCTCGGATAGCGATGCTGCATCCTATCGACGGTCGGGTATTGCCATTGCCCTTTCGCATCCTTGAACCGCTCGTCAGACAAGTGGAAGGCGCTTGTCGCGAAGTCTGAATAGATATCCTCGCGCTCGTGGTAGATCCGTAGAAGATTGGCATCCCCACTTTCATGGGCAGCGACCCGCATCTCAATCTGGCTCTCATCGACGCTGACAAAGCACCAGCCGGGAGCCGTGATGAACCCCTTCCGGATTTCCCGGCCGCGCGCCGTTCGGCTCGGCATGGCCAGGAGATTCGGCTCCTTGCAGCTCAGGCGCCCGCTCGGCACGCGCGTGGTATTGAAGCGGGGGAACATCCGCCACTCCCCGGTCTTGACGCGCTGCGCGAGCTTGGGCATCGGCACGACATAGGTGCCATTCAGTTTCGATAACTCCTTGAAATCCAATATCTTCGGCACCACCGGATGCGTATGCTGGACGGCGACCAGCACCTCGTTCTCGACACTCTCTCGGTCGCCTGACTTCGTGAATTTGATGCGGGCCTGCTTGAGCCCAAGCGTCTTGAAGAGGAGCTGACTGACTTGATCCCCGCTATCGAGGTTGCAGTAGACGCCCGTCATCGCCTCGACTTCCGCCGTGATACGGTCCATGTCCTCTTGCAGCGTGACCGCCATCTTCGCGAAGTGGTCGAGGTCCACTTGCAGCCCTCGCGCCGCCATGTGGGCAATCATCGGGACGGCCCCGGCATCGAGCTTCTCGACATTCTTCAGCGACGGGCCACTGCCGAGCAGCCGGATGCCTCCGTAGCAGCGCTGCGGTGTAATCATTACGCACTGAAGCCGTAGGCTTCGAGCATGGCTTCGAGCAAGCGCGCACCATCCGGGTTCTGGGAGTGGATGCGGATGGCCTGGGGCCACTGGCCCTGCTGGGCAAACCAGCGAATCAAGTGCGTGCCATCCGTGTGTTCACAGCCAATCGGCTGCCAGCCCCCGACATGCGGCAACGGACAGGTCAGGCCCAGGTCGTAGTCGAGCGAGACGACTTCCCAGTCCCAGGCATCAACCTGCCGCAGCTCGAAGATGGCGTCATCGACGGTGCGGGCCAGCGTCCAGCTCGTATCGGGCACATCGCGCACATCGTCAAGGAAGAGTTTCACGGCAATCTAACCTATTGACAGTATTGGGCTTAGCTGTATAATTCCCGAAGGGTCTGCCGCAAAGCGGAGGGACACGAAGGGGAAGACCATCAGCAGAAGGGTCCGGTCTTCTCCTCATAGATTTTCTCCAGCACCTCAACCTGCCGCTCAGACAGCGACCGATGCTCCTCTAGCCGGTGCTGCATACTCCACAGGAATTCCTCTTCCCATTTCGTCAGGTTCCGGCCTTCAGTCATGCAGATATGGACCCAGCGGGTCAGTTCGTCGCGTGAGGGTTCGGCCATAGTCGTCT
>Ga0075436_100001675_pt1 | contig 15148 bp, 11 predicted proteins | sample RhiMethybrSRZTD5_FD_75303 | JGI IMG/M metagenome (GOLD analysis project Ga0075436, IMG submission 75303) | Populus rhizosphere microbial communities from Tennessee, USA - Rhizosphere MetaG P. TD hybrid SRZTD5 | ecosystem: Host-associated > Plants > Roots > Rhizosphere > Soil | place: USA...
GCCATGTTCGAGGACCAGCGGAGCGGCGAGACGCTGGGCAAGCTCCAGAAGGTGCGCACCGACGTCGAGAAGCTGATCGGCCTGGCGGTCAATACGCTGTTCACCACCCTGGTCGGCGTGGTCTTCGTCATGATCTACGCCGTCACCGTGCACTGGATCATCGCGCCGGTCTTCTTCCTGACCATCCCCGTCCTCGGCATTCTGAGCTCCCTCCTGTCGCGGCGGATCAAGAAGATCCAGCGCGTCATCGTCGCCGAGACCACGGCGCTCGCCGGCTCGACCACCGAGTCGCTGCGCAACATCGAGCTGGTGAAGAGCCTGGGTCTCGCCCGCCAGGAGATCGACCGGCTCAACGCGGTGACCGGCAAGATCCTGCGCCTCGAGCTGCGCAAGGTGAAGTCGCTGCGGCTGCTGAGCTTCATCCAGGGGACGACGGTGAACGCCCTGCGCACCTCGATCCTCTTCCTGCTGCTCTACCTCATCTACGTGCAGCAGATCACCGTCGGACAGTTCTTCTCGCTGTGGATCTACTCCTTCTTCATCTTCGGTCCGCTCCAGGAGCTGGGGACGATGATCAACACCTACCGCGAGACCGAGGCGTCGCTGGAGAGCTATCAGGCGATCCTCGACGCGCCGATCGAGGCGAAGCCGGTGAGCCCGCTCCCGCTGGGCGAGCTCGGCTCTCTGGCGTTCGAGGACGTCGCGTTCACCCACCAGACCGCGTCGTCCCCGGCCCTCTCCGAGGTCTCCTTCGACGTCGAGCGCGGCGAGACCATCGCCTTCGTCGGCCCTTCGGGATCGGGGAAGACGACGCTGGTCAAGCTCCTCGTCGGCCTCTATGCGCCGCAGCACGGGCGGATCCTCTACAACGGCAAGGCGGCGACCGACCTCGACCTCGACGAGCTGCGGGCGCAGATCGGCTTCGTGACCCAGGACACCCAGCTCTTCTCCGGCTCGATCCGCGAGAACCTGCTGTTCGTCAATCCGGGAGCCAGCGACGCCGAGTGCCTGGAGGTGCTCGAGAAAGCCGCCTGCGACAGCCTGCTGGCGCGCGCCGACCGCGGCCTCGACACCGTGATCGGCGAGGGGGGAGTCAAGGTCTCCGGGGGAGAGAAGCAGCGGCTGTCCATCGCCCGCGCCCTGCTGCGCCGGCCGCGCCTCCTGGTCTTCGACGAAGCCACCTCGTCCCTCGACTCGCTCACCGAGGAGGAGATCACCGACACCATCCGCGAGGTGGCCTCCAGCCAGGTGATCACCATCCTGATCGCCCATCGGCTGTCGACCATCCTCCACGCCGACCGCATCCACGTCCTCGAGCGCGGCCACATCGTCGAGTCGGGCCGGCACGCCGAGCTCGTGGAGCAGAAGGGCCTCTACTACGCCATGTGGCGCCAGCAGGTCGGCGAGCGCCGGCCGGCCGTCGCGGCGGCGCCGCGCCTGGCCGCGGCGGGCGGGCGCGTATAGGCTGGCTCGCGAGGGAGCTCTGCATGGCGGACGACGCGATCGTTTGTGAGGAGCTGACCAAGCGGTACGAAGGCCCGCCGCCGCGGGCTGGCGGTCCGCAGGGGCCGGGTGGAAACGGCTCGGCCCGTGCGCAGGACGGCGGGGTGCTCGCCGTCGACCGGTTGAACCTCACCGTCAAGACCGGAGAGTTCTTCGGTCTCCTGGGACCGAACGGAGCAGGGAAGACCACCACCATCGGCATGCTGACCACGCGGGTCATTCCCACCGCCGGGCGGGCCGTGGTGGCGGGGATCGACGTGGTGGCCCGCCCCGCGTTCGCCCGCACGCGCCTCGCCGCCGTCACCCAGACCAACACCCTCGACCGCGGCCTCTCGGTCTTCGACAACCTGTATTTCCATGGCCGCTACTTCGGCCTTTCCCGCGCCGAGTGCCGGCGGCGGGCGGGCGAGCTGCTCGACCACTTCGACCTCGCGGCGAAGGCGGAGGCGCGGATCGACCAGTTGAGCGGCGGCCTGGCACAGCGCGTGCTCATCGCGCGCGCCCTCCTCCACCGTCCCGAAGTCCTCTTTCTGGACGAGCCGACCGCGGGGCTCGATCCGCAGGGCCGGCTGCGCCTGTGGGAGGAGCTGACGGCCCTCAACCGCGGCGGGCAGGCGATCGTCCTCACCACGCACTACATGGAGGAGGCCGACGAGCTGTGCACGCGGATCGCCATCGTCGACCATGGCCGCCTCCTCGCCCTGAATTCGCCGCAGGGGCTGAAGGACGAGGTCCAGGGCGAGCGCCTGCTCAAGCTCACCCTCGCCGACTGCGACGGCGGCACCGTCGTCGCCGCGCTCGAACAGATTCCGGGAGTGGTCGAGGCGACCTGCGTCGGCCACACCGTGCACGTCCAGGCCCATGCCGCGCCGGGCCTCGTGGGCGCGGTGGTCGCCGCCGTGGCGCAGGCGGGCGGCGAGCTGCGCGATCTCACGGTCTCCGAGCCTTCCCTGGAAGCCGTCTTCCTCAAGCTGACCGGCAAGGAGTACCGGCCATGACCGCGGCCGAGCTCACTCTCCGCGCGGAGATGAAGACAGCGCTGGCGCTCATCGAGCGCGACCTCACGGTCCTGTTCAAGAGCTTCGTCCCGTTCATCCTGCGGACCGCCATGCAGCCGGCCCTCTTCGCCTTCGTCTTCGCCTACGTCTTCCCGCGCATCGGCCAGGGCATCGGCGGCCACGGGACCGCCGCGTTCGTGGCGGTGCTGCTGCCCGGCCTGATGGCGAACACCCTCATGTTCCAGGGCGTGACGGCGGTGACGCTCCCCCTCGTCGCGGAGCTCGCGATCAGCAAGGAGATCGAGGACCGGGTGATGGCGCCGGTGCCGGTGGCGGTCGTCGGATTGACCAAGGTGATCAGCGCTTCCATCCAGGCGTTCGTCGCCGGCTGGCTCGTCGTGCCGGCGATCTGGATCGCCACCGGCGGCCACGCTCCGATGTCCTGGGAGCACCCCGTCCGGCTGCTGACCATCATGCCGCTTTGCGCCCTGGTGGGCTCCGCGCTGGGGCTCCTTCTCGGCACCGTGATCTCGCCGCGGCGGATCAGCTACCTCTTCGCGCTTCTCCTCCTTCCGCTCACCCTCCTGGGCTGCGTCTATTACCCCTGGGTGGCTCTCCACGCCATCCCCTGGCTCCAGGTGCTCACCCTCTTGAACCCGGTCGTCTACATGAGCGAGGGCCTGCGTGCCGCCATGTCGCCCGGCATCCCCCACATGCCGCTGTGGGCGGTCTACGGGCTCCTCGTCGTCGCTCTCGGCGTCATGCTGTGGATCGGTCTCACGAAGTTCAAGGCGCGGGTGCTGACGTGAGAGCCCGCCGCCATCCAGACGCCCCGGACCGCGCGTAGAAGGAGTGACGCCTCACGAGGCGTTCCCAACCGATCAAGGAGAACCATTCGATGAAGACAGGATCTTTTCTGTGTGCTGTCGCTGGATTGGCCGTGTTTGCCGCCCTGCCGGCCCTGGCGGCCGAGGCGCCGCCGTCACCGGCGCCCGGTCCCGAGTATGCCCAACTGGCGTTCTTTGCCGGCGACTGGACTTGCACCGGCAAGGCCGACGCGTCCCCTATGGGACCGGCGCACGCCACCACTGCCACGGTCCGCGTGCACAAGGAGCTGGGCGGCTTCTGGTACACCGGGCACTACGAAGAAAAGAAGACCGCCGAGAACCCGCATCCGATGCATTTCGCTTTCTTCTGGGGCTACGACTCCGGAGCGAAGGTCTTCACGCTGGACGGCTTCGACGCCATGGGCGGCCGTTCCCACCAGACGGCCTCCGGTTGGCAGGATTCCAAGCTCGTCTTCGACGGCACGTCCGCCGGGAACATGTCGCCGGCCCCTTTCCGCGACACGTTCACGAAGAAGGACGATGCGACCCTGGAGCACTCCGGCGAGATGCAGGTCGACGGCAAGTGGATGCACCTCGACCAGGAGACCTGCAAGCGGCTCAAGAAGTAGGGCGCGGGGGGCTACGGCCGCGCGACGCTCAGCGCCGTCGTGGCCACGTCGTGCACCGGCGTCGCGACGCCGGCGAGCCTGCCGAGGCGGGAGACCGCGCCGGAGAGGTCGTCGATCTCCGTCGGTCCGCCCGCCTCCAGGTCGAGCATGAAGCTCGGCTTGATGGGATCGGGCAGCGAGGCGATAAACGCGAGGACCTTCTCCTCTGCATCGCCTGGGAGGGCGACGCCGCGAGCGCGGGCCACGGCGGCCACTTCGCGGACCGCCCGCTCGATGAGAAGGAGGCCGAGAGGCGCCTTGCGGACCGGGCCGATGGATGAGCGCGCGAGGCCGCAGGCGGCGGCCATCGTGGCGATGAAGGCGAGCTTTCGCCACAGGTCGGCGGTGATGTCGGCCGATGCCCTGGCCTCCGCTCCCGCTTCCCGGAACGCGGCTGCGATCCGCTCCGCGCGCTCGGAGATCCCGCCGGACCGCTCGCCGACGACCACCCGCTGGAACGCGCTGCGCCGCTCGACGATGCCCGGCCCGACGCGGACGGCGCTGATCTCGGTCAGCCCGCCGAGCACGCGCTCGTCCGGGACGCCGTGCTCCACCAGCCGCTCGGCGGCCTCCACGCCGTTGAGCAGGGGCACGACGTCCGCGCCGCCCTCGGCCAGCCGCTTCGCGGCAGGAGCGATCTCCCGCAGCGAGTAGCTCTTGACAGCGACGATCGCGAGCTCAGGCTCGCCGAGAGCCTGCGGATCGTCGCTGGCCGCGACCGCTGCGGTGAACATCCCTTCCGGAGCACGCACCTCGATCCCGCGCTCGCGTAGCGCCGCGAGGTGATCTCCGCGCGCCAGCAGCGCCACTTCATGGCCTGCGCGGGCGAGCAGTCCCCCGTAGTAGCCGCCGATTCCTCCCGCCCCCAGGACCGCGATCCGCATCGTCTCACCTCCTCCCTGGACACAACCCGTTATATCCTGACCTCCCAGGAGAACGCGATGCCAGAAGGACCGGAAGTCGAAACCGAGCGCCTGCACGAAGCCATCCACGAAGAGCTGGAGAGGGAAGGCGGGGCGTTCCTCAAGCGCATCGCCCTCACCACTGCGATCCTCGCCGCCCTGGCCGCCATCGCCTCCCTCTATGCCGGAGCGACGGTCAACGAGGCGCTGGTCTTGAAGACCGAGGCCACTCGGCTCCAAGCCGAGGCCTCCGACCAGTGGGCCTACTACCAGGCCAAGGGGATCAAAGCGGCGGTCGCCGAAGCCTCCGCGACCTCCTGGCTGGCGATCGGCAAACCGGCCCCGACCGAGTTCGCTGAGAACCAGAAGCGCTACAAAACGGAGCAGAAGGAAATCGAAGAGAAGGCCAGGGAGAAGGAACACCAGCGGGACGAAAAATCCGCCGAAGCGGACCATCTCCTCCACCGCCACCACCTCTTCGCCGACACGGTCGCCCTCCTCCAGGTCTCGATCGCGCTCGGTGCCGTGGCCGCTCTGACGCGCAGCCGCTTCGCCTGGCTCGCCTCGATGGCAGTAGGGCTTGGCGGGATCGGGCTCATGGCGTACACGTTCCTCAAGTAGGACTGGACATAAACACCATCGTATTTATACTTCCCTCGAGACTGGAGACGACCGTGTTTAGCCCCAGGCCGTCTCTGGGAGGGGTCCGATGCCGTACTTTGCCCGCCAGATCGATCATGTCCTCGCCGCCTGGGCGGTGGAGGCCGATCGTAAACCGCTCGTCTTGCGCGGTGCCCGGCAGACCGGCAAATCGTCGTCGGTCCGGCATCTGGGCCGCAGCTTCGAGCTGTTCCTCGAGCTCAACCTGGAACGCTACGAAGACCTCGCCCTGGTCCGCTCCTGCCGCTCGCCGGCAGATCTCCTCAAGGCCCTGGCGGCGCGGTACAACGTCGAGACCTTCCCTGAGCGCACCCTCCTCTTTCTCGACGAGGCGCAGGAGAGCCCGGAGGCGATCCAATGGCTGCGCTTCTTTCGCGAGGATTATCCGCAGCTCAGCGTCGTCGCGGCAGGGTCGCTGCTGGAGGTGCGCCTGCAGGAGCGGGGGTTCTCTTTTCCGGTCGGCCGGGTGACCTTCCGGACGCTGCGCCCCTTGAGCTTCCGAGAGTTTCTCCACGCGGTCGGCAAGGACGTTCTCGCCGCAAGCCTCCGCGCAGGCGTGATTCCCGGCGCTGAGATCGCTCCTGCTCTCCACGCCCAGGCTCTTGCGCTGCTGCGCGACTACCTGCTCACGGGCGGTATGCCCGAGGCGGTGGCGCGCTGGGTGGAGTCCGGCAATCCGGCGGCGGTCCGCCAGGTGCAGGCCGACCTGGTGCAGGCGTTCGCGGAAGACATTCAGAAATACCGCAGCGGCGTCGCCGTTTCAGACCTCGAAGCCGCCTTCGAGAACCTCCCGCATCACTACGGTCTGCGCTTCCGCTACGAGAATTTCGCCCCGAGCTTCAAGTCCCAGCGCATGAAGGACGCCCTCGGAAAGCTGGAAGCGGCCTTGTTGATCACGCGCGCCTGGCCGACCCACTCGCTCGACCTCCCGCTCGCCGTGCGCCCCAGGTCCGCGCCCAAGCTCCTGCCCCTGGACGTCGGGATGGCCGTGTACACCCTGGGCACCGGCTTTCAGGCACTGGCGACCGAGCCGTTGGAACGCTTGCTGGACGGCCGTTTGGCGGAAATCTTCGTTGGCCAGCAACTCCTGGCCGGCCAGATGACCGCCACCGAGCCTCTATTCTTTTGGGTGAGCGAATCGGCGCACGCCAACGCCGAAACCGATTTCCTGGTCGCGGGGCCAGGATTCCCAGTACCTGTGGAAGTGAAATCCGGAGCATCGGGAGCCCTCAAGTCCTTGCACCAGTTTCTCGCACGCTCCCATCGCGACCTGGGCATCCGGCTCCACGCCGGCCCCTTCGCCGACGAGCGGCACGAGGTGCGGATGCCCGAAGGACCGCTCAAATACCGTCTGCTCTCGCTCCCCCTCTACCTCGCTGAAGAAGTGGCACCGTTGCTCGGCGGGCTGTAGGGTCGCCGGCAGACTCACCAACCGCCTATCGGATGGGGTCGATCTGGAGTCTGGAGAGCGCACGGATGCCGTCGAGGAGCTCTCGCCGGAACGCAATCACATCGAGCGCTGCTTCGACAGTCTCGCGTTCAGTGGCCTTACGGGCCTTGCCCTTACGAGATGGGTGGCGTTCAGTGGCCTTCTTGACCTTGAGGGTTTTCATCTTGCTTAGCGCTCCCGTGGACAGGGCGCAGCGTCGGGAGTAGGTCGTCTCGGTCAGTGTATTATCGTGCCGAATTCCGGCGGATGGATGATGCCTCGCTGCATCAACCATTCATCGATCAAGCGATAGACCTCGGCTATCTCCGTGTCAGAGCGACCATGGGCATGCATCCAGTCTTCAAACGGCCTTTCGCCTGCCAGAATGCGGCGCCATAAATCCTCGACATCCGGTTCGGTGAAACCGCAGGCCAAAAGCCATTCCTGCTTCGTTGCGACGAGAACATCATGCGCCATCAGGTCCAAAAGCCGGTGTCGGTTTTCTCGTACGAGCTCATCCAAGAGGTCATTGACTGCGGCTTGCTTGACCGAGGGAAACCTGCGCATCTCCATCTGATAGTTGAGATGCTCCCTAACTCGACTGACGCCACCGGCTGCCAACCAACTTCTCAGATCGTCGACTGAGCTGGAGACCGTTCGGAACCGATCATTCTTCAGGACTTCCAACGCATATTCAAAGTTCCGCCGGAGAACTTCTTGCCACTGATCCGACTCCAAGTGCTCAATGAGAGCCATTTTGTTTGATCTCCTCAGGACGCCCCTCGCGCCGCCAAGAGCTTCGGCGGCGGTCGAATGGCATCCCACACCCTCGTTGGAAGAGTCTACTCCACTCGGGCGCCGTCTCTCTACCCCTTCGTGCCACGCCGAGGAGGGCAGAACCGGTCGCGCAGCTTCCACAAGGCTTGCATGTCCAGCCGCTCGCCCTCGAAGACGATCTGGCGACTGGTCTTATCCTTCCGGTTCTTGAGATAGCGCGTCACGTTCATCCAGCGGATCGTCCCCTCGCGGGATGTCCCCTCGCGAAGAGGTTCCTCTGTCTGGCGGATGACGAGATACACGTCCACGGGCTGGTTGATCCAGTAGGTCAGATGGCGCTCGTTCTTCACGTCGAAGACTTCGCGGCCCTCGCGCTGGCGGGTCCGCAGGTAGGAATTGCCGCTCTTGAGCTGGACGTAGATCTTCTTGCCGCTGGGCTGGCTGTCGTTGCCCCTGAATTCCACCTCGCCATCGATGCCGTAATCGGCCATCGTCACCGGGCGGAAGATCTGATTGGCCTCGCCGCAGACGGCCATCATGTGGCCGATCAGGATTTGCTCCAGGGCCTGCGTGTCCAGCTCCCGCGTCGCCGTCTCTTCCATGGACAGAATTTTGCGGGCGACCGGATCGCTCTTGAGCCGCTGCTCGATGAAATCGATCAAAGGAACCTGCTCGTCGCACTCCTGGCAGGTGATGAAGCCCTTGCCGGCCACCAGACGCCTGCGCACCGCGTCAAGGTCGGTCACCTGCCGCTCGCACTCTGGGCATACGTACCGCCGGTCGCGCGTCACATCAGAGCCATATTTGGCCAGGTGCCGGTGGACGTACTCGATGAAGATCACTTTGAGTTCATCCGGCGTCTTCACGTCGAAGAACAGGCTGATCGTCGCCTGGCCTTCGCCTTGCCGGTTGTCGATCTTCAGGCCAAGCAGATGTTCCTTACTGGATTGGAATTCCGCCGCATTGCGCCACAGCTCCTTGTGCTCGAATTCCTGGCTATACCAGAGGCGCACCACCAGGGTGGTCCAGACCGTCTGCCACTCGCCGCTGAAGGTGTAGGAGACGAAGACGCCGGGTTCCCACGGGATGTCCTTCTCCCGCCGGTACTGGGAGGGAAACACCAGCTCCCGCCCCTGCTGCGTGTCTTCAGCGATGCACAGCGAGTGGTCGAGAAAAGTTTGGACCATGGCCCGTAGCAGGAGTTCCTCGTCCGGGCGGTTCAGCCGGTCGACGCCCGTGAAGTCGAAGCCCGGCCCGTAGACGTCCGCCTCGCGCACGCTCCCGATCTCGTCCTGGTGGGCGCGGGCCGCGCGGATGACCGCCCCGGTATAGCCGTTCAGCAGGTCGGGCCGCAGCAGCACCAGGTCGCCGAACTTCAGGGGCCGGGCCAGGCCGTGGTTGGCCAGCAGAGTGACCGCCGTGCGCACGTCGGACTCGCCGAATCGCTCCCCCGGGAGGGCCTGCTCCAGCCGCTGCGCCAATTCGGGAAAGCGCAGCAGGCGGATGTCCGTCGTGTCGCGGATCGTCATCACGGCCTTCTTAAGCTCGTCCAGCAGACGCGGCGTAGCGGTCCATGGCAATGTCGACCACGGGATGTGGTCCGCGATCATCTGTTTCAGCGTTGATGGCCTGTCGCCGTTCTCCGTGTCCGAGCAGTGCTCGCCCGTCTTGGCGCTGGTGGCCAGCCAGCCGGCGAAGCCGTGCTGCTCGCGAAAGCGTTCGATCTTGGCATTGCCGATCTTCATCCCGCCCACGTCGATCTGGGAGAAGACCAGCAACCGGGGCACGCGGCGTTCCGGCGCGACGCTCTCCAGGGCTTTGAGCCAGTCGCCCGCCTCGGCAAAGGGATCGTCCTTCTGCGGATTGATCAGCAGCAGGGCCAACGCGGTTTCTTCAAGAAACAGCCGGTGGATCAGCCGGTAGTCCTCCTGCCCGGCCAAGTCCCAGAGCAGGGCCTCGCGCTGCAGCGTGGCCTCGGGCGGGAGCGGCAGATCCAGCGGCCACACGTTCATCCCGTGCGTGCGATCGCGGACGACGTAGCGATCTTCGATCAGCCGATGCGCCAGCGACGTCTTGCCTACTGTCCCCTCGCCGATCAATACGACCTTGGCGTTCACGTACCGGCGCGCCGCCTCGGCAGGCTGAGTGGCGCGGACGCCGGTCAGGCGGTAGACGTGGATCTCGGCCCCGCATGTTCCAGCGACGAAGCGAGAACCATTTGGACCGAAAGCAACGGAGATCGGCGCCGGGTTGAGGCCTTCTAGTTCGACGACCTGCAAGCACGCCCCCGATTTCCAATCCCAGAGCCGGACCGTTTTGTCCCGAAACCCTGTGGAAGCGATCAAGGCGCCGTCGGGGGAGACGGCGACCGAATCCACATCCCTTTGATGGCCCTCCAGCGTCCCGACACAGGTCCACGCTTGCAGATCCCAGACCTTGACGGTCTTGTCTTTCGAGCCCGAAACGGCAAACCGCCCGTCGGGCGAAGCCTGGACAGACTTCACAGTGCCCGAATGGCCCTTCAGCGTCGCCAAGCACTGGCCTGTTTCGAGATCCCACAGCCGAACTCGCCCATCGCGATGGCCCGATAGCGCCCGGGCCCCCAAAGGATCGACCGCGGTGCTGAAGACATCGTCGGCATCGTCAGTCCCGCATTCGATGGTCTTCAAACACTCGGCCGAAGCAAGATCCCATAGCCTGAGAGTCTTATCCCATCCCCCGGAAAGGGCGCTAGCATTGTCCCGCAAAGCGACCACCGACCAAACTGTGTTTGCGTGGCCATACAGCTTCGCCAATTCCCAACCGTCGTTTGCGTCCCAAACGCGAATGGAGTTGCCGAACGACGCCGACAGAATCCTCGTCCCATCGGGTGTGATCGCCACGGAATTCACTTCACCCGCATTTCCTTGCAGCGTTGCCCGACATGTACCGGTCTCAAGGTCCCAAATCCTGACAGTCGTGTCGTTCGAGCCGGAAACCGCCCATTTTTCATCCGGGCTGACGGCCACGCTCCGAATCCAATCCTCGTGCCCCATGAGCTCACGTTCCAGCACGGCCAGGGGCTTTGCCTGCTCCGGCGGCCGCGCGAGCTTCCCTGGAGCGGGTGGAGCCGATTCCGTCTCGGACCGGCAGGCGGCCAGCAACTCGACAAACGCTGCATTCGTTTCCCGGCGGTAATCCACGTACTTGAAGCGCCGCAATGCGTCCGGGAGCTCGCAGTCGGCCAACAACAGCGGGATGAAGCGCCGGCCGGCATTGGTCGGATCGCGGAAGAGCACGGTGCTGCGTTCGAGTGTCAGCCACTCCGACCCCAGCGCCGCCGGAGACAGGCACAAGACCTGGGCTCGCGCCGCCTCGAGCCCGCGTTCGATGGCCAGGTAGATGTCGTCGCCCGGCTTGATGACCCACTCGTCGAACCACACCCGCAACCCCGCGCCGCGCAGCTTCTCCGCCAGCGCCCGCACCCGCGGCTTGTCTCGCGAGTTGTGGCTCAGGAAGACGTCATAGGTGAAGCGATCGGCCATCTCCCGACCTCAGTGCGGGTCGCACTTGCTTGGGTTCGCGCTGCACAGTCGTGAAGCAAGCTTACCAGACCATGAGGCTTGGACAGGTTGCTGCAATGCCCCGAGCAGCGCAGCGAGATCCTCCTCGAATACAGCAAGGTGCCGCCAGCTCGCTGCTTTGCCTCGAGAGAGCGCAGCGAGATTGGATTACTTCGCAGCGAGGTTGCGAAGCCCTCCTCTCGATACGGGGACAATGTCCGCCGGGAGACGACAACGCAGCAATGTGAGTTGATATTGCTGCATTGCATTCTTAGCTTGCGACAGATTGCCTAACAACGCAGCGATATCTAGAGGCAATGCAGCGACGTTGAGACGCATCGCCGCGAGTTAGCCTTACGGCGCAGCAAGGTGAGCTTGCCTTGCTGCGTTGATCTCCTGAGGAGTCAGGCGTTCCCAGAACCTTGCTGCGTTTTGGCGAGACGGGAGGTCCGCGTCCGCCTACCGAGAGCCCGTCCTTTGGATGGAATGAAGCAAGGCGGGGGAAGAATGCAGCAAGATTCAGAGACAATGCGGCAAGGTGGGCCGACCTTGCTGCTCTGGAGCGGTAACCTTGGCGGCGGGCCACCACCCAGGGCGGCCACGCAGGGTGCCTGACGGCATCCTGCGTACCGCCCCTCCGACAACCAGGATCGACGATCGGCGGAAAGAACTGGAGGTCCTACGGCGGCGACGCTCCGCCCCCGGAGCGGGCATGCCGTCTCGGAGCGGAATCCTCGGCGAGCCCCAGAGCCTCGTTGTCCAGGGGAAGGAGCTCCTCCGCGAAGTCCAGAGTCTCCCCGTTCCTTCCCAACGCGTCGGCTGCCTTCGCAAGGTCTTCCGGGAACTGCTCTTGAGCCGCCACCACAGGCGCCTCGGGCGCCAGCGCCCGCAGGTACTGCCGGTCGAAGGCGGCGAGCTGGCTTTCGAGCTCGGAGTAGGGCCCGGGCTCCCAGGCGTTCGAGGAGACTCCCTTGTGCGCGTTGGTGCACAGCTCCCAGTCCTGGCGGTTGGTCAGGTCCCAGAAGTCGATGGCGGGTTGGGGATCGAAGCCTGGCGCGGCGATCGCTTCCGGGTGGAAGTACCAGTCGCAGAGGATGCGGGTGCGGCCGATGCCGAGCGACTGCGCGCGGTGGACCATCACGTAGTCGGGATGGAAGGACAGGAAGGCGCTCGGGAAGACAATGTAGTAGTAGACGCGCGCGCGCTCCTCGGGGGAGAGCCCGGTGAAGGGGAGGGCGCAGCGCTCGCCGTCGATCGTCATGCTCCCTTCGGGGTTGCTCATCCACATCGGCCCGCCCAGGACCGGGCCTTCATCGAGATCGTTCTCGGAGTTGCGATAGGGCGTCAGCTTGTTGAGGTGCGGATGCACCTTCGGGCAGTGATAACACTCGCTGAAGTTGTGGAAGAAGAGCTTCCAGTTGGCCTCGACGTCGTAGACGATCTGATGGACCGACCGCAGCTCGGGGAGCCGCCACGCGCTGAACTTCCCCTCGAGCCCCGTCAAGGCCTCCTCGAAGGGGACCGGCTCCGGCGCGAGGTTCAGGAACAGCAGGCCGTTCCAATCGGCGAGGGCGACGGGCTTGAGCGGATGCTCCCGCGGGTCGAAGCCGGCAACTTCGGACATGTTGGGCGCGGCGCGCAGGGCTCCGTCCAGCCCGTAGGTCCAGGCGTGGTAGGGGCACTGGATGGCGTGGCCGAGCTCGCCGTGCGGAACCAGGCAGAGGCGGCTTCCCCGGTGCCGGCAGAGATTGTGGAAAGCCCGGACCTGTCCGTCGCCGTCGCGGAGGACCACGACGCTCTCCCGGTCGAGCTCGAAGAGGAAGAAGCTGCCAGGCGCGGCGAGCTGCGACACGTGGCCGGCGAGGAGCCACGAGCGGTGGAAGATCCGCTCGCGCTCGGCGCGGAAGATCTCCTCGGAGGTGAAGTACTCGCCGGGCAGAGTGTGCTGGCCGAATGCGGTGCGGAGTCTCATGGCGGGGAGGGATTCTAGCACCGGGGCGGCCTCACCCCCTGGCCCCCTCTCCCATCGCCCCCCACCGACCGGGAGAGGGGGAACCCGCCCTCCCAGATCCCTCCCGCTCGCACGGCTCGCGCTCGGGATGACAAGGTGCGACGCCTGTGCTTTTTTGGGTGGTGGCGCCCCCTCTCCCGGGGGAAGTGGGGGCGATGGGAGAGGGGGAAGGGGGGTGAGGTCCCCCGTGCTACACTCCCCGCGCTTTTGCGAGGCACCACTCGACACCCATGCCGATCCCTTCGCCATTCCACGAGCGCACGCAGCCGCTGTGCACCAGCTACCGGTGGAAGGACTGGGCCGGCTACTGCGCGGTGTGCAGCTACGACACGACGCACGAGCGCGAGTACTTCGCGTTCCGGGAGTCGGCCGGCCTGCTCGACGTCACGCCGCTCTACAAGTACGAGGTCTCGGGGCCGGACGCCGCGGCGCTCCTCGGCCGCATGATGGTGCGCGACGTGACCAAGCTCAAGGTGGGACGGGTAGCCTATTCGTGCTGGTGCGACGACGACGGCAAGGTGATCGACGACGGCACGGTCTCGCGGCTGGGCGAGAGCCATTTCCGCGTCACCGCGGCCGACCCGACGCTGCACTGGCTGCTGGAGCTGAGCCGCGGCTTCGAGGTGACGATCGAGGATTCGAGCACCCGCCTGGCCGCGCTGGCGCTCCAGGGGCCGACGTCGCGCAAGATCCTGCGCGACGCGAGCGATGCCGGTTCCTCAGACGTCGATGCCCTCAAGTTCTTCGGCGTCACCCGCGCGACGGTTCAAGGCGTTCCGGTCTGGATCAGCCGGACGGGCTACACCGGCGACCTGGGTTACGAGGTCTGGGTGGAGCGCGAGAACGCCTTGCCGGTGTGGGACGCGCTGATGGCCGCCGGCCGGCCGCACGGCATCGAGCCCGTGGGCCTCGATGCGCTCGACGTGGCGCGGATCGAAGCCGGCTTCGTCCTGCTCGGCATCGACTACTTCAGCTCACAGAAAGTCGTCCTCGAAGCGCGCAAATCGACGCCTCACGAGCTCGGCTTCGGCTGGATGGTCGATCTCGAACGGGGCAATTTCATCGGCCGCGACGCCATCGCCGCCGAGAAGAAGCGCGGCTCGGTCTGGCAGTTGGTCGGCCTCGAGGTGAGCTGGGAGGAGCTGGAACAACTGTACGCGGGCTTCAACCTGCCGCCCAGCCTGCCGGCGACGGCGCGGCGCGATGCGCTGCCGGTCTATGCCGATGCCGAGGACGGGCGCCAGGTCGGCCAGGCGACCAGCCACACCTGGTCGCCGCTCCTCAAGAAATACCTGGCGATCGCCTCGGTCCGCCGCGGATTCGAGGCGAAGGGGACCAAGCTCCAGATCGAGCACACGGTCGAGTACGAACGGCGCAAAGTCACGGCGACCGTCGCGCCGCTCCCCTTTTACGATCCGGAGAGGAAACGCAAGCCGTGACCAGCACGCGATACGACGCGGTCGTGGTAGGCGCCGGACACAACGGCCTGGTCTGCGCGGCCTATCTCGCGAAGGCGGGGCGCAAGGTGCTGGTCCTCGAACGGCGCCACCAGGTGGGCGGCGCGACGACGAGCGAGGAGATCTATCCCGGCTTCACCTATACCTGCTGCTCGTACGTGGTCTCGCTGCTGCGGCCGTGGATCATCCGCGACCTCGACCTGCCGCGCCACGGCTACGAGATCCTGCCGCTGGAGGCGACGGTCACCCCGTTTCCGGACGGGCGGTACCTGGTGCGCGACAGCGATCCCGAGCGGACGCGCCGTTCCATCGCCGCCTTCTCGCCGCGCGACGCCGAGGTCTACAAGCGCTTCGGGCAGGAGATGGCCGAGCTG
>Ga0075436_100001676_pt1 | contig 15145 bp, 11 predicted proteins | sample RhiMethybrSRZTD5_FD_75303 | JGI IMG/M metagenome (GOLD analysis project Ga0075436, IMG submission 75303) | Populus rhizosphere microbial communities from Tennessee, USA - Rhizosphere MetaG P. TD hybrid SRZTD5 | ecosystem: Host-associated > Plants > Roots > Rhizosphere > Soil | place: USA...
AGCTCGAGGATCTGCGCCTGCACCGTCACGTCGAGCGCGGTCGTGGGCTCGTCTGCAATCAGGAGATCGGGTTCATTGGCGAGCGCAAGCGCGATCATGACGCGCTGGCGCTGGCCGCCGGAGAGCTGGTGGGGATAGGCCCCGAGCCGGCTCGCCGGATCGGCGATGCCGACCTGAGTCAACAGCTCGATCACCCGGGCACGAGCGGCCGCGCCGGTGATCCCGCGATGCAGCGCCAGGATCTCGGTGATCTGCTTCTCGATGGTGTGCAGCGGATTGAGCGACGTCATCGGCTCCTGGAACACGATCGAGATGTCGTCGCCGCGCACGCGCCGCATCTTCGCTTCCGAAAGCGCCATGAGATCCTGGCCCTTGAACAGGACCTGCCCGCACGGATGCAGCGCCGACGGATAGGGCAGCAGCTTCATGATCGACAGCGCCGCACACGATTTGCCCGAGCCCGACTCGCCGACCAGCGCGACCGTCTCGCCCTTGCGGATGTCGAACGAGATCTGGTCGACCGCGCAGGTCTGACGGTCTCCCTGACAGAAGACCACCGAGAGATCGCGGACCGAAAGGAGCGGAGTTGTGGGCGGGCTCATCGTTCACCGGAAAGTCTTGCGCGGATCGAAAGCGTCGCGCACCGCCTCGCCGATGAAGATCAGCAGCGACAGCATGATGGCGACGGTGAAGAAGCCCGAGAGGCCGAGCCAGGGCGCGGTGACGCTCTCCTTGCCCTCGTTCAAGAGCTCGCCCAGCGACGGCGAGCCGGGCGGCATCCCGAAGCCGAGGAAGTCCAGCGCCGTCAGCGTCATCACGGAGGCCGACAGGATGAACGGCACGAACGTCATGGTGGCGACCATGGCGTTCGGCAGGAGGTGGCGGAACATGATCACCACGTTCGAGACGCCCAGCGCGCGCGCCGCATTGATGTACTCGAAATTGCGCCCCCGCAGGAACTCGGCCCGCACCAGGCCGACCAGCCGCACCCAGGAGAACAGCAGCAGGATGCCGAGCAGGACGAAGAAGCCCGGCGTCAGAACGGACGAGAGGATGAGCAGGAGGTAGAGTTCGGGGATCGAATTCCAGATCTCGATGAAGCGCTGGAACAGGAGATCGAGCCAGCCGCCGAAATAACCTTGCACCGCGCCGGCCGCGACTCCGATGATCGAGGACAGGATCGTCAGGATGAGCCCGAACAGCACCGAGATGCGGAAGCCGTAGATCAGCCGGGCCACCACGTCGCGGCCCTGCTGGTCGGTGCCGAGCCAGTTCATCTCGGCCTCGCCGCATTTCGCAAAATTGCCCTTGATCGCGTTCTCGCAATCCTGCGCAGTGAGTGCCCAGGTCGGCTTCGACGGGAAGGGCGAGGGAGGCTTCGACACCCGCGTGTCGTAGCTGAAGCGGATCGGCGGCCAGATCATCCAGCCGCCTTTCTTGGCGATCAGCTCCTTGAGGTAGGGGTCGTCGCGGAAATCGGCCGCGGTCCCGAACAGGTTGGGATCGCCAGGGTCGCCGAAGGCGGTGTCCGGATAGGTGACGAAGGCGGGGAAATAGGACCTGCCCTGCATATACAAAAAGAGCGGCTTGTCGTTCGCGATGAACTCGGCGAACAGCGAGATCACGAACAGGATCGTGAAGATCCACAACGATACGTAGCCGCGCCGGTTGCGCTTGAAGTTCTCCCACCGGCGCCGGTTGATCGGCGTCAGCCATCCGCGCTTTGCCGGCGCCAGCACCGGACCGACGGGCGTGCTGACGGGAGCCTCCGGGATCGTGGCCGGGATGCGGACGTCCACTCAGACCTCCCGGGTCTCGAAATCGATGCGCGGATCGATCCAGGTATAGGTGAGATCGGAGATCAGGTTCACGAACAGGCCGATCAGCGCGAAGATGTAGAGGTTGGCGAAGACCACCGGATAGTCACGATTGAGCACGCTTTCGAAGCTCAGCAGACCGAGGCCGTCGAGCGAGAAGATCGTCTCGATCAGCAGCGAGCCGCCGAAGAACGCACCCACGAAGGCGCCGGCAAAGCCCGCAATGACGATCAGCATCGCGTTGCGGAAGACGTGTCCGTACAGGACCTTGCGGTTGCTCAGGCCCTTTGCGCGCGCGGTGAGCACGTACTGCTTGCGGATCTCGTCGAGGAACGAGTTCTTCGTGAGCAGCGTCATGGTGGCGAACGAGCCGACCATCATGGCGGTGATCGGCAGGACAAGGTGCCAGAAATAGTCGGCGATCTTCCCGTACCAGGGGAGCTGACCCCAGTTGTCGGAGGTGAGCCCGCGCAGCGGAAAGATGCTCCAGAACGAACCGCCGGCGAACAGGACGATCAGGAAGATCGCGAGCAGGAAGCCGGGCACCGCGTAGCCGACGATGATCAGGCTCGAGCTCACGGTATCGAACCGGCTGCCGTCGCGCACCGCCTTGGCGATGCCGAGCGGGATCGAGATCAGGTAGGTGAGCAGCGTCATCCACAGACCGAGCGAGATCGAGACCGGCAGCTTCTCCTTGATGAGGTCGATGACGTCGATATCGCGGAAATAGCTGCGGCCGAAATCGAACCTGAGATAGTTGCTGAGCATGATGAAGAAGCGTTCGTAGGCGGGCTTGTCGAAGCCGAACTGCTTTTCCAGCTTCTTGATGAATTCCGGATCAAGTCCCTGCGCGCCCCGATATTTCGACGTCACCGAATCGAGCTGCCCGGCCCCCTGCAGTTGCCGCGAGCCGAAATCCCCGCCACTGGAGCCGGAAATGCGCGAGGTCGCGCCTGTGTCCGAGCCGGACAGTTGCGCCAGGACGCGCTCGACCGGACCGCCGGGCGCGAACTGCACGACTGCGAACGAGACCAGCAGGATCCCGAACAGGGTCGGGATCATGAGCAGCAGCCGGCGGATGATATAGGCGGTCATGTCATCGGTCCGTCACGCTTTGCGGCCTGCACGGCGAGCCCCCTGCCGCCGCGATTGCGCGACAGGTGGCGGTGCATGCGGGAAAGCGCAAGATCGCATCATCCCGCGCGCTCGAGCCTGGACGCCTTGTCCTGGTCGTACCACCAGGTCTCCGGCACGCCGCGGTCGTAGCGCGGGCCCTTGGCGCTCGGGTGCCCGAACACGTCCCAATAAGCAATCCAGTGTGACGCCTTGTACCACTGGGGCACCCAGTATCGGCCGGCCCGCGTGACCCGGTCGAGCACCTTACAGGCGGTCACCAGCGCCGGCCGGGTCTCGGCCGCCATGATCGTGCCGATCAGCGCGTCGATGGTCGGATCGGCGATCCCGCCGATGTTGTAGGAGCCCTTGATCGAGGCGGACTCCGACGAGAGGTACGTGCGTAGCTCGTCACCGGGGGTGAGCGAGAACGACAGGCGTTCCACGATCATGTCGAAGTCGCGGTCGTCCTGGCGCGCCTTGTATTGCACCGGGTCGACCTGCCGCACTGAGGCCTCGATGCCGAGCGCCGCGAGGTTCTTCACATAGGCCAGATGGTGCGGCTCGAAGCTCGGGTCGTCGATCAGGAACTCGATCGTGAACGGAGCGCCGTTCGGCATCACGCGCCGCGTATCCTTGAGCGCGAAGCCGGCTTCGAGCAGCAGCGCATTCGCCTTGCGCAGCAGGTTGCGGTCGCGGCCCGAACCGTCGCTGACCGGGGGAACGAACGGCTCGCCGAACACCTCGTCCGGCACCTTGCCGCGGAACGGCTCGAGCAGGGCAAGCTCCTCCGCGCTCGGCGGCCCGGCCGCCATCATGGGCGAGTTCTGGAACATCGAATGGGTCCGCTGATAGGACCCGTACATGACGTTCTTGTTGATCCACTCGAAGTCGAACGCGTAGATCAGCGCGTCGCGCACCCGGCGGTCCTTGAACTTCTCCCGCCGCAGATTGGGAAACCAGCCCTGCGCGCCCGACGGCGTATTGTCCGGCAGCTCGCCGCGCTTGACCCGGCCGTCGCGGATCGCCGGGAAGTCGTAGCGGGTGGCCCAGACCCGCGAGGTGAATTCCTCGCGGAAGAGATAGTTCTTGGCGGTGAAGCCGACGAACCCGACCTCGCGATCGCGATAGAACTCGTAGCGAACGACATCGAAGTTGTTCTGGCCGATGCTCACCGGCAGGTTGGCGCCCCACCAGTCTGGCACGCGCTGGTATTCGATATAGCGGCCGGCCTCGAACCGGCCCACCTTGTAAGGGCCCGAGCCGAGCGGGACCTCGAGCGTGGTTTCATCGAACGGTCGTTTCGAATAATAGGCTCGCGAGAAGATCGGCTGGCCGGCGACGAACAGGGGCACGTCGCGCGCGCGCCGCGGTGCGAAGCGCACCACGAGCGTCGCGTCGTCGATGGCCTCGGCGCCCTTGAAGTCGCGCATCCGCTGGGTGATCAGCGGGTGTCCCTTCTCCTTCAGGATATTGAGCGAGAACACGGCATCGTGCGCCGTGAGCTTGCTGCCGTCGTGGAAGCGCGCCTCGGGCCGCATCAGGTATCGATAAGTCAGCCCGTCGTCCGAGATCGTCACGGCGCGCGCCGCGAGCCCGTACATGCCGTCCGGCTCGTCGGTCGCGCTCTTCATCAGGCTCGCGAAGGTCAGCTCCATGCCCTGCGCGCCGTCGCCCTTGAGGATGTAGCTGTTGAGCGAGTTGAAGGTCTGGAAGTTCTGGTTGTACATCCGGCTGGGGCCGATCTGGGAGAAGCCGCCGCCCTTTGGCGCCTTCGGATCGACGTAGTCGAAATGCGGAAAGTCGGCCGGGTATTTCAGGTCGCCGAAGGCCGAGATGCCATGCCTCTCCGCCCCCTCGGCCGCAAACGCCGGCGCGAGCCGCGTCGTGCCAGCAAGCGCGGCGGCGCCCAGAACCAGCGCGTCGCGGCGGGTCAGGATCACGTGCGCTGCCCGATCTTCGCCGCGCGTTCGGCGTCCCACCACCAGACCGTCGGGAAGGCCGCGGCACCGAATTTGGGCATGTTTTCCGGGCGGCCGAAACGGTCCCAGCGCGCCGTGCGCTGGAATGGGTAATTCCATTGCGGCACCACGTAGTGATTCCACAGCAGCACGCGGTCGAGCGCCTTGGTGGCCGCGACCAGCTCGGCCCGGCTCTTGGCGAAGATCACCCGCTCGATCAGCGCGTCCACCGCCGGGTTCTTGATGCCGATGTAGTTGCGTGAGCCGTTCTGGTCGGCGGCCGCGGAGCTCCAGTACTCGCGCTGCTCGTTGCCTGGCGAGAGCGATTGCCCCCAGCTCGCGATGATGATGTCGAAGTCCCGGCTGCGCAGCCGGTTCTCGTATTGTGCGTCATCGATGGTACGGATCGTGACCGTGATCCCGAGGCGCTCGAGTGCAGGCTTGTAGAACAGGAAGACGCGCTCGAACACCGGCTGGAAGGACAGCAGTTCGACCGCGAACGGCTCGCCGGTCTTGGCATTGACCAGCTTCTGATTGCGCACCTCATAGCCCGCCTCCCGCAACAGCCGCAGCCCTTCGCGCAGATTATCGCGTACCGCCGCGGGCGTGCCACCGACCGGGTTGCTGTAGGCAGTCGTGAACACCTCCGGCGGGACCTTGTCGCGTACTGTTTCCAGGATCTCGAGCTCGGCGCCCTCCGGCAGGCCTGAAGATGCGAGTTCCGTGCCCTCGAAGTAGCTTTTTGTGCGCTTGTACTGGCCGAAGAAAAGCTGCTTGTTCATCTCCTCGAAGTCGAGCGCGAAGTTGAACGCACGCCGTAGGCGGGCGTCCTTGAACTTGTCGCGCCGGATGTTGAAGGCAAACGCCTGCATCCCGCCACTGCTGCGGATCGGGAATTCCTCCTTGATCACGCGCTTGTCCTTGACCGCCGGGAAATCGTAGGAGAGCGCCCAGTCCTTGGCGGTTTGCTCGGTGCGCCAGTCGAGCTGGTCAGCCTTGAAGGCTTCGAGCGCGATAGTGGTGTCGCGAAAATAGATATTACGAATCTCATCGAAATTGTTGGTTCCCACGTTCACCGGCAGGTCCTTGCCCCAATAGTCCTTGACGCGCTCGTAGACGATGTTGCGGCCGGGCTCGAACTCCTTGATGCGAAAGGCGCCGGAGCCGAGCGGCGGCTCGAGCGTCGTCTGGGTCACGTCGCGTTGCTTGCCGTTCTTGTCCTTACCCTCCCACCAGTGCTTGGGCAGGACGAGGAGCTGGCCGACGATCTGCGGCAGCTCGCGATTGCCCGCCCCGTCGAACGTGAAGGTGACCTCGCGCTCTCCGGTCTTCTCCGCCTTGACGACGTGGCGGTAGTAGGCGCCGTAGAAGGGGCTGTTCTCCTTGAACACCGTGAACGAGAAGATCACGTCCTCCGGCGTCACCGGCTTGCCGTCGTGCCAGCGCGCTTCGCCGCGCAGCCGGTAGGTCACCGAGGAGAAATCGTCGGGATGATGCGCGGCGTCGGCGAGCCGGCCGTATTCGGTCGACTCCTCGTCGAGTGATTGCGTCGTCAGCGAATCGTAGATCCGCTCGATGCCGCCCTCGAGCTGTCCCTTGAGGCCGGCGATCACGAGGTTGAAGTTGTCGAAGGTGCCGACCGCCAGCATCCGGATCGCGCCGCCCTTGGGCGCAGCGGGATTGACGTACTCGAAGTGTTTGAAGTCGGCCGGATACTTGATGTCCCCGAACAGGGAGAGGCCGTGCCGCCAGTTCACCGCAGCTTGCGCGGCCGCCGGTCTGAGGGCACTCGAAAGGCCGAGCTTCGCCAGCACGGCGGCGCTCAGCGCCCCGGCGCTGCGCTGAAGGATATGACGGCGTGTCAGGCGCAAGGGCTTGTCTCCGCAATCTTGGGGTGGCACGGCCGGAGCGGCCAAACGGCCCTCGGCTATGTCTTTAACCCATTATGTCGGTTTTGGGATGCATGGCCGCGAGGCCAGCCGCTAAGTCCCAGGCCAGCTTTCACTTTCTCGTGCCTGCGGATTGCGCAAGGCGCGTTCGGCCGGGCACCCGCCCGGCCGACATATAGAGGCTGCGCAAAAGGCCGGAAGTGCTATTTCGCCGCGGCCTTCGGCAGGTCGACCGGCTTATCGGACAGCGTGTGCAGGTAATTGATGACGTCGGCACGTTGCTGGTCGCGCGGGAGGCCCGCGAAGGTCATCGCGGTTCCCGGAATATAGCCCTTCGGATTGGTGAGGAACTTGTTGAGCTCGTCGAAGCTCCAGTTGCCGCCCTTCTGTTTCATGGCGCTCGAATAGTTGAAGCCCGCCTCCGAAGCCCGCGGACGCCCGACCACGCCATAGAGATTCGGTCCCACCTTGTTGGGGCCGCCCTTCTCGAAGGTGTGGCAGGCCTGGCAGACCTTGGCGGCCGCTTGCCCGCGCTCGGGGCTCGAGCTTGCGAGGACGGTCTCGAACGGCTGCGCTTTCTCCTGCGCCCCGCCCTTCTGCTCGGTTTTCTCTTGGACCGCGATATCGAAGCCGGGCTTGGCAGGCGCCGGCGGGGTGAAGATCGCCCCGGCCGCGATGTTCATCGCCACCAGCCCGAGGCAGGTCGACAGCACGGCCATCAGGACCTTGTTCACGTTATCGGAATCCATTGGCGAACTGCTCCGAGGTCGTCGGGGTGGCGGGGGCCGCGCGGGCGGCGGCACAAATAGCCGGTTTGCCTTGCCCCTGGCAACCCGTATAAGCGGCTCGGTTCCGACCTATGCCCAGCGATCACGTCATCATCCTCATTCCGGCGCGGCTCGCCGCGTCCCGGCTGCCCGGCAAGCCGCTTGCTGACATCGCCGGCAAGCCGATGATCGCCCATGTGCTGGCGCGGGCCCAGGCGGCCGGCCTGGGCGAGGTCGTGGTGGCAACCGATTCCGAGGCGGTCTGCGTCGCGGCCGAGAAGGCGGGCGGCCGGGCCGTGATGACCGCCGCCGACCACCCGTCGGGGTCGGACCGGATCCTCGAGGCGCTCGAGCAGATCGACCCGGAGCGGCGCCTCGGCACCGTGATCAATGTGCAGGGTGACCTGCCGACGCTCGACCCTCAGGACCTCCGGGTAGTGCTCGCTCCGCTCGCCGACCCCGCCGTCCACATCGCGACGCTCGCGGCCGAGATCCGCGATCCGGCCGAGCGGACCAATCCGAACGTGGTGAAGGTGGTGGGCTCGCCCTTGGACCCGCGCCGGCTGCGGGCTCTCTACTTCACGCGGGCCACCGCGCCGCACGGCGAGGGCCCCCTCTATCACCACATCGGACTTTACGCCTATCGGCGCGCCGCGCTCGAGCGCTTCGTCAAGCTCGGGCCGTCGGCGCTGGAGAAGCGCGAGAAGCTCGAGCAGCTGCGCGCGCTCGAAGCCGGCATGCGCATCGACGTCGCGATCGTCGATTCCGTGCCGCTCGGGGTCGATACGCCCGAGGAGCTCGACAAGGCCCGCGCGCTGCTGACGCGCTGATGCCAACAGGACACCCCATGAGCAACGCAGCCAGTCCGAGCAAGACCATCGTGTTCCAGGGCGAGCCCGGGGCGAATTCGCATATCGCATGCCGCGAGGCCTACCCGGACCATACTCCACTGCCGTGCCCGACCTTCGAGGACGCCTTCACGGCGGTCGCGAACGGGGACGCCGATCTCGGCATGATCCCGATCGAGAACTCGGTCGCGGGCCGGGTTGCGGATATCCATCATCTGATGCCGACGGCGGGCCTGCACATCATCGCCGAGCACTTCCTGCCGATCCGCAACCAGCTCATGGCGCCGCGCGGCGCGGCGCTCAAGGACCTCAAGACCGTCGAGAGCCACATCATGGCCCTCGGCCAGTGCCGCAACTACATCCGCAAGCTCGGCGTCAAGGCGGTGGTCGCCGCCGATACTGCGGGCGCCGCCAAGGAAGTCGCCGAGCGCGGCGACAAGACGCGCGCCGCAATCGCCTCGAGGCTCGCGGCCGAAATCTACGGGCTGCAGATCCTGGCCGAAAACGTCGAGGACGAGGCGCATTCGACCACCCGCTTCATCGTACTCTCGCGCCAAAGCCGGCGGGCCGAGCGCGGCAACGGGCTGGTGCTCACCACCTTCGTCTTCCAGGTCCGCAACATCCCGGCCGCGCTTTACAAGGCCCTTGGCGGCTTCGCCACCAACCGGGTCAACATGACCAAGCTCGAAAGCTACATGATCGAGGGCAACTTCTTCGCCACGCAGTTCTATGCCGACGTCGAGGGCCATCCCGACGATCCGAACGTCAAGCTTGCGCTCGAGGAGCTCGCCTTCTTCTCCAAGGAGCTCACGATTCTCGGCGTCTACCCGGCGCATCCATTCCGGGAGAAGCTGGGCAAGACGACGTAACCGCAGGCGACGCTGCGCGTCGGGATCACTTCACGTTCTTCACCGCCCAGTCGTCGATCAGCTTGGCGATGTCGAGGTTGTTCTTCTCGATCATCACCATGTGGCCGTTGCCGCGGATCCCTTTGTCCTGCAGCCGGATCAGCTCGGTCCGCACCCCCGCCTGGTTGAGATACTTCGCGGTGCAGTGATCGTACACCTGGTGATAGGAGGCCTCTGCCGCCATGATCATCACCGGGATGTTCTTCAGGTTGACCAGCTGGCGCGCCGGGGCCTTCTGCATCCAGCACACGAACAGGTCGGGACCATCGGCCTTCGCCTCGCGGTCGATCGCGAGCTCGCTCGGGTCCTTCACCGGCGGATCGTAGGTGATCGGGATATCGGTCGGTCCCCAGACGCGAGCGCGGCCGGTGCCGATGATCGTCGCTTCGAACGGCGGGCCGGCCGGCTCGATCGCGATGATCGCCTTGACCAGGGCCGGCCGTGCATCGGCGATCAGCCAGCCGAAGGCGCCCGATTGCGAGTGGGTAAGCACGATGGCCGGACCGATCTTGTCGAGCAGCGCGGCGCCGGCGTCCTTGTTGCGCTGCTGGGTGTCCTCGTTTGAAATGACGGTTTCGACCTGGGTGGCATAGAACGCATCGAACACCGGATCGCCCTTGCGCCCCTTGTTGGGCCCGTCGCCCGGCCATTGGGTATGCGCCTTGGCCTGCGGCCAGTTGCCCGCAGTCTCGATCGCGGTGAACTGAAATTCCTCGCCCTGGGCCGTGAACATCCGGGTCTTGCCGTCGTCCGGATGCCAGGCCGACCGTCCGCGCATCGGCTGGTCGACCATGTACACCACATAGCCCTGCTCGACGAAGAACTCGGCCCAGCCCTTGCGTCCGTCGGGTGTGCCCATCCAGTTGGTCGCGGTCTGCGCCGCGCCATGGATCAGCACCAGCGGGTAGGGACGGCGCACGTCCTTGGGCGCCAGCACCTCCACGTACATCTGGCCCTGCAGGGTCTCCTTGCCGGGCTCGCCGACATAATGGCCGCCGACATAGAAGTAGCCGCGCAACGCGACGGCCGACTGATCGACCGCCGGCACCGGCAGCTTGGGCGGCTCGGCGCGCGCGACGGTCGTTGCGGCCAGCACGGCCGCGAGCGTCATGCCGATCAGGGGCCTGATGGGGTCGTGCATGGCATCCTCCCGTTCGCCGCGCGGAGGCGGCTTGTTTTGGATTGATGCCGGCAAGGGTCGCGCCGCGGTCGCATCCCTGTCAAATGCAAATGCACCGGGCCGGTAATCGCCAACCCTCCGCGCCTGCTCACGCGCCGTCGATCGTCTCGCGCAGGATTTCGAGCTCGAGCCATCTGTCTTCGGCCGCCGCCAGTTCTGCCTGGGCGGCGACGAGGGTCGCCGAGATGTCGTCGAACGCATTGCGGTCGCGCGCATAAAGGCCGGGGTCGGCGAGCTTCTGCTGGGCGGCCTGGATCTTGTCTTGCAGCGCCGCGATCTCGCCGGGCAGGGTCTCGAGCGCGTATTTCTCGTTGAAACTGAGCCGGCGGCGCGGCGCGGTCGCGGCGCGTGCCGGTTCCGGCTTCGTCGGCCGCGGCGGCGCCGCCTTGCCTGTTGCCGCGCGCGCGATGTCTTCGCCGCGCTGCGCCAGCATGTCGGTGTATCCCCCCGCATACTCGGCCCAGCAACCGCCGCCTTCCGGCACGATCACTGCATTGACGACGCGATCGAGGAAATCGCGGTCGTGGCTGATCAGCAGGATCGTGCCCGCATAGTCGCCGAGCATGTCCTCCAGCACGTCGAGGGTCTCGAGATCGAGGTCGTTGGTCGGCTCATCGAGCACCAGCAGGTTCGACGGCTTGGCCAGCGCGCGCGCCAGCATCAGCCGGCCGCGCTCGCCGCCCGACAGCACCGAGAGCGGCGTCCGCGCCTGCTCGGGCGCGAACAGGAAATCCTTCATGTAGCCGATCACGTGGCGGCGCTCGCTGCCCACGGTGACGTGATCGCCGCGCCCGCCCGTCAGCGTCTCGGCCACGGTCGCGCTGGCCTCGAGGCTGTCGCGCCGTTGCTCGAGCGACGCCACCGCGAGGTTGGCGCCGAGCCGTATCGTGCCGGCGTCCGGCGCGAGCGCTCCGGTCAGGAGGTTGATCAGCGTGGTCTTGCCGGTCCCGTTCGGGCCGACGATGCCGATGCGGTCACCACGCCGGACGCGGGTGGTGAAGTTCGCGACGATCGTGCGTCCATCGAACGATTTTGCGATCTTGTCGGCTTCGATGACCAGCGCGCCCGATGCCTCGGCTTCGGCCGCTGCGAGCGTCGCCTGTCCGGCGCTCGCCCGAAAGTCGCGCCGCGCCTGGCGCAGCGCCTGCAGGGCGCCGAGCCGGCGCACATTGCGCTTGCGCCGCGCCGTCACGCCGTAGCGCAGCCAGTGCTCCTCCGCGACGATCTTGCGGTCGAGCTTGTGCTGGGCGGTCTCTTCTTCGGCCAGGACCTCGTCGCGCCATGCCTCGAATGCGGCGAAGCCGCGCTCGATCCGCCGCGTCGCGCCGCGGTCGAGCCAGACCGTCGCGCGGGTGAGGTTGGCGAGGAACCGTCGGTCGTGGCTGATCACGACCAGCGCCGTGCGCATCGCGCCGAGGGTCCGCTCGAGCCACTCGATTGTCGGCAGATCGAGGTGATTGGTCGGCTCGTCGAGCAGCAGGATATCGGGTTGTGGTGCCAGCACGCGCGCGATCGCCGCCCGCCGCGCTTCGCCGCCCGAGAGTGTTGCCGGGGCCTCGTCGCCGGTCAGCCCGAGCTCGCGCAGCAAGGCGCTCGCCTGGTGCGGGACGTCGGCCGGCCCGAGCCCCGCCTGCACATAGCCGAGCACGCTCTTGGCATCGGAGAAATCCGGCTCCTGCGGCAGGTAGCGGATGGTCGCCCCGGGCTGCACGAAGCGGGTGCCGCGGTCGGCCTCCACCAGGCCCGCCGCGATCCGCAGCAGGGTCGACTTGCCCGATCCATTGCGCCCGACCAGCGCGACCCGCTCGCCCGCCGCGACGGTGAGCTCGACGCCGTCGAGCAGCGGCGTGCCGCCGAACGTAAGCGCGATGTCCTTGAGCTGAACGAGCGGCGCCGCCATCGTCAACCCCGGGCCTGCCGCTGCAGCCGGCGGATCGCCTGGTCGAGCGCCGACAGGAAAGTCGAGCGGTCGCGCGGCGAGAACGGCCGCGGCCCGCCGGTGACCTCGCCGGCCGAGCGCAGGTCGTGCATCAGGTTGCGCACCGCGACCGCCATGCCGATCGAGTCCTCGGAAAACGGCTTGCCGGTCGGAGCGAGCACGTGTGCGCCCGCCTTGACGCAGCGGCTCGCCAGCGGCACGTCGGCGGTGATCACGATGTCGTTGGCGCCGGCGCGCGCCGCGATCCAGTCATCGGCCGCGTCGGGCGCCGAGCCCGCTGCCACGCGCTCGATCAGCGGATCCTGCGGCACACGGATGAAGCCGTTCGCCACGACGCTCACCGGCAGGCCGTGGCGCGCGGCGACGCGATACACCTCGTCCTTCACCGGACAGGCATCGGCGTCGACATAGATGCGGATGGGGGCTGGTTCAGCGGCCGTCATGCGCCCCGCGATAGCGCGCCCCAGCGGGAGCCACAAGGCAAAAGCCTCGAGGCGTCGCGTCTCGCGTCGCTGGAATTGCGATCGTGGATTACGCTTCGCTGATCCGCCGTACGGGTCTGGCCTCGCTTGCGTGCGTGAGCCTGCTGTGGCGCGTCCCATACAGCCCGTAGATCACGAAGCCCACCACCAGCCACACCAGGAAACGCAACCAGGTGTCGAGCGGCAGGCCCGACATCAGAAAGATCGCCGCCACCGTTCCGGCCGGCGCCACGATGTGGACGGCGGGCGTGCTGAAGCTGCGCGGAAGCTCCGGCTCGATGTAACGCAGCGCGAGCACGCCCGCGCAGACGATCGCGAACGCGAACAGCGTACCGATGCTCACCAGCTCGCCGACCAGCCCGATCGGCAGCACCCCGGCGAGCACGGTGACCACGGCGCCGGTCACGATTGTGGTGACGTAGGGAGTGCGGAAGCGTGGGTGCACCCGGCCGGCCACCGGCGGCAGCAGCCCGTCATGCGCCATCGCGTACAGGACCCGCGCCTGTCCGAGCATCATCACCAGGATCACGGAGGTCAGGCCCAGGATGGCGCCGAGCTTGATGACCGGCGCCAGCCCGCCCATGCCGATCGCATCGATGCCGACCGCGATCGGATCGGGCACGTTGAGCTTGTCGAAGGGGACGATCCCGGTGATCACGAACGCGACCGCGACGTAGAGGCCGGTGCAGATGACGAGCGAGCCGAGAATGCCGATCGGCATGTCGCGCTTGGGGTTCTTCGCCTCCTGGGCGGCGGTCGAGACTGCGTCGAAACCGATATAGGCGAAGAACACGACCGCGGCGCCCCGCAGGATGCCGCTCCAGCCGTAGATGCCCGCCCCTTGACCGGGCGGGATGAACGCACCGTCCGGGTTGCTCGGCGTGACCCAATTGGCCGGGTTGACGTAAGACGCGGCCGCGACGATGAAGATCACGATGATCGCCACCTTGATGGCGACGATGATGTTGTTCACCCGCGCCGACTCGCGGATGCCGATCACGAGCAGCGTCGAGACGGCGACGATGATCACCATCGCCGGAATGTTCAGCAGCGCCCCGGTGGTCTGCCACGTGCCGCTCGCGGCATCGTAGGCGAGGGGCGCCGAGGCGAACTCAGTCGGGATCGCGATCCCGATGCCTCTGAGGAAGCTGACCACGTAGCCGGACCAGCCGATCGCGACCGTGGTGGCGCCCAGCGCGTATTCGAGGATCAGGTCCCAGCCGATGATCCAGGCGATGAGCTCGCCCATCGTCGCATAGGCGTAGGTGTAGGCGCTGCCGGCGATCGGCACCGTGGATGCCATTTCGGCGTAGCACAGCCCCGCGAAGGCGCAGGCGATGCCGCCGAGGACGAACGAGAGAACGATCGCGGGTCCCGCGTTGGCGGCGGCCGCATGCCCGGTCAGCACGAAAATGCCGGCCCCGATGATCGCCCCGATCCCGAGCGCCACCAGGTTGAGGGCAGACAGCGTGCGCCGGAGCGGGACGTGGCCATGGGCCGTCATCGCCTGCACGTCGGCCTCGTCGGCTTCGGCCTGGAGCGTTGCGATCGGCTTGCGGGCCCAGAGGTTCGCCATGATGACCGTCCGAAGGCGCTGCGTAAGGGGGCTGGCGTGAGCCTGCGAGCCTAGCATAGCGCACCCGCCGCACAATCGATGCGGGCTCGTTTTGCACCCGCGAAAGCGTCGGGGCGAAGCCGCTCTCGGGATCAAGCGTCGCACCCGCTCCGGTCTGGCTGTGGCGCGCCACTATGCTAGGCTTGCGAAAAAGCTGCTTCCAACGGGGGGAGGCCCGCATGCGACGACGCGACTTCATCGCTCTGGTCGGCGGCGCCGCCGCATGGCCGCGCATCGCCCGCGCCGAGGATTATCCGACGCGCCCGGTGACCATTATCGTTCCCTACACGCCTGGCGGCAGCACCGAGATCCTGGCGCGCATCGTGGGCCAAAGGCTCGAGCCCAAGCTCGGCCAGTCGGTCATCGTCGAGAACAAGCCGGGCGCCGGGACCGTGATCGGCACGACCGCTGTCGCGAAGGCCGCGCCCGACGGCTACACCCTGTTGATGTCGACGCCGACCCCGATGGCGATCAATGTCAGGGTGCACAAGGAGCTGCCCTACGATCCGGCGACCGATTTCGTTCCGCTCGCGCTCGTCGCGTCGGCCCCATTCGTGCTGGTCGTCAATCCGGCCTTGCCGGTGCATTCGGTCGCCGAGCTCATCGCCTATGCCAAGCAGAAGCCC
>Ga0075436_100001677_pt1 | contig 15144 bp, 14 predicted proteins | sample RhiMethybrSRZTD5_FD_75303 | JGI IMG/M metagenome (GOLD analysis project Ga0075436, IMG submission 75303) | Populus rhizosphere microbial communities from Tennessee, USA - Rhizosphere MetaG P. TD hybrid SRZTD5 | ecosystem: Host-associated > Plants > Roots > Rhizosphere > Soil | place: USA...
AGCGTCGTCGAAGATCAAGAAGGGCGCGTTGCCGCCCAGCTCCATGGAGATGCGGAGAATGTTGCCGGCTGCCTGCTCATAGAGCTTGCGACCTACTTCGGTAGATCCGGTGAAGCTCAACTTGCGCAGCCGAGGATCGGCGATGATCGGCGCCGAGACCTTCCCTGACGTGGATGTGGTGATCACGTTGACAACCCCGGGCGGCAGGCCGGCTTCGGCGAGGATCTTGACGAAGTACAGCGTCGTCAATGGGGTCAGCTCCGGAGGCTTGATCACTACGGTGCAACCGGCGGCTAGTGCCGGACCGGTCTTGCGAGTTGCCATCGCCAGTGGAAAGTTCCACGGAGTGATCAAGAAACAGGGACCAACCGGATGTTGCGAAACGATCATCCGGCCGGTGCTCTCGGGGTTGATGCCGTAGCGACCGAATATCCGTACGGCCTCCTCGGAGAACCAGCGCAGAAACTCGTTGCCGTACTTGACTTCAGCCTTGGATTCAGCCAGCGGCTTGCCCATCTCCAGTGTCATCAACAGTGCGACTTCGTCCTGGCGCTCTTGGACCAGCTCGAAGGCGCGACGCAAGATCTCCGATCGTTCCCGCGGTGGCGTTTTGGCCCAGTCGGCAGCAGATTCGACTGCAGCATCGAGGGCTGCGGCGCCGTCCTCGACCCCCGCGTTCGCGATGGTCTTGACCTCCTCACCAGTGGCGGGGTCGTAGACCTTCAACGTGGAACCCGAGCCGGCCGAGCGCCATTCACCGCCGATGAACAGCCCATCCGGGACTGAATCCAGCAAGTCCGTTTCTGCCGCGTTCAACATCGAGAACCTCCCTGGCTCAGCCGACACCTCGTCCAATCGAGCCTAACTCCCGGGCCACGACGACAGATCGCGGCTTCGTTGGCGGCAGCTGTCGATGGGTAAGAGATAAAGCTATGAAGAGCACCGTGATCGAGGTGACCACAGGGCGCAGCGAAGCCGTACACGACCTCACCCCGCAGTGCGCAGCCTTCCTGCGCGAGGCAGCGGCCGGCAGCGACGGCCTGCTGCACGTGTTCGTCCCACACGCGACGGTAGGTATCGCGCTGATCGAACTGGGCTCCGCCAGCGACGATGACCTGCTGACTGCACTCCGCGACCTGTTGCCAGCCGACAACCGCTGGCGGCATGCCCACGGCTCACGCGGCCATGGCCGGTCGCACGTCATGCCAGCGCTCATTCCGCCCTACGCAACGATTCCGGTCGTTCGCGGCGAAATGGCGTTGGGTACGTGGCAGTCGGTAGCCCTGGTCGATCTCAACGTCGATAACTCGAACCGCGAGGTCCGGCTCTCCTTCCTTGCGGACGCCAGGTGAGCCGCTAAAGGCATGCATACGAACTAGGGTCTCGGTATGCCGTCTGTCTGGAAAGCCGATCGGATTCGCTCGGCGACGACCACGATCTTTGCCGAGATGTCCGCACGCGCCGTGGCAACCCAGTCGATCAATCTTGGTCAGGGCTTTCCGGACACCGACGGTCCGGCATTCATGCTGGAGGAGGCGAGAACGGCGATCGCCAATGGCTTCAACCAGTACCCACCCGGTCGTGGCATCCTGCCGCTGCGGCAGGCCATCGCTGCTCACAGCAACCGCAACTACGGTCTGAGCTTCGATCCCCAGACGGAAGTCCTGGTTACAACGGGCGCCACCGAGGCGTTAGCCGCGTCGATCTTGGCATTCGTGAATCCAGGTGATGAGGTCATTGCCCTAGAGCCCTTCTACGACTCGTACGCCGCATCCATCGAGCTGGCCGGCGGACAACGCGTTGGGGTCGGACTCTTCGGACCGGATTTCCGGCTTGATCATGCCGAACTACGGGCGGCGTTCACGCCCAGGACCAAGGCGCTGTTGATCAACTCGCCGCATAACCCAACCGGAGTCGTGCTGGATCGTGATGATCTTGCACTGATCGCCGAATTGGCCGTGCAGCACGATGTGGTTGTCATCTGCGATGAGGTGTATGAGCACCTGACCTTCGATAACGCCCCACACCTGCCGTTGGCGACCTTCCCCGGAATGCGAGACCGTACCGTGCGAATCTCCTCGGCAGGCAAGACGTTTTCGGCGACCGGCTGGAAGATCGGCTGGGCACTTGCGACTGCAGAGTTGATCAACGAGATCACCGCTGTAAAACAGTTTCTGAGCTATGTCTCTGGCGGGCCGTTCCAGCCCGCTGTCGCTCGCGCGCTCAACGAGGGTGAGGAGTGGGTGGAGAAGGCTCGACTTGATCTTCAGGACCGGCGTGATCAATTGGCTGTGGGCTTGCGGTCAATCGGGCTGCAGCCGGTCATTCCCCGGGGCACCTACTTCATGACCACCGACGTAGGGCCACTGGGTTATAGCGACAGTGTCGAGTTTTGTCGCGACCTACCTACACGATGCGGAGTCGTGGCGATCCCTCATCAGGTGTTCTACGACCGCATCGAAGCCGGGCGGCCGTACGTGCGCTGGGCCTTCTGCAAGCAGGAGCAGGTGCTCGACGAGGCGATTCGCAGGCTGAGAACCCTGTCACGCTAGGTGCCGCATGTCGCGCCCCGGCTCTGGTGACTGCTGTGCATCCTCATCACGGAAAGGGGCGCTGTCAGTGAGCAGTTGCCGCAGCCGCGCACCGCGTAGCACCCGATAAGGAAAAGGTGAGCGCCCGGCGCGCTCGGCGATCGTCGTGTACGGCAGCGGTCTGACACCGCCGGCAATGATCACGTTGCCGAACCGCCGGCCTTTCAGCGTTGATGATTCCGCACAAAGCACGATGTGCCGAAAGCTCTGGCTTAGGCCGGCCAACACCCGACGCGCATAGGCCAGTGGCGCGCGATCAGTGAGATTGATTATGACGACGCCGTGATCATTGAGCGCGCGCCGGACATCGAGGAGAAACTCCGCTGTCGTAAGATCCGCCGGCACCCGAGCGCCGACGAAGGCGTCGATGATGATCCAATCCGCGTAGCCGTCGCGCAGCTCGGCAATGCCGTGCCGGCCGTCGGTACCGCGCACCTTGATGCCACTGCGCGCCGGCAGCGGCAGATGCCGCCGAACAAAGGCGGTCAGCTCGACATCGGGCTCTAACACTATTTGGACTGAGGTCGGGCGGGTTGCCGCGACATAGCGCGGCAGGGTCATGGCGGCGCCCCCGATGTGAACGATGCGTAACCGCTGCGCTCGTTGAGGCACGCTGTCGAGAACATCAACTAGCCGTTGCACGTAGTCGAACTCCAGCCGCAATGGGTCATCAAGATCGACGTAGGACTGGTCGGTCCGGCCGACTCGAAGTGTGAAGGCATGCGGGTAGGCCAGGTCCCGTACCAGGAGCGCACCTTCGCTGCCGGGTCGTAGTACCAGACCGTCCGATGTCACCGGTGATCCTTAGCACGCGGCCCGGCTGGAGACACGCGGCATCCCTGGTGTCGTGGTGTAGAAAAAAAGTGGAAGGGAGAGTCGCCATGATGCTGCGCTGGATCGACTCCAAAGAGGTGACTAGCCACGACGTGGCCGAGTTGCCGGACCTGTGGAAGCGCAACGACGGCTTCCTCTGGCTTGATATTCCGGAGTGGAGCGACGAGGCCGATGCGCTGCTGACAGAGCAATTTCACTTTCATCCGATGGCGATCGCGGAAAGCCGCAACCGCAATCACATTCCCCGACTCCATGTCTATCCGCACCACGTGTTCATCGTCGTGCATGCACCAGAGATTGGTGCGGGCGGTCATGTGCACTATCTCGAGCTAGACCAGTTCGTCGGAGAGAACTTCCTGGTCACCGTCCATGGTCCCGTGAGCCCGAAAGTGCCGCTGGAGTCGGCGTTGCGCGAGACGGACGCGGTATCCGCACGGCTGGAGAGCGGACGGTTGCACCCCACGTCGCCATTCGGTCTGACCTACGCCATCGTCTCCTCGATTGCCCGTAGGGAGGCTGAAATGGTGGCTGAGATCGCGCGCGAGGTCGGCCTGATGGAGCAGCGGGTGATGGCTGACGAGGACGAGGATCCGCAGAAGTTCCTCAGCCAACTGTTCGCGGCACGGCATGAGCTGTTGACGATCAAGACCATGGCCACACAGGGCAGCGAGATCTATCGGCGCGCGATCAAGCTGACCACGTTCGCGCCTCCCGAAGGACTGGCGCTGATGAAGGATCTGCTTGATCAGTACGAGACAGTTGCCCATATCAGTGATGCACAGCTGGTCTTTCTGGTGGGCGTTACGGAGTTCTACCGCGCGCGCACCGACACCAAGATGACCATCGCCGCCGAGCGCCTCGCCGTCATCGCAGCAATCACGCTGCCCATCACCGGGCTCTCATCCGTCCTCGGAATGAACGTCATCGTCAACCAGTCCACGCACTGGGTATGGCTCAGCATTCTGCTGTTGATCATGCTCGTCATCTCGCTGATCATGCTGCGCTGGGCGCACAAGCAGGGCTGGTGGTGACATGCGAACTCCCGACTTGTCAGCGTCTCAGAGTGCTGTAGCACTGTGAGACGCTGAGAAGTCGGGAGTTAGGGATGATCTGTTAGGCGATGGCCGGCTGAGACTCCAAGATGGTCAAGCCGTCGCTGCTCTCGTCGGCGTCGAAGGTCACGGTCTCACCTTCGTGGACCTGGCCAGCCAGCACCCGCTGCGCGAGTTGATCTTCCATTGTGGTCTGGATAAGGCGGCGAAGTGGACGGGCCCCGAAAACCGGATCGAAGCCGGTGAGAGCCAGCCACTCCTTCGCGGCGGGAGTGGCCTCCACAGTGATCCGCCGATCAATGAGCCGCTTGTTGAGGCGGGCCAAGTTGATCTCCACGATCTTGGCGAGCTCTTCGGTGCCGAGGGCGTCGAACAGCACGATTTCGTCGAGGCGGTTGAGGAATTCCGGCTTGAAGGCACCGCGTACCACACCCATCACGGCATTCCGCTTGGTCTCGGTATCCAGCGTCTGGTCCGCCAGGAACTGCGAACCCAGGTTGGACGTCAAGATCAAGATGGTATTCCGGAAGTCGACCGTACGCCCCTGACCATCAGTCAGCCGGCCGTCGTCCAGCACCTGCAGCAAGATGTCGAAGACCTCGCTGTGCGCCTTCTCCACCTCATCCAGCAGTACCACCGAGTACGGGCGGCGCCGGACAGCCTCGGTGAGCTGGCCACCCTCCTCATAGCCGATGTAGCCGGGAGGTGCACCTACCAGACGCGCCACCGAGTGCTTCTCGGAGTACTCGCTCATATCGATCCTGATCATGGCGCGTTCATCGTCGAAGAGGAACTCCGCGAGCGACTTGGCCAGCTCTGTCTTACCGACGCCCGTGGGACCAAGGAACAGGAAGGACCCGGTGGGCCGGTTTGGATCGGAAATGCCTGCGCGGGAACGGCGTACCGCATCGGCAACAGCGCGAACGGCCTTCAACTGACCGACCAGGCGGTCCCCGATTCGGGACTCCATCGACAGCAGCTTCTCGGTTTCACCTTGCAGCAGGCGGCCGACCGGAATGCCGGTCCAGTTGGAGACGACCTCGGCCACATCGTTAGGGCCGACCTCTTCGGAGACCATCGAAGGCAACTGGCTTTCGGTCTCGGCAGCCTCCTCCATCTCCTTCTCCAGCGCAGGAATCTCGCCGTAGTTGATCTCACTGGCCTTCACCAAATCGCCTTCGCGGAGTGCCCGCTCAGACGCGACACGCAACTCGTCTATCTGTTTCTTCAGCTCACCGACACGGTTGAGGCCTTGTTTCTCTGCCTCCCAGCGAGCCTCGAGGGAGCGCAGCTCCTCTTCGACATTGGCAAGTTCCTCGGTCAGACGATGCAAGCGCTCCACGCTGCCTGGATCTGACTCCTTCTCCAGCGCGAACTTCTGCATCTTCATCCGCTCCACAGTGCGCCGCAGGGCATCGATCTCGACCGGGGAAGAGTCGATCTCCATCCGCAACCGGGACGCCGCCTCATCGACCAAGTCGATCGCCTTGTCCGGGAGCCGTCGCGAGGTGATGTAGCGGTGTGATAAGGCGGCTGCTGCGACCAAAGCTGCGTCGGTAATCGCCACCTTGTGGTGCGCCTCGTATCGCTCCCGCAGACCGCGCAAGATCGCGATGGTGTCCTCCACACTCGGCTCATCCACGAAGACCTGCTGGAAGCGGCGTTCGAACGCCGGATCCTTTTCAATCCGCTCGCGATACTCATCCAGAGTGGTGGCGCCGATCATGCGCAGCTCACCGCGCGCGAGCATCGGCTTAAGCATGTTGCCGGCATCCATGGAAGAGTCGCCAGTCGCGCCAGCACCGACAACTGTGTGCAGCTCGTCGATGAAGGTAATGATCTGTCCGGCTGCATCCTTGATCTCGGTCAGGACCGCCTTGAGTCGCTCCTCAAACTCACCGCGGAACTTGGCGCCGGCGACCATTGAGGGCAAATCGAGGGACAGCAAGCGACGGCTCTTGAGCGAGTCGGGCACATCACCAGCAACCAGCCGTTGAGCCAGTCCTTCGACGACCGCCGTCTTGCCAACGCCGGGCTCGCCGATCAGCACGGGATTGTTTTTCGTCCGTCGCGCCAGCACTTGAACCACCCGACGAATTTCGGCATCGCGACCGATGACCGGATCGAGTTTGCCGTCGCGTGCCATAGCGGTCAGGTCAACGCTGTACTGGTCGAGCGCCGATGAGGTGGCCTCAGCCTCAGGGCTGGTCACTCGCTTGCTGCCTCGAGCCTGGTTGAAGGCGCGAGTGAGCACATTCGGCTTGACGTTCAGCTGAGAAAGCACCTTCTTGGCGTCGGAGTCAACCGTCGCGAGGGAGATCAAGAGGTGTTCGGTGGCCACGTACGCGTCGCCGAGTTGTTCGGCCCGTGTCTCACCATCGGCCAGCACCCGGGCAAAGGACCCGGAAAGGTTCGGCTGGCTCACCGATGTGCCCTTGGCCGAGGGCAGCTTGGAAATCGCACCCTGGGCAGCTGCGGCAACAACTGCCGGGTCAGCGCCCGCGGCTGAGAGCAATGGCGCGACAGTGTTGCTTGACGTCTGCAGGAGTGCGTGCAGCAGATGGGACGGTTCGGCGTACGGGTTGCCCTGCGTTAAGGCGGTCCGTATTGCCGCTGAGACTGCGTCACGACTCTTGGTAGTGAGCTTGTTGGTATCCATGTCTCCTCTGGTCAAACTTGAGTACGCCTGACTCAACTATGCGCCGCGAGAGGCGGCTTCACAACGATAAAGTTGAGCGCAATACACTCAACTTTCTTCGAAGAAGGTGTATTCCAGGTTCACGAACGCTGAGGGGGTCACAACGGGACTCCCTCAGGGCAGTGGCCGCCCGGGCAGAGCCAGTGGCGGGCGGCGCCCACGCCGGCCGAGGTGCACTCCGCCGAGCGGATCAGCGGTGAAGACCCGGGATCCGGACTCCGACTGGAACGCAGCAAGCAGAGTGGTCAGCTGCTCGACCCTGGCATGGAGTTCATCAATGTCGTCCTGCATGTGCAGAATCCGTCGGATGCCCTCGAGGTTGATGCCCTCGTCTTGGGAAAGCCGCTGGATGAGCCGGAGTCTGGCAATGTCGCGCGCCGAATAGCGCCGACCCCGTTTAGGCGTACGCCGCGGCGATACCAGTCCCATGCGGTCATAGGTTCGTAGCGTCTGCGGGTGCATCCCAGCGAGTTGAGCCGCGACCGAGATCACGAATACCGGCGCGTCATGATCGATTCGCTGCGGCAACTCGGAAGCAGGCACCTGTCACCTCATCCTGCGGCGAAGAGCTTGGCTCTCGGATTCACCGAGCCGACCGCCTCCGCGTACGAGTTCAGGGCCTCCCGAGCCTGTTCGTTGAGCGCCTCGGGCACCAACACCTCGACGGTGACCAGTAGATCGCCCTTGCTGCCGTCACGCTTGCTGACGCCCTTACCTCGGACTCGCAGGGTGCGGCCGTTCGGAGTGCCCGGCGACAGCCGAAGTTTGACCGGCGCGCCATGCAAGGTTGGCACCTCGATCTCCGCACCCAGGGCCGCCTCCTGGAAGGTGACCGGCGCGGTGAGGGTCAGGTTGTCACCCTTGCGTCCGAAGATCGGGTGCGGCCGTACATGCACGGTGACGTAGAGATCGCCAGGGGCGCCCGCGTTCTCTCCGGCCCCGCCCCGACCCTTCAGGCGGATCCGCTGGCCGTCGGTGACGCCCGCCGGAATCCGGACCTGCATGGTCTTGGTGGACTTGCCCCGACCAGAGCCATGGCACACCGGACATGGATCGTCGACGACCATTCCGCGACCACGACATTCCCGGCACGGCTCGGTGACGGCGAAGACGCCGCCGGACGTGGAGGTCTGCATACCGCTGCCCTCACACGTCGGGCACACCCGCGGAATCGTGCCCGCGCGTGCGCCAGTACCGCGACAAGCCTCACATGCTGTGTCGGACACCATCTGCATGGCGACGGTTACACCCTCTATCGCCTGCACGAAGTCCACCATGGCCTCGCCCTCGACATCGCTGCCGCGACGGGGGCCGCGGGCAGTGGAGAAGCGTGTCGACTGGGTGGTAGGACCGCCATTGAACAGACCGCCGAAGATGTCACCGAGGCCGCCGCCGGCATTGCGGAACAGGTCGTCAACCGATGGGCCACCTGTCCGGGCACCGCTGCGCGGCGGGAAATGGAAGCCACCGGCGCCGAACAACCGCCGAGCCTCGTCGTACTCCTTGCGTTTTGCCGCATTGGACAGCACGTCGTTGGCTTCAGAGATCTCCTTGAAGCGCTGCTCAGCTGCGGTGTTGCCGGGGTTTTGATCCGGATGGTTGGCCCGCGCCAGCTTGCGGTAAGCCTTCTTGATCTCCTCAGGGGAGGCGTCCTTGGCGACACCGAGGACCTTGTAGTAATCCTTCTCGATCCAGTCCTTGGTGCTCACTCACGCCTCCCTTCGCGATGATCAACTATTGATAGCTGGCTGATGTTCCAGAGCAAGTGTCCCTCTGATCGAGTGCCAAACGGGTCAGCCCTGGTCTGCGTCTGCATCCGGCTGGTCTGCCGATTTGGGGCCTGAGCTTGTCGAGGGCTCCTCGACTGGCGCTTCGACAGGCTCAGCGCGCATTGACTCAGTATCAGCGGGCGTTGGCTCGGGTTCCGGCTCGGCGACAGCGACACGCGCCGGCCGTAGAATGCGCTCCCCGATCCGGTAGCCCGGCTGCAAGATCTCGACGCAGGTCGGACCGTCGATGCCGTCGGCATGCGCGTGCAACAAGGCCTCGTGGATGTGCGGGTTGAACGGATCGCCCGCCTCCCCGAAGCTCTCCAGACCGTACTTGGACGTGACCCGCTCGATCTCCTCAGCAACTGCTTTGAAGCCGCCGTTGAGTTCTTCGTGCTCGCGTGCTGAACGAACATCGTCCAGCACGGAAAGGAAATCCTTCAGCACACCTTCGATCGTCACCTTGCGAGCAAGATCACGATCACGGTCCACCCGTCGCTTGTAGTTGACGTACTCGGCCTGGAGCCGCTGCAGATCAGAAGTACGCTCGGCGAGCTTGTCCTGGAGTTCTTTCACTTCCGCCTCAAGATCAGGTACGGGAGGGGTTTGGGGTTCGGGGTTTTCTGGTTCTGAGGTTTCGGGTTGTGGGGCCGCTGCGGCAGGAGCCGCAGTTTCCTGCGGCTCCCGTACCTGGTAGGTCTCCGGATCGATGCGACGCCGATCCCGTACGGTCGGGCCTCGCTGTTCGAACTCGGCTTCAGCGTGCCGGTGCTCAGATTCCGGAACGCTCACCGCGCCTCACTCGAGGTCTGGTCGTCATCCACGATCTCGGCATCGACGACGTCCTCCTCAGTGGTGCTGCTTTCGCCGTTGGAGTCGGCGTGGTCACTCGGCCCACCGGCCTCCGACGGGGCCTGCTGCTGCGCGGCCTGAGCCGCCGCGTACATGGCCTGACCTAGCTGCGCGCTGGTCGTATTGAGCTTCTCGACGGCAGCCTTGACCCGGTCGTTGTCCTCGCCCTCAAGAGCGCTCTTGACCTCGGCGATCGCTTCCTCGACAGGCTGCTTGACATCGTCGTTGATCTTGTCGGCGTTCTCGCTGAGCAGCTTCTCGGTGCGGAAGACCAGGTTGTCGGCCTCGTTGCGCAGTTCGACGGCTTCGCGCCGCTTGCGGTCCTCCTCGGCGTGCGACTCGGCCTCCTTGACCATGCGATCGATGTCGTCCTTGCCGAGCGCGGAGCCGCCAGTGATCTGCATGGACTGCTCCTTGCCGGTCGCCAAGTCCTTGGCGTTCACGTGCACGATGCCGTTGGCGTCGATATCGAAGGCGACCTCGATCTGTGGCACACCGCGCGGTGCAGGCGGCAGGCCGGTCAGCTCGAAATTGCCGAGCGACTTGTTGTCCTTCGCGAAATCACGCTCACCTTGGTAGACCTGGATCATCACCGACGGCTGGTTGTCATCAGCGGTGGTGAAGACCTCGGAGCGCTTTGTCGGGATCGTAGTGTTCCGCTCGATGATCTTGGTGAATACGCCACCCTTGGTCTCGATGCCGAGGCTCAGCGGGGTGACGTCGAGCAACAAAACGTCCTTGACCTCACCCTTCAGCACACCGGCCTGCAGGCTGGCGCCAAGAGCAACGACCTCGTCCGGGTTGACACCCTTGTGCGGCTCCTTGCCACCGGTCAGCTCCTTGACGAGCTCAACGACGGCGGGCATCCGGGTCGAGCCACCGACCAAGATCACGTGGTTGATCGCACCGACGCTGATCTTCGCGTCCTCGATCACCGCATGGAAGGGTGACCGGCAGCGGTCAAGAAGATCAGATGTCATCCGCTGGAACTCTGAACGAGTCAGCTTCTCCTCAAGGTGCAGCGGGCCGGCCTGGCCAAGGGTGATGTAGGGCAGGTTGATCTGCGTCTCGCTGGCTGAGGAGAGTTCGATCTTGGCCTTCTCCGCGGCCTCCTGGAGGCGCTGCCGCGCGATCTTGTCCTGGGACAGGTCGGTGCCGTTCTTGTTCTTGAACTGCTTCACCAGCCAGTCGACGATCCTCGAATCCCAGTCGTCACCACCGAGCCGGTTGTCACCGTTGGTCGCCTTGACCTCGAAGACGCCGTCGCCAATCTCCAGCAGGGAGACGTCGAAGGTGCCACCGCCGAGGTCGAATACCAAGATCGTTTGATCTTGATCGGTCTTGTCCAGGCCGTACGCGAGCGCGGCGGCCGTCGGCTCGTTGATGATCCGGTCAACGACCAGACCGGCGATCTCACCGGCCTCCTTGGTGGCCTGGCGCTGTGCGTCGGAGAAGTAGGCGGGCACTGTGACGACCGCGTGGGTGACCTGCTCACCCAGGTAGGCCTCGGCGTCCCTCTTCAACTTCTGCAGAACGAAGGCGCTGATCTGCTGGGGACGGTAATCCTTGTCGTCGATCCTGACCTTCCAGTCCGAACCCATGTGACGCTTGACGGAGCGGATAGTGCGCTCCACGTTCGTGACGGCCTGGCGCTTGGCGACCTCGCCGACAAGTACCTCGCCGCCCTTCGCAAATGCGACCACCGACGGCGTTGTTCTTGAGCCTTCGGCGTTCGGGATGACGGTGGGCTCTCCACCTTCGAGTACGGCGACGACGGAGTTGGTCGTTCCGAGGTCAATGCCGACTGCACGAGCCATGATTGTGTTTCCTCCAGCTAGGAAGTATGGGTTGTTCTTGAGTCTGTGGCACTCAACTTAGTACTTGAGCGCACTAGGCTCAACTATGCCAGACCCGGGAATGTTCCCAGTTTCGGGACCAGTTTGCGTCTGCCCGTCACCCGGGACGCAGCCAAAGATAAACGGCGAGCAAGAAGCCGAAGCTTGCGGCAATCCAGCGTACGAGGCTGGGTGGTAGGTGCCGGACAATGATGGGGCCGAGCGAGCTACCAACCAGCAGCCCACCAGCCAACGGAAGGACGGCGCTCCACGACACCGGTTGAATGGCGACAAACACTGTAGCCGCGGCCAAGGACATGACGCTGAGCAACATGTTCTTGATGGCATTCGCCGACGAAACTCTCGAATCGACGAGCAGCAAGAGCACGGCGAGCAGCATCACACCGGATCCCGCGCCGAATAGCCGCCATATACAGATACGGCTCCGACCAGCAGAACCATCGGGATGGCCGAGCCGCCTTCACCATCCTCCCGACCGCGTAGCTTCAGCAGGGCCGGCTGAAGGACTAAGACGACCGAACCGGTGATAACCAGGTAGGGAACGACCTTGGCGAACACACCAGGTGGAGTGACAAGCAGGAGACCGGCGCCGAGCAATGTCCCCACGACGACTACCGGCAGCAACCGGATAAGCGAGGAGCGCGTCTCGGCGAGCTCTCGGCGCGAGCTGAGGGCCGCCCCCGGTGCGATCGCCACGCCGGCCACGAGGTTCGCGATGTTCGCCGGCAGCGGTGGAATGCCGACAGCAAGAAGTGCCGGATAGGACACCAGAGATGTGACACCTCACCGCTGCCGATCACTCCTGCCACGACGCCGGCGGCGACGAGCAGCAGAGCGGCTTCGACCGGTGACACCCTATGCAGCCTGGCATGACGGCAATCAGCTCACCCGCGCTACCGTTCGCGGGTGACCGTTCTCGACTGGTTACTCGACTCGGATCCTGCGCTGCGCTGGCAGGTGCTTAGAGACCTAACCGACGCCCCGCGGGACGACGTCGCCGCGGATCGCGGCCGCGTCGCCGTCGAAGGCTGGGGGCGGCCGGTTACTCGCGCTTCGCAGCGAAGACGGCCAGTGGGCTGGTGGCGCGTGCTTCCCGGCCGACTTCCGCGGTGACTTCTCGGCCGGCCAGCCATGGACCTCAACCTTTCCGACGTTGACACTGCTACGTCATTTCGGGGTCGACCCGGACGCCGAGCAGATCCGCGAGACGGTCGTGCTTGTGCGGGACAACTGCCGATGGGAGCACGCCGGGCAGCCGTCTTCGCCGGCGAAGTTGAGCCGTGCATCAACGGACGGACCGTCGGGCTCGGCGCCTACTTCGGTGTGGACGTCGACGACATCGTCACCCGGCTGCTCGCCGAGCAGCTTGACGATGGCGGCTGGAACTGCGAGGCAGAGAACGGGTCGGTGCGCTCGTCTTTCCATACGACGATCTGCGTACTCGAGGGATTGCTGCAACACGAGCGGGCTACCGGCGGCTCAGCTGAATCCATCGCGGCGCGCCACCGAGGAGGGGAATACCTGCTGCAACGGCAGTTGTTCCGGCGGCTCAGCACCGGCGAGGTTGTCAAGCCGAACTGGCTACGGTTCTCGTTTCCAACCTGGTGGCATTACGACGTGCTGCGGGGGGTGGACTACTTCCGCGTTGCCGGAAACGACCCCGATCCCCGGCTCGCCGAGGCCGTCGATCTCGTACGGTCCAAACAACAGGCCGACGGCAGATGGCTGCTGGAGAACACCCATCCAGGCCAGGTCCACTTCACCATGGAAGAGGGCGACGGCGCGCCCAGCAGATGGAACATCCCTACGGGCGATGCGCGTGCTGAATTGGTACGACTGCCCACCCGCTTCGCTCAGGCCTAAGGAGACTCCATGAACCGCGCCGAGGCACAGGCCTGGCTCGACAAATACGTTGCGGCCTGGCTCTCCTACGACGCGAATGACATCGCCGCATTGTTCACCGAGGACATCGCCTACCGGTACCACCCGTACGACGACCCGATCGTCGGCCAAGAAGCCGTAGTCGCCTCATGGTTGGGCGAGGACAACTCCGACGGGGCCTCGACGCGTGATGCGCCTGGCACTTACGCGGCGCACTACAGACCGGTTGCCGTCGACGATGACGTGGTCGTCGCGACAGGCAACTCCAGCTATCGCGAGCGACCCGGCGGTCCGATCGTTCGCCTCTATGACAACTGCTTCGTCATGCGCTTCGATACCGAAGGACGCTGCCGGGAGTTCACCGAGTACTACATCAAGCGGCCGTAGCACCGCTGCCCGACCGTATCCTTCAGCCGTTATCAGCAGGAAGGTCCCACACGACACGCCCGTCGGCCCGCAGCCGTGCACCTGCAGCAGGTTGGTGCCGCTCACGGCGGCCAGACGGCAGCAGGTGATCAACTGGGATTTGATGCTCGAGGGTTGTGACGTCGGCGACCAGCCGGCGGTGACATCGCCACCACAGCGTCTCGCTGCACATGATCACCGCATGGTGGGCCTGGACAAGCGCGAGCAAGTCCGCGATTCCGGCAGCGAATTCGTCGGTTCGTGTGTGCGCCGCGTACGCCCGAAACGCGGCGTCAGTCCACCAGGTATCAAGAACCACGGCACCAGCAGGAAGATGGCGGCGGCCGCCCAGCCGTTCGTCCCATCGGTATTGAATCCCCGTCTCGGGCAGCCACTGCTCCAAGGCGTCGCGCCGAACATCGGGATTACGCCGGCTGCCCGGATAGCGGCGTACGTCGAGAACGACATCGACAGCCGCGTCCTGGAGAAGTCCGCCGAGCGCGGCCTTATCCAAGTTCCCGTGTCCGACGGTCAGCAGGGCCAGCACCCATCGATCATGCCCTCAGGCAGCCGTGTTCGTCGCGCTGCCTGGCACCCACAGGGGCAACACGTTTCCCATCTGGAGATGGCTTATGCGTGTTTGGTTGGATAATTCAACACCTGTTAGCCGCCTCAAGACGGCAAACGCGGCAGTGCCGCCGCATAAGGCGGTCATGCTCGACCAGCGCGTCGGGCGGCCGCCACAATCGGCGCAGCGTCTCGATCAGCGCAGCCTCCCGCTCCCGCCAGCGCGGTCCGAATCGCCACCAGATGTTCCAGGTCACGACCTTGGCCGGCCACCCTCAACGCGCACCACCATAACTCTATCAAGACTTGACAGCATACTGTCTATATGACAGCATCTTGTCTATGGACAGACCTATTGCCCACCTCGCCATCTACGACACGCTCGCCGACTGGGAGGTCGGTTACCTCCTGGTTGAGCTGCGAACTGGCCGTTTTACCGCCAGATCTTGGGACATCGTGACGGTCGCAGAATCGACTGAGCCAGTCACCACAATGGGCGGCGTACGCATCCTGCCGGACATGCTGCTCGACCACCTGGACCTGGCTTCCAGCGATCTGCTCGTACTGCCTGGCGCGGACTTCTGGGACGCCGGTGGCGGGCAAGCGTTCACCAAGACCGCCGCCCGCTTCCTAGACGCC
>Ga0075436_100001678_pt1 | contig 15136 bp, 10 predicted proteins | sample RhiMethybrSRZTD5_FD_75303 | JGI IMG/M metagenome (GOLD analysis project Ga0075436, IMG submission 75303) | Populus rhizosphere microbial communities from Tennessee, USA - Rhizosphere MetaG P. TD hybrid SRZTD5 | ecosystem: Host-associated > Plants > Roots > Rhizosphere > Soil | place: USA...
CTTCAGACGAAGAGGCGTCGCCGAATCAAACAGCCAAAATATCGAAACGCTGAACGGTTGAAACCTAGCGTCCGCGACCGCGGTCCCGGCCGCCTCCTCCGCCTCCGCCGCCTGCACGCTCCGCTTTAGGACGTGCTTCATTCACATTAATCGTGCGTCCGCTAAGTTGTGTGCCGTTGAGTCCCGCGATGGCTTTTTCTCCTTCTTCAGCATTGGCCATCTCTACGAACGCGAATCCGCGTGAACGCCCGGTCTCGCGGTCTGTCAAAATGCTTACACGGTCCACTTGGCCATACGGCTCAAACGCCCGGCGCAACTCGTCCTCGGTGGTGTTGAAGCTGAGATTACCTACAAAAATATTTTTCACGGTGGCCTTCTTCCTGTTCGCGAACCGGGGAGATCTCCCACCAAACAGAAAGCGGTTTAACCGGGGTTCGCAAATGCGCGGGAAGTATAGCAAATCCATGGAAACATGGCGCAAAAGACTTCAGGACGGGATCATCAGCCGCTTAGGAGCTTCCGGCGCTCGGCAAGAAGCCGTTCTGGCCAAGCCAGCAACGTCCTAGCATTTGGCCACCTTCCAATAGCCATCGGGATCATAGTGCAGCTCCAGCAGGCGGTTCTTAGGATCGTGGCGTTTGCCGCAGCCTGGGCATATAAGATACCGGCTCCAGTTGGTCCCCTTATGGTCGTAATCCTCAGAAACCACAAAGCTTTGGCCGCAGCTACACGGGACCATATATACGCGCAATCGCGGCTTGGATGCGGCTGCAGACACCATGAACTTATCGCCTAAAAGCGCTGAGACTTATATACCACTCGGCCGCCGACCATGGTGAGCAACACCTTCGTCCCACTGATTTTATGCGGATCAACCTTAAAAATGTCCTGGGAAACTATAATCAGGTCTGCCAGTTTGCCGGTTTCGAGCGAACCTTCTGTCTTTTCGCGATGACCGGCAAATGCGGCATTGAGCGTGTACCCCCGAATCGCATCCGCCAGGGTAATGCGTTCCGATGGAATCCATCCGCCCTTTGGTTCGCCATCGGTGTTTTCGCGCGTAACCGCGTTTTGCAATCCCGGCCACGGACTCAGAGTCACAATCGGCCAATCGCTTCCGAATGCGAGCACTCCCCCCGAGGCCTCTATGCTGTGCCATGCCCAGGCACGCTGCGCGCGTTCAGGCCCAACGCTCGGGACCCACGATTTGAACGCGTCCTCGTCCGGGTATGCATGCAGAGGCTGCATACTGGCGACAACTCCTGCTTCGTGGAAACGTGGAATGTCAGCCGCCGAGGCGTCCTCAATGTGTTCAATTCGGTGGCGCGCGTCTTTGGTCCCGTTCGTTTTCGCAGCGGACGCATATGCGTCTAAAGTTACCCTGATTGCCCGATCGCCGATGGCGTGAGTAAAAATCTGAATTCCGCTCCGGTCAAGTTCCGCGACATACTGCTTGTATTTTTCTTGGTTCCAAAGCAGTTCGCCGCTCACCCGCGGATCATTGGTGTAGGGGGCGAGCATTGCAGCCGTATGCGTCTCGATGACTCCGTCCAGAAAAAACTTGGCCGAACCTGCCGCAATCCAGTCATCGTGATAACGATTGCGCGCCTGCACGATCTCCTGCAATTGACGCTTCGTCATTTCCGGCGGATCAAGACGGTAGGCCAGATAAAAGCGCACGTTTAGCTCGCCAGTGCGACGTAACTCCTCCAAAATATCCACATTTTGCAAATCGTCTTTGTGAGCATAGACGCCTCCCGGAACGTGAACCCGTACCACGCCAACTTCGTTCGCATGCTTCATTCCGGCACGCAGAGCCCGGAGTTTTGACTGCCGGTTTGGTTCTGGAATTACATGGCGCACTACCGCATCGGCGGCGTCTTCTTTGATCGCCCCTGTCGGCTCGCCTGTCTTAGGATCGCGGACGATCATTCCACCCGGCGGATCAGCCGTGTCACGCGTGATGTTCGCCGCCGCCAGCGCCTTGCTGTTCGCCCACCAAGTGTGCCCGTCGTAACTTTCGAGATATACGGGCCGATCAGAAACTATCTGATCCAGGTATTTCTTGTCCGGCAGGCCGGATGGAAGGAACAACGGATATATCCAACCGCGTCCCAACAGCCAGGGATCATCGCGTTGAGCGGCTGCATAATCCTTCACCCGTCGCTGGACCTCAGTCAAAGTTCCAGCCCCTTCAAGGTTGAGCTGTTGCAGCGTAAACGAGCCGTCAAGAAAATGAGCGTGGCAATCGGTAAAACCGGGAAGCACTAGCCGGCCCCTTGCGTCGATGAGCTTCGTCGCCGGTCCGCGATACCCGAGGATTTCAGCGTCGGTTCCGATGGCGAGAATTTTTTCACCCTGAATTGCTACCGCACTTGCCCAGGGATGCTTCGTGTCCACGGTATATATTCGCCCGTGGACCACAATGACGTCAGCAAGGCTGTGCGTCTTTTGTGCGGCTGAGACACGAAATGCGCAGACGATGATGAGAGCAAGCACAATCCATCGCGGTGCTCTAGCTGGGAACATGAGATCATCCGGCTCTAGAATGTTGGCGGCGTGTTCACCCATAGAAGGCAGGTTTCAGTGCGTCCCGGATTCATCCACTTGTGCGGGACTGCGCTTTCGAAATAAAAACTGTCGCCGGATTTAATCCGGTACTCTTCTCCGCGCAGGAAAATCTGCAGCTCGCCTTTCAATACAAATAAAAACTCCTCGCCAACGTGCGTATAGGATTCACCGCTGCCCGCACCTGGCGCTACGCGAAACAAATGCGGCTCCATTACCTTGTTGCCCCAGGCAAGTAACTCCATGCGGACACCTGGGCCTGCTTCGAGTACCTTACGCGCGCGCGGACGCACCACGTGTGTCCCCGGGTCCGCGGTGTCATAGAAATCCAGAATGTTGGTCTTGTAGTATTTCGCGAGTTTTCGCAGCGTGCCAACCGATGCACTCATCTGCGAGCGTTCGATCGCGCTGAGAAAGCCGACTGAAATTCGCGCGATGTCCGCAACTGTGGATAGAGAAGCCCCTCTTTCCATTCGCAAGTGCCGCAGTCGGGCGCCGATTGCGCCTGCAGTTCCGTCAGCAGAGGCCTTCACCAAACCGTCGCGCTTCAAGGTTTGTACGATGGCCGGCGCGTTCATACCACGGACCTTGCGAAGAAAGCTGGCGCGCTTAAGAAGCGTCACATCCTGCCGGCTGTAAAGGCGGTATTTTTTCGCAGTGCGGCGTGGATTGGTCAGCCCCAGCCTCTCCCACATGCGGATCACGGTTGGCGAAAGCCCCACCAGTCGCGCCACGTCGCCGATTTTCAGGTACTCGTTGGAGTTTGCCGCAGCCATCCCTTGTGCATCTGCAGAGGGCGCGGTGGCCAAGTCGCCCGCTGAGGCACTCCTCCCCGTCTTTTTTTCGCTTGACAGCTTCGTTCTCCAGCCACTAACCTTGCCGGATTATAGCAAGGTTTACCAGCGGCGCAATCTGGCCCAAATTTTCTGGCCCAGAACTTCTAGGAGGCAGCCCCATGTCTTCCCCCGTCATTCGTCGGATCAGATTTTTCCTTTGCGTTTCTCCGCTCCTGGTGCTCTCTCTCCTGCCCGCATCCGCCCAAAGCACCGGCGGTCGCGTGATTGGCAGAGTTTCCGATTCAACCGGCGCAGTGGTCAACGGAGTCACTATTAAGCTGATTAATGCCGCGACCGGAGTGACGCGCGAGTCTAAAAGTAACGACAATGGCGACTACACCTTCATTGAGGTCGTCCCCGGCAATTACCGGGTGGAATACACCCAGCAGGGTTTTAAGAAGTACGTTCGCGACAACGTGACCCTGGAGGTCAATCAGGTGCTTACGTTGAACGCTATTTTGCAGCCCGGTGCGACCCAGGAGACGGTTGAAGTCACGTCAGAGGCGCCTCTGGTTGACACCACCAGCACCCAGCTGGGGGCTGTGGCAGATGCTCGCAGCATCAGCCAGTTGCCGCTGAACGCTCGCGACACCTACCAGTTCTTGCAGTTGCAGCCTGGCGTCATGTCCACGGTAGGAACGGGGAACCAGATCGTTTACGGTAGCGACAAGTCAGGCTCGGTATCCGTCAATGGCGGGCGTGGACGGGCAAACAATTTCAGCGTGAACGGCGGCGACGCCAATGATCAATTCGTAAATCTTCCCACCGTGCAACCTAGCCCAGACAGCATCCAGGAATTTCGCGTTCTGACCAACACCTTCGACGCTGAGTACGGTCGCAACTCTGGTTCCGTAGTGAACGTGATCACAAAATCCGGGACCAATGCGGTCCACGGCAATCTCTATGAGTTCTTCCGCAATACCAAGCTCAACGCCAATCCTTATTGTCTCGCCGCCATAGATAACGTCAACTGCGACAAACCTCAATTCAATCAGAATCAGTTTGGGGGAACCTTTGGCGGGCCGATCAAGAAGGACCGCACATTCTTTTTCACCTCGTATGAAGGGCGACGCGTACGTCAGGGAATTCAGTCGCCGCTGGTGTTTGTGCCGACGGCAGCCGAGCGCCCCAGTGCTACCCAGCCGTTTGCGGATTTTTCTGCAGAATCAACTTTTTCCGGCACGTTGGGTAGTGCATTTGCGCTTAATCAGCGTGAGACCTGTGTAACAGCAGCGGGCGCAGCTCCTAACATTCCAGACGGGCAGCTGTATTCCGATCTATTCCCAGGTAATATCATTCCTTTGGGCTGCTTGGATCCTACCGCGGTTGACCTGCTCTCGTATGTGCCGCTCCCCGCCAATGGCGGCGGCAAGCTGGTGACGGCTCCTGTTCAACCGGTCCGCGGCGACCAAGTCACGCTAAAGCTGGACCACCGTATCAACGATAAGCAAAACCTTAGCTTTTACTACTATTTCGATGATGACCATCAGATCTCGCCCTTTGCAGTGTTTGAAGCTGCGGGCGCAAACGTTCCGGGATTCGGGTCCATCGTCAACGAGCGATTCCAGCAGTACAACATCACTCACACCTGGACAATCAATAACACAACCGTGAACGAATTCCGGTTCAATTACAATCGTGAAGGGCAGAAGACTTTCCAGCACCCAACTTTCACGACGGCTGTTCAAAATTCCTGCCCCACGCCGCCTTCATGGTTGCTAGCTGCATTTCCCACTACCGGAGTCCCGTGCTTCACAGATCCCACCGATCCGACGAATGCCTTAGGCATTCATCCCAATCTCGGTCCGCAACACGAAGGCCTTCCTTTCATTCAGGTCAGCGGCGGATTCACCATCGGCAACAACGGCGAGGGTGAACTTCCCCAGGTCGGCAACTCTTTTCAGTGGTCCGACAACGTAAGCAAGGTGGTCGGGAAGCACTCGTTCAAATTCGGAACCGACGTTCGGCGTCAACGCTTTGATCAACTGCTCTACTTCGATGTCAACGGCGAATTCTTCATTGACGAAACTTCAACCAATACCACCAACGGCGATACCGCCTTTTCCGACTATATGCTTGGCCTGCCTGGTTCATACGGCCAAGGCTCCGCCCAGCATGAGCACGTGCGCGATACTGGCTTCTACCTCTTTGCCCAGGACAGCTGGAAGCTCAAACCAAATATCACGCTCAACTACGGGTTGCGCTGGGAGCTGAATACTCCTATCGCCGACATCAGCAAGCACGTGCAGACATTCCGTCCGGGACACCAGACCAAGATCTATCCCTGCCAGCTCGACCCGACTATCGACGCAGCTCTGATCGCAGATTACGGTGGTAGTACGGATTGCAGTCCGACTGGCCCTGCGGGGGCGGTTTTCCCGACCGGCCTTGTTGTGCCGGGAGACCCGGGCATACCCAACGGTCTAACCCAGACGTACTACAAAGCTTTTGCTCCCCGCATCGGAATCGCCTGGAGCCCGGGAGACTCGGGTAAGACCAGCATCCGCGCCGGCTGGGGACTGTTCTATAACCCGATTGAGCAACTTGTGCTGGAACAATTTAGCGCCGAACCGCCCTTCGGTGGAAGCACGTTCCCCTTCAATACGTTGTTTAATGAACCGTTCCTGGACCAGAGCGGGGGCTTCTCTTATCCCAATCCCTTCGGCCTGCCGCAGCTCGGCGGTGTCAACGGAATTCTCGATCCGCCCCGGAACAAGCCGACTGATTGGGCAATGTTTCGCCCAAATACCTTGTTTGGACAATTCCAGCCGCACATGCGCAGTCAGTATTCCGCGCAATACAACTTAACCATCCAGCGGCAGCTGACGAACGACCTGAAGCTGGAGCTTGGCTACGTCGGTTCTCAGGGCCACAGGCTCCTGGCAACGCATGACATCAACTTTGGAAATCCGCAGACATGTTTGGATATTATTGATATTCTCGGCCCAGACAGCTGTGGTCCGTATTTCGCTGACAGCGAGATCATCGTTCCCGCGGGATCAGTTACCGGTCCGAACGGATTGCATCTTCCGTATGGACCAAATGGCCCAAGTGTCATTCCCGCCGGCACTACACTCCCGAACGACGTTACACTTGTCGGCCTCCGTCGGTACTCCTCCCCGCAGTGTGATCCACAAAGTCCAACGGCTGCTGGTTGCCCGGCAGATGGCATTCCGGTTTTCAGCAGCATCTTCGCACAGGACACGATTGCCAATTCCGCCTACAACTCTCTGCAGGCGTCGCTTGATAAACGCTTCGCTCACGGCCTGCAATTCACGGCTGCATATACTTTCAGCAAATCGTTCGACGAGGCGTCGAGCTTTGAGGGTATTCTCAATCCCATCGATCCGCGTCGCAGCCGCTCACTTTCGGCGTTCGATGCCCGGCATCGCTTGGTCTTGAGCTACTATTGGCAGCTCCCTACCCAGAAGTTCAACGGGGCAACTGGCAAGTTGCTCAACGGCTGGGCGCTCTCGGGAATCACAACCTTCCAGACTGGATTTCCGATTCGTATCACCACCCTCGATGACCAGGAGCTGATGTACAGCTTCGATTTCGAGCTGCCGGGTGAGCCCGACCTGGTTGCACCTTTCAAAACACAGAAGCCGCAGAGCAATGGTCTCTATTACTTCAATCCAAGTGTGTTCAGCGAAGACAATACATTTGGCCGCATTGGAAACTCACCCCGGACCATCTGCTGCGGGCCGCACCAGAGCCAAACGGACTTCGCAGTTCTGAGGACGTTTGCTACTTCTGAAAACACGCACGTGGATTTCCGTGCCGAGTTCTTCAACATCTTCAACCATACGCAGTTTTTCAATCCGGACGGCAATTTCTCAGACGGCGCGCAGTTCGGACAGGTCAACCAGGTGCGCGATCCGCGGCTTGTACAATTTGCATTGAAGTTTTTCTTCTAGTCTGAAACCGGGCGGCTTCGGCCGCCCGGCCCACAATCTAATGGCCTAAAAGGCCTGAGCAACTTCGAGGACCACGATGTACCCCGACTTACAGAAAGAACTCGATACATTTGTGCGCCGCACGCCTAAATCGGCGGAGGCGCACAAGAAGAATTTGAAGCGCATTCCGCTGGGTGTCGCCAGCAACTATCGTGCTTATGACCCGTATCCGATTTTTGTGAAAGAAGGACAGGGCTCGCATTTCCGCGATCTCGACGGCAACGACTACCTCGATCACAACCTGTGTTTCGGCGCGCTGATGGCCGGACACTGCCATCCCGCGGTGATGAAGGCCGTGGAAAAACGCCTGACCACCGGAACCATGTTTGGCATGCCGCATGACATGGAATGGGAGCTGGCGGAAGAAATTTGCAATCGCTTTCCGGTCGAGATGGTGCGTTTCGGCAACAGTGGAACTGAAGCCACCATGCACTCGGTCCGCTTGGCGCGTGCCGCAACTGGGCGCGACAAGATCGTAAAGTTCGAAGGTGCGTATCACGGCCTGCACAACGACGCGCTGGTCAGCGTCAAGCCGCACGATCCGAAAGAATATGGCGATATTCACGCTCCGACTTCAGCTCCCGGCGGACTCGGCGTACCGAAAGCGACGCTGAAGGACGTTGTGATCGCAACCTTTAATGACCTCGCTTCGGTCGAGCTTCGATTCAAGCTGCATCCCGGCGAAATTGCCGCGATCATTCTTGAGCCCATCCTGATGAATGTCGGCTTGTGCATGCCGCAACCCGGCTTCCTGGAAGGACTGCGCGAGATCGCAACCAAAAACGGCGCGCTGTTGATATTCGACGAAGTGAAAACCGGAGCGAAACTGGGCTGGGGCGGTGCCTCAGAATATTTCGGCGTCATTCCCGATATGATTTGCCTGGCCAAATCGATCGGTGGCGGTTTGCCGCTGGCGGCATTCGGCACTCACAAATCCGTGATGGACTTGATTTCGCAGCACAAGGTTTTTCATGGCGGTACCTACAACACTAATCCAGTTTCGATGGCTGCCGGGCTGGCCACTTTCCATAGCGTGCTCACCCGGGAAAACTACACCCACGTCGAGAAGCTGAGCAAGAAACTGACCGATGGTTATCGCCAGATCGTCGCCAAGAGCGGATTACAGGCCTACATCATTAGCGCGGGCGCGAATGGTGCACTGATGCTCTATCCGAATGAGATCCGCAATTACCGCGACTGGCTAACAGTCGATATTGACCTGTGGCGGCACTACTGGTTTGCCATGGTAAACCGCGGGGTGATGGCGCAGCCTTACTGGTGGGACGAGCAGTGGACGATTTCGGTGCAGCACACCGAGGCCGACATCGACAAGCACATTGCCGCTTTCGCAGATGTCGCGCCCGCGCTCGCCAAGGCCCAGCAGGAGAGAAGCGCGACCGCAGTGGTCGCTCACTAACGAAATAAGTGTGGGGCGGGCGCCCTCGCCCGCCTGTTTCTGAGTCATGTAGGACCGACCGGGAGGGCACGGCTTCCAGCCGTGCCGAAAATCTCTTGCTCGAGATCGACGGCACGGATGAAATCCGTGCCCTCCCGATTCGCAACCAGAATACTTTGTCCACAGATTCCAACTCGCCACACCTCAAGCGCGTACTCGGGCGCTGGGACCTGGTGCTGCTATTCGTCGTGGCTGTGTTCAATCTGAACGTCGTCCCGTCCATCGCAGCCAATGGTGGCGTCACTATCTGGCTATGGATCATCTCGATCCTGTTGTTTTTCTGGCCGCAGGGAATTGCCGTGATCGAACTCTCACATCGTTATCCCGGCGAAGGCGGAGTTTACCTCTGGGCGAAAGAGGAGTTCGGCGACTTCCACGGGTTCCTCTCCGGCTGGTGCTATTGGACCAACCAGATGCTTTACGTCCCCACCGTCATGCTCTACTTCGTTGGCGTTTCGGTTTTCGTGCTCGGCCCGGGGCACGAATTGCTGGCGGAAAACAAGCTCTTCGCCCTGTTCACTTCACTGGGTTTGCTGGCGCTGCTCACCGCTATGAACATCGCTGGTCTTGGTGTCGGAAAGTGGATCAATAATGTTGGCGCAATTGGAACAGGAATTGCCGCAGCGGTGCTGATCGGCTTGGGCGTAGCGGTCGGCCTACGCTTCGGTACTCATCTAAGTGCAGCGGAGTTTCACATTCCGGCAAATTATGGCTCTGTGCTGAATTCGTTTGGCGTGATCTGCTTCGGATTAGTCGGCCTCGAACTGGCCTCGGTAATGGGCGACGAGATTCGCGATCCCGTCCGAACCATGCCCGGAGCTGTTGTTTGGGGAGGAGTGATTTCTGGGGTACTTTACATCGGAACCACACTGATCCTGTTGTTTGCCCTCGGCAAGAATGACATCAGTATTCTGCAAGGAATTGTGCAGGCCGTTGGCCACATGGCTCAGCGAGTCGGCATCGCTTGGATTGCAATTCCGTTCGCGGTAATGCTGAGCCTGGCGATTGCGGGAATCGGTTCGGCTTGGACGGGAGGCGCCGCCCGCATCCCATTCGTTGCAGGTCTCGATTCTTACATGCCAAGCTGGATGGGCAAAATTCACCCGAAGTACGCCACGCCCCATGCCGCGCTGATTGTACAGTTTGTGGTTTCAGCACTGCTCGTGGTCATAAATTTCGCGGGCGGGTGGGCATGGAATCAATTCGTGAATGTGGGGCTAGTGAGGTTTGCAGCGGGACTCTTGGGAATGGATTCCGCGAAGCTCATCGCGACCCCTCAAGGTGTGCAGGAGACCTTTCAGCGCTTGTTGTCATTGGCTGTGGTCCTGCAGTTGGTGCCGTTTCTGTATATGTTTGCCGCGCTGATCAAGTATGGATGGAAGGCCGACGCCAGCGGACGCTATGGACGCAGAAAGCTGCTGATCTCGGGGATATGTGGATTCATTACCACCGCTCTCGGAATCGGACTCGTGTTTTTCCCGGCGCAGCAGATCACATCGCTGGTTTCTTACGAAATTTGGATGGTCGGCGGCACGGCGTTTTTCATCGCTCTCGCCGCCTTTTTCTTTTTCGTTTACGGACGTAAAAAGTTGCGCCACGAAATTCGTGTAGGGGCGGCCCTCCAGGCCCGCCCCGTCGAGCGCAGCTCGACGACATAGTTTTGGTGCCGAGCGCAGCTCGACGACTTAATCAAGGAAGGTTTCTTATGCCAGCCGGAGTGAAGGAAGAAGTAAAAACCTATCAGCTGTACATCAATGGAGAGTGGGCGAAAAGCACATCGGGAAAGACTTTCCCCGTTTACGATCCCGCCAGCGAAGAAGTTATCGCGCAGGTCCCCGACTGCAACGCTGACGATGTCAACCGAGCCGTCGCCGCCGCCAGAGCCGCGTTTGACGAAGGGCCCTGGTCTTCAACCACTGCGCAGGAACGCGGACGAGTGCTCTTTCGCCTGGCCGACAAGATTCGCCAGAATCTCGCCATGCTCGCGGAAATCGAATGTCGCAACACCGGCAAGCCCATCGTCGAGGCCGAATACGATATCAACGACGTTGCTACTTGCTTTGAGTACTACGGCGGCCTGGCCACAAAAATTCTCGGCTACGTCAATCCCGTTCCCGACAACGCCGTCAGCTTGACCATGAAAGAACCGATCGGCGTCGCTGGCCAGATCATTCCCTGGAACTACCCGCTACTCATGGCCGCATGGAAGCTTGCTCCCGCGCTGGCCGCCGGGTGCACGTGCGTTCTTAAGCCTGCCGAGCAAACTCCACTGACTGCGCTTGAGGTCGCAAACTGGTTTTCCGAGATTGGGCTTCCCCCAGGCGTAGTCAATATTATTACGGGATTCGGCGAGACTTGCGGCGCGCCGCTGGTCAAGCATCCTGACGTAAACAAGATCGCGTTTACCGGGAGCGCCGAAGTTGGAAAGATCATCGTCAAGCAGGCGGCGGACACGGTGAAGCGTGTCACGCTTGAACTGGGCGGCAAATCGCCGAACATTTTCTTCGCTGACGCGGATTTTGAAGCCGCCATCGATGGCGCGCTCTTCGGCGTCTTTATCAATCAAGGCGAAGTGTGCTCCGCGGGCAGCCGCATTCTGGTCCACAAGCCCATCTATAAGAAATTCGTCGAAGCCATGACGGAAAGGGCAAAGAAAATCAGGCTTGGTCCGCCGCTGGATCGCGAAACGAAAATGGGGCCGCTGGTCAGCAAAGATCAATACGATCGCGTGCGTTCGTATCAGGACCTCGGCAAGAAAGAAGGTAAGCTCGCCATTGGCGGAGGACGCGCGGAAAAGTTTGCAAAAGGATATTACGTTGAGCCGACGATTTTTTACGATGTCGACAACAGCGCCCGTATCGCGCGCGAAGAGATCTTCGGCCCGGTCGCGTCAGTCATTCCGTTCGACGACGAAAAAGACGCGCTGAAGATCGCAAACGATTCTCCGTACGGTCTGGCTGCAGCCGTGTGGACGCGCGACATCTTCAAAGCATTTCGCGTGGTGAAGTCGCTGCGCGCCGGGATTGTCTGGGTGAATCACATGCAACCGACTTACGTTGAAGCTCCCTGGGGCGGATACAAGCAGTCGGGTTTTGGCCGCGAGCTGGGACCATGGGGGATCGAGGAGTATCTCGAGACCAAGCAAGTGCACATTAATTTGAACGAGCAGCCGATCGGCTGGTACTGATTAACAGTTGTCGGTTGCCAGTGGCGCCACTTCGATTTTCGGATGACTTAACGAATGACTGATAACTTGTCATTCCGAGCGTAGCAGGACGATTCGCGAGCGAATCGTCCTCAAGTCGAGGAACCTGCTGTTATTGCGCTATGCAATGAAAATGCACGAATGAAAACGATTCAGCTCAATACCCAAATTCCCGGGCCCAAATCCCGCGCCCTCGCGCAGCGCCGTGACGCTGCCGTTCCACGCGGCCTCTCCCACGCCACGCCGGTTTATGTTGCACACGCGCAGGACGCATGGCTCGAAGACGTAGACGGCAATCGCTTTATAGATTTTGCCGGCGGCATCGGATGCTTGAACACCGGGCACCGAAACCAAACCGTTATCACCGCGATTGAATCGCAACTTCAGAGCTTCCTGCACACCTGCGGGCAAGTCACGCCCTACGAAACTTATGTCCGCCTCGCCGAACGCTTAAATCAGATCACGCCGGGCAAGTTCACTAAGAAGACGCTGCTGGTGAATACCGGCGCCGAGGCAGTCGAAAACGCCGTCAAGATTGCGCGTGCACACACAAAACGTCCTGCCGTGATTGCATTCGAGGACGCTTTTCACGGCCGCAGCATGATGACGCTGGCTCTAACCAGCAAGACGCATCCGTACAAAGCCGGGTTCGCGCCCTTTCCTTCCGATGTCTACCGAATTCCTTACGCGTATTGCTATCGCTGTTCGTATTCGCTGAAATATCCGTCGTGCGAAGTGTTTTGCGCGCGGCATCTTGAAGATACTTTTAAACGAGTGGTTGCATCGGAAGACGTTGCTGCGGTAATCGCGGAACCGGTTCTCGGCGAGGGCGGATTTGTCACACCGCCGCTGGAGTTCTTTCGCATCATCATCGACATCTGCCACAAGCATGGCGTGCTGTTCATCGCCGACGAAGTCCAGAGCGGCTTTGGGCGCACTGGCAAAATGTTTGCCAGCGAGCACTACGGAATTGAGCCAGACATTGTTGTAACTGCGAAATCTCTCGGGGGCGGTCTACCGCTGGCCGCTGTGACCGGGCGCTCTGAAATTATGGATGCTCCCGGTCCTGGCGGCCTGGGCGGAACTTTTGCCGGCAACCCGCTGGCGTGCGCCGCAGCGAACGCTGTAATCGATGTGCTCGAACGCGGAGATTTGCTGTCCCGTGCCAACCACATCGGCAAACAATTCGAGCGTCGCGCCAAGGACTGGCAGAAAGAGTTCAATTTCATCGGAGACATTCGTGGTCTCGGGGCCATGCGCGCTATCGAGCTGGTTAAATCGCGCGATACTCGCGAACCGGCGCCTGAGGAGACTAAGAAAATTTCGCAATATTGCTACGAGCACGGCCTGATCACAATAACTGCCGGCAGCTATGGCAACGTGATTCGCCTGCTCGTGCCGCTTGTCATCAGCGATGATCAAATGCAGGAAGGTCTCGACATTTTGGAAGAGGCCTTGACCGCAGTATCCGGGAAGAAAGTTGTCCCCGAGGCTGTCGCAACATAAAGTATTTCCTGCGAACTCTGCGTTCTCTGCGCTTCAAGATTTTCGGAACTTACCGCAGAGTGCGCAGAGGACGCAGAGAAATTCGGAGTAAACAATGCCTGTTGCAGTTGAATCAACTGTTGTCAATGTGCCGAACTTTTACGATGGCGAGTGGCACGACTCCCCTGCCTCCGACTGGCAGGATGTCATCAACCCCGCCACCGGCGAGGTTCTCGCTCGTGTCCCGCTCTCCGATCGCGACGAGGTATCAAAAGCGATTGAGGCTGCAGCCGCGGCTTATCCGGCGTGGCGTCGCACTCCGCCCGAAGACCGCATTCAGCCGCTGTTTAAGCTGAAGGCGCTTCTCGAGGATCACATCGACGAACTCTCGCGGATCATCACCCAGGAAAACGGCAAGACTTTCGCCGAAGCCAAAGCTGAATTCCGGCGAGCGATTGAAAATGTCGAAGTGGCTTGCGGCATTCCCATGATGATGCAGGGCTACAACCTTGAAGACGTGGCGCGCGGCATTGACGAGACCATGATCCGACAGCCGCTGGGGGTTGTCGCCGCAATTACACCTTTCAATTTCCCGGGCATGATTCCGTTCTGGTTTCTGCCTTACGCAATTGCGTGCGGAAACACATTTATTCTGAAACCGTCGGAACGTGTTCCGCTCACCATGCGGCGTGCGTTCGAATTGCTCGAGCAAACTGGGTTACCCAATGGCGTCGTGAACCTGATAAATGGCGGTAAAGCCGCTGTGGATACGCTGCTCGATCATCCCAGGGTGCGGGCAATTAGTTTTGTTGGTTCAACGCCCATCGCCAAATACATTTACGCCCGTGCTGGAGAGAACGGAAAACGCGCCCAGTGCCAGGGCGGCGCCAAGAATCATGTAGTTGTTCTTCCCGACGCTGACATGGCGATGACCACGCAGATTATCAGCGACAGTGCCTTTGGATGTGCCGGCCAGCGCTGCCTTGCAGTTTCGGTCGCCGTCACTATCGGCGAGGCCCAGAAGACATTTCGAGAGTCGATCGCCGACGCGGCATCCAAAATCAAAGTTGGAAATGGTCTCGACGAAGGCGTGCAGATGGGCCCGGTAATCACGCCCCAGAGCAAGGCGCGTGTCGAATCGCTGATTGGAACGGGAGAAAAGCAAGGGGCAAAGGTCCTGCTGGACGGCCGGAACGCGAAAATCGCAAAGCACGAGCACGGCAATTTTGTGAAGCCCACAATTCTTGATGCCGTTCCCGCCAGCAGCGAGATCACCGACACGGAAATTTTCGGCCCGGTGTTGAGCCTGGTTCACGCGCGCAATCTCGACGAAGCTCTTGGCTTTCTCGAACGCAGCCCTTACGGAAATCAGGCATCGCTGTTCACCTCCAGCGGCGCGGCGGCGCGGCGCTTCCGCTACGAAGCTCCGGCCGGGAATATAGGGATCAACATTGGCGTGGCCGCGCCCATGGCGTATTTCCCCTTCAGCGGCTGGAAGGACAGTTTCTTTGGAGTGCAGCACGGCCAGGGCCGCGACGCAGTTGAGTTCTATACCGAAAAGAAAGTTGTAATCGAGCGCTGGGCCAGCGAGCACTCGCGAAAGTTTTAGATTCCTTCGGGTACCTTAGCG
>Ga0075436_100001683_pt1 | contig 15120 bp, 12 predicted proteins | sample RhiMethybrSRZTD5_FD_75303 | JGI IMG/M metagenome (GOLD analysis project Ga0075436, IMG submission 75303) | Populus rhizosphere microbial communities from Tennessee, USA - Rhizosphere MetaG P. TD hybrid SRZTD5 | ecosystem: Host-associated > Plants > Roots > Rhizosphere > Soil | place: USA...
GCCGGGGCTGCTCGCGGGCGTGCTCTTCGGAGCTCTGGCCGCGCGCTTCGCGTCGACGAGCTTCCTCAAGGTCTTCTTCCTCGGATTCGCGGCGTTCGTGACGGCGCAGATGGTGCTCGACGTGAAGCCGAAGCCCGCGCGCACGCTGCCGGCGCCGCGCGCGCTGGCGCTCTTCGGCATCTTCATCGGAACGGTGTCGAGCCTCTTCGGCGGCGGCGCCGCGGCGATCGGCGTGCCGTTCCTCACGTGGTGCAACGTCACCACGCATCGCGCCATCGGCACCGTCGCCGCCATGGGATTTCCGCTCGCGATCGCGGGGACGCTCGCCTACGCCGCGGCCGGATGGAATGTCGCGAGCCTGCCGCCGTGGAGCGTGGGATTCGTCTACCTTCCCGCGTTCATCGGCATCTCCGCGACGAGCATGCTCGCCGCACCCTGGGGCGCGCGGCTTGCGCACCGGATGAAAGGCGCGATGCTGCGGCGCATCTTCGCGCTCTTCCTCGTCGCGATGGGGATCAAGGTCGCGGTATCGGTCTAGCCTGCCAGCGTTGCATCAGCGTGCGGAAGATCTCCACCGCCTCGCCGATGCGATCGAGCGACGCCCATTCATCGGTCTGGTGGGCGAGCGCCGGCTCTCCGGGACCGAGGACCACCGCCGGCGTCGTGCCCCCGAAGCCGCGCTTCAGATCCGCGCCATCGGTCGAGAAAGTGATCGTCTTCGGTTTCGGCCGCTCGCCGAGGAACGGCGCGCACACGTCGAACACTTCCTGCACCCAGGCATCGCGCGGCTCGGTGTAGAGCGACGGGGTGTCGACGATCTTGCGCACGCGCGCGCCGCGCGGGGCGAGGAGCCGCGCGAGCGACTCGCACAGCGCCCCGTGGTCGATGCCGGGAACGGTGCGCGTATCGACGGTGATGCGCGCCTCGTCCGGCACGGAATTCGTGTTGAGGCCGCCGTGGATCGTGCCGATGTTGAGCGTGGGCTCGCCCATCACCGGATGCGAAGCCACGGGAAAGCGGAAGCGCTCGAGGTCGCCGATGATGCGCGCCATCTTGAGGATCGCGTTGTCGCCGAGCTCGGGCATCGAGCCGTGCGCCGTGACGCCCGTCGCCTCGACCTCGAACCAGGCGAGGCCCTTGTGGCCGACGTACGGATAGTTCGCCGTCGGCTCCGCAACCACGATCGCGCCGGCGCGATCGAGGAGCTTGCGGTCGGCGAGGAACTTCGCGCCCTCGCAGCCGATTTCCTCGCCGGCAGTGATGACGAGCACGAGCCCGGGGCCGCGCGCGAGCTCCCTGGCGAGATCCACGGCCGCGACCACGAAGGCCGCGATGCCGCTCTTCATGTCGGTCGAGCCGCGGCCATACAGGCGGTCGCCATCGGTCTCGCCCGCGAAGGGGTCGTGCGCCCAGGGCTTGGCGCCGAGCGGCACGATGTCGATGTGGCCGGTGAAGCACAGAGGCGGGCCCGCTCGCGCGTCCGAGCCGATCGTCGCGATGAGGCTCGTGCGACCTTCGGCGAACTCGTGATAGGCGACCGCGAATCCCGCCGCCTCGAGCATCGCGCCAAGGCGGCGCGCGCAATCGCGCTCGAGCCCGGGCGGATTGACGGTGCGGAACGCGACGAGCTCGCGGGTAAGCGCGGCCGCGGCGTGGTGCCCGGCCATTCAGAGCACCACCGAGATGTCGACCTCGCCTTCCTTGCGCACCACGTTCACCCCGACCTTTCCCCCCTCGCGGCGCTCGAGGAGGATGTCCACCACGGCGTCCGCGACACGAAGATCCGTGAGCTTGAGCCGGTCCACGAATTCCGGCAACTGAGGATGGAGCAGGCGGATGCGCGGCTCCGTCGGCCGGAACGACAGACCGATGCATGACTTCACCAGGTAGAAGACGCTCGCCGCGGCCCACGCCTGCGGGGAGCAGGCGACGGGATAAAGCGTCGGGCCCTCTCCCGCATCGCGGCGCTCGAAGCCGCAGAAAAGCTCGGGCAGCCGGTGCAGGTCCATGTAGAGGCTCGCCTCGTAGAGCGCGGCGATGATGCGCGCGCTCTTGTCCTTCATGCCGTAGCGCGCGAGGCCCATCGCGGCGATGGCGTTGTCGTGCGGCCAGATGGAGCCGTTGTGGTACGACATCGGGTTGTAGCGCGCCTCGTGCTCGGCGATCGTGCGCACGCCCCAGCCCGAGAACGACGTGGCCGCGAGCAGCGTCTCGCCCGCGAGGCGCGCGCGGTGCTCGCGCGCGATGCCGCTCCAGAGCACGTGGCCGGAGTTCGACGAGCGCACGAGGCAGGGGCGCTTCTCGCCGTCGAGCGCGATCGCGTAGGTGCCGATCTCGTCGCTCCAGAAGGCGCGCTCGAAGCGCTCGCGCAGCTCGCGCGCCTCGGCTTCGAGCGCGTGCGCCGCGTCCGCCTCTCCCATGGCGCGCGCGAGCCGCGCCGCGTGCGTCTTCGCGAGGTAGACGTAGCCCTGCACCTCGGCGAGCGCGATCGGCGCGCGCGCGATGCGCCCGTCGGCATGGAAGATCGAATCCTCGGAATCCTTCCAGCCCTGGTTCACGAGCCCGGTGCCGCTCTTGCGCTCGTACTCGACGAAGCCGTCGCCGTCGATGTCGCCGTGGCGCGCGACCCAGGCGAGCGCCTTCTCGATCGCGGGCCACACGCGGCGCACCGTTTCCAGGTCGCCGGTGCGCTGGTAATACTCGCCGGCGAGCACCACGAAGAGGGGTGTCGCGTCGATGGTGCCGTAGTAGCGCCCGAACGGGATCTCGCCCAGGTGCGCGAGCTCGCCCTTGCGGATCTCGTGCACGATCTTGCCGGGCTCGGCGTCGCGCGCGGGCTCGAGCGATTCCGCCTGGGTCTCGGCGAGGAAGGCGAGCACGCCGCGCGCCATCGACGGATCGATCCAGAGGCATTGCAGCGCCGTGAGGATGCCGTCGCGGCCGAAGGGCACGCTGTACCACGGCACGCCCGCGTAGGGATAGCCCGATTCCGGATTTCCCGCGACGAGCATCGCGAGGTCGGCGGCCGAGCGCTCGACCCAGGCGTTGAAGTGCTCGTTGTCCGAGGCGATCGCCGCCTGGCGATCGCGCTCGCCGCGAAGCGCGGCGACGGCCGCGGGGGCCGCTGCAGCGTACGTCCCGGGCGCGCAGCGTTCCTCACCGGTCTCGCAGCACACCTGGCTGGAGAACTCGGCGCGCGAGTGCGGCTCGAGGCGGACCTCGAATTCCGCGCGGTCCGCCGCGATGCGCGCGGGCGCGATCGACCAGCGGATGTGCGTGCGCCGGGTCTCGCCGTCGAGGCCGCGATATCCGAGCATGACGCCGTCGGCGGCGATCTGCGGCTCCATCGCCTCGCCGCGCCGCTCGCGCACGAAGCCGCGCACCTCGAAGATATCGGCGTAATCGGCGTCGAATTCGAAGGCGAGGCCGAGGACGACCGGCGCTTCGCCGAAGTTCGCGATCGCGACCCGCTGGTGGCACGCCTGCGCGGCCACCAGCCACGAGCGCGCGACGTGGATCGTCCCCTTCACGATCGAGAGCTTGTCGCCCTCGTAGATGTCGGGGTTGGTCACGTCGACCGCGAGGACGCTGTTGTCCTTGCGCACGTTGGAGTTCAGCAGGATCGGGCGCTGGCCCTCGATGCGCATCTCGAAGCACGAGAGGAACCGCGTGCCCTGGTAATAGAGGCCGTGCTCGCCGCTGCCCACGCGCGGCACGTCGCCGAAGCGGTCGAACAGCACGAAGCTCTCGCCGTATTTGAGGACGCGCGTGGGATCGCCGGCGCGCGCCGAGGTGGCGAGCACGTACCAGCGATCCTCGATGCGGATCGCCTCGTCGGGCAGGCGGACGGCTTTCATGCGGCCTCGGCGTGCCGGCCGGCAGCGCGGCCTTGCAGGAGCTGCCGATAGACGCGGATGTAATCCGACGCCATGCGCGCGTCGGTGAAGCGCTCCTCGAACCTGCGCCGGCACGCGGCGCGGTCGAGCCGGTCGATCGCGAGCGCCGCCGCCTCGGCCTCGTCCTCTGCCGCGACCACGCGCCCCGTCACGCCGTCGTCGACCACCTCGGCGACCGAGCCGCCGCGAAACGCGATCACGGGCGTGCCGCAGGCCATCGACTCGATCATCACCAGGCCGAAGGGCTCCGGCCAGTCGATCGGAAAGAGCAGGGCGCGCGCGTTGCCGAGGAAATCCTGCTTGTCGCCGTCGCCGATCTCGCCGCTGAATTCGACGTCGGAGCCGAGCATCGGCTCGACGACGCTGTGGAAGTAATCCAGGTCGGCGTCGTCGACCTTCGCCGCCATCTTGAGGGGGATTCCCGTGCGCCGGGCGATGCGGATGGCGCGGTCGGGCCGCTTTTCCGGCGAGATGCGGCCGAGGAACGCGAGATAGCCGCCGCTGCCGTCGCCCTGGCGCAGGAAATCCGCCGGCAGGCCGTGGTGCACCGTCGCGACCCAGGAGACCCATGGGAGCGGCGCGCGCTGCGCATCCGAGATCGAGACGAGCGGCAGGTCCGCGTAGCGGCGGTAGAGCGGGACGAGATCCGGAAGGTCGAGCCGCCCGTGCAGCGTCGTGATGGCCGGCAATCCCAGGGCCCGCGTGACGGGGAAGTGCAGGTAGTCGATGTTGAAATGGATGATGTCGAAGTCGCGGGCGGCGGCGGCCACGTCCTGAAGCATCGCGAAATGGTGCGCGAGCGGGTCGCGGCACGCGCGATCGAGGCGCAGGCCCGTGGCGCCGTAGGCCCGCAGGCGGGCGCGCGTGCGCGAATCGCCCGAGGCGAAGAGCGTGACCTCGTGGCCCAGGCGGACCAGCTCTTCGGTGAGGTACGAAACGACGCGTTCGGTCCCCCCGTAGAGCTGCGGGGGCACGCTTTCATAGAGCGGGGATACGACCGCGATGCGCAGGCCGCCCACGGATGCGTCTCGGGGAGCCATCCCATGAGGGACATTGCGCTTTCGCCGCAAGTTCCGGCAAGCGCTTGCCGCGTGCGGACTATTGCGCGAGGCGCGCGAGCGCTTCCTGGTACTTGTCGGAGGTGCGCCGCGCGACCTCGTCGGGCATCTCGGGCGCGGGGGGCTTCCTCTGGAAGCCGATCGAATCGAGCCAGTTGCGCACGTACTGCTTGTCGAAGCTCTCGGGGCTCGCGCCCTCGCGGTAGCTCGCCACCGGCCAGAAGCGCGATGAGTCGGGCGTGAGCGCCTCGTCGATGAGGTGGAGCTTCCCGCGGTCGTCGACGCCGAACTCGAATTTCGTGTCGGCGATGATGATGCCGCGCTCGAGCGCGTATGCGGCGGCGGCCTCGTACAGCTTGATGGCGGTCTCGCGCACTTCGCGCGCGCGCTCCGCGCCGATCATCTGCTTCATTTGGTCGAAGGTGATGTTCTCGTCGTGCCGGCCCGCCTCGGCCTTCGTCGCCGGCGTGAAGATCGGCCGCGGCAGGCGCGAGGCGCGCTTCAGGCCCTCGGGCAACGCGATGCCGCAGACGCTGCCGCTCTCCTGGTATTCCTTCCAGCCCGATCCCTCGAGATATCCCCGCACCACCGCTTCGATCGGCAGCGGCTGCATGCGGCGCACGACCATCGAGCGGCCGCGCACCTCGTCGCGCTCGGCGGGCGCGACCACCGTCTCCGGCTCGATGCCGGTCAGGTGATTCGGGATGATCGGGGCGAGCCGTTCGAACCAGAAGTTCGCGAGCGCGTTGAGCACGCGGCCCTTTTCCGGGATCGGCGTCGGCAGCACGACGTCGTACGCCGAGAGGCGATCGGTGGTGACGATGAGCAGCTTGTCGTCGCCCACCGCGTAGATGTCGCGCACCTTGCCGCGGCCGACGAGCGGCAGGCTGCGGATCGAGGTCTCGAAGATCGGCTTCACGCTATGCGGCTTGTTTCTCGAGGTTGCCGTTCCATTGACCCTTCGCGGCGAGGCTGTTCATGCGTGCGCGATGGTGGAACGCCTTCTGCGCGGCGGCCACGTTCGCCGCCTGGCCGCGCCAGGTCTTCAACGCCGTGTTCTGCAACGCGCGGCTGTAGCTGAAAGTGAGCGGCCAGGGCAGCGCCCCCATGCGATTCATCGCGTCGAGGTGCGCGGTCGCGTTCTCGTCGGTCTGCCCGCCCGAGAGGAACACGACGCCGGGAAGCGCCGCGGGGACGGTGCGCTTGAGCACGCGGAGCGTGCGCTCGGCGACTTCCTGGACGCCCGCCTGCTTCGGGTTCTCCTTGCCGGAGACGACCATGCTCGCCTTGAGGATCACGTGCTCGAGCGACACCTTGTGCCATGTGAGCTCGTTGAAGAGTGTCGCGAGCATCTTCTCGGTCTCCACCTCGCAGCGCTCCACGGTGTGGCTGCCGTCGAGGAGCACTTCGGGCTCGACGATCGGCACGATGGACGCCTCCTGGCAGATCGCCGAATAGCGGGCGAGGGCGTGCGCGTTCGCCTCGATGCAGGCCCAGGTGGGGATTCCTTCACCGATCGTAATGACGGCGCGCCACTTGGCGAAGCGCGCGCCCAGCGCGAAATATTCCTTCATGCGTTCGGCGAGCTTGTCGAGCCCCTCGGTCACCTTCTCGCCGGGATGCAGCGCCATGTCGTGCGCGCCGGCGTCGACCTTGATGCCGGGGATGATGCCGTTCTTCTTGAGGTAGTCGGCGAAGTTCACGCCGTCCTTCGTCTTCTGCTTGAGCGTCTCGTCGAAGAGGATCACGCCGCTGATGAAGTCGCAGACGCCCGGGGCGGTGAAGAGGAGCTCCCGATACGCGCGGCGGTTCTCCTCGTTGCATTCGACGTTCACGGAGTCGAAGCGCTTCTTGCACGTGCCCGCGCTCTCGTCGGCGGCGAGCAGGCCCTTGCCCGGCGCGACCATCGCGCGCGCGGTTTGCGTCATGAGTTTGGTGTCCATGGTGTTCTCCGTTATGACGAGTAAAGCAAAATGGGTATAGCTTGCTGCGAAGAGATTCTCTCAACGATTCCGCTGTTCGCCGACTTTCACGATCTTCATCGTGTTGGTGCCGCCCGACTTGCCGATGGGCTCGCCGATCGTGAGCACGATGAGATCTCCGGGTTTGACCACGCCGTTGGCGACCAGCACCGCCTCGGCTTCCGCGAGCAGCTCGTCGCGGTCGTGGCCGACGTACTTCACCATCAGCGGATAGGTGTCGCGGAAGAGCGTGCAGCGGTAGCGCGTGGCGGTCTGCGCGGTGAGCGCATAGATCGGCACGCCGCAATTGAGACGCGACATCCACAGAGCGGTGGAGCCCGACTCGGTGAGCGAGGCGATCGCTTTCACCTTGAGATGGTACGCCGTGAAGAGAGCCGCCATCGCGATCGACTGGTCGACGCGCGTGAACACGCGGTTCAGGAAATCGCTCTCGAGGGCGACCGGCTGCGACTTCTCGGCCTCGATGCAGACGCGGTTCATCGCGGCGACCGTCTCGACGGGGTACTGGCCCGAGGCCGATTCCGCCGAGAGCATGACCGCGTCGGTCCCGTCGAGCACCGCGTTGGCGACGTCCGAGACCTCGGCGCGCGTCGGCACGGGGCTGGAGATCATCGATTCCATCATCTGCGTGGCGGTGATGGTGAGCTTGTTCAGCTCGCGCGCCTGCCGGATCATGCGCTTCTGCAGCGCCGGGACCGTGGCGTCGCCCACCTCCACCGCGAGGTCGCCGCGCGCCACCATGATGCCGTCGCACGCGTGCATGATGTCTTCCAGCGCGGGAATCGCCTCGGCGCGCTCGATCTTCGCGATGAGCAGCGCCGAGCCGCCGGCCGCGCGCAGGAGCTCGCGCGCCATGTACATGTCGGCGCCGCTCTTCGGAAACGACACCGCGAGGAAATCCGCCTTCATCTGAGCGGCGGTGCGCACGTCCTCGATGTCCTTGGGCGTGAGCGCCGGCGCCGTGAGGCCGCCGCCCTGGCGGTTGATGCCCTTGTGGTTGGAGAGCGTGCCGCCGTGGCGCGTGACGGTGTGGATCTCCTGGCCGCGCACGTCCGTCACGTCGAGCAGGAGCTTGCCGTCGTCGAGCAGCAGCACGTCGCCGGGCCGAACGTCGCGCGGCAGCTCCTTGTAGTCGAGCCCCACGCGCTTCGCATCGCCCAGCTCGCAGGCCGAATCGAGCACGAACGGCTCGCCCGCCTTGAGGACGGTCTTGCCGTCCTTGAACTTGCCGATGCGGATCTTCGGTCCCTGCAGGTCCACCATGATGCCCACCGCGCGGCCGACCGTGCGGCATACCTCGCGCACGACTTCCGCGCGCTTCAGGTGGTCGGCGGCGGTGCCGTGGGAAAAGTTCAGGCGCACGACGTCGACGCCGGCGCGGAACATGCGCTCGAGCACCGCCGGCTCGCTCGAAGCGGGTCCCAGCGTGGCGACGATCTTGGTGCTGCGGTCCATCTATGCGCAGTCCCTGGATGCCGAGGCCCGCTCTTCGAGCACGGCCACGGCCGGAAGCGTCTTGCCCTCGAGGAACTCGAGGAATGCGCCGCCGCCGGTGGAGATGTAGCCGATGCGGTCGGTGACGCCGTACTTCGCGATCGCCGCGAGCGTATCGCCGCCGCCGGCGATGCAGAACGCCTTCGAGCCGGCCACGGCCTCGGCGATCGTGCGCGTGCCGGCGCCGAAGCGGTCGAACTCGAAGACGCCGACCGGTCCGTTCCAGACGATCGTTGCCGCGTCGCGCAGGATCGCGGCGTAGCGCGCCGCCGTGGCGGGACCGATGTCCATGATGAGATCGTCTTCGTCGACCTCGCGCGCCGCCTTCGTCCGCGCCGGCGTGTCCGCCGCGAACGCCTTGCCGCAGACGACGTCCTCGGGGATCGGCACCGAGCGCTTGCCCGCCTGCATCATCACGAGGATCTCCTTCGCCTCGGGCGCGAGATCCGGCTCGGAGAGCGACCTTCCGATCGGCAGCCCCGCCGCGAGCATGAACGTGTTGGCGATGCCGCCGCCGACGATGAGCTGGTCCACCTTGTCCGAGAGCGTCCTCAGCACCGTGAGCTTGGTCGAGACTTTCGACCCGCCGACGACCGCGGCGAGCGGGCGTTTCGGGTTCGCGAGCGCGCGCCCGAGCGCGTCGAGCTCGGCGGCGAGGAGCGGCCCGGCGCACGCGACCTTCGCGAAGCGCGCGATGCCGTGGGTCGTCGCCTCCGCGCGGTGCGCCGTTCCGAATGCGTCGTTCACGTACACGTCGCAGAGCGCGGCCATCTTGCGCGCGAGCGCCTCGTCGTCTTTCTTCTCGCCCTTGTTGAAGCGGCAGTTCTCGAGGAGCACGACCTCTCCCGGCTTCACCTTGACGCCCTCGAGCCAATCGCGCACGAGCGGCACGTCGCGGCCGAGGAGCTTCGAGAGGCGCTCGGCGACCGGCGCGAGCGAGTCGGCCTCGGAGAACTCGCCTTCCTTCGGGCGCCCGAGGTGCGAGGTGACCATCACCGCCGCGCCGCGCTCGATGCCGAGGCGGATCGCGGGGAGCGAGGCGCGGATGCGTGTGTCGTCGGTGATCCTGCCGGCGTCGTCGAACGGCACGTTGAGGTCGGAGCGGATGAAGACGCGCTTGCCCGCGAGGTCGACGTCCGTCATGCGCAGGAACATCACTTCGCCCGCATCAGGGACATCGTCACGTCGAGCATGCGGTTGGAGAAGCCCCACTCGTTGTCGTACCAGCTCGAGGCTTTGACGAGTCGCCCCGACACCTTCGTGAGAGTGGCGTCGAAGATCGACGAGCGCGAGTCGTGGTTGAAGTCGATCGAGACGAGCGGCGCCTTGTTGTAGCCGAGGATGCCCTTCCATTCCGGCTTGTCGGAGGCGGCCTTCATGGCGTTGTTCACCTCGTCCGCGGTGGTGTCGCGCGCGGCGATGAACGAGAGGTCCACGAGCGAAACGTTGATCGTCGGCACCCGGATGGCGTAGCCGTCGAGCTTGCCGTTCAGCTCCGGCAGCACGAGCCCCACGGCGGAGGCGGCGCCGGTCTTGGTCGGGATCATCGACATCGTCGCCGAGCGCGCGCGCCGCAGGTCCTCGTGATAGACGTCGGTGAGCACCTGGTCGTTGGTGTAAGAGTGCACCGTCGTCATGAGGCCGGCGGTGACGCCGATCGCCTCGTGCAGCACCTTCACCAGGGGCGCGAGACAATTCGTCGTGCACGACGCGTTCGAGATGACGGTGTGCGAGCTCTTGAGGACCTGGTGGTTCACGCCGTAGACCACGGTCGCGTCCACGTCCTTGCCGCCGGGCGCGGAGATGATGACCTTCTTCGCGCCGCCCAAGATGTGCGCCGAGGCCTTCTCCTTGGTCGTGAAGAAGCCGGTGCACTCGAGAACCACGTCGACGCCGAGGTCCTTCCACGGCAGCTGCGCCGGGTCGCGCTGCGCGACGACGCGGATGCGGTCGCCGTTCACGACCATGTGGTCGCCGTCGACCTCGACCTTGCCGGGAAACTTGCCGTGCGCGGTGTCGTAGCGCGTGAGGTGCGCGTTGGTCTCGGGGGGGCCCAGGTCGTTGACGGCCACGATGGCGAGGTCGTGCGATTTGCCGCTCTCGTAGTGCGAGCGCAGGATGTTTCGGCCAATGCGGCCGTAGCCGTTGATGGCGACGCGAACGGTCATGACGGGGGGACTCCCGGTCTGCTGAGGTGAAACGCTTATTTTACTATTCGTCGACGACGAGGTCGGTGAGGTCGCGCCAGCCGTAGGCGATCTCGGCGAAGTCGTGGCGGCCGAGCTTCTCGGTGCGCTCGCCGACCACCTCGCCGCCGAGCGCCTCGTAGAAGAGCCGGGCGCGGTTCGCCTTGAGCACCCAGAGGTAGAAGCCGAAGAGGCCGTTGCGCACGAAGTGCCGCGCGCACGCGCGCACGAGCGCGCGGCCCACGCCGCGCTGCTGGTGCGACTGCAGCACGTAGAGCGCGTAGATCTCGGCGTCGAGCCGCGCGACGCCGCTGCGCGCCTCGCCGCATGACACGAAGCCGACGACGCGCCCGTCGCGCTCGGCGATGAAGGTCGCGGCACCCGTCGCGCGCACCGGTCCCAGCCGCCGGCGCCACGCAGCTTCGGTCTTGCGGCCCGCTTCCCCGGCGAGCACCGCGAGCGGCAGGATGCCCGCGTAGGTCGTGCGCCAGCTCTCACGGTGCACGTGCGCGATCGAGCCCGCGTCGCCGAGCGCCGCCTCGCGCACGACGAGCGTGGTGCGCAGCCGCTGGGCGTCGCTCCTAGACAAGGCGCCTCACCGCGGCGACGACGTGATCGGCGTCGATGCCGAGGAACTTGTACACGTCGGCCGCCGGCGCGGACTCGCCGAAGCGGTCGATGCCGACCACTTCACCCTCGAGGCCGACGTACTTGCGCCAGAAATCGGCGACGCCGGCTTCCACCGCGACGCGCGGCAGCCCCTTGGGCAGCACCGCTTCGCGCCAGGCGAGCTCCTGGCGGTCGAAGACGCTGGTGCACGGCATCGAGACGACACGCACGGCCACGCCCGACTCGGCGAGCGCGCGCTGCGCCGCGAGCGCGATGCCGACTTCCGATCCCGTCGCGATGATCACGGCGCGCGCGGCGCCGGCCGCTTCGGAAACCGCGTAGCCGCCGCGGCCGATGGCGGCGATCGCCTCGGGCGTGCGGCGCACGAAGGGCACGTTCTGGCGCGAGAGGGCGAGCGCGCTCGGGCCGTCGGCGCGTTCGACCGCGTGCGCCCATGCGACCGCCGTCTCGACCGTGTCGCACGGCCGCCAGACATCCATGTGCGGAATGAGCCTGAGGCTCGCGACGTGCTCGATCGCCTGGTGCGTGGGCCCGTCCTCGCCCAGGCCGATCGAGTCGTGGGTGAACACGAAAATATTGCGCGCGCGCATGAGCGCCGCCATGCGCAAGGCGTTGCGCGAGTAATCGGAGAACGTGAGGAACGTGCCCGAGTACGGGATGAAGCCGCCGTGCAGCGCGAGCCCGTTGCAGATCGCCGCCATGCCGAACTCGCGCACGCCGAAATACACGTAGTTGCCGGGCGAGGCCGCCGTCACCGGCTTCGAGCCCGACCACATCGTGAGGTTGGAGCCGGTGAGGTCGGCGGAGCCGCCGATGAGCTCGGGCAGGTGCGGCCCGATCGCCTCGAGCGCGAGCTGCGAGGCCTTGCGCGTGGCGACCGTCTCCGCCTTCTCGTTCGCTTTCGCGATCATCGCGTCGGCGACGCTGCGCCAGCCCGCGGGGAGCTTCGCTGCCACGCGGCGGCGGAACTCGGCCGCGAGCGCGGGATGCGCCTTCTCGTAGGCGGCGAAGCGCGCATTCCACTCGTTCTCGAGCATCCTGCCGCGCGGGCGCGCGTCCCACGCCTCGTACACCGCCTCGGGGATCTCGAACGGCGGGTAGGACCAGGCGATCGCTTCGCGCGTCGCGGCGACTTCCTTGTCGCCGAGCGCGGCGCCGTGGACGGCGTCGGTGCCCGCCTTGCTGGGCGCTCCCTTGCCGATCACAGTCCTGCAGCAGATGAGCGTCGGGCGCGCAGTCTCGCGGCGCGCCGCCTCGATCGCCGCGCCGACGGCGCGCGGATCGTGCCCGTCGACGTCGCGCACCACGTTCCAGCCATAGGCCGCGAAGCGCATGGGCGTGTCGTCGCGGAACCAGCCTTCCACCTTGCCGTCGATCGAGATGCCGTTGTCGTCGTAGAAGACGACGAGCTTCGCGAGGCCGAGGACACCGGCGAGCGAGCACGCCTCGTGCGAGATGCCTTCCATGAGACAGCCGTCGCCGGCGAAGACCCAGGTGCGATGGTCGACGACGTCGTGGCCCGGCCGGTTGAATTGCGCCGCGAGCAGGCGCTCGGCGAGCGCGAAGCCCACCGCGTTGGCGAGCCCCTGGCCGAGCGGGCCGGTCGTGGTCTCGATGCCCGGCGTGCAGCCGACCTCCGGATGGCCCGGCGTCCTGGAGTGCAGCTGGCGGAAGCGGCGGATCTCCTCCATCGGCAGGTCGTAGCCGGTGAGATGCAGCAGCGCGTACTGGAGCATCGAGCCGTGGCCGTTCGAGAGCACGAAGCGGTCGCGGTCGGGCCACGCGGGATTCGACGGGTTGTGCCGCAAGTGCCGGCGCCAGAGCACTTCGGCGATCTCCGCCATGCCCATCGGCATTCCGGGATGGCCGGAATTGGCTTTCTGCACCGCGTCCATCGCGAGCGCGCGGATCGCGTTGACGACGTCGGCGTAGGCGGCTTCGGTGAGCTCGGCGGCGGCGCGGGCAGGTGTTGTCATTTGGGGGAAAAAACGACGAAAATGCTGTACGGAGCAAGAATTATGCGATTATACTTGCGCACTTTTTCACGGCGATATTTTTTGCTTGGGTAAACCTCTGCAAGAAGGATTCCGCCCGCCGCCCTGGGTTTGAGGGCGCCTCGGCGCGCGCGGTCCCTTGCAGATCTTTGCTTGGAAGGGGGTATCGAGGTGAAGGGACTGCACATCATTGCCGACCTGTACAACTGTCCCAAGGGCGAGCTCCTCGCCTCGTCCGAGAAGCTGCGCAGCCTCTGTGTCGAAGCGTGCCGCGCCGTGGGCCTCACGGTGCTGGGCGACCATTTCTACCAGTTCGACGGAGCCAACGGCCCGCAGGACGGCGGCGCGACCGGCGCCGTGGTGCTCGCCGAGTCCCACCTCGCGATTCACACGTGGCCCGAGCGAAACGGCGCCACGCTCGACGTGTACGTCTGCAACTACACCTCCGACAACACCCGCAAGGCCGAAGCCGTCTACGCCGCGCTCATCAAGGCGTTCAAGCCCGGCGACGTGATGGTGGAACGCGTCATGCGCGGCCGCGACCTACCGCTCAAGAAACGAGTTGCCTGAGAGAATTTTCGAGCGGCTGAACGAGGCGAGCGGGGTCTGGTTCGAAGGCACGCTCCTCGAGCGCCGCCAGACGCCCTTCCAGCTCCTCGAGGTGTACGACACCCCCGAGCTCGGGCGCATCTTCCGCCTCGACGGCTTCAACATGACCTCGGAGCGCGACGAGTTCTTCTACCACGAGAACCTCGTGCATCCGGCGGCGGTCGCCCATCCGCGGCCCAGAAAGGCACTGGTGATCGGCGGCGGCGACGGCGGCTCCTCGGAGGAGCTGCTCAAGCACCGTACCTTCGACATGGTCCACATGGCGGAGCTCGATCCGGACGTGATCGAGGTGGCCAAGGCGCAGTTCGCCCGCGTTCACCGCGGCGTCTTCGACAACCCGCGGCTCAAGGTGACGGTGGGCGACGGGCTCGCGTACCTGCGCGCGACCGACGTGCGCTACGACCTGATCGTGATGGATCTCACCGATCCCGTCGGTCCCTCGGTGGAGCTGTATTCGCCCGCCACCTTCGCGCTCGCGAAGCGCGCCATGACGCCGAACGGCGCCCTCACGCTGCACATCGGCTCGCCCTTTTCGCATCCGCAACGGGTGCGCGAGACGATCCGAAGCCTGCGCCAGGTGTTCACGCGCGTCACGCCCTACTTCGTGCACATCCCGATCTACGGCTCGATCTGGGGCTTCGCGTGCGCCTCCGAGTCGCTCGATCCGCGCGGCCTCGATCCGGGCGCGGTCGAGCGCATCCTCGCCGAGCGTGGCGTGGGCGACCTGCAGTACTACAACGGCGACACGCACCGCGCCGTGTTCGCGATCCCGAACTACGTGCGTAGCCTCCTCGCCTGAGGCGCGCGGTTGCGTCCATGCCCCTTCCCCGCATCCACTGCAACCTGCGCCTCGGCCCCGGAGCGCAGTTCGCGCTCGCGCCCGAGGCGGCCCAGCACGTCGGCAAGGCGCTGCGGCTCAAGGCGGGCGACGCGATCGCCGTCTTCGACGGGCGCGGCGGCGAGTACGACGCCACCATCCAGCGCATCGAGAAGGACCGCGTCGACGTGAAGGTCGGCGCATGGCGCGACGTGGACGTGGAGTCGCGCGTGCGCGTCGGCCTCGCCCACGGCCTTCCCGAGGCGGACAAGATGGACTGGGTGATCCAGAAGGCGGTCGAGCTCGGCGTGGCATGGATCCAGCCGCTCGTGTGCGACCGCAGTGTCGTGCGGCTCTCGGGCGAGCGCGCGGCGCGTCGCGAGGCGCACTGGCGGCGCGTCGCGGTCGCCGCCTGCGAGCAGAGCGGGCGCACGCGCATCCCGGAAGTGCGGCC
>Ga0075436_100001685_pt1 | contig 15101 bp, 14 predicted proteins | sample RhiMethybrSRZTD5_FD_75303 | JGI IMG/M metagenome (GOLD analysis project Ga0075436, IMG submission 75303) | Populus rhizosphere microbial communities from Tennessee, USA - Rhizosphere MetaG P. TD hybrid SRZTD5 | ecosystem: Host-associated > Plants > Roots > Rhizosphere > Soil | place: USA...
CCCGACGTGCCGCTGAGCGACCGCGACCGCAACGAAATCTCCGGCAGCGCGTCGTACGGATTCACGCCAATGGTTCGCGTCTTCGCATCGCTCAGCCGAACGGTTGCGACGCTGCCCGACAACGGTGCGGGCACGACGATCGGCGGCGGCGTGTCATTGTTCTTCACGACACCGGCGAAATAGCTAACTTTTCTTTGTGTCCTTCGGGTGCTTTGTGTCCTTTGTGCGCGGCGCGTCGTTATTCACCGCGCCGCGAGGAATCTCTGGAACTGAAATCGATTCTCCAGCAGAGATAGATCGGTCACGAACTTCGAAGGTCCGACGGCTTCCACCTTCGCAACGATCGTCGTCAGCTCCCGGGCGGCGAGCGCTTCGTCGAACGCGCGCGTGAACGCGTCGATCGTGCGGACGGTGGCCGTCCGCGGCACGCCTGCGGCCGACGCGATCGCGGCGAGATCGCTGCCGGTCGCCGTTGCCGTCGGGAAGCCGCCGACCGACAGCAGGCTCTCGTTGTCGAAGACGACGTGCACGAGATTGCGTGGCTGATAGCGCGCGAGCGTCGTCAATCCTCCAAGATTCATCAGCACCGATCCGTCGCCGTCGAACACGATCACCTGATGCTCGGGCCGCGTCAGCGCGATCCCGAGTCCCATCGACGACGCGAGTCCCATCGCATGCTGGAGGTAGAAGAAGTTCGGACGGTGGCCCAGCGACTGCAGCTCCGCGGCCACGGCGCCCATGATCGTCACGACGACGCGATCCTGGAGGCGGTCGTAGACGGCGGACAACGAGTCGAGCCGGCGCATCACTCCTCCCACATCAGATCGCGCGTGAGGAGCAGCGCCACCGGCTTGTTGGCGGACAGCGCGAGCGTCTGCGCTTTCGTGATGCGGCGCGCGACGTGATCGACGTGATCGAGCAGCGCGAACGGGATCCGCAGCGCGCGCAGCAGATCCTCGGTGACGCCTCCGCCTTCGGTCTGCCACGGATCGCGCTCGCCGAACTCGCCGCGATAGCTCACGAGCATCAGCAGCGGAATGCGATACAGCTGCGCGCACGACACGATGCCGTTGATCGACGCGAGGAAACCGTGGTTCTGCATGAGCATCGCCGACTTCACGCCCGCCAGGTGCGCGCCCGCCGAAATGCCGACGCCTTCTTCTTCCTTCGCGAGCCGCACGAGGGTCATGTCCGGATCCTCGTCGGCGAGGCGAATCAGGTGCACGAGCCACGTCTCCGGCAGCGCGGACATCAGGCGAATGCCGCAACCCTTCAGTGCGTCGTAGACGATTTGTGAGCTGGTGACGGAGACAGGAGACATGCGAGGCGCGTTAGCCTGGCCGAGTCGGACAGATTATAGTTCAGCGCGATGACGCGCGTGCGAATCCGCGTTCTTGCGTTCGCCTTTCTCCTGGCGGTCGTCACGTACCTCGATCGCATCTGCATTTCGGCGGCGGCGCCGTTCATCATGGAGGACCTTCATCTGAGCCTCATTCAGATGAGCGTCGTATTCAGCGCGTTCACGCTCGCCTACTCGGTGTTCGAGATCCCATCGGGCTGGCTGGGCGACGTGAGGGGTCCGCGGCGCGTCCTGACGCGCATCGTACTGTGGTGGTCCGGCTTCACGATGCTGACCGGTGCGGCGCAGGGCATGACGTCGCTCGTCGCCATCAGATTTCTGTTCGGCGCGGGTGAAGCCGGCGCGTTTCCGAACATCGCGCGCGCGTTCTCGAAGTGGTTCCCGGTCCGCGAGCGCGGGCGCGCGAACGGCGTCATGTTCCTCGGATCGCGGTTCGGCGGCATGTTGTCGGCGCCGCTGGCGCTGCTGCTCGTGACGCGGTGGGGTTGGCGCGCGAGCTTCGTCGCCTTCGGCGCGACCGGCATCGCCTGGGCGGTCGCGTGGTACCGCTGGTTCCGCGATTCACCGGCGGAGCATCCGGCAACGTCGCCGGACGAGATCATCTGGATTCAGCAGGACGCCAATCGATCATTCGACGATGCCGCGCGCGGCACGCCGTGGCGCGCGCTGCTCGGCAGCCGCAATCTGTACGCGATCTGCGCGATGTACTTCGCGTTCGGGTACGGCCTGTATTTCTACTTCACCTGGTTGCCGACCTATCTGATCAGGGTCCTCGGCTTCTCGCTGCTCGGCGGCGGCGTGTTCGCGGCGCTGCCGTTCCTCCTTGCCGGCATCGCGGACGTCACCGGCGGCTGGCTGACCGATTTCCTGTCGCGAACGCGCGGCCTCAGAGTCGGCCGCTGCTATCTCGGCTTCGGCGCATTCCTGACGTGCGCGATGCTCGTGTTCGCGTCGACGCTGCCTGCATTTTCTCCGGTCGCGAAAGCCGTCCTTCTGGCGTTCGCGCTCGCGTCCGCGGATCTTGCGCTCGGTGCCTGCTGGGCCGCGCCAATCGACATCGCGCCGGATCACGCCGGAGTGGTCACCGGATTCATGAACACGCTTGGAAATCTCGGCGGCATGGTTGGACCGCTCGTCGTCGGGTTTGCCGTCGAGCGGTGGGGATCGTGGTCGCTGGCGTTCTATATCACGGCGATCGTGTACGCGGCCGGCGCCGTCGCGTGGCTCACCATCGATCCAACGCGCGCGATACGAGACACGCCGGTGCAACAACTGCGCTCGTGGTGAGCCCTTCGCCTCGCCGCTCATGGCGAGCCCTCGACTCCCGCTCATGGTGAGCGTGTCGAACCATGAGCGGCTCGCTCAGGATGTATTTGCTGGACACGTCAACGGCCCGGAACGATCGCGATCGCGCGCAGCGGCGCGCCGGTGCCGCCTTTGATCTTCATCGGCAGCGCCACCACGTTTGCGCCGCGCGGCGGCAGCCGATCGAGGTTCGTCAGATTCTCGAATGCAGGCACGTCGCGCTCGTAGAGGATTCGGTGCGACTCGTACTCCTTCGACTGGCCGTAGTCGATACTCGCCGTATCGAGACCGACGGCTTTGATGTGTTTCGTTTCGGCCAGCCACTTCGCGGCATCGGGATGCAGTCCCGGGAAATGCAGCTTGGCAACCGCCGCTTCGCCTCGATCGGCGGTTCCCAGATAACGCGCCGCATCGGGCCAGAAGCGTGAATAGCCGGTGCGGATCAACACGATGCTCGATTGCGGGATCTCGCCGTTCGCCCGCTCCCACTCGGTGAAATCGTTCGTCGTCACGCGGTAGTCCGGTTCCTTCGCGCTCGCAGCGGTGACGTCGACGACAACCGCGGCGCCGACGAGCCGGTCGAGCGGAATCTGCTCGACCGACGGATGGCCTTTTGCGAAGTGAACCGGCGCGTCGATGTGCGTCCCGCCATGCTCGGAGGTCGCGAAGTTGTTCGCCGAGTAGTAGTAGCCTCCCGGCGTCACGCCGTCCGCGACTTTTTCGAGCGTGAAGGTTTCAGCCGTGGGCCAGAACACGGTCTGATCGCTGTATTCGTGCGACAGATCGACCAGCGTGCCGCCGGGCCAGCTTCCTGGCGCTGAAGCGACCGGCGTCGTCGAGCACGCGACGGTCGTCAGGACCGCCAGGGCCGCCACTGATGCCGCGACGAGGACGTGACTGCGCATAAATCCTCCTGAGGCCGCGCGATTATAGCCGCGGTCGTGTGGTGTGGTGCTTGCACGCGCTGCATGCGGGAGGACTGTCATGAAGTTCGCACATGCGGCGGCCGTCAGCCTGATCTGTTTGATGCCACTCGGAGCACAGCCGACGGTTGCGGCAGAACACGCCAGAGTCGCGCAGGCGAAGCCGGAAAAGGAGCGCGACGCGGCGTCGGATCAGGTTCTGAAGGACGCAATCGCGCAGCTGCAGGCGATTCGGACGCGTGTTCACGGCGCCGCGAAAATTTATGGCGGACACCGCGGCAAAGCAGACGAGCATCTGGACGCGGCCATCCGCGAGCTGCAGGCAGCGCTCAGCTACGACGAACACAAGGAACGCAAGTAGGCGCGGTCACGGTGCCGATGCTGGCGGCACGCGCTTCTTCGTCGCCTGCTCGAACGCGTACGCCAGCTCGATCAACTTCGGCTCGCTGCACGCCATGCCCGTGAAGCTGACGCCCATCGGACCCGGCTTCGCATCGAAGCCGCTCGGGAACGGCGGCGTCGGCTCGTTTGGGACCATCGCGAACGGGACGGTCACGGTCGGATAGCCCGGCTTCGCGGCGATCGCGGCGCCATTCGCGCCGGGAAACAGGATCGCGTCGAGCCGCTCGGCCTTCATGACTTCGTCGATGCCGTGCGTGCCGCCGAGCCTGATGTCCTTCGCGCGATCGGCTTCGTACCTCGCGCGATCTTTCTCGACGTCCATCTCGTCGGAGATCTCGAGGTTCGACTGCCCGTACTTGATCGCGCCCGCTTTCTCGTGCGCCTTGTTCCACGCGATCAGCTCGCCGAGCGTTTTCACCGGGGCCGCCGCTCCGAGCGACTTCAGCCAGATGTTGAAGTCGCGCTTCATGCCGTACTTCAGAACGACCGAACAATCCTCGTCGTGTCCCTTGCCGTTGTTGACACCCGAGCACTGCCCCCACTTCGTGAAGTTGTTCGAGGCGTCCTTGTCGATGACGCTCGGAATGTCGGCAGGATCGACGACTACCGCGCCTTCGCGCTTCAGGACGGCAATCGCGTCGTCCATGGCCTTTTTCTGTGAGTCGTTCAAGCCGCCGGCGTTGCCGCGCCCGCCGCGGCCTCCGGCCGGCGGCGCGGCGGTCGTGCCGACGGTCGCCGCGCCTCCGCGCTCGCCGCGTCCTCCTTCATCGTCGACGCCAGGCAGCCGATCGTAGAAGAACGCGCGCGGGATGCCGATGCGCGCGCCTTTGAGTCCGTTGCGATTCAGGAACTTCGTGTAGTCGCGCCCCGGAGCGGGACTGCATTTCGTCGTCGCCGGATCGTCGGGATCCGGGGACGGACTTTCCATCGCGCCGAACATGATCGCGACGTCGGTCACGGTCTTCGCCATCGGTCCCGCGGTGTCCTGATCGGCAGTGATCGGAATGACGCCGTAACGGCTGATGCGACCCACCGTCGGCTTGATGCCGGCGAGCATGTTCGCGTTCGAGGGACTGAGAATCGAGCCGGATGTTTCGGAGCCGACGTTGCCCGCCCAGAAGTTTGCGGCGGTGCCAACGCCCGAGCTCGAGCCGCCGGTCGCAAGCGCGGGACGCCCGTCGAAGGTGGCCTCGCGCGGATCCTTGCGCGGATCGTACGGGTTGTAACCCTGTCCGCCGACGGCGTTGTAGTTTCCAGGCATTGGCGTGGGCGCGCCCGCCACCCAGTTGGCGAGCTCGGTCATCCCGGCCTTCGCGATGATGATCGCGCCGGCGTCGATCAGATTCTTCGTCAGCGTGGCATCGTAGGGCGGCACGAGGCTCTCGAACGCGAGCGCGCCGCCCGTCGTCCGCATGAACGTCGTGTGGACGTTGTCCTTCAGCGCGATCGGAATGCCGTGCAGCGGACCGCGGACGCGTCCCTGCGCGCGCTCGCGATCGCGCTCGTCGGCGAGCTCGAGCGCGCGCGGGTTGACGGTGATCGCGGCGTGGAGTCGATCCTCGTACGTGCCGATTCGCACGAGGTACTGACGAACGATCTCGTGCGACGTGACGCGGCCCTGCTCCATCGCGGCGCGCATCTCGGGAATCGTCGCTTCGACGACGGTGAACGGCTTCGACCCGTTGGTCGAACCGGGCGTGCGGCTGCGTTGCGCGGCGATCGAAAACGGAACGATTAGGAGAAAAACGAGGAGCAGTCTTTTCATGCGGCGGATTATAGCTTCTGCGCGATGACCGCCACATCGCCGGGCAGCAGACGATACGACCCGAACGACCGCCGCATCTCGACGCGGAAACCCGAGGCGCGGAGCGCGTCGGCGATTTCCTGACGCGAGTAGATGCGCACGCGATGGATTTCGCGCTCAATCGAAACTGACCCCATCCACATCCGACGCGTCAGCACACGGCCGCGGGCGTCGAGGTCTGCGCGCACGACGAGCGACCAGTCCTCTCCGTTGATGCACTTCGGTGGAAACGTGCGTCGCGCCGCAGACTCGAGAAAGTCGAAGATCAGGATTCCTCCGGGATGCAGCGCGCGATGGACGCGATCGAAAAACCGCCGCAGCGGACGAAGCCCTCCCGGCACGTACGTGACGACCTCGCCAATCGCAATCACCGCATCGCAACGCGGCATCGCCGCATCGACGAGCGACGCGATCCGAAAACGCGCACGCGGGGCTCGCGCACGCGCAAGCCGAATCATGTGCGGGGAGACGTCGATGCCGAGTACTCGAAACCCCTTGTCGACGAGCGCCCGCGCGAGAATTCCGCTGCCGCAGCCGACTTCGACGACGAGCGGAGCGGAGTCGGTCCGGCGCCGGGCAACGCGACGGAGCAGGCGAATGATCTCAGGGCTCGCGCCGCGAGCAACATCTCCGAACGCGACATCGTGGATATGCGAGAGCTCCGCGCCGTACATGACTGCGAGAACTTAGAACTGAGAACTGAGAACTTAGAACTGAGAACTGAGAACTCAGGCGCTTCGGTGTATTGAGCTTTGTGTTCGATCCATGTTCTCAGTTCTCAGTTCTCAGTTCTCAGTTCTCAGTTCTTGCGATCAACGCGAGCCAGGCGGCGGTTGCCGCGGCCTTGTCGTCAGCGCGCCAATGACCGCCGATGGCTTTCCCGAATGCTGCAAGCGCGCGGGTCAGTTCGGCGGGGCGGCACGGCAGCCGTGCGGCCGCTGTCGCGAGCTGCTTCTCGACGATCACCTCGCACTCGATGCCGTGCGATTTCAGCGCGTCTTCCACAACGGTGCGGAACAGACGTCCTTCGTTCGCGTGCGCGCGGATGTGCGGGTTGCCGACCGAGGCCGGATCGATGACGCTGCCGACGACCAGCGCCGCACCGGCAGGCCTGCGCGGCTGAAGCGCGGCGAGGAGCGCAGTGATCGATGCGGTGGCGCATCGCTCGACAACGGCGATGCGCCGCGCCAGCTCGCGCTGATCCTGCTGCGCGGTACCGAATCCGTCGTGATACGGCTGACGGGTTTCAGCGGCACGCGGATCGCACAGCTCGACGATGTGACGGGTCATCGCCGTTGGAGCCCTGCGATCGCCGCCGAGCACAACAGCAATCGCCACGCCGGACTTGACGCGGAATCCGAGCGCGATGTCGCCGTCGCCGCTGTGTGGCTTCATCGCATCAGCTCGTTCACTTCGTCGTAGGAGATCGCGCGGTCCGTGAACGTCGAGAACGTGCCGCGCGATTTCAGCTCGCGCGCGATGTCGCGCGTCAGCGACAGTGCCGCGCGCATCGGTCCGGACCCGACGCTGACCCGGGCGACGCCGAGCGCGTGCAGCTCCGCGATCGGCGGCGTGCCTTTGACGGCGAGGATGTTCACGGGTCCGCCGATGCCTTTGACGAGCGCCGCGATGTCGCCCGCGTCGCGCACGCCCGGCACGAATACGCAGTCGGCGCCGGCAGACAGGAATGCACGCCCGCGCTCGATTGCCGTGCCGACGCGCGATTCAACGGGACCGATCGCCGCGAGGCACACATCGGTGCGCGCGTTGACGACGACAGGCACGCCCGATTTCCGCGCCGCCTCGGCCACGGCGGAAATTTTCTCGCACTGCAGCCCGAGCGGCTCGAGGACCGTCATGCCTGGCACGAGATCCTCGATGTTGATGCCTACGGCGCCTGCCGCAGTCACACGCAGCACGATGTCGACGACGGCCTGCGGCGTGGTGCCGTATGCGTGCTCGATGTCCGCGGTGAGCGGAACACGGACGGCCCGCGCGATGCGGCCGATCGCTTCGATCATCTCGCGCGGCGGAACGACGGCGCCGTCAGGATAGCCGAGCGCCGCGGCGACGCCTGCGCTCGTCGTCGCGATCGCAGGAAATCCTTCCGCCTCGAACACGCGCGCCGACGCGGCGTCCCAGGCATTCGGCAGCACGAGGATGTCGGGCCCTTTGTGAAGCGTCCGCAGAAGCTGCGCTTTGTCGGACATGGCGGGAAGTATACCGGCACCGCTGCCGCCCGCCGCGAATTGTCGTTACTCGGCGCGCAGCGCGAGCAGCGGATCGACCCGGGTTGCGCGGCGCGCCGGCAGCCAGCACGCCACCAGGGCCACCGCGGCGAGCAGCGCGGCGACAGTGGCGAACGTGGCGGCGTCGGTCGCGCCGACGCCGAACAGCAGGCCGGACATGACGCGCGTCGCCGCCATCGCGATCGCCAGCCCCGCCGCCGCGCCGGCGAGCGCGGGCATCATCCCGTCGCGTACGAGCAGAGCGACGACTTCCCGCGGCTGCGCGCCGAGCGCGAGGCGAACGCCGATTTCGTGGGTCCGCTGCGCGACCGCGTATGCGACGAGACCGGACATCCCGATGCCGGCAAGAACGAGCGCGACGCTCGCGAACAGCCCGAGCAGCAGCATGTTGAATCGCCGCACCGCCAGCGACAGCCCGATCCGCTCCTCCATCGTCCGCACGTCTGCGACGGGTTGATCGGGATCGAGCGCCGCAACGGTCTGACGGAGCACAATCGCAGCGGTCTGCGGCTCCTGCGCCGTCCGGATCACCAGATCCATTGCCGGCATCGCGAACCCGTCGAACAGCGGCTGGAACACCGGCACGTACAGTTCCGGCCTGGCTGCCGCGTCGAGCGCACGATGACGGATGTTGCCGGCAATGCCGACGATCTCGTAGCGTTTCACGGCGTCCTGCTGAAACTGGACGCGCTTGCCGATCGCGTCGCCCGCAGGCCAGTACTTTCGCGCGAGCGCGTCGTTCACGACAGCGACGTGCACGGAGGAGCTCACGTCGCGCTCGGTGAACTCGCGGCCGCGAACCGGAATGTTCATCGCGCTGAAGTAGCCTGCAGTCACGAAGCGCACCTGCTCGTCCGGCGACGGCTCTCCGGGCGCGAGCGCGCGCCCCTCTATGAAGAAGCTGCGATCGCCGCCGCGGCCGCTGAACGGCACGGCGTTGATTGCCGCGACGCCCTGAATGCCAGGCTGCTGTCGCAGCCTTCCGGACAGATCGTCGAAGAATCGCTGCGCGCGATCGATCGACGCGTATTTCGACGCCGGCAGCGCCAGCCGCGCGGTCAGCAGATGATCCGCCCTGAAGCCGGGATCGACCACCTGCACGCGCGCGAAGCTGTTGATCAGCAGCCCCGCGGCGACGAGAAGGACGAGCGACAGCGCGACTTCGGCCGCGACCAGCACGCGCCGCATGCGTCCACGCGCGCGCCCTTCGCCCGCGCCGCGCGCCCCTTCCTTCAAGGTGTCATTGAGATCCGGTGTCGACGCGTGCAGCGCCGGCGCGAGCCCGAACACGACGCCGGTGACGAGCGACACGATCGTGGTCAACACGATGACGCGTGCGTCGATTGCGATCTCGTTTACGCGCGGAATAGTGGTCGGCGCCAGCGCGACGAGCGCGCGGATGCCGGTCGCCGCGAGCGCGAGACCGAGTGCGCCTCCGGCCGCAGCCAGCAGCACGCTCTCGACGAGCAACTGCCGGAGAACGCGCAAGCGGCTCGCGCCGAGCGCGGCGCGAATCGCCATTTCGCGCTGGCGCGCCGCTCCACGCGCGAGCAGGAGGTTCGCGACGTTCGCGCACGCGATGAGCAGCACGACGATGACCGCCGTCATCAACGTCAGCAGCGCGGGACCTGACGCGCCGACCAGTTCCTCGTGCAGCGGCCTGACGGCAGCGCTGAATCCCGTGCGATAGACGCCGCGATGCTCGGCGCCCATCTGCATGCCGAGCGTGCGCATCTCGGCCTGCGCCTGCTCGACGGTCGCGCCGTCTTTCAAATGCCCGATGATCGTGTACGAGTGAGAGCCGCGCTGATTCTCGGAAACATCGTCAGCGGTGAATGCGAGAGGCCGCCACAACTCGGTGTCGTCATCCGGAAACGCAAAGCCGTTCGGCATGACGCCGACGATCTCGAACGGCTGAAGATCGATGGTGATAGCCCGGCCGATCACGCTCGCCGCGCCGCCGAGCCGCCGCTGCCAGAACGCATGACTGACGATTGCCACGCGATCGCGTCCCGGCTGTTCGTCCGCGGCGGTGAATGCGCGGCCGAGCGACGGCGACGTAGCGAGAATGGGAAACAGACTTGCCGTGGTAATCGCCGCCGAAATGCGCTCGGGCCGTTCGAGACCGGTCACCGTCACTCCGCCGGTGTCGTACGCAGCAATTGCGTCGAACACGCGGTTGCGGTCCCTGTAGTCGACGAACTCGGCGGCGGAACCCGGAATCTCCTCGAGCCCCGGCTTGTGCAGATTGCCCCACACGACGACGAGCCGGCCGGCGCGATCGTACGGCAGCGGCCGCAGCATCACCGAGTTGACGACGCTGAAGATCGCCGTGTTCGCGCCAATGCCCAACGCGAGCGTCGCGATGACGATCGATGAGAAGCCGAGAGATTTCCGGAGCGTTCGAAACGCGTACCGAAAATCTGCGGCGAGTCCTCGCGTGTTCACGAGCATCGGATCGCGCGAGAGCGCCGCCACGTCGGCGGCCATCGCACGCATCGCGTCGTCGTGCGACGCTCCCGCCGCGCGCAGCTCGCGATACTGATCGTCGAGGTGCTGCCGGACTTCTTCCCGGATTTCGCGCGGCCACTCAGGCATGCTCGACTCCGGCAATGCGGTTGATCGCGTCGACGAACGCGCGCCACGTGCTCCGCTGCGAGGCGAGAACGGTGGCGCCTGCCGGCGTCAGCCGGTAGTAGCGCCGGCGGCGCTGACCCGGCTTCTCGACCCACCGGCCCTGAATCCATCCGCGCTTCTCCAGGCGATAGAGCAGCGGATAGAGTGAAGCGACGCGGAAACTGAGCACACCGCCGGATCGCGCTTCGATCAGCTTGCTGAGGTCGTAGCCATGACGCGGCTGGTCTTCGACGAGCGAGAGAATCAGCAGCTCGGCGCTCCCCTTTTTCAGTTCGCGGTCGAGCATGCGCGACCTCGTATATTGCATAGCGACATATTGTGTAGATGTATGTCATGCGTGTCAACACGGCCTGTCGACTACTGTCGACCGTTGACTGCGCGTTAACACGACCGCCGTACCGTTCGTCTTACAACGTGTCGGAATGCCCATGGACCATGCGCTCGAGCTCCGCCGCATGCCCCCGTTCGGCCCCGGCGTTCAGCCGCCCACTGCGGTGGCCAATGTGAACGCGGCCCCCGCCGATCTCGCGACGACGATCCGCGCGTCCGCCGCCGGTGATCAGGAGGCGTTTTCGCGCCTCTATGCCGACTATGTGCGGATGGTGCACGCGATCGTGCTCGGGCGCGTCCCGCGCCAGGACGTGGACGATCTGGTGCAGGACGTGTTCGTCCTCGTATACACGCGAATTCGCGAGCTGCGGAATCCGGCCGCGTTCGGCGGCTGGCTCGCGGCCATCGCGCGGAATCGTGCGACCGATCATCTGCGCCACAAACACGAACAAGTCGAGCTGCCCCACGATGTCGGAGGCGGCGATCCGATTGAAGCCGAAGCCATCGCCGTGCTCGACGTCGTCCGCAAACTGCCCGACGCGTACCGCGAGACGCTGTTGATGCGCCTGGTGGAAGGCATGAGCGGCGCCGAGATTGCCGAGCGCACCGGCCTGACGCCGGCATCGGTGCGCGTGAATCTGCATCGAGGGATGAAGTTGTTGCGCGAGAGGCTCGAGCCGGCGGGAGCCGGCCGCCGCGAGTGACGAACATGGACGACAACTATTTGTGGGATGGATCGCGCGTGCCCGAAGGCGCTGGGGTCGAGATCGTGGACATCCAGCGGCTCGAGGCGCTGCTCGGACGCTTTCGCACCAACGCGCCCGCGCCAAAGCTGCCGGCGCACGCCGTGCGCCGTCGAACGATTCGAGCGATTGCCCCGCTCCTTGCCACGGCCGCCGTCGTGACGCTCATGGTGATGGCCGAATGGCGCGCAGTCGGCCGGTTAGGTCAGGTGGGTCGGGTAGGTCGGGTAGGTCGGGTAGGTGGCGCCACGATCGGATTGACCGTGAGGGCCGTCGAAGGACATCCACAGATCGACGCAGTGAAAATCGCGGAGACCGGACGCATCGCGGTCGGACAAACGCTGATCACCGATCGCAACGCGAAAGCGCTGGTCGACGTCAGCTCGATCGGTCGGGTGACGGTGGATGGCAGCTCACGCGTGCGGCTCGTCGACTCGCGCGAAGGCTACCATCGTCTCGCGCTCGATCGCGGAACGCTGCACGCGATCATCACGGCGCCGCCGGGACAATTCGTCGTCGACACTTCGTCGGCGGTGGCGACGGATCTTGGTTGTGCCTACACCTTGTCGATCGATGAAGAAGGAACCGGCCTCCTGAGTGTGTCGACCGGGTGGGTTGCGTTCGAGCTGAACGGACGCGAGTCGTTCGTGCCTGCCGGCGCGTCCTGCATCACGCTGCCCCATTCCGGTCCGGGCACGCCGCGCTACGACGACAGCGCGCAGCAGTTTCGAGACGCACTCGATCGTTTCGACACCGATGCGGACAGCACGCGGCGGCGTGCGGCGCTGGACGTTGTCCTCACCACCGCGCGCGAACGCGACGCCGTCACGTTGTGGCACCTCTTCTCGCGCGTCGATGCGCCGGATCGCGGACGCGTGTTCGACGCGCTCGCCGCGCGTGTGGCCGCGCCGGCCGGCGTCACACGCGAAGCGATCGCCCGCCTCGATCGACAGGCGCTCGATCGCTGGTGGGACGCGCTCGGTCTCGGCGACACGACGTGGTGGCGCAGCTGGAAGCGCGGATATCCCGATCTGAAGTAATTCGAAGTAAATTGAGGCGTGCGCGTTCTCGTCATCGGCGGAACGGGATTCATGGGCCCTCACGTGGCCGCCGCGCTCCGACGCGACGGTCACGACGTCACTGTCTTTCATCGCGGCACGACGTCTAATCCAGCGACCCGGGCCGGCGCGCGCGAGATCATCGGCGATCGCCGGCATCTCGGCGAGTCAGCCGACGCGTTGCGCGGCTTCGCCCCCGACGTCGTCATCGACATGATTCTCAGCTCGGGGCGCCAGGCGCGCGAGCTGATGGATCTGTTCCGCGGCGTTGCGCGGCGCGTCGTTGCCGTGAGCAGCGGCGACGTGTACCGCGCGTGCGGCGTGCTCCAGGGTTCCGAACCGGGACCGATCGAGCCCGTGCCGCTCACCGAATCGTCGCCGCTTCGAACGAAGCTGCAGACGTACCCGCCCGAACGCATCCGGATGCTGCAGCAGGTGTTCGGCTGGCTCGACGACGAGTACGACAAGATTCCGGTCGAACGCGAAATCCTCGGCGACGCCGCGCTGCGCGGCATCGTGCTTCGATTGCCGATGGTCTACGGACCCGGCGATCCGCTGCACCGTCTTTTTCCGCTCGTGAGGCGGATGGACGATCGACGGCCGGTGATCCTCTTCGAGGAGAAGCACGCCGCTTGGCGCGGGCCGCGCGGTTACGTCGAAAACGTCGCCGCGGCGATCGCGGTCGCCGCGACGACCGAGCGCGCCGCGAGCAGCGTGTTCAACGTGGGCGAGGCGGACGTCGTGTCGGAGCTCGAATGGGCCACGCATGTCGCGCGCGTTGTCGGCTGGACCGGGCGGTTCGTCATCGGGCCGGCTGATCGCGTGCCCATGCACCTGCGAATGCCCGGCAACCTCGATCAGCACTGGGCGACCGACACGACGCGCATTCGCACGGAGCTTGGCTACTCGGAGCCGATTGCCCGCGACGAAGCCATCCGGCGGACGGTCGAATGGGAACGCGCGAACTCCCCGCCGGGCGTGCTGCCGTACCCGGTTGATTACGACGCGGAGGACCAGGCGAGCGGGGCCATCGCTGCATCGGGCGTCGCACCACGGGCTTGACGCGGATCGGTCGCCGCTGTAGCGTGCCGCGCATGCGCGTGCGTGCGCACGCTCTCGGCGCCGCGGTCGCCGTGACGCTCGCGGATCGATGCGGCGCTGGACCGGATGCGCGAGGGGCTCGTCAGCGTAACGCAGCTTCTGCGTCAGCCTTGATCGACGTCCATTCCTTCTGGAGATCGTTGAACCGCTCATAGGCGCTGGCGCCGACCTTCTGATCGGCTTGTCCGATCTCGCGGCTCACGTTCGACAACTGATCGATGAACATCTGATCTTCGTACGGACCGCTCTTCGTCACCAGACGGTCCATCATGCTCTGCAGACGTGCCTGATCGCCGTGCTTCTCTTCGAGCGCCTGCCGGACGCGCTGCATCAGCTGACGCGCCTCCGCGAGCTGATCGCGGACTTTCAGCGCAAACTTCGTCTGCTCGGCGAGGTCCGCGCTCGTGATGCCGTCCCTGGCGACACGCGGATCGATCTTCACGGTGAACGTTTCCGTCCTCGTCGTGCCTCCGGCCGTGAGGCGCGCGCGATACGTTCCTGGTGCCGCAAGCGGTCCGGTGCCGCTGAATCCGCCGCCTTCTCCGTCGCCGCCGCCCGCCGGCCCGCCGGGATAGCGCAGATCCCAGACGAACCGGTTCATCCCCTGTTTCGTCGGCAGCGTTGACGGCAGCGCGCCGCCGCGGCGTCCGCCGCGACCGCTCTGCGCGGGGCCCCGCGCTTCGTTCGTGTAGCTGCGCACGGTCTTGCCGGTGGCGTCGAGGATGTCCAGCTTCAATTCCGTTCCAGGCGCCGGCACCGACGCGAGGTAGTAGTCGATGCGCGCGCCGACCGCCGGATACTCCGGCATGTCGGGACGGCCGGACGATGGAACGTAATGCGTGCGGTACGTCGACGCCGGAGTGAACAGAAACAGGCTGGCGTTCGGTTCAAATGGTTTGATCGCGGGTTTGAGTGGACCGCTTCCGCTCGGCGCCTGAGGCGCCGGGCTTCGGCGCGACGGCGCCGGTGGTGTTTTCGGCGCCGCCGGTGTCTGCGCTGCCTGCATCGCCGCGAGGACGACCTGCCCTTCCAGCCTGTCGCGCCCGTCCGGCCGGTACTGCTTGTCCTGCCCGTTCGGACTGTCCGTGGGTCGCGAACGCGTCGACTTCGTGATGCTCGCCGCAATCTGCCGCAGCGGCGCGACGTCGTCCATGATCCAGAACGATCGCCCCATCGTCGACGCGAGCAG
>Ga0075436_100001690_pt1 | contig 15095 bp, 10 predicted proteins | sample RhiMethybrSRZTD5_FD_75303 | JGI IMG/M metagenome (GOLD analysis project Ga0075436, IMG submission 75303) | Populus rhizosphere microbial communities from Tennessee, USA - Rhizosphere MetaG P. TD hybrid SRZTD5 | ecosystem: Host-associated > Plants > Roots > Rhizosphere > Soil | place: USA...
GAGCCTTCTTCAACCAATATCTGGATACGGGCGGCGACGGAGGCCAGTCTCAGGAGCGCGAGGTTTCCGAACGCCCATCGTTTGAAAAGTTCCTCTCCTCACCGACAGGGCTGACCGATCATCTTCAATGGCAGCTGAGCGTGACAATTTGCTCCGACGCCGTGCGGCAAGTTGCGGACAATATCATTGGCAACCTGGATGAAAACGGCTATCTGACCGCCTCTTCGGAAGAACTCACAGAAAACGGAAAATACTCTCAGGACGACTTGGACGACGCGCTGGCAGTAGTTCAGGAGTTCGATCCCATTGGGGTCGGCGCGCGCGACTTGCGCGAGTGCCTGTTGCAGCAACTGAAGGCATTCGATCCGCAAAACACTCTCGCCCAGCAAATCGTTTCCGAGCATCTCAAGCAAGTCCAATCCAACCAGCTTAAGGAAATTGCCCGCGCGCTGAATCGCCCATTGGAAGTGGTGAAGCGCGCCATTGACGTCATCAAAAAGCTCGATCCGCGGCCGGGCCTCCGCTACAACAAGTCAGAACCCCGCTTGGTTGAGCCCGATGTCTATTTCCGCAAAGTGGATGGCCTGTGGCAGGCGTTCCTCAATGAAGACGACATGCCGCAGTTGCGCTTGAGCCCTACTTATCGCCGCCTGTTGGTCAAAGACGCCGCGGATCGCGATGTCCGCAACTACGTCAAAGAGCGCTTCACGGCCGCCGTGCAATTGATGAAAAACATCGAGCAGCGCAAGCACACCATCCTTCGCGTTTGCCAGTCGATCATTGCGCGGCAAGGCGAATTCCTGGATCAAGGTCCGGACGCGCTCAAGCCGATGATGATTAAGGAAGTGGCGGAAGAAGTCGGAGTACATCCTTCCACGGTGAGCCGCGCCGTCGCCAGCAAGTATGCGCACACGCCCCAAGGGGTTCTCGAGCTGCGCTCGTTCTTCAGCGAATCGGTGAATGGGCCGGAAGGCGGCGGCATGTCGCTGCTGACTCTGAAGCGTGTGGTCAAGAAAATGATCGAGGAAGAAGATTCCTCGAAGCCGCTGACGGACGAGCAAATCGCCAAAAAGCTGGATGACGGCGGCATCCACGTCACGCGGCGAACAGTCGCAAAATACCGCGAGGATATGCGCATTCCCAGCACTCATCAGCGCCGCGTAAAGAGCTGAGCCGCTCCCCTGTGAAGCCCGCCACCCGAACGCGCCAGGACACGCGTCAACTCGTCATCCTCACCGGACTCTCCGGCTCCGGCAAAAGCACCGTTCTCCGCGCCTTCGAAGACATGGGCTTCTACTGCGTGGATAACCTACCCGTGGACCTCATTCCGATTTTTGCGGAACTACACGGGGCCGGCGAAGGCGACTTCGCGCGCGCAGCTTTGCTAGTGGACGCGCGCGAGGGATTGCAACTCGAAAAACTGCCCCCGCTCTTGAAACATCTCAAGAAGGATCACCCCATTACGCTGGTTTTCATCGAAGCGAATGAAGACGCGCTATTGCGGCGCTATAGCGAAACGCGGCGTCCGCATCCTCTCGGAAAGAATTATTCGGTGCGAGAGAGTTTAAGTCACGAGCGCGCGCTGATGGAGCCCATCCGCAAGCTCGCAGACGTGGTCATCGATTCCACGCAATTCAACGTGCATGAACTTCGCCACTTCGTTACCACTCGTTTCAAGAATCCCGAAACACGCACGCTGCTCGTGTCGGTGATCAGTTTCGGCTATCGCTATGGCGTTCCTTCGGATGCGGACCTCGTCTTTGACGTGCGCTTTCTTCCCAACCCGCATTTCGTTCCGCGATTGCGTCAGTACAATGGCACGGACCCGAAAGTCCGCCAGTACATTCGTTCGTTTCCGCAAACGGGTGAATTCCTGCGCCGGATCGAAAGCCTTCTTGCCTATCTCATTCCGCATTACATTCGCGAGGGCAAGAGCTATTTGACCATCGCTTTCGGCTGCACGGGGGGGAAGCATCGCTCAGTGATGCTGGCGGAATCAGTGCAAAAGGCTCTCGCGAAGCGCGGTTATTCGGCCAAAGTGGTTCACCGCGACATCGAAAAGTAGTCGACGAAGTATTGTCTACGAGTCAAAAACCGCGTCCGGGGAAACTTGACATGCCGCAACACGGCGAATAGCGTTACAAGTGACTAAGTCAGGAGTGAGTGGAGCGATTCGTTGTTATCGCCGCAATTAAAACGTCTGCTGAGTTATGCCCGCCCGTACTCTTTCCGGATGATTACGGGCGTGACATTTCTTGCGGTCGTTGCACTGGCAGAGGGCTTCATCGTCTTCTTGATTGTACCGATCATTGATCGCGTCTTGAATCCTGCTGCTAGCGACTCAATGCTTCCACTTTTCACTATACCCGTCATTCACAAAACGATTTATCTGAACCATTTTTTCCCGCAGAGGATTCATCACGTGTGGGCCGTTGTGTCCATTTCTCTGCTCGTTGTGTTCGTGGTCAAGGCCATTGCCGAACTGATGGGCAATGGACTCATTCAATTTGTCGGGCACTCCGCAGTGACCGACTTGCGAAATGAGATTTACGCTAAACTCATCCGCCAGCCCATTGCGTTTTTCCAGCACCAGCCGGCGGGGCGCCTAATGTCCACGGTGATTAACGACGTGGAGCGCGCACGTCTGGCCGTTTCAGAATACCTGGCCGATCTTTTCCGCCAGAGTTTCTCCTTAATCGTGTTCGTTGGCGTGCTCCTTCGCCTCGATTGGGCCATGGCGCTTGGTTCAGCAGTTTTTTTGCCGTTGGTGATCTGGCCTGTGGGAAAGCTGGGACGGCGCATCCGCCGTTCTGTCCAGGACAGCCAGAACCGGCTCGGCGAGCTCAGTCAAATTCTTCAGGAGACTGTAAGCGGGAACCGCGTTGTCAAAGCGTTTGGCATGGAAGAGTTTGAAATCCAAAAGTTTCGGGCCGCTGCGCGCCGGCTGCTTCGTGAGACCATGCGCTGGGTTCGAGCCTACGTGGCGAGCTCGCCGCTCATGGACTTGTTACAGCCGGTCGTTATCTCGCTGCTGTTGCTCTATGCCCGCGACAAAATCCTCGTGAAACAAATGACTTTGGGCATGTTTTTCGCCTTTGTGGTCGCGCTCTTCAAGTCCTACGAGCCTGTCAAGCGCATGGGTTCGGTCTATCAGCAATTCCAGCAGGCCGAAGGCGCTACGATTCAAGTCTTCAAATTTCTCGACCTGGCCGAGGAAGAGCAGGATGCTCCAGGTACCACAGCTCTTCCGGCGTTTTCGCGCGAAATTGAGTTTGCAAATGTGAATTTCTCCTATGATTCGGCGCCGGTGCTCTGCGGCATTGATTTCAGCGCAGCGAAGGGTGAAGTGATAGCGCTGGTGGGGTCGAGTGGCGCCGGTAAAACCACGCTCGTCAATTTGCTCCCCAGATTTTATGAGGTGAGTTCGGGAACCATTCGAATCGATGGAACTGATATCTGTTCAGTCACGCTACGTTCCCTCCGCGCGCAAATCGCCATGGTCACGCAGGAAAACATCCTGTTTCACGACACGGTCTGGAATAATATTTGCTACGGTCTCGCCGATGTTCCCCGGGAAAAAGTCATTGCCGCTGCACAGGCTGCACTAGCTCACGACTTTATCCAGGAGCTTCCCCAGGGCTACGACACGCTGATTGGCGAGCGCGGAACGCGGCTCAGCGGCGGCCAGCGCCAACGCATCGCCATCGCCCGCGCCATTTTGAAGAATTCGCCCATTCTCATCCTCGATGAAGCCACTTCGGAACTTGATGCGGAATCCGAGCTCTACGTGCAAAAAGCCCTGGCCAACCTGATGGTGGGACGCACCACCTTTGTCATTGCTCACCGGCTTGCAACTATCCGGCGCGCCGATAAAATCCTTGTGCTGGAAGACGGACAGATTCGGGAAAGTGGCACGCACATAGAGCTGATGGCCCGCGGCGGAACCTATGCGCGGCTCCACGATTTGCAGTTTGCCGACGACGATATGCTCGCGCCGGCACAAGCGGCGCCCGTTAACTTGGAATCCCAAAATCCCTCATGACCGAAAAACGTACAACGAGTCCGAAGCAGCCCGAATGCCTCTCGATGACCGGTTATGCGCAGGCCCGCCATGAAAAACATGGCTGGGCCGTGCGCGTCACGGTCAAGAGCGTGAATCACCGGTTCCTCGATTTGAAGCTGCGGTTGCCGGAAGGTTTTGATCTCTATGACTTGCCGCTGCGTCAGATTGTGCGCGACCGCATTCATCGCGGCCATCTGGAAATCTATGTCAACGCCGAGCCGGGAACCGCGGCTCCCGTCCAGGTCAATAAGGAACTTGCACAGGCATACCTGCGAGCGGCGGAATCCCTGATGAAAGGGACGCACGCGGCGGGAAAATTGGACGTCGTTTCCTTGCTGCGCCTCCCTGGAGTCATCGCCGGTGTCAATGGCGCCGTCCCGGAAGTTGTGGAAGAGCAGGAAAGGCTAGGACAGGCGCTCGAAACCTGTCTGCGCGAAGCTCTCTCCAAGCTGGATGAGATGCGCCGCGCGGAAGGGAAGCATCTCGTGGCCGAGTTGCGCGACCGGCTCGCGCGCATCGCCGGCCAGGTCGAGCAGGTGCGCGAGCTGGCGGCCTCGTTGCGACCTGCATTCGCCCGGCGCCTCGAATCGCGCCTGAAGGAATTGCTTGGCGGAACGGCTATCGATCAAGGACGGCTGGCGCAAGAAGCCGCGCTCCTTGCGGAACGCAGCGATATCAGTGAAGAATTGGACCGCCTGCGTAGCCACCTTCAGCAGTTCATCAGGCTGCTGGACGGAGCAGGCGAACTCGGCAAGAAGCTGGATTTCCTTCTTCAGGAAATGCATCGCGAGGCGAACACCATGCTTTCCAAGACGCCCGGCGTGGAAAGCGAAGCTCTCGCGATCACCGGATTGGCGCTGGAGATCAAGGCGGAGATTGAAAAACTGCGCGAACAGGTACAAAACATCGAATGAGCCGGGGGACTGCGAGCGCGCCGCTGCTCTTGATTGTCTCGGGGCCTTCCGGTTCCGGCAAATCCACGCTGGTGCAGAAGATCCTCGAGCTGCCGGGCACCATGCCTTCGATCTCCTGTACTACAAGGCCGCGCCGCACGACGGAGTCCAGCGGGAAATGTTATGATTTCGTTACCGAGGCGGAATTCGATGCCATGGTGGCGCGCGGCGAGTTTCTCGAATACGCCCGGGTCTTCGGAAGACATTCCTACGGCACGCCGAAAAAGTGGCTGGAGGAATCGCGCAAGCGGGAACTCGACCTCGTCCTGGAGATTGACGTTCAGGGAGCGGCGCAGGTCAAGGAAAAGTTGCCAGAATCCGTGGCTATCTTTATCCTGCCGCCATCGCGGGAAGAGCTGGAACGCCGCTTGCGCAGCCGCGGGCAGGATTCCGATGAGGAGATTGCGCGGCGGTTGTCTAAAGCGCGGGATGAAATCGCTGCGTTTAGCAAGTATTATGATTTTTGCGTGGTGAATGAAGATGTGGAGCGTGCAGGACGCGAGGCGCAGGCGATTGTAACCGCTTTGCGCTGTTCTAGCGTGCGGAGACGGGACCAGGTACAAAAACTTCTGGCATCGTTTGGGGGGAAGAATTGATGACCGTGCAGAGCAAAGCTCCGGAGAGCCAGTTCGCGTATGTCGTTCTTGCGGCCAGGCGCGCGCGCCAGATTATGGCTGGGGCGCCGCCCATGCTCGAGAACCCCAGGACACAGAAGGCCACTCGAGTCGCTTGTGAAGAACTAGACCACGGTTTGCTCGAATTCGATTTCCACGAGGCGACTTCCGTCGACGAAGACAAGGACGGCAACAAGAGAAAGAAGTAGCGTCCAGCGGGAAGGCGGAATGCGAATCACATTGGGAGTCACGGGTGGCGTTGCGGCGTACAAAGCCGCGGAACTCGTGCGCCGTCTTCAGCAGGAAGGTCACAGCGTGCAGGTGGTGATGACGCGGAGCGCGCGCGAATTTGTGACGCCGCTTACTTTTGCAGCCTTGTGCGGGCAGAGAGTCATCACCGACCTCTTCGGTGATTCCTCCGGGGGCGAAGCCAATCTTGAAAGCGCCATCGAACATATCGCTGTCGCGCAGCGTACGGATCTTCTCCTCGTGGCGCCTGCCACCGCGGACATCATTGCGAAATTCGCGCGTGGCGTCGCCGACGACTTTCTCACTACGCTCTACTTGGCTTCCACGGCTCCCGTCGTAATTGCTCCCGCCATGAACGTAAACATGTGGAATCACGCCGCCACCCGGGAGAATGTCGAAACGCTGCGGGCACGCCGCCTGAAAATCGTGGAGCCGGATGAGGGCTATTTAGCTTGCGGTATGACTGGACCCGGGCGTCTCGCCGGTATCGAAGAGATTCTTTCCGCCGTACACGAGGTCACAAAAGCGCAGCGCGATCTGGAAGGCGAAACAATCCTCGTTTCCGCAGGCCCGACTTGTGAAGATCTGGATCCTGTTCGCTTCATCTCGAATCGCTCTTCCGGCAAGATGGGCTACGCCGTTGCCGAAGCCGCTGCGAAGCGAGGCGCAAAAGTGATCTTGGTAAGCGGCCCTGTGAATTTGGAGACTCCTGCTGGGGTCGAGCGTGTCGACGTGCGTACGGCCGAAGAAATGCGACGGGCAGTTGCGGAGAGGTTCGCCGATACTTCGATCGCCATTCTTGCCGCAGCCGTGGCCGATTACCGGCCCGCTCAGCCTCGCCCCGAAAAAATCAAAAAGGGCAGCGCGCCGCTGGCGATTTCTCTCGATCCGACGACGGACATTCTCGCGGAAGTTGCCAAAAACAAAGGAAACAAGATTGTAGTGGGTTTTGCTGCGGAAACCGATCATGTCGCGGAAAACGCTCGGAAGAAACTCACTTCCAAGAACGCCGACTTAATCGTAGCAAACGACGTAACCGCCGAGGGCGCCGGTTTCGACCGCGATACGAACGTCGTCACTCTCTTCTCCCGCGATGGCCGCGATCTCGCTCTTCCCAAAATGCCCAAGAGCGAAGTGGCCGAGCGCGTTCTTGACGAAGTCCTCCGTTTGCGTGCGGTGCTTCAAACTCCGGCGCCTCGGCATTCGAACGTCTGATCTTCGATGCCCGCGCCAATTCCAGAGAATCTTCAGAAAAAGGTCGCAGACCGATTGGCGTTTTATCAGGACCTTGGTATCGCCGCGTTCTACCGCGAACGCCGCCCGGAAGGTGTTTTTCAGCAAGAACGTCTGGTGCAATCCGCAGAAAGTGGATTTCGCCCGACGCAAATTCCCCACGAGGAACCTACTTTGCCCAAACATCTTCGCAAGCCCGACCTCCAGAAGCTCGCCGCCTCGGCGCCGCCAAAGATTGCGCCGTTGCCTCTGCCAGCTGCACCGGCTCCCTCCCTTTTCGATGCTGCCGACAAAATCGCAGACGACACCCTCTTGCGGATTCGCGAGGACTTGGGCGAATGTACGCGCTGCAAGCTTCATAAGCATCGCCACTCCATCGTTTTCGGCGACGGAAATCCCAAAGCCCAGCTTGTTTTTGTCGGAGAGGGACCGGGCGCGGATGAAGATGCCCAAGGCCTTCCCTTTGTCGGGCGCGCCGGAAAGCTTCTCACGCAAATGATCGAAGCCATGGGCTTGCAGCGCAAAGACGTTTACATCTGTAACGTCGTCAAGTGCCGCCCGCCGGAAAATCGCACGCCCGAAGAAGACGAAGTCACCACTTGCTCGCCGTTTCTCCTGCGCCAGCTCGAAGTCATCTCTCCCAAAGTCATTGTTTGCCTCGGCGCCGTTGCCGCAAAGACGCTCCTGAAAACCAATCGCGGCATTTCCCATTTTCGAGGACAATGGCTCGACTTTCGCTCAAGCAAACTCATGGCCACGTATCATCCCGCTTATCTTCTGCGTAATCCCAACGCGAAACCGGAAGTCTGGAAAGATCTCCAAAAAGTGATGGCTGTCCTCGGTCTCCAACCGAAAAAAGGCAAGCCCGCCTAGCCCGTCATGGGAATCTTCATCGGCTTGCTGACGGCGCTGACCTGGGGCGGAGCGGACTTTACCGCCCGCTTCTCCACGCATCGCATCGGCACGCTTCGCACCATGTTCTACATGCAGTTCGTCGGGTTTCTTCTTCTAACATTTTCCATGCGCTGGCTCGGTGGCTGGGGGCATCTCGCCGACGGCTCAGGCTGGCAGCCCTGGGCCTGGGGATTTCTCGCCGGTTTTCTCAATGCCTGCGGCACTCTTTCGCTGTATCGCTCCTTTGAAATCGGCAAAATGGCCGTCGTCGCTCCGCTGTCCGCGAGTTATCCCGCGCTGACGCTGATTCTTTCCTGGCTCGGTGGGGACCATCTTTCGGCCGCACGAGTGGCTGGCATCCTTTTCATTTTGCTTGGAGTGGCGGTTGTTGCCGGTGGAGAGCACGCGCCTTCCGAAAACTCCGGACAATTCACAAAGACCCATACTCGCGGCATTGGCTGGGCGATTATCGCCGCGGTTGCGTTCGGCGGTTTATTCTGGCTGCTCGGAATTCGCGTGGTGCCTCGCGTTGGCGCAATTCAAGCCGTGTGGATGATTCGCTTGACCAGTGCTTCCCTGACCGCGTTGATCATTTTTTTCGGGGCGCAACCTATGCGTCTCCCCGGCGGCGGCGTCCGTTGGATGGCTCTCGGCATGGGCACGTTTGATACGCTCGCGTTTGTCTTGAGCAATCGTGGAATGCAAATGGAGCAGGTAGCCGTCATCAGCGTCCTCGGCTCGCTCTATGGAGCGGTCACCGTGGGGCTCGCCGCGATTTTTCTGCGCGAACACGTCTCTCGCTGGCAATGGGCTGGAATGGCCACCATCTTCGGCGGAATCTTTCTAATCAGCAGGTAATTCCTTGGCGCTACTCAATCGATACTGAAAAATCCGTCTTCGTCTTCGAATGCTCTTTGCCCTGCTGATAAACTACTCCCCTCAATGAATTGTTCCTTCTGCAACGTTGCGCTGCCCGTGCCTTTGCGAAGGACGTTCACCTATGGCGTGCCGGAGCCGATGCGCGGCGTCGTGCAGCCGGGCAGCCGCGTTCTCGTGCCTTTTCGCAAAAAGTCTCTCGTCGGCGTCGTCGTTGACTTTGTGAATGCCGCGCCCGAAGGTACAAAGGTTCGCGAAGTCGCCCGCGTACTCGATTTCGTTCCCGCGCTCACGCCGAAGCTCCTGGAGCTGGCCAATTGGATTGCCAATTATTACCTCGCACCCATCGGTGAAGTTTTCCGCGCCATGCTTCCGCCGCTCACTGAACTGAAATCCCAGCGCCAAATCATCTTGACGCAGTCCGGCCGCGAAGCTTCAGAAAGTCTGAGCGGCGGTGAGTTATCCCACGGCCTGTCCGGCGCGGAGGCCGCGTTTCTCGCCAAGCTGAAAAGCAAAAAAGGCGCCATGCTTCTCGCGCCGCAATCGAAACTGGGTCTCGATGTTTCTTCTCTGCAAAAACTCCAGCGCCTGGGTCTGATAGAAATCCATGAGAGCCTTCAGGCGAAGAAACGAAAGACGCTGCGCGTGGTGGCCTGGAAGGGCGCATCTTCCGCCGAGGAAGCCGCCCCACCTCTTGCGGAAAAAGAAGAAAAGATTCGCACACTACTCGAAGCCGAGCGTGGTCCGCTTCCATTGCCTCAACTCCTGCGGCTCGCGAATGTCACGCGATCTCTCATTGACCGCATGTTGCGCGACGGTCTCCTCGAAAGCTGGGAGGAGCCGCTCGACCCCGCCGAGGATCCTTTCGACGCGGGTTACACGCCGCCCGCGCACGAACTGAACGCCGAGCAGGAAGCCGCCCTGAAAGGCATCCGCGCGCGATTCGAATTGGAGGCCTTCGGCGTGCAGTTGCTGCACGGAGTCACCGGCAGTGGCAAAACCGAAGTATACCTGCGCGCCGTTCAGGAGACGCTTGCGCGCGGCAAGACTGCCATCATCCTCGTCCCCGAAATTGCTCTCACTTTGTGGATTGGCCGCCAATGCCGTTCCTGGTTCGGCGCGCGCTTCGAGGGCGTAGCCGTCTTGCATTCCGCGCTCAGTGATGTCGAGCGTGTCCGCGAATGGTGGCGCGTTCGAAGCGGCGAAGCCCGCGTCGTCGTTGGCACTCGCTCGGCTATTTTCGCGCCGCTCGAAAACGTCGGTCTCATCATCGTGGACGAAGAGCAGGAGAGCAGTTACAAGCAGGAAGAAACGCCGCGCTACCACGGTCGCGACGTGGCCATCGTGCGCGCCAAAATGGAAAACGCCGTAGCCCTGCTCGGCTCGGCCACGCCGTCCATGGAAAGCTACCATCACGCGCGCGAAGGAAAATATGAACTATTGACACTCGCTTCCCGCGTCGCTGACCGCGCCCTGGCCGGCGTCGAAATTGTCGACCTGCGCGAAGAGTTTCAGCAGACGCATCAGACTAGCCCGATTTCTTCCAAGCTGCATGCAGGCGTCCAAGAATGTCTCGATAACAAAACGCAAGCTCTCGTGCTCATCAACCGCCGCGGCTATTCGTGGTCCGTCTTGTGCCGCAGTTGCGGTGCCTCCGTGCAGTGCGTCAATTGCAGCATTTCCATGACGCATCACAAGCAGCGCAACTGCCTTGAATGCCATTACTGTGGATCGATTCAGCCAATCCCCAACCTTTGCCCCAAATGCCAATCCAAATACATTTATTTCTTCGGCGAAGGTTCCGAGCATCTCGAAGAGCGCCTGCGCAAGGAATTTCCCGGCGCCCGCATCGCACGCCTCGACCGCGATACCGCGCGCACCAAGCGCCAGTATCAGGAAACGCTGGGCGCTTTCGCTGGCGGCGCGCTCGACATTCTCGTTGGCACGCAAATGCTCGCCAAGGGCCACGATTTTCAGCGCGTCACGCTGGTCGGCGTGGTCAGCGCCGATTCCTCGCTCAGCTTGCCCGACTTCCGCGCCGCCGAGCGTGCCTTTCAATTACTCACGCAAGTCGCCGGCCGCGCTGGCCGCGGTGAACTTCCCGGCCGCGTGCTCATCCAAACTTTTTATCCCGACCACTACGCCATTCAGGACGCCGTCAAACAGGACTACCTCTCTTTTTTTGAGCGCGAACTACACTTCCGCCGTATGATGGCCTATCCGCCGTTCACTTCGCTCGCTAACGTCATCGTGCGCGATACCAGCATCGAAAAGGCGATTCTCTGGTCGCGCCAGCTTTCCCAGTATTTTTCGCCGCACGATGGCGAGAAAGTCCGCGTTCTCGGCCCCGCCGCCGCCCCGCTCGCACGCCTGAAGCGCGAACATCGCTTCCAGTTTCTGCTCAAGTCTCCGAAGCGCTCCGTGCTAACCAAACTCCTCGGCGGCGCCCTCGCCTACTGCGATGCCAAAGAAATCCCGCAAACCGCCGTCCTCGTGGACATGGATCCTCTCAGCCTCCTGTAAGGCCCGCTTGGCTCCTGCCCCACCTCTCTTCGGGTAGGCCCCAGGGGTACGACATGTTGTGCACTTCCACGGTGTTGTAGTGGCCGGGCTTCAGCCCGGCACTCTGAAGTGCAGTGGTCCGCAGTTGGAGGGCCGGCCGGTTCTTCTCGGCGTCGAGTGCAGCTACTGTGGTCCGCTTTTCTGATAGTTTGGAAACGCCGGATGCTGCGGCGCCGGCGCAGGCGGATTCTTTTTTAGCAGGTCCATCACTACTTCCACGGCCTTTTCCAATTGCGAGTCATGCCCCGAGCGCGCCGCCTTTGGATCGTATTCCGTCTCGACATCCGGCGGCACTCCGTGGTTTTCCACGTCCCACGTTCCATTCGGGTTGTAGAAAGCGAGATTAGGTGTTCCGGTGAAGCCGCCATCCAGCAAGTCGGCCGGATTCGTGTAATGTCCCACCAAGCCTCCCCACGTGCGTTTGCCTACCAAAGGGCCAATGCTCGTCTTGCGAAACATCCAGGGCAGCGCATCGCCGCCGGAACCGGCCATTTCGTTGATGACCATCACCTTGGGCCCAAAGATCGCCTCGATGGGCGTGGTGATGTCTTTGCCTTCGCGCATGTTCCAGTAACTCAGCAGCGGTCGCCGCAGATAATCAATGATGTAATCCGCGATATCTCCCCCGCCGTTGTAGCGCTCATCGATAATGGCCGCGTCCTTTCCGACCTGCGCGAAGTAGTAGCGATTGAAGTTCGTAAAGCCCCCCGCGTAAGTATCCGGCAAATAAACGTACGCCACGCGCCCGCCCGTCAGCTCGTCGACCTTGCGGCGATTGTCTTCAATCCACGCATAGTTTCGCAGCGGAGTCTCGTCGTCCACGGGAACCACGGTCACTTCACGCGAACCACTGCCGTCTGCTTTGGTTCCAACTTTCAACACCGTTTGTTTCCCGGCCGTTTCTTCGAAGAAGCTGTAAACATCGGCGGGTGCGTGAACCTCGCGGCCGTTCACTGCTAGCAGGTAGTCTCCAGCGTGTACGTTCACGCCCGGTTGTGTAAGCGGCGCGCGAAGCTTGGGATTCCAGTTTTCTCCGTTGTACACGCGCGAAAAACGATAGCGGCCGTTCTCCATGGAATAGTCCGCGCCGAGCAGCCCGGTTTTGACGCGCTTGGGCTCCGGCAGATCGCCTCCGCCCACAAACATGTGTCCGACGGTAATGTTGCCCAGCATTTCCGTGAACAAATAATTCAAATCATCCCGTGTGGAAATGTTCTCGAGAAAAGGCTCGTATTTTTTCTCTATGGCCTCCAGGTTTAGACCATGCAGGCCGGGGTCGTAAAGAAAATCCCGCTCATCTCGCCACACTTGTTTGTACATGTGTTTCCACTCAGCGCGTGGGTCAACGTAAATCTCCATCGAGTCCAGCTTGAGCGGGCCACCCTGGCCCGGCTGCGATGGCCCCTCTGACGGCTTTTCTGCCGGCGCGATGGTCCACTGGTTTTGTTTGGCATACAGCATCTTCTCGCCGTTATACGAAACGACAAAGTTGCTCACGCCATCGAGAATTTGCTCTGCCTTGCGGGTCTTGAAATCAAACTTGTGGATTTTCGACGTCGGGCCGCCATCTTCAAAATCGATGGGATCGACCGCTGGCCCCTCGGCAAGAAAGAGCACGCCAGTCTTGCCGCTTGTAAGCCCGTAATAATTCCGCGCCGGAATCGGCAAGGCTAGGATCCGCTGGCTGATGCCTTCCATATCAATCTCGACGGTAACGGGCTTTTCTTCTTTTGCTTTGTCTTTTTCTTTGTCCTTCCCTTTGTCTTTGTCTGTATCGGGCTTCTGATCTTTGGCGGACTTCTCTGCTTCTTTGCCTTTTTCCTCGTCACTCTCCGGCCCCAGCGGCGAAGGTAGGTCCTTCTTCAGCACAATCACATAAACACTTCGCGACACCGGGCGCTGCAGGCTGGTCATATCCAGCCACCCATTGGTGAACGCCGAGTCCGTTCCCGCGGTGAAGTACAAATACTTTCCTTCCTTGTCGAAGACAGGATAGAGCGCGTCGCTCATTCCGTCCGTGAGTTGATAGCTCTTGGCCTGTTCGAGGGAATACGCGAATACCGCGTGCAAATGGCTCGTCAACTGTTTCGTATAAGCGATCCAGCGGCTGTCCGGCGACCAAACCATTTGCAAACCGTGCGCAGGATCGGTGTACGTGTCGGTATCCACTTTCACCGGTGTTTTTTTCTCGATGTCGACGTACCAATAATTAAGCCGTTTGTCTGTGTAGCCAATCTTCTTCGAGTCCGGCGACCACATCGGCGAATAATAAAAAGTCGGCGGACTGCCGAGACTGATCTTGCGAACTTCCCCCAGGCCGTTCTGGTCGCGAATGTGCAGCGCGTACTCGCCGGATTCATCGGAAAGGTACGCAATCGATTTTCCGTCAGGCGACCAGTCCGGGTCGCGCTCCACCACATCTGTGCTGTTGGTCAGATTGCGAATGTCTCCCTTTTCCGCAGGCACCGTAAGAATCTCTCCACGCACCGCAAAAACGGCGCGCGCGCCAGTCGGCGAAATCGCTGCGGAGCGAATTCGCTTCGGCTCAATCTTCAGAAAATGGGGCCGCACTTCTGCGAGGTCGGCCACCGGCCGGATATCCAGCGCGCGATCGTTTCCGGATCTCAAATCCAGCAAATGAAGCGATCCGAACTGTTCGTAGACGATGGCGTCCGACGCCGCCGAAGCGGACTTGATATCCAGACCGTCGTGTTTGACGATTTGCTTTATTTGCTGCGTTTTAACATCGTAGGAAAACAAAGTGACGGGACCATTCCGGTCCGAAAGAAAGTAAATCGTGTCCCCGACCCACATCGGGTTGAAATCATTCGAATTCTCTCGCGGTATTTTCGCGTCGACGTTAGTGTCGGTCAGATTCGCGATCCAGATGGGCTTGGTCTGCCCGCCGCGATAACGCTTCCAGGCCCGCTGCCATTGCATGTTGGGCACGTATGCGATCCGCGCGCCATCAGGAGAAAAAGATCCTTCCGCCGCCCTTGCCAACGGCACCTGCATTGCAAATCCGCCTTCCACGGGAACCGTAAAGAGTTGAACCACGCCGCCAGCGAATGCGGTTCGGAAGGAGCTGAATAGGATTCTCTTCCCATCCGGCGTCCATCCCAGTACATCGGCATCGGCTGGGTGATAAGTAAGCCTCCGAGGCTCTCCTCCCGTCGCCGACACCACGTACACTCCGTGTGTACCGTCATAATCGCCCGTGAACGCAATCTGCGTGCCATCGGGCGAAAACGACGGCTTCTGCTCGTGGCCGCCGCTCGTCAACCGGCGGAGATTCCCGCCATCGCGGTTTGCAACCCAGATGCCGTCCGCATAGCTGAACGCCACCTGCGTCTTGCTCACGGCGGGATCCCGCAAGAGCAAAGGTTTTTCCGATTGCGCGTGTGTAATTTCAGAAACACAGGCGAGGAGCAGCGCTAGCGAGAAACACACGCGCAGAAGCTGCCGTGTCATGAGCATGAGCTTCAGAATCTTCTTCTCTTCGTGCATGGTCATTCTCCCCTCAGCCGCATGGGAATCGTCGCGCCCGCGCTAGGACTTTTCGCAAGGGGCACTTCGCAAACGAGCCGGACGGACTTCATCCGGCTGTCTCTTTTTCAATGAAATCGGAATGCTTCGAGGCGTTCCCGAGCG
>Ga0075436_100001691_pt1 | contig 15094 bp, 8 predicted proteins | sample RhiMethybrSRZTD5_FD_75303 | JGI IMG/M metagenome (GOLD analysis project Ga0075436, IMG submission 75303) | Populus rhizosphere microbial communities from Tennessee, USA - Rhizosphere MetaG P. TD hybrid SRZTD5 | ecosystem: Host-associated > Plants > Roots > Rhizosphere > Soil | place: USA...
GCGCCCGAAGGCATTGCCGCCCGGGTACGTCAGCGTATGGCGGCGGTGACGGAAATCTACGAGCGCGTTATCCATCATCAGCAGCTGCAGGCGCGGGAGGATGAGGCGGAGTTTCGCCTGCTGCCGCGGGTAGAGCAGAGCGGCTTTGAACAGCCCTATCAGCAATTGCTGCAGAGGGTAGGTGAGGATTCGCCGGAACTGCATGAAATTGCCACCCGTGCCGAGCTGGACGCGGTCACGCGGCGCAATTTGTACCGCTTTCTAAGCGCCGCCTATACCAGTTCGGAGCGTTATGCGGCGGTGCTGCGCGCGCCCCGAGGCGTGGAGCGGGCACTGGATCTGTTCGCCAGCAGCGATTTGCTCACTGATATTTTGCTACGGCATCCGGAAGAAATTGCTTTTGTGGATGCCGCCGCGACGAAGCCAACCGAGGGAGCGGGACAACTGTTCGCGCCGGAAGAAGAGGCCAACGGGGAGCTGATGGGCGATCCGGAATTGGAGTACCTGGGTTGGGCGCAGGTCTCCTATGGGGAAAAATTGGCGCTTTTGCGACAGCATTACCGGCACCAGGCGTTTGCCTCCGGAGCGGCGGACATTCTCCAGGCCCGCCCGGTGTACGAATCCCTGCGGCAGACCAGCGTGGCGGCGGAGAACGCCGTTCGCGCCGCCTTTGCTATCGCGGGGCAACCCCGGGGGCTGGCGGTACTTTCCCTGGGCCGCCTGGGCACGCAGGAATTCGACCTGCTTTCCGATGCCGACGTGCTCTTCGTGCGCGAAGAGAGTCTGCCTGCGGAAGCCGCTACCCGCATTGCCGGGCAGATCATGCAGGTACTCTCTGCCTATACCCGGGAGGGCACTGTATTCCCCGTGGATCCGCGGCTGCGGCCGCGCGGTGGCGAAGGCGAGCTGGTGGTAACCGCGGCGGAGCTGCACTCTTACTGTGCGCAGGAGGCGCAGGCCTGGGAGGCGCTTACGTTTACCAAGCTGCGGCCGGTTGTGGGCTCGGCCCCGGCGGCGGCGAAGGCGCTGGAAGCAGCGCGGGAGTTCAGCCGGCGCTTTGCCGGCGACAGCGGTTTTGCTCCAGCCGTGCGTGAGATGCGGCTTCGCCTGGAAGAAACGGACCCGGCGCAGGCAAACTTTAAAACTTCACCGGGCGCGGTGTACGACATTGATTTTCTAGCCTGCTACCTGGCCATCCGCCACCAGATTACAGGCCCCGCGGGTAATCTGCGCGAGCGGCTACGCCAGCTGTATGAGCGCGGGTTGCTGGAGGAGAAGTACTGGGTGGCGCTGGAGGGAGCAGCGGAACTGTTCAGGACAGTGGAACACGCAGTGCGCCTGGTGGTGGGCAAGGCGCGAAAATCACTGCCCGCTACCGAGCATGGCCGCTGTGCCGCGGAGCGCTTGACCACCAGACTCCTGCGCCGGGAATTTGCCGGAGGGCTGGAGCAGGAGTTAGCGCGCACGTTCGCGGAAGTGCGGAGCATCTACGAGCGGGTGGTGGCGTGACCTGCAAAATTTAGCCTGCGTGGCGCTGCACGCGAGAGTCCTCGGCCCTGGCGCTCGGAATGGCGCCTTGCTTGCGGAAGGCAGCTCGCGAGCGGGGGCGCCCGCGCCACAAGGGTTGATTTTCACTAGGTACTAGGTACTGGGAACTAGGTACTACCAACCTACAGCAACTCCGCAACGCCTTTCGCCTGCCGCCCCTGCGATTGCGCCACGGCGGGATAGGTCACATGCCCCTGGAAGGTGTTCACGCCTTCGCGGATGGCATTGTCGGCTTTGATGGCCTTGGTCACGCCCATCTGCGCCAGCTTCATAACGTAGGGAAACGTGGCGTTGGTGAGTCCCAGTGTGGAGGTGTGGGGAACAGCGGCGGGCATATTGGTCACGCAGTAATGCACCACCCCATCCACCAGGTAGGAAGGATCGCTGTGGGTGGTGGGATGCGCGGTCTCGATGCAGCCGCCCTGGTCAATGGCCACGTCCACAATGACGGCGCCTTTCTTCATCTGCGAAACCATCCCCTTGGTGACCAGTTTCGGCGCGGAAGCCCCGGGAATCAGCACGGCGCCGATCACCAGGTCGGCATGCTGCGTGGACTTGGCAATGCTGTAAGAATTTGAAGCCAGGGTGTAAACCCGGCCGTTGAAGATGTCGTCGAGTTCGCGCAGACGGTTCAGGTTCAAATCAACCAGGGTGACGATGGCGCCCATGCCCAGAGCGATCTTGGCCGCGTTGGTGCCCACGATGCCGCCGCCGATAATGCATACCTGTGCCGGGGGCACGCCAGGCACGCCGCCCAGCAGCACGCCGCGCCCGCCGCGTTCCTTTTCCAGGTAGGACGCGCCCACCTGCACCGACATTCGGCCCGCCACTTCCGACATGGGCGTGAGCAGCGGCAGCGAGCCGTGGCCATCGCGAATAGTTTCATAGGCGATGCCGGTCACCGTGTGCTTGAGCAGTTCATTGGTCAGGTCGGGCAGGGGAGCGAGATGAAGATAAGTGAAGAGCGCCAAGTCCTTGCGCAGATACTTGAACTCGCTGGCGATGGGCTCTTTGACCTTGACCACCATGCCCGCTTTTTGCCAGACCTCGGCGGCGGAGCCGACGATCTCGGCGCCTGCCTGCTTGTACTCGCTGTCCGACATGGACGACTCTTCGCCCGCGTGGGTTTCAACCAGCACCTTGTGCCCGGCATCGGTAAGCGCCTTCACGCCTGCGGGCACAATGCCGACGCGCGATTCGTGGTCTTTAACTTCTTTCGGAACGCCGATGATCATTGGGCGGTTCTCAGTTCTCGGTTCTCAGTCCTCAGCAGCAATCAGCACTTGGCAATTAGCACTTAGCCCCCGACCGAATTGCCGACGCCAAAAAACGAAAATCGTGGCCAGCCGCCTTGTTCAACTAAGAACTGGCAACTGAGAACTGACAACTGCTTCACTCCGGCCGGTCAATCTGCGCCTTCTGCAGCTTGTCGGAATAGTCCACGTAAACCGACTTCCACTCGGTGTAGAAATCAATGGCGCCCAGGCCGCCTTCGCGGTGGCCGTTGCCCGTCTGCTTCACGCCGCCAAAGGGCAGGTGAACCTCGGCGCCGATGGTGGGGGCATTGATATAGGTTATGCCCGCTTCCAGGTCGCGCATGGCGGCGAACGCCTTGTTGACATCGCGCGTGTAGATGGCGGAGGAGAGCCCATACTTGATGTTGTTGGCAATCTCGATGGCGTCGTCCAGGTCATCGGCCGGCAGCAGCGAAACCACGGGACCAAAAATTTCTTCCTGGGCGATGCGCATCTTGCGGTCCACGTCGCCGAACACCGTAGGCTGCATGAACCAGCCATGCGCATAGGAGCCACTGTCCAGGCGATTGCCTCCGCACAGCATTTTGGCGCTCTCGTTCTTGCCGATCTCCACGTACTCGAGGTCGGTTTTGAGCTGTCCTTCGTTGACGGCCGGGCCCATGTCCACGGTTTCGTCCAGCCCGTTGCCCACCTTCAGCGCCTTGGCCCGTTCCACCAGGCGATGGGTGAACTCGTCATAAATGCCTTTTTGCAGGATGATGCGGCTGGTGGCGGTGCAGCGCTGTCCGGTGGTGCCGAAAGCTCCCCATAACGCACCCTCAACGGCCAGGTCGAGGTTGGCGTCATCCAGCACGATCATGGGATTCTTGCCGCCCAGTTCCAGCGAGCAGCGGATAAAGCTCTTGGCCGCGGCTTCACCCACGATGCGGCCCACGTCGGTGGAACCGGTGAGAGAAACGGCGCGCACTTCAGGATTATCGAGCAGCGGCCCGCCAATGCGCGAGCCGAAGCCGGTCACGATGTTGACCACGCCTTTGGGCAGGCCGGCATCGGCCAGTGCCCGCACAAAGTTGAAAACTGAGAGCGGCGTGTCCTGCGCCGGCTTGATGACGCAAGTATTACCCGCCACAATGGCCGGGAACAGCTTCCAGGAGGGAATAGCCATGGGGAAGTTCCAGGGCGTGATCATCACGCATACGCCCAGGGGTTGGCGCACGGCCATGGCGAACTTATTGGGCAGTTCGGAAGGAACGGTAGGCCCGAACATCCGGCGGCCTTCCCCGGCCATGTAGTAGCCGGTATCGATGGCCTCCTGCACGTCGCCCCTGGTCTCCTTGATGACCTTGCCCATTTCCCGGGTCATGTCGCGGGAGCACTCTTCCTTGCGCTCCATCAGGATTTCGGTGGCCCGGTAGATGATTTCGGCCCTGCGGGGAGCGGGCACCAAGCGCCACTTTTTGAAGGCGCGCTTGGCCGCGTCCACGGCCGCGTCTACGTCTTCCTTGCCGGATTTTTGGAAGATGCCGACGATTTCCCGGGTGTCGGCCGGGTTGCGATCCTCAAACATGTCGCCGGTGCGCGACTCCACCCATTCCCCGTCTATGAAGTTCTTATAAACCCGGGCACTGGAGCCGGTGCCGATGGATGCCGTAAGAGTGTCGGTGGCCATAATCTCTCCCCTTTTCTGTACGCAAACTACTCATCGTACAAGGCGGCGCTGTGACGTCGCAAGTGATAGACGGCACAGGATTGGGTGATGGACTGCAGCGCCCGCGCTCGCCAGAGCGTGCCCGATACTCGGTACTTTTAACCTCGTAACACCAAGGTAATTACCTGTTTGACGCACATTGGCGGTATGGTACTCTCGCTGGAAATCCCTAACTTTAGAGCCTTTTAGCTGAATTCGTGTCTCGCGACCGCAATTCGAATATCCACATTGCGTGGAAGACGGTCACCTATCGCAGCGTAGCGGTGGGAATTGCCGTCATTTTGTTGCTGGCCGGGGCGATTATCAATCTCATCTTCCCCCAGGCCACCCATGCCGGGCTGCAGGCGGTTAACACCCTGCTGGAGAAGGTGGCGGGCAATGCCGGAGCGGGCGACGACAGTTCCAGCCCCATCGCGCAGCAGGCCCATTTCACCAATTTCGATGGCACTGTCCGGGTGAAGAAATCCAACAGCAACACCTGGGTGGCGGCCGACTACAGCCTGCCGCTGGAGAAGGGCGATGTGGTGCAGACCGGGTCCGAGGGCATGGCCCGCATCGTGTTTAACGACGGTACCAGCTACACCATTAAGGAAGACTCGCTGATCGTGATCGAGGAGAACTCGTCCACGGCGCAGCAGACCCAGGTGGCGGTGAATGTGACTACCGGTACGGTGGACCTGGCCACGGCCACCTATAGCCAGGGGTCCAGTTCGCGGGTGATGGTGGCGGGAGCTACCGCCTCCCTGGCGCCGGAATCGGCTGCCATGGTGCACAACGACCCGCGCGGCGACCAGCACGAGATTTTGGTCAAGAAAGGGTCGGGCGAAGTCAGCCGCGAGGGCCAAGTAGTGCACCTGACCGACTACGAGAAAGTCAGCTTCCGGTCGGAAGCTAAGGCCCTGGTCAAGACCAAGGAGATCGGGCCGCCCACCCTGATTGCTCCCGCCAACATGATGCCTTTATTCAGTTCCGGCAAGAGCAAGACGGTGGAGTTTTCCTGGACGCCCATGACCAATGCCAACGGTTATCGGCTGCGCATTTCCAAGAATCCCTACTTTTCCTCGACGGTATATGACCAGCGGGTCGGCGGGACGGATGTGCAGGTGCCGGCCTTGAGCGATGGCGCCTATTACTGGGCGGTGCAGTCGGTGGATGCGCAGGGCAAAGAGTCCATCGAGAGCGAGAAAAATCGCTTCACGATCATTCCCAAAGGGAGTGAGGCGGTGAGCATGAACCTGGAACTGGATACATTCGTCCAGCACGGGCACGTCATTGAGGTCCGGGGAAAGACCGAGACCGATGCCCGCGTGATGGTGAATGGAAGGGAAGTGCCGCTGATCGCCACGGATGGCACCTTCCACTATTTCACGCCGCCCCTGCCCAACGGCGAGAGTGTGATAACCGTCACTGCGCAGAACGCGCGAGGAGGAGTAAATACACAGCAGAAGACGGTGGTGATTCAGTAGGTTCGCCAGGGGTGCCGGGACTTTCGTGTCCCGCCACTACATAGGAACTTCACTTAAAATCCAGAGTAGCGCATCCTGAAACAAGTTTTGCGCGCCGGGTGACCGGCACAATCGCCATCTCCTGCTGCTCCTCGCTGGCCGCGAGAGCCCAGGTTTTGAAAAGAGCTAACGTTTATGTCATCGTCCAACGGCTTCCACAAGAACGGTTCGTGGTTCAGCAATATTCGCTCCCTGGCCAGCATGTTCTCCAGCGACCTGGCCATTGACCTGGGCACCGCGAACACGCTGGTGTACGCGCGGGGCAAGGGGATCGTGGTGAATGAACCCTCCATCGTCGCTATCAACAAGAACAGCGGCGAAGTCGAGGCCGTGGGCAAAGAGGCCAAGGAGATGCTGGGCCGCACCCCGGGCAACATCGTAGCCATCAAGCCCATGAAGGACGGCGTGATCGCCGACTTCAAGGTCACGGAGAAGATGCTCAACTACTTCATCCAGAAAGCGCACAACCGCAAGATGCTGGTGCACCCGCGCATCGTGATCGGCGTGCCTTCGGAAATTACGCAGGTGGAAAAACGCGCGGTCATGGACTCCGCCTATCGTGCCAAAGCCAGCGAAGTTCATCTAGTGGAACAGGCGATGGTGGCCGCCATCGGCGCCGGCCTGCCCATTACCGAGCCCAGCGGCAACATGATTGTGGATATCGGCGGCGGCACGACTGACATCGCCGTCATTTCCCTGAGCGGCATCGTCTATTCGCGTTCCGTGCGCATGGCCGGCAACCAGATGGATGAGGCCATCATGAATTACCTGAAACGCAAGTACAACCTGCTGGTGGGTGAGCGCACCGCCGAACAGATCAAGATCGAGATTGGCTCCGCCTACCCGCTGGAAAAGCCGCTCACCATGGAGATTAAGGGGCGCAACCTGATCGAAGGGGTGCCCAAGAGCATCACCATTGACGACAGCGAAGTGCGCGAAGCTCTGAGCGAGTGCATCTCCACCATCATGAATGCGGTGCGCGTGGCCCTGGAGCGCACCCCGCCCGAGCTCTCCGCCGACATCAGCGACCGCGGCATCGTGCTCACCGGGGGCGGCGCCCTGCTCAAGAATCTGGACAAGCGCATCCGCGAGGAAACCGGGCTGCCCGTATCCATCGCCGATGATCCGCTGTGCAGCGTGGTGCTGGGCACGGGCAAGATGCTGAGCGACTTCAAGCTGCTGAGGAAGATTTCGATCGAGTAAGCTTCGCCGCGATTAGCGGCCACGGATCAACACGGATGTACACGGATATTTCCGTGGAGGTCAGTGTTGCAGGATCGTTTTACTAGCCGGTTCGCTGTGGCCAACGACCGACGACTAACGACCGACGGCACGGATCTAGCAAACAACTGGCAACTGGCCACCTGGCAACTGACTTGGAAAACCTCCTCGCCCGCCATCGCAATGTCACCATCCTGGTGGTCGTGCTGTTTGCTGAAATAGTCGGGCTGGCGGTGCAGGTGAAGCGCACCGCCGACACGGACTCCACCCGGCTGATTCGGGTGTGGACGATCACGGCGGTAACCCCTGTGGAAAGGGGCTTCGTGGCCGTCCAGCAGGGCATCAGCAATGCCTGGCACAACTACTTCTACTTGCGCGGCGTGCGGGCGCAAAACCGGCAACTGCAGGATGAAATTGAGCAGTTGCGGCTGCAGCAGGTGCGCCTTTCCGAGGATGCCGGCCAGGCCCGCCGACTGCAGCGCCTGCTGGGCTTTAAGGAACAGTTCATTGCCAAGACGCTGGCCGCCCAGGTCGTCGGCTCCAGCGGCAGCGACATGTCGCGGGTGGTTTACATAGACAAGGGTGAGGGCGACGGCATCCGGCAGGACATGGCAGTGATCACTGCCGATGGTGTGGTGGGCAAGATCCTGCGTGTGTTCCCCACTTCGTCCCAAGTGCTGCTCATTAACGACCCTTCCAGCGGGGTGGGCGTCATTCTGGAGAAATCGCGATTGCAGGGCGTGATCAAGGGAACTCCGAATGGGCAAGTGGTGCTTGAAAAGATGATGAGCGATGAGCGGGTGGAGCCCGGCGATCAACTGCTGACCAGCGGCGGCGACCAGATTTTTCCCAAGGGCTTACCGATCGGCACGGTGAAGAGCGTTTCCGCGGGCAACGATGTTTTTCTAAAAATCAGGATCAAGCCGGCGGCGGAACTCGACCAGTTGGAAGAAGTGCTGGTTATTACCCAAGTGGTGGAACGGCAGCCCACAGCGGAGGAGACGCAGACCACAATGCGCGCCGTGGACATCCTGGCTTCACGGCTGCCTTCGGTGCCTGAGCACACGGGAATGCCGGCTACCGGAATACCGCTTCCCGTGGGTATGAAGCCGCCCAGCGCCATTCCCAAAGAGATCAAAAATGGCAAAGAGGTCAAGCCGGGCACAAAGCCGGTTGTTCCCGGCGCCGCCCAGACCGGAATGGCGCCCAAGCCGCGTCCCAAGCCTTCACAAGCGCAGGTAACGGGTGATGCCGCGAGGATCGCGCCGAAAGCCGTGAATGGCGCGCTCCCGGGCGTAGGGTCCACCCCTGCTGCCAGAACCGGTTCTACCGGGTTGCCAGCGGGCACAGTCGCGAGGAAACCACGGTCATCCAAGCCAGCCGCTGGCGCGACGGAAGCAGGTATCGTCAAAACCAAGGGACAAGCGCCGCCGGTTCCGGATGCGGCTGAACCCGGTGGTGGTGCTGCGGGCAGTCCGGTGCCCACACCCAAAGCGACCGCTCCCGCCAAACCACCCGCAAGCGTGGAGCCGAACTCGCCCAACAGCCCACCCGCGGAGGGCCCGCAGCCGTGAACATTTCCTACACTTCGCGGGAGCAGATTGAAGTCCACCGCTTCAGCCTGCCGGCCGGCATTCTCATCCCGCTAGTGGCGTTATTTCTGCAGGCTTTTTTGCCGCTGCGCTTTCACTTTTTCGAAATTTTCGATCTGCCGCTGCTGGTCACCATCTTTTTGGCCGTGTCGCGGCGCAACCCGGTTACCGGCCTGCTGACCGGCAGCGTGATCGGCCTGCTGCAGGACAGCCTTACCCACCAGCCCATCGGCATTTATGGCATCGCCAAGACCGTGGTCGGCTATGGCGCGTCCTCCCTGGGCGTGAAACTGGACGTGGAGAACTCCGGCTCGCGCTTTCTGCTGGTATACGGTTTTTACATGGTGCACGAAGTGATTTATCTAGTGGTGGCGCGAGGCATGGTCGGCCAGAACTTGGCTTGGCGCTGGGGACACATGGCCTTCGCCGCCTTTGCCAACGCCGTGTTAGCCATTCCGCTGTTCATGATTCTGGACCGGTTCAAGCAGCGCGGGTGAAGCAATCGACGATTGGAGATTAAGGTTGAGGAACGCAGGCATCAGCTCTCAGCCAAGAGCCAAGAGCTGAAACCTGGCAATTGAGGACTGGGAACTGAGAACTGCCTTTTGAACCGCGACGACAAAGTACCGCAGCTTCGGATCACGTTCGTTCAATACGTGATCCTGGGGGTGTTCCTCACCCTCGGTTTCGGGCTGTGGCGTCTGCAAGTGATGAGCAGCCAGTATTACGACGAACTGGCGCAGCGCAACCGTATCCGCACCGTGCCCATCCTCGCGCCCCGAGGCAAGATATTCGACCGGGAAGGGCGGATTATTGTGGATAACTATCCGTCCTTCACCGCCCTGCTGCTGCGCGACCAGTCGCGGGACATTGACGGGGACGTGGATAAAATTGCGGCTGGGCTGCACATGTTGCCGGATGATGTGCGAGAGCGCATCCGCAAGTTTCGCCACATGCCGCAGTACCAGCCCATCTACCTGAAGGACGACATCACCCCCGACGAGCTGGCTTTTATCGAAGCCCACCGCAACGAGCTGCCGGAACTGGAAACCATCATGGCACACCGCCGCCTGTACCCGCGCCGCGGATTTATGGCCAATCTGGTGGGCTACGTGGGCGAAGTCAGCGAGGACATGCTCAACCAGCCGCAATGGGAGCTGTACAGCCCCGGCGACGTGGTGGGCAAGTCGGGCGTGGAACTCTACTACAACGATGTGCTCATGGGCAAAAACGGCTCGCGGCGGGTGATCGTCAACAGCCTGGGAAAGGAAGTAAAGCCGCTGGACGAGGTGGCGGCTGTGCCCGGCAAGCCCCTGAAGCTGACCGTGGATATTGACCTGCAGATCGCCGCCGAGGAGGCTCTGGGCGACCGCAATGGCGCAGTAATAGCCATGGACCCGCGCACCGGCGAGGTTCTGGCCATGGTCAGCCGCCCCACTTTCGATCCCAACGACTTCACGGTGCGAATTTCGCGGGAAGACTGGGCCAAGCTGGTCAGCGACGAAAATCATCCGCTGCTCAACAAAGCCATCCAGGCACAGTTGGCGCCGGGCTCGGTTTTCAAAATCATCATGGCCACGGCCGGCCTGCAGGAAGGCATTGCCCAGGACATGAAAGTGAATTGCCAGGGTGGCGCCGTCTTCTACGGGCGCTACTTCAAATGCTGGGTAACGGCTGAACACCGCGTCCACGGCGAGGTGAACATCAGCAAGGCCATTTACCAGTCGTGCGACGTTTTCTTTTATACGCTGGCCCAAAAGCTGGGCATTGAGCGGATCGCCAAATGGGCAACTGCTTTCGGATTAGGGCAGAAGACGGGCATCGACCTGCCCCAGGAGGCCTCAGGCGTAATGCCTTCGGAGCAGTGGAAGGTTAAAAACTTTCACCAGAAGTGGTTCCCGGGAGAAACCATTTCTGTAGGCATCGGGCAGGGAGCGGTAGCAGTCACGCCTATCCAATTGGCGCGCGCGATCGCGGCCATCGCCAGCGACGGCGTGCTGCGCCGCCCGCATGTAACGTTTCCCGACCAACTGCCGCCGTATTACCGGCAGATCATGGATTACAACCAGGAAAGCCGCGTGCCCATTGATTCTAAGAACTGGGAGATCATCACCGATGCCATGGCCAACGTGCCCACACCCATGGGCACGGCCAACAGCGCTCACCTGGAAGGAATTGATTTTGCCGGCAAGACGGGCAGCGCGCAGACCATGAGCAACGCCCTGGCCGAGCGCATGGGCCATGCGCATTCCATGAAGGACAATGCCTGGTTTGTGGGCGTTACCCCGCGGCGCAACCCCAGCCTGGTCGTTGCGGTGCTGTTCGAAGGCGGGGAGCACGGGCAGTTCGCCGGGCGCATTGCCGCGCAGGTGGTCAAGGCCTACGTGGAGAAGCAGCGCCGCCTGCCGGTTAAGGTTGCAGGCATGAAACCGGGCCGGGTGGAAATTGCCGGAGTGTGGAACGGTCCTCACGGGGACGACAGCAATAACATGCAGGGCGGGCGGTTCTATGTTGATGTGCCTCGGACCGCGCTGCGGCGGGCCAAGGCAGCGCCGGGACAGGCGCCGGACTCGCTGAAAGTGGTTTCCGTTTTGGGCGCGGCGGTAGCGAAGTAACGTTTCAAATCTATGGCACGCAACGTCTCATACCGCGATTTTGACTGGCTGCTGTTCGCCTTCGTGCTCCTTATCTGCGCCCTGGGAGTAGTGGAGATTTACAGCGCCACCTATCACACCAAGTTCGCGGGCGTGCACGTGAAGCAGATGTACTGGATGGCGGCCGGAATCGTGGCCATGTTCCTGGTCAGCGTGGTGGATTACCAGTTGCTGCTGGAGAATGTGCACTGGATGTACCTGGTGTCGATTGCCTCACTGCTGAGTGTGCTGGTTTTTGGGCAGAAGTACCTGGGAGCGCGGCGCTGGATCAAGTTTCCGGGGGGACAACACTTCCAGCCTTCGGAGTGGGTCAAGCTCATCCTAATCCTGGCTGTCGCCAAGTATTTCGCCGACATGCGGCAGAGGGAGTTGTCCTTCTTCGACCTGATTAAGGCGGGACTTCTGGTGGGCGTACCCATGCTGATGGTGCTGGCCCAGCCCGACCTGGGCACGGCGCTCACCTACATGCCCATTGCCCTCATGGGCATCTACCTGGGTGGATTACGGGCAAAACACGCCACCATTATCCTGCTGGCGGCGGCCATGGCCATGCCGGCGGCCTGGCATGTTCTCAAACCCTACCAGCGCGACCGCCTGACTAGCTTCATGCAACCCGAGGCTGACCGCCAGGGGTCGGGCTACCAGGTGATTCAATCGAAGATTGCGGTGGGGGCGGGGGGCATTTGGGGGCGGGGATTCGCCAAGGGCACCCAGACGCATGGCATGTTCCTGCCGGTGCCGCAGACGGACTTTATCTTTGCCGCTTTTGCCGAGGAACATGGTTTTGTCGGCGCCATGGGGGTACTGCTGCTATACTTCATGGTGTTGATGCGCCTGATCCAGAACGCGCAAACGGCGCCCGACCGCGCCGGCACGTTCGTGGTCATGGGTGTGGTAGCGGTGTTAACCTTCCATATCCTCATCAACATAGGGATGGTGGTCGGCTTTATGCCGGTCACCGGTATACCCTTGCCGCTGATGAGCTACGGCGGATCGTCGGTACTGTTTACGTTTCTGGCGCTGGGTATCGTGATGAATATTCGCATGCGCCGGTTCGTGAATTAGAGTGCATGGGCAGCAAGGGCTGAAGGCTGCGCCGTGGGGCGCGGCAGGTTTCAAGATTTGCCACATTACGAGCGCCCTCGCGTGAAAAGGGCACTTTGCCGGCCGTAACAGAGGCCGGACAGGATTGCAGCGGAAAGCATCGGGCGGGTAACGGCCCCCTCCCACGGTTGCTGGCCCACAGGGACCAGCCGGAGAGAGCGGTCACAAACCTGGTGTCAGCGAGTGCTATAGGTGCAAAGATTTCTGAGCTCAAGACAAGACTGCAGTGCGCGGGCATTCTCCCCGGGCTTTGTTGTCCTCTGTTCCTAGCTGCCTATATCGCCAATCCTTCCATCTCTGTCTAGTGCCGGAAAGTGTGTTTCCCAAGGGAAGCACACCCGGAGTCAGCATGACAAAAGAACTATTTGTCTCTACCACCCCGCATGAAACCAAGGTGGGGATCGTAGAGGACGACCAGCTCGCGGAAGTTTATTTCGAGCGGGAAAACGAATACACCCTCGCCGGTTCCATCTACAAAGGACGCGTCACCCGCGTGCTTCCCGGCATGCAGTCGGCTTTTGTGGACATCGGCTTGGAACGAGACGCGTTTCTTTACGTCTCCGATTTCTTCGAACTGCAGGATGAGGAAGGGGAAATCCAGGAAATCACGGTGCCGCGTCAGCAGTTTGAGGCGCCGTCCTCCGGGGAAGCGCCGTCCGCGGCCGAAGGGCCGCTGGAGCCGCTGCCAGGTCCAGAAGAGCAGCCGGAAGTCGCGGCGGAGGCTTCCTCGGAGCAGCCCCACACTGCCCCTGCTCGGGAAGAGGAGCAGGGCGGCGGAGGCTGGCGCAATCGCCGCCGCCGCAGGGGACGGCGCGGCCGCGGCCTGCCCGAGTCCAAGTTTACTCGTGGAGAAGAACCGCAGGCCTCTGCTCCGGCGGAGCCGGTGCGTGAGAGCCGCGAACCGCGGGAAAATCGCGAAGCCCGCGTAAGCCGGGAGCCCGTCTACGAGCCCATCATCCTGCCAGGCGAGTCCATCTCCAAATACCAGAACCGGGCGCGTCCGGCACAGGCGGAAGCGGAATCGCCGCGCCACCCGGTGGAAACTGCTCCCCGGTATGAGAGCGCGAGCACAGTGGAGGAGCACCCGCGGGAGGAGGCGGAGCCTCACGAGGAATCAGAGCGGAGCACGGAACAGCGCTACGAGCAGATGAACGTGGCCGCGGTATTCGGGGGTGAGACGGCGGAGCGCGAACCGCGGCCGACCGAACTCGAACAGCACCACGAGGCGGAATTGCACGCCGCCGAAGAGGAGCGGCATGCCGAGGAACCGCCGCAGTTCTTCGAGCGTCACGAGCCCGCCGCCCAGGCAACCAGCCATACGATGGAAGAAGAGGAAATCGAAGACGAGGAGAGCGATATGCCCTCCTTTGCGGAAGAACTTGAAGAAGTCGATTTCGAGGAATTGGAAGAGGAGACCCACGAGGCCGGCGACCTGCACGAGCCCGAGCACAACCATATTGGCAACGGAGTGGAATTGACCGAGGCGGTGGAGGAAGCGGACGCGGAGCGGGCCGCCTATGCCGAAGAATTTGCCGAGGAAGGCGGCGAGGGTCAGGCCGACGGGGAGAACGGGCAACAAGAAATGTTGGGCGAGCAGCAGCCCCACAACGGGGAACTGGAAGCGCGCGCGGAAGTGCGGGCGCCCTCCGGAACCGCTGCCTATCAGCAGCGCGCTCAGCGCCCCGGCTGGAGCGAACGCCGCGGCGGCGGACGCCGCACGGGGGGCCGCCGTTTCCGCCGGCGCGAGCCGCAGCGCGCCCTGCCCGCCATTACCGATCTGCTCAAAGAAGGCCAGGAAATCCTGGTGCAGATTGCCAAGGAGCCCATCGGCAAGAAGGGCGCGCGCATTACCAGCCACATCGCGCTCCCCGGGCGCTTCCTGGTTTACATGCCGACGGTTAACCACATCGGCGTTTCGCGCAAGATCGCTTCGGAAGAAGAGCGGCAGCGGCTGAAGCGGCTGGTGCTCAGCGAACGGGATAACGGCCACGGCGGCTTCATCGTGCGCACCGCCGCCGCAGCCGCCGATGAAAATGAGCTGCGGGCGGATATCCGCTTCCTCAAGAACCTGTGGAATGAAATCAAGCACCGGGCGGAGAGCGGCAAGTCTCCCGCGCTCATCTATCACGACCTCAACCTGGTGGAACGTATTCTGCGCGACCAGGTGACGCAGGACTTCTCCCAGATCTGGGTGGATAACGAGCAGGAGTACGAGCGCATCGTGCGCTTCGTAGGCCGCTTCCAGCCGGCGCTGGCCAAGCGGGTCAAGCTTTATACCAAGAGCACGCCCATATTCGAGCAATTCGGGCTGCAGGACGAAATCAATAAGGCGCTCAAGTCGAAGGTGTGGCTGAAGAGCGGCGGCTACATCGTGATCAACCAGACGGAAGCGCTGGTGGCCATTGACATCAATACCGGCAAGTACGTGGGTAAGACCACGCGCCTGGAAGACACCATCGTCAAGACCAACGTGGATGCCATCAAGGAGATCGTGCGCCAGATTCGC